>Ga0255780_10003013_pt1 | contig 14884 bp, 13 predicted proteins | sample 071ome_32_FD_179978 | JGI IMG/M metagenome (GOLD analysis project Ga0255780, IMG submission 179978) | Coastal salt marsh microbial communities from the Groves Creek Marsh, Skidaway Island, Georgia - 071405AT metaG (version 2) | ecosystem: Environmental > Aquatic > Marine > Intertidal zone >... | reverse complement strand
TATCAAAGCAGGGATGTCAGAGCAGGGATGTCAGAGCAGGGATGTCAGAGCGAAGATGGTCAAACGCGCCCAAGTAGCGCCACGTGTCATCAGGGTGAATAGCACGAATATCGAATTGGATCGTTTGGCTTCGGGTGGTCGTACCTGAATGTCCTTAGGCCTATCAAGAGAGAGAATCATGCAAACGGAATTGATTTTGACGGTGGTCGGTGACGATCGTCCGGGAATGGTTCAGGAAGCGGCTAATTGCGTTCGAGAAGTGGGCGGCAATTGGTTAGAAAGCCGGATGACTCGCCTCGCGGGGAAATTTGCTGGAGTGGTTCGCGTATCGCTACCCGAGGCATCGACGGCAGTTTTGGTCGAAAAACTTGAATCGCTGGAAGGTATGTCGATTCACGTTGAGCCCGCTGGAACGCTTGAAGATAACCCGCAGCTGAGAGCGTTTACGATCAGTATTATTGGGCCCGACCGTCCGGGTATCTTGGATGAAGTCACGCGAGCCTTACGCAAGTCGGCCATTAGTGTGGTAGAGCTGCAAACTCGAGTGGGACCGGCACCGATGACGGGTGACCAGACCTTTTTTGCAGAGGTCGACATGCTAGCGCCGCCCGACACAGATATCGGAACACTCGAGTCATCGCTTGATGAGATCGCCGAAAGTCTAGGTGTGGAGATTTTGCTGGAGCACTAGCGCGCTGCGTTCTCTTGGAGGCGCGCGCCCGGTCGACCAGAGCTGAATGAGCAAGTTTTTCTATAGAACCTTGGCAAGACAAATCAGAGCATCTTGCTGAGCGCCGGCGATAATTAAAAGTAATTCAGGGCAATTCCAGGACCGCGCTGCTGGAAGAATGAGGTGAATGGTGGCTCAAATTTGGGTGGATGCTGATGCTTGCCCTAACGTGATTAAAGAGATTCTCTTTCGAGCCGCTGACAGGCAGCGGTGCAAGGTCACGTTAGTCGCTAATCATCCTTTGAAACGACCACCATCACCATGGATTCAGTTCGTGCAAGTCCCCAAAGGCTTCGATGTTGCGGACACCACCATCGAAGAACGATGTGCACCTGGCGACCTGGTGGTGACTCAGGATATCCCGCTAGCGGATGCCGTTATAACGCTTGGCGCGACTGCGCTATCGCCGAGAGGTGTGCTCTTCACCCCTGAGAATATTCGCGAGCGACTCAATATGCGAGATTTTATGGATACGATGCGCGCATCCGGAATCGAAATGTCGCAACCCCCCGTGCTCTCCAAGCAAGACCGACAGAAGTTCGCCAATGCATTGGATAAGTGGTTGAGGCAGGCAGCGTCGGCCTAGGCAACCCCTTTGATCAATTACCACTCAGCGTAAGAGAGGGAATGTGCGCTAGGAGAATCATTCATCCGTTGGCTATGGGTCGTCGATTTTATAGACAGCGCGCTCTTCTCCGTCTTTGATGAGGCGATACATCGCGTTTTTCCAAGCCCCAGTTAGGAGGCAGAAACCAGAAGCCAGGAATTGGAAGCTAGGAGTTAAAAGCTAGGAGTTATGAGCAGGATCGATGAGCGTAGCTCTTAACCGAACGCGAAGTATTTGCTCGATGGCACGCCCCACCGCTAGCACGCTTTGATCCGCGTTCGCCTCGGCAATGATCGATAGCCCCACAGGTAGATGAAAGACTGAGCCCATGGGAAGGGTGAGGTGGGGAAACCCAGCGACGGCGGCGTAGGTAGAAAATCCGCCTAAAAACCGGTCACCGGTAATTCGGTCGATGGACCATGCGGGACCTCCTGACGGCGCGATGAGCCCATGCAGACGATGCTCTTGAATAAGCGAGCGGATAGCCGTCCGCGTTTCTTGTTGGACGCGTTGTCTTGCGGCTAGGTAACGGGGCGCATCAATTGGGGTTAATGATGCTGCTCGTTCAAAGATATCCTGAGGAAAATAGCGCAAAGCCTCATCGGCATGCTGACGGTTGAATGTGATAAGCGACTCAAGCGAATCCACGGGCATTGGAGCAGGCAAATTGGACAAATAGGCATTGAGACCTTCTTTAAATTCCCAGAGGAGGACCAAATAGGTGTCGTCATAAAATCCGTCATAACTGGGTTTTAGCGTTAGTTCATCAACGAGCGTCACGCCATGATCGCCTAACTGCTCGATAGTCGTGTTGAAGGTCTCATCAACCCGCTCGTGATATCCAGTTGCGCTTCTGACGATGCCAAGGCGTAACTCTGCCGGTTGGGTTGGTTTGGATCTCGAGAGCGGCTCTCCTAGCGTCGATTGGTTCGAGATCGCCAGAAACAGTTGTCTGGCTGAGTCAACATCTAGCGCCATGGGGCCGGCTGTATCTTGAGACGCCGAGATAGGAACAATGTGTGTCTGCGACACGAGCCCAACGGTTGGTTTAAACCCGACCAATCCTTGCACGTGACTGGGGCAGACGATGGAGCCATTGGTCTCTGTGCCTATTGCTAAGGGCGCAAAGCGGGCCGCAATCGCCGCGCCAGACCCCGAGCTTGATCCGCAAGGCGTTCGAAGCGGGTCATAAGGGTTTCTTGTCTGACCACCCACCGTGCTCCAGCCGGAGGAAGACCGCTCGGATCGAAAGTTGGCCCATTCGCTGAGGTTAGTCTTCCCTAGAATGATCGCGCCAGCTTTCCGCAGTTGAGCGATAAGCGGCGCGTCACGATTTGTTCGATTCCCCCTCAGCGCAAGGGCGCCTGCGGTAGTTGGGAGTTCGCGGGTCTCGATGTTGTCCTTGATCAACACGGGAATGCCTAGCAGGGGAGCGCGACTGCCTTGGCTTCTCATTTCGTCTGTCTTGATCGCGTCGCTCTCTGCGTTGGGATTGATGGCCAAAATGGCTCGGTATTCCTCGTCATAGCGATCGATTCGATCAAGATAGTGTTTGGTGAGCGCGCGACTCGTGAAATTCCCCGCTTGGAGCGCAGCGCTGATTTCCATGACGTTGCCTCGCTCGACGAGTTCGGCAAGCGTGCTCTGATCTGAGGCGATGGTGATCGGTGCATGAGTCGCCGCACAAACAATCAGTATAGTAATCCACCTAAACATTACGGAGCCCTTATCTCATCGATCATCGCAGGCCATCGCACCTTGCGTGTCACGGTTTCTGTTAAACCGTTGTCAACGACGGCAGGTGGATCAGCCTTTTTGGATACGAGTGCCCCGGCGGACCAATTCATGACGACTAATCTTCCAAGTACCGTCGATCCGTTTCATCTCGGTGATGTAGGTGGCCCATAAGATGAGCGTCGTCTCTGGATCATTGGCCATGTAATGCAGCGCCTGGACATCGGTTCGAACGTCAGCATGATCGCCGGCGATTTCTGCATAAACAGGACCCAGCATGTGTTGGGTGGCTCCAAACGCCTCAAGCTTGCCGATCACGTCAGTGACCCATTGATCAGCGCCTTCGGTGATTCCCTCGCCAAACCCAACAATGACGACGTCATCGGCGAAGCACCGGCGGTACCGCTCAAGGTCTCGCTCGTCGACTCCTGCGGCATAGTTGCTCATGACATCTTGAATGGCGATTCGATCGGCGACAGTAGCAATATCAGACATGAAAGGGCTCCTAATGATTGAGGTGCGAGCAGGACGACACGAGACGGCTCGCGCGAATCCCCTTCCATCATAGTCGTGTGGTCATAAAGGCTCCAGCATAAATGAGCGAGTGAGCTAGGGTCCTATCAAGGATTTCCTCCTGTCGATGCGCCCTGCTACACTCCGCGTTCTGTTTTTTGCTGTTGATCGCTTATGGCTGTCCAATTCGTAGCTTCTTGCGAATTACCGACTCAGTTCGGAACGTTTGAGATGCATGGGTTTGAAGATCCGGACACCGGTCAAGAACACATTGCGTTAACGCTGGGTAACGTTCACCAGTCGGAGCACGTGCTGTGCCGCGTTCACTCTGAGTGCCTCACCGGTGATTGTTTATTCAGCAAACGGTGCGATTGCGGGGCTCAATTAGAGATGGCGCTGCAATTGATTGCAGAGCGAGGAACCGGAGTATTGCTGTATCTTCGGCAAGAAGGTCGCGGTATTGGCTTGATCAATAAAATCAGAGCTTATCAACTTCAGGACGCCGGTGCGGATACGGTAGAAGCCAACGAGCGACTTGGGTTCGATGCTGACCTGCGTGACTATTCTGTCTGCCGGAACATGTTCGCTCATCTGCAGGTTCGCTCCATCCAACTACTGACCAACAACCCCCTCAAAGTGAATGCATTAACTAAGTTGGGGATTGATGTCTCCGATCGAGTCCCTATCGAGACTGGGCGTAACGATCACAATGCACGCTACCTCGACACCAAAGCAGGGAAAATGGGCCATTTGCTCGAACAAACTAGCGAATCCTCATAAGCGCCTGACTCGGCGCGTGCAATCCCATTTGTACGGTGTAAGCCCTCCCTGTTCCCTCGCAGTGGGGTGGTACAAAACAGAATTTTAGCCGACCGATCCATTTTGCAGTCAATGAACTACAAGCAGTCGAGAGATTTTCCGAAGACAATGAGGGTGTTTAGTGATCTCGCTGAAAGCGATCGATGGCAGCGATGATGGACTCGGCGTCTAGCGCGCATTGCTTGCGCATCGCCTCCGGTTTATCCGGGTCGATGAACGCATCGGGAATGGCAATTCGAAGCAGCGGTGTTTGAATGCCATGCTCGAGAATCACCTCTCCCACGGCGGAGCCCGCACCGCCCTGCTGCGCATTCTCCTCGACAGTCACTAGCAACGAGTGGGTCTTGGCCGCCTCAAGAATGAGGTCAACGTCGATGGGTTTTACAAAACGCATGTCGGCGACGGTAGCATCGAGCGACTCGGCTGCGCTTAGTGCAGGTGCGACCATGCTGCCAAAGGCTAAGATCGCGACGCCGTTTCCTCCTCTTTTTGTCACGCCCTTGCCAACGGGCATGGGCTCGAGCTCATTGGGTAATAAAGCCCCGGGTCCAGCCCCTCGTGGATAGCGTACGGCTGCCGGCCCTGTGAACAAATAGCCGGTGGTGAGCATCTGGTGCAACTCGGCTTCATCCGATGGCGTCATCAGGATGAGATTCGGGATGGGCCTCAAAAAGGAAAGGTCAAAGACGCCTGAGTGCGTGGGGCCATCCTCTAGAAGCCCAGCACGATCAATCGCAAAGAGCACGTCCAGATCTTGAAGGGCGACATCATGGATGACTTGGTCGTAAGCACGCTGCAAAAAGGTTGAGTAGATCGCGACGACCGGTTTCATCCCTTCGCAAGCAAGACCGGCCGCTAGCGTCACCGCGTGTTGCTCAGCAATCGCTACATCGAAATAACGCTCGGGAAATTGCTCGGAAAAAGCGATCAAGTCAGAGCCCTCCCGCATCGCTGGCGTGATCGCCATCAATTCAGGACTTTTTTCCGCTTGCTGCACCAACCACTCGCCAAAGACATTGGAGTAGCTTTTCTTCTTCTCATTCTGGCCCTTGGATGCCTCGAGTTTAGTCAATGAATGTGAGCCAATGGGCGACTCTTCAGCGGGCAAGTAGCCTTTCCCTTTGCGAGTGACGAGATGTAAAAACTGAGGACCTTGGAGGTCTCTGATGTTGTTAAGCGTTGCTACGAGCGCGGGCAAGTCGTGGCCGTCGATGGGCCCCATGTAGTTGAGTCCAAGTTCATCGAACAGCGTCCCGGGCACCACCATGCCCTTCATGTGCTCTTCGGTCCGTTTGGCAAGCGCCTTGGCGCCCGGCAGACCCCTCAACATCCGTTTGCCGCTTTCTCGAACGCTCAAATAAAACTGGCTGCTCAAGATGCGAGCGAAGTAACGAGACAATCCCCCCACATTTTCAGAAATCGACATCGCGTTATCATTGAGGATCACGAGCAAATTCGCGTTCGTCGCGCCCGCATGATTGAGAGCTTCAAAAGCAAGACCCGCGGTCATTGCCCCATCGCCAATCACCGCTACCGTGCGGGACGAGTCTCCCTTCGCTTGTTTGGCGATGGCCATCCCGAGCGCTGCGCTAATGGATGTCGAAGAGTGGCCGACGCCAAAGGTGTCGTAAGGGCTCTCTTCTCGCATCGGGAAGGGGGCGATTCCCCCTGCTTGTCGCAACGTGTGCATCCGTTCACGACGGCCCGTTAGAATCTTATGCGGGTAAGTTTGGTGACCCACATCCCAGACCAGGTGATCGTGAGGCGTATTGAGGCAGTGGTGAAGGGCGATCGTGAGTTCGACAACCCCTAGGCCAGCGCCAAAGTGACCACCTGTTTGCCCGACTGAAAAAAGCAGAAAGTGTCTGAGCTCCTCGGCGAGCGTCTCCAGCTGGCCTGTGGTTAACTCGCGTAAATCACTCGGAGAATCCACTGCGTTCAGCAGCGGCGTCTCGGGTCGTTCTGTTGGAATCGTGTAAAACATGACGTTCAAAGCCGCCTTAGCAGCGCGCAGTTTAACTTAAACGCTCTCAGTTTGATGACTATTGGTTAACCGTTAGTAGTCGCGATGGGCGACGAAATGGATCAGTTGATCAAAAGATGGGGTCAATAGATTGACGTCATCCAGTGATTGGCGAGATTGCTCCAGCATCCTTTGAAGGGCATCTTGTGCTCGATCGATACCGAGCAAACTGACGTAGGTGGACTTTGACTGCCTGGCATCGGCGCCCGAGCGCTTCCCAAGCGCTTGGTCATCCCCTGTGGCGTCAAGAATGTCGTCCTGAATTTGGAACGCGATGCCCAATGCAGATCCAAATGCAGCAAGTGGCGCTTGGTGCTGGCCAGCAATGATGCCAGGCGCCGTAGCTGCGAATTGAATTAACGCCCCGGTCTTTCGGGCGTGAATATTTTGTAATGCATCAAGCTTGATCTCGGCGCCCTCAGCCAACATGTCGAGCGATTGTCCGCCTACCATACCGTCCGGGCCGATGGCAGCGCTTAGCTTAGCGATGAGTTCAATCCTGACGTCAGTAGAGAGCTGCTTATCCGTTGCTAGTTGATGGAATGCCAAGGACTGCAGGGCATCTCCAGCTAGGATGGCAGTGGCTTCATCAAACTGAATGTGGGTAGTGGGTTTGCCGCGCCTTAACTCGTCGTCATCCATGGCGGGAAGATCGTCATGAACAAGCGAATAGGCATGAACTAGCTCAATCGCGAGGCTCGTGCTGTCCCCCAATTCGAGGTCAAGTTCCAGGGCTTCACAGCCCAGATAAACGAGGGCTGCGCGTAAGCGTTTGCCGCCGTTTAATGTAGCGTAGCGCATTGCCTCGGTGAGGTAATGAGAGGCGGCGGGCTGCGATAGACTGGTAGTTAACGCTTGCTCGATCCGATGTTGGAACGGCGCGAGGAATTCACTCCCCATCGGTACCGTCGAGCATCGGCTCCGTCGTTAGTTCACCATTCTTTTCGATAAGCACATCAATTTGCTGTTTGGCATCAGAGAGTGCCTGCTGGCAAGCCCTGGTGAGCTGAATACCTTCCTCGAAGGCCCGGAGCGATTCCTCCAGCGAAAGATCGCCTGATTCCATGGTCTCAACAATACCCTCAAGTTTTTCGAGCGTGGCTTCGAACGGGAAAGTCTTTTTGTTGGCCATGAGGTGTGTCTCCCATAAACGAGGTAGCACGTTACTGGTCCACCGACTTGGGGTCAACGCATGAGGGCCATTTTGGCTTGATGGCTGAGGGACATTTTCACCCGGCGCTCGTGATTGCTGCATCTCGAGCCTCAGTTAGGGCCTGAGTGAGCGCTCGATCGGGGTGCCCCTGATTAGCTCCTAGTCTTAGGTTTAGGACAGTTGGCTCGGATAGTTCGTGGAGATTGGGTTTCACTTACCTAGGGTGTGTGCAGCTCGGAACCTTCGGTCAGTCGGTCATCTCGCATTTGGCATGGCGTAGGAAGGATAAATAGGAAGGATAAGTTGGGTGCTTGCAAAAAAGGCGGCAGACAGGGCAACCTACAACGTGAATGGTCAAGAGCCTGGACACCTGTCTGGCCCCGCAGGGCGCAATGAAGGAGTGGATATGAAAAAAGGATGGTTAGTAGTAATGCTCGCAGCGTTGTCTGCATCAGCATGGGCAGATGGTGAGGCCGAATATAAGTATCGGGAAGGCATCATGAAATCAGCGGGCGGCCACATGTCTTCGATGGTGGCGATTTTGCGAGGACGCGTGCACTTCGATAATTTAGCGATCCACGCACGAGGCATGGCTGATGTCGCAGGGATTATGCCCACCGTTTTCCCAGAGGGCAGTCGGGTCAGTGACACGGAGTCGTCACCGGAGATTTGGTCTGATCGAGAAGGTTTTGATGCAGCAATGGATCAATTCGTTGCTGCGGCCAACCAGATGGCTGTCGCTGCTGAATCGGGGGATATGGGCCAAGTGGGGCCGGCCATGCAAGCGCTGGGTAAAAGCTGCAAAGGGTGTCACGACGATTACCGGATCACTAAGTAACGGTTGAAGCAGTCGCACCCTCAGGAGCACCCTGAGGTTGCCTCAAAGACGAGGCTAAAGCGTCGTGAGCCAGTAAACTCCCGCAGACGTTACCCCAAAGAGGGCAAGGCCAAAGAGGCGTTTGCCCATCGTATCGTCTGCCTCCGGCGACCCCGCTTCTCCGGGTTGGTGACCGGTCACCATGGCGAGGATAAGGCGTTTACCTCGTCTAAGTTCGTAGTAACTGATCGCGCTAAGGTGCAGTGCGATTAGCCCGCCAAGAATCCAAATATTGGTCTCGTGAATTGCTGTGAGCTGGCGGGACGTCTCATAAGTGACCCAAGAAGCGAGCGGCCCTTCGGTAAAAATATCGTCATTAGCGAAGAGCCCTGTGCTGATTTGCACAAGCAACGAGACGAGTAGCGCGATAATTGATAGTGCCCCAAGGGGCGAGTGGCCGGGTGCATCGACAGGCGCGCGTATTGATTGCAAAACAGCGCGCGGGCCGCGAACGAACTGGGTAAAGCGTGCATAGTGACTACCCAATACCCCCCAACCAATTCTGAATGCCACCAGCGCCAAAGCGACCATGCCAGATTGCATGTGGATATCCATTTCCGTGAAACCGCCCGTGAGGCCCGTGTAAGCACTGACGCATAACGTGATTACGAGACTCCAGTGAAAGACCCGAATCGGGAGATCCCACACCTTGATCGGCACTCGGTCATTCGCACGGGGTGCTCGCTGAGCCTCCGCGGGCACTTCTTGTTTCGGGGCTGATGCGTCATCGGACGAAGGGTTGATTGCTTTAGTCATAGGTCAGCTGCCTGTGGCTGGTCGGAAGGTTCGCGCTTAATCGGGGGGTGTTGTGAGTCGGTCTTTGATCAGCAGGTCATATGTGAGGTCAAACGCGCCGTGCCCGATTTGATATTGCGGCAGGGTATCGGGACCGCAGCTTGCGCCTCCTACGCCTCGCTGCATGACGTCAAGGCACACATAAACGGAGGACGTGGGCGACAGTTCATAGGTGTGGAAGGCGGGTAGCAGCTGTTCCTGCGGGTATCGACTTGCACTTGCTTCAATGGGATGAGCGGCATGAAAGCTCGCTTGGGTCGCTGCATTCCCGCAAGAGAGCCATTGGACCCCGGTGTGATTGCCGTGTTCCTGAGGAAGAATGTAAGGAACATATTGCTCGCTGACAGTGCTGCGATGGACCCGCATCTTTCCGGATGCTCTTCGGTCAACATACGTTTCGTGGGGACCCTCGCCCAACCATTCAAAGTCCTCTAAGTCCTCGGCCAGACGCCATCTGACTCCGAGTCTCGGCAAATCGCGGAGTGCTTTAGGTACGTCAAATCGGTGACTCAGCCGAATCACGGCATCACCAATGATCATTTCTGTGCGGTACCGGAGCTTGCCCACCTTGCTCGCGAGGTGCCCTTTAGTCAGGCAGATGACTTGGTCTCGCTGCTTGCGGATGGTGAACTGCTCGACATGATGCGTTGCCTCAAAGATGCCTTGCTCTTTCCATCGATCCAGCGCCTTGAACTGCCGGCCGGTCCACCCTTTGATACCATCATTGTCCATGGGTGCCCGCCAGAAATTGGGCTCTGGTCCGCCGAGGGCAATGGGGCGCCCGCCGAAATGAATGCTAGTCAGGCCTTGATCATCGAATTCGCAACGAAGCTTGCCATGGGTGACCCGCGTCCCTTTTGAAGTGGTCTCTATCGCGGGTCTTGGGGTCTTCCTATGGGGGGAACTATTGATCCGATCATTGGTTTGGCTTGCTCTGCCTGCCTGCTTTAGGGCTTTGGACGCCTTCGGTAGCTCAACCGAATGCTGACCCCAGGCAAGACAGGTTCCCTTCGCCAGGCCATGGCTGTCCTTGGTGGTGACGAATTCGATCAAGATTGAGGCGCTAGTAGCGCCTGCCTGTAAGTGGTGTCGAGAGGCAGGATTAGAGGCTGCGCTATTTTTCTCCGCGACATGGCGCGCGGTTTGTCGCGCCTGCCGAAAGGCTTCATCGATGGCAATCCGTGCGGTCGCTCCAGGCGCTACATCTGGAAGTCGCCATGTGCCGGTACCCGTGGGTTCGCCCCCGACAAGCAAGGTCCAGCGACATGCGAAGTGGCTGAGTGTCGAGTAAGTGAACTTGTTGTGAACGATGAGGCCTCGCCGGTCCCACTTCGTTCGAATGGGTTCTAATACCTTCTTGAGCTCTATCAGCGAGGAGTGCGGCGTTCGGTCGGGCCAGCACAGGCCGTCGCAAACAAAGTTTAAGTCGTGTATGTCCTCCCCAAAATCGCCGCCGTACGCCCAGTAATCAATACCGTTGGCCGTGGATGCGATGCCGTGGTCGACCCACTCCCACACGAACCCGCCTTGAAGCCCGTGATATTGCTCGATGGCCTCCCAATACTCTTTGAGATTGCCGCCGCTATTGCCCATGGCATGGGCGTACTCGCACATGATGAGCGGCCGTGGGTCATTGCTTTCGACAGCGTGTTGAATAATGTCATCGACACTCGGGTACATGGGGCACACAAGATCTGTCCCCAAATGATTGGCATTCCAGTCGCGGCCCACCCCTTGCTCGCAGATTGCGCTTTCGTTGTGGATCGGGCGCGACGGATCAAAGGCGCGTACCCAACTCGCCATGGCCTCTTCGTTGGCGCCATACCCTGTTTCGTTGCCCATGCTCCAAGCAATGATGCACGCGTGATTTTTGTCGCGCTCAACCATACGCGAGACGCGAGAAACAAACGCGGGGGCCCATTGGGACTGTCGCCCCAGTTGGGCGTAGTGGTGGTGCGCTTCAAGGTTAGTCTCGTCGATCACATAAAACCCATACTCATCGCACAGCTCGTAGAAGCGGGACGCGTTGGGATAGTGGCTGGTCCGAATAGCATTGATGTTGTGCTGCTTCATTCGGTCAAGATCGAGTCGAAGGAGCGCCTCACTAATAATTTTGCCCTCGGTGGGTGAATGGTCGTGTCGATTCACTCCCTTGATCAGTGGGGCTCGACCGTTGATCCGTAGCTCGCGATCCACGATCTCGATTCGGCGAAACCCGATGTTCAGTCGAACCACTTCGGTGATGGCTTGATTTGGCGCCCTCACTGTCACCAGCAAGGTATAGATATGCGGTGTCTCGGCTGTCCAAGCCCGAACCTTGCCAACAGATTTCGTCAGCGTGAGCGTGGGGCCTCGCCCCGTCACGGGTGCGAAATCACTTTTTTCAAGGGTGGCGCTGGGCGACTTCCGGAACTTGGCTCGTCCATCGGGACTAAGCAGCTGGATTTCGCACTGGTGATGAATACTGCTTCGATCTTGGCCATCTAGAGTGATCGAAACCGTGAGATCACCCCGTCCAGTATCAGGGTCGTACGCTGGTTTGGCGTAGACGTCGCGGATAAAGACGTCGGGCCTTCGGGTCAGCGTCACTGGTCGGTGAATACCGCCATGCCACCACTGATCTTGATCCTCGATGTAGCTCGCATCGCTAAATTTAAGCACTTTGAGTGCCAGTAAGTTTCGTCCGGAGCGCAGTTTCGAGGTGAGTTCAAAATGGGCGGGTAGCCGTGCATCCTTATTGAAGCCGAGCCATTCGCCATTCAAGGCAATTTCGTAACAGTTCTCGATACCCTCTAAATTGATTAGCGTTCGCCCGTCTACTTCCTCGACATCAAACCAGCATCGGTAGATGCCCGTGGGGTTGTGTCGTGGCGTTCGTGGTGGTTCATGTCGAAAGGGCATGCGCACATTGGTGTAGATGGGTTGGTCTGACTCGGCATCATCCATGGTCCAGAGGTGCGGAACAGCGATCGCTCGGCCCTCCGCGCCATCCTGCTGAATGCTGAGCCAATCCTGTGGCACATTTTCTGGTGATGCATAAAGGTTGAAGGTCCATTGCCCCTCGAGCGGCGCAGTTTGCTCACCGGTTTGGTTGTGGGCGTCTTGGCTGTTCCCATAGATATGAAAGTGAGCGCCCATGGGCTCTCGCCCAATGCCGATGACTTCAGGATTTTCCCAGAGAGGGTGTCGCACGGAACTACTCCCAGACTGATGGGTACTAAGACTAATCGAGATCGCGGTATTGCGGTATCTGAAAGAGAATAAGGATAAGTAGGACTAACCCCATCGCGGATAGCCCCACCGCCCATTGAGGGCCAAAGTAATCTGCAAATAGGCTGATGGGATAAATGGCAATGGATAAGAAGGCCATCTCCAGCATGTAGATACTCATGACGCGTCCGCGAAAATCGTCATCCACATAGGACTGAATCAGCACGTTGGATAACGACATTCTTGATGCTTGCCCAAAACCCACCACTGTCAGCAGCACAGTGGAGAGCCAAAAATGGGTCGACCAAGCAAAACCCAGGAGGCTCACGCCCATCAATAGCCCACCGATCAACAGCAGCCTTGCACGCTTGCGGTTGCCAAAGGAAGCGACGTACAAGGAACCAAGCAAAGAGCCGATTCCCGACAGAGAGATCAACAGTCCAAGGTCGTCTGGCCCAGCATTCAGTACGTCTTTGGCAAATCCCGGGAGCAGCATGAAGTAGGTCAAGCTGAAAAAGACCATCAGGAAATTGCACCCTAGCAACATGGCGATGATGGGTGTGCGCAGCACGTACTTAAACCCAGAAGAAAGGTCGGAGAGGATCGATCCTTGGCTTTCATCATCTGGTGCTCGGTCCTCGACCTGAATCAGGGTAATCACGCTGGCACTCCAGACGTAAAGTGCAGCCATGGCGAGATAGACCCACTTTGCTGGGTCGATGTTGCCGTCACCGCCGCCGAGTGCGGCAACCAATCCCCCTGCTAAACCCGGTAAAAGCAAGCGAGCGGTGTTCATGCCAGACGTACTCAGCGCGATGGCATTGGTGAGCCGGTCAAGGCCAACAACATCTTTGGTGAACGCTTGCCTTGCTGGCATCATCGCGTTCATCACCAGGCCTTGAAGAATCGAGGAGATGAGTAAATGTTCAAAGACCAAGATGCCTTGGAAGATGAGTGCCGCGATACCGAGCGTGATGAGAGCGTTGGCAATTCCTGCCAGCTGTAAAATGGTTTTCTTTTGCTTGACCCGGTCCGCCACCACGCCGCCAAGGGGCGCTGCAACCAAACCAACGAGACCGCCCGCCGCCGTCATCCAACCTAACTTCTCATAAGAACCTGTAATCTCGAATACGAGCCATCCACGAATGAACATTTGAATGTTCATGGCGGCGAAGTTGCCGCACAGGGCCGCGAAAAACCATCGATAATTGATGATCTCAAATGCGGCGAAGGTGCCATGCCAACGACCGCTGGGAGTTCCAGGGTCCTCTATGGTGTCACTCATGATCGGATGATATCAGCATCGAGCCTAAGCGATGGCAGGCGGCGTTCGCGAGATTGAGCTAACGCTGACGGTTTTCGATGCGATCGAGGGCCTCTTTCGCGGCTTCGGTGGGCAATAGCGCCATGGATCGATCAAGATCTGATTTGGCATTGCTATCTTGATTAAGCGATGCCCGAGCAAGCCCGCGGCCCAAGTAGTCTTTAAAGTAGCCTGGTGCGCCAGCCTGCGAGATAGCCCGATCAAAATGACTCAGCGCGGCAGTCCAGTCTCTTTGCTTCATCGCAATTTCGCCAAGCAGGGTGTGCGTCTTTGCGATGGATGGTTCCAGCCCTTTGGCCTGGTTCGCTTTGTCGCGGGCCTCGGCAAGGTTGCCTTGAGCCCACGCTTTGCTTGCCGCTTCGAGTAAATCGTAGGCCTTTGACTGACTCGTGAGGTTAGCGAGTGCGGCTTGATAGCGTTCAAAGCCCAATTCAAGCGACGCGTTGTCAGGGTTAAGCCGCTTGGCGCGCGCACGGTTTTTGGCGACGCGTTCCTCAGACGGGGGATGGCTTGCAAGCAGCCCTGACAGCCAGTCAGACGATCGACCCGAGGACAAGGCAACAAACGTCTCTTGCAAGGAGACGGCGGCTTCCGGGTCATAGCCAGCACGAAGCATGTAGATCATGCCGTAGGCATCCGACTCTAACTCCGCCTCCCGGCCGTAGGATTGAAGGAGCATTTGGGAGCCGAGGCGAGCGCCGTCTTGAACAATCCCTGCGTAATTTACATTGCCTGATTCGAGAGCGGCTCCCGCGGCATTTAACACACCGTCAACGAGTAATCCTCGTTCAATGGACTTAGCACTATGTCTGGCTGCAGCGTGGACGATTTCGTGACTCAGTACGGCCGCGAGCTCAGCTTCCGAGTTGAGCCGTACTAACAGTCCTCGATTGATGCCAATTTTCCCGCCTGGCAGCGCCCATGCGTTAGGCGTGCTGTCATCAATGATGACGAACTCATAGGGCAGTGATCGATCGCTCACGCGAGCGAGTCGCTGCCCTACCTTGCTCACATATTCCGAGAGTTCGGGGTCAGCGGTGTAAGGGCCTCCTTGGGATTGTTGCGTCGGGCCATACTGATTGGTCCCAAGATTGATCTC
>Ga0255780_10003009_pt1 | contig 14889 bp, 8 predicted proteins | sample 071ome_32_FD_179978 | JGI IMG/M metagenome (GOLD analysis project Ga0255780, IMG submission 179978) | Coastal salt marsh microbial communities from the Groves Creek Marsh, Skidaway Island, Georgia - 071405AT metaG (version 2) | ecosystem: Environmental > Aquatic > Marine > Intertidal zone > Salt... | reverse complement strand
AGTCGTCCCTCTCGCTCTCTCTCTGCAAAGATTTTTCTCCCTCTGTCGACCGTTCGTGAACCGCCAACGAGTCCCCATCCCGCCATCCCGTCACCACACCCGCCCCCGCACACGACGACGCGTCTCTGACGCGCGATGAGCCGACGCTCGATGGACCGCGCGCGCGGGGGCGAACACCCGCTGTGTTCGTTCGCCGCGTGCGTCCCTCCCAAGGATCTCGACGACGCGCGCGTTCGGTGCGTCCCGACTCGACGACGCGGCGATCGAACGCACGGTGTGACGCGGATCGCTCGCGAATGAATGACTGGCTGTATCGACCGTTCGACGCGCGCGACTGACGATTCAATGCGTCCGTTCGATCGCGCAGGCAACGCGTGGATGAGTGTTTCGAGAAATTACCGAAAGAGTACTACAAGGTGGAGACGCGCGGGTGCGGCGGGACGGCGCGATCGACTACGCACAAGGTGAAGTTTACGCGCGGCGACGGGTACGAATTAGCGCTCGTGAGCGAGACTATGACGGCGGAGGAGCTGGGGAAACGGTTCGAGGAGATGCGGGCGGGGAATGAGGATCTCAAGAAGCGATCGTTGGCGTTCAAGTCGTATTTGAAGGAGGCGAGCGATAAGCATAGATTTTCCTTCGTCGTCATCGACGACTCGACGAAGCGCGTGTTCGCGGCGGCGACCAAGTTTAGCGCGCCGTTATCGTTCGGACACTCGAAAGATGGGATGTTGGTGTTGTTTTGTGGCGCCGGGGGGACGTCGGTGGCGACGCATTGGCCGTTGAATGAACAAGAGGTGAGACAGTGCGCCGAGCAGGGCGCGGCGGCGAGACGACGCAGTTTAGACGTTAGAGAGAGACCGGACGGCGGAGCGAACGGAGAGGGCGGTGGTGGACGACGTCGGAGCGTTGATCGCGGGCGAAGAAGTGTGGACGGTGGGCGAAGAGACGAGAACGCCGTGTTTACGTCGGAAGTCGGTTGGGTCGATCCCGGGGCGGCGGTGCCGGTGGATTTCAATCACGACAAGATTGTCCTCACGCACTTGCCGGTGGGAAGATTCGTGTACGGACACGCGTACTTGCAACCGTACGAATTTACCTCGTTTTGGAACAGCGCCGAGAGTAACCGCGCGGGCATGCCAGAGAGAGCCTTCCACAGCGGTAACGACTACTCGAAGGATTCGCCGTCCAATAGCCGACGGAATAGCATGGACATCGCCCCTGGTGACGTCGCCCCTCGACGAACGAGCATGGACGAACGTCGCAGTAAGTGGGAATCCACGAACGCGAAGTGCGATCGAGAGACGACGTGGAAAAAGAAGGAACCAGAGCCGTCAAAACCCGTCCATCGTCCTCCGCGCTCGCCTCTCAAGGGATCCACAACCGAACCGATCGAAGCCACCCTGGAGACGCTCACCATCGATTCCAAAGCGAACGCCAAGACCAAGAAAGATAACACAATAGGCGCTAAAATCAGGCGCAATCTCTCACTCGAACGTCTCAAGGACGCGTTCGGGATGTCCAAGAAGAAGTAAACGAATAGCGCTCGCCGCCACCGACGACGACGACGACGACGGCGAGTCCCGCCAGCCGCCCGTCGTCGTCCCGCGCGCCGACGCTCGACCCATCGTAACGACACGCACCCGCCTCGTTTTTTAACGATACACGTCGACACCGCGCTTTCGTTCGCATCGCGCGGACGATACTCGATACTCGCGCGCCCCCCGTTGTGCAACTCGACTAAAGCTATTTTAGTGCGAGAACCTCAAAAGGAGCGTATAATAACACAAAATGACAAATACGAAGCGCTGCGTCTGTTTATACTCCGCGCACATCTCGAACACTCGTCCAACGACCCGACCGTCGATGGGACGCATCGATCCCGTCCGCACAAGCGCGCGCCGTTCGCACGCGCGTCCAGTCGAGCGCGTCGACGCACGCACGCGATCGCGCACGTCTCTCGCGAGTCTTCGTTCGTCTCGATTTAACGCGCGTCGGCGTCGGCGTCGACGTCGACGTTCGATCGTCGCGCGGGCGCTACTGAATTTCGCGCGAGACAACATGGGCGCGGAACCGACGACGGAGACGTCGTCGACGCGTCGGATGACGGTGACGACGACGACGGTGACGTCGACGATGACGAGCGAGGGAAAGGCGGACGCGAACGGGGCGTTGCCGACGACGGTGGCGTCGCCCTCGTCATCCTTCGGCGATTACTTCATGAACGTGTTTCGAGGCGGCGCGAGCGCGCCGGCGAAACCGGTCGAGAACGGTGCGAACGAGGTGGTAAAAGACGAGAAAGCGCAGATCGGGCTGTACGCCAAGGAGGGCACGCGCCTGCGGAAGGTGCAGGATGAGTACGACTTGGCGGAGACGAGGATGGCGGCGGCGCAGACGACGTTCGAAGCCGTGGCGAAGGAATACGGGACGGCGCAGGAACGTTTAGAGATGGCGCAGAAGAGCGGACTGCCGGGCGCTGCGCAGGTGGCGGAGGCCGCTTTGGCGCAGACGAAGGCGAAACTCGAGCGCGCGTCCGCTGGGTTCCAAGAGGCGGAGAAGGAATTACAAAAGGCGGCAAAGACGAAGCGCGAACAAGAGGTGGAGCTCGCCGAGAGCGCCAAGACGAGAGATATCCGCGAACTATTGTTCGACGATGCGGGTAGAAAAGGTGACTTTGATGGTGATATCGACGAGGAAGCCAAACGTTTGGCCGCCGTCATCACGCTTCAGCGCGCGTGGCGACGATACAAGGCACGCAAGCGTAGTCAAAAACCGGAAAACGTCGCCAAGCGCGTCGTTCGAGGTTTACTCTCTCGATACAGCGCCTTCGCCATGCTAACCGCGTTTCTCCTATTTTCGGGCTCTTTGTTTGGTCATTCAATGTCCGCACGAGAGGGCGGCGTCAGAGAAGCCATTCGTACGTTTTCCGCTTTGGATCACAGCTATCTCAAATACGGCGTGTCCTCCGGGACGGTGATGGCGGAACTCACGGTTCTACGCGCGAAGCACGACAAAGTACTCACCGAGGTTGAAGAATGTGAGACATCCTTGAAAGCATCTCGTCGTGGTACCGGTATCTCGCAGAGATCGATCGAGAAAGAACTCGCGCATCTGAAAAAGACTTGTCAAGTCGATGACGCAGTCGCAATCAACAGCGAGCTCAAGGTTCTTCGCGCCGAACTCGCGTTGACGAGGCATCAACTCGACGTGCAAGTGAAAGAACACAAACAAAACATCGAGTACCTGATGGGCGTGCATGAAGCTGAAAATGAGAAATTAATGGCGCATGCGCAAGCCAACGTCATGGATGCGAGACACGAAGGCGCGCAGAGACTGCGCGAGTCTCAGCTTGAGAACGAAGAGTTACGCAACGACCTCGAGCGTTTGCAGCATCGCATTGATATTTATGAGAATGAACGTAAGGGCGAACCACTCACGACGGCTGCGCTCGTTAGCGAGCACGACACCGTCGTGAAGACTCTCAGAAAGAAGCACAAGGCTGAAGTTCAAAAACTTGAATTGGATTACCGCTCCAAACTTTCCGAAAGCAAAGCTGAGAACGCCAAGCTCAAGGATCGAGATCTTGAGAGTCTACGCAAGGTGAAGGAAAAGCATCGAGCGACTCAAAAGAGCCTCCAGGATATGGTGAAGTTGTCTGAATCACACGCCGCCGCGGCGAAAGCCGCCGTCTGCTCGTCGAAGCGTTCGGGTCTTCTTTCTTGGCTCGTGTATCCACTCATCGCGTTGGTCGCTCTGTTACTCGGAGCGGTCGCCAACGAAAATCAGCACTCTACGTCTACGAGCGCTCCCAAGCCGGTGAGCACTCCCAAGCCGGTGAGCGCTCCCAAGCCGGTGAGCGCTCCCAAGGCAAAACAACCAGTCAAGACCGAACCAGTCAAGGCTGCACCACCGGCCAAGGCTGAACCGGCCGTGGGTGTACCCGTTTGCAAACGCTGCGAGGAAGCGGAAAAAGCGACCGAGACACTGCGACGTCGCTGCGAGGATGCCGAGAGGCAGTGCAAGGACCTGCGAGACCGATGTGAGTTTGCCGAAGATGGCACTGCTGCTCTTCGTAAAGAAATGAAAAGCCTTCAAGAGGAAAACGTTCGCGTGAGCAAGCGACTCTCCGAGCGCATCGTCATCAAAAACACCAAACTTGACGGTGTCGAAGCCCGAGAGCTCGCCGAAATGGAGCAGCAACTCGAGGAGGAGAACATTAGGCTTACGACGCGAGTACACGAGGCTCAAGCGCGCACGCTCGAGCTCACAGAACAAAAAGAAATGTTGACAATCCGTGTCGATACAATTCAAAAGAAGTTGATCGAAGAAGGAGCGACCATTAAAGAACTTTCTGATAGGCTCATCTTGACTGAGAAAGAGAACTTTGAGCTTCGACAAATCATTGAAGAGACTCGCGCGGAGTGCAGAACTGCGGAAAACAAGCTTGAAGAACTGTCGACAACCCTGGATTCTAGGGGTAAAGAACGAGGAAGTTTGGAAGAAGAGCTCGAAGTGGCCAACAAACGACTCAAAGATGCCGCGGCTCAGCTCACGAAATCTGCTGTTGACGGTAAGCAGAAAGATTCAAAAATAAAAGCGCTCACGGCATCAAAGGATGAGATTGAGAAGCAGCTGGCTGCTGTTTCTGAAGACCTTCTTACGTTCCGAGAGCGTGCGGCTGTTTCTGAACGCACGCGTATCCAGGTTGAAACGGAGAACGCGGAGTTACAAGCGCGTACTCGCAGATTGAAGTCTACCCATGAGACACAGGTCGCGCAACTGCAGAAGCGTCTGAAAGAAGTTGAAGAAGAAAGAAAGAACCTCGCGGGCGAGCAGGAGCGTCTACTTGAAGAAGTTGTATCCAAGCAAGAAGAGATTGATAACATGATGCGGGAGATCGTGCAACTTCAAGATAGTGACGACAATCTCGGGCGAGAACTTACCGATTTGGTTCAAATCAACGAGTCGATGCGCGAACGTTTGGAACATCAAGACGCGGAGCTTAAATCGCTCGGTGAGAAATTGGGAGAAAAAGAGCTCGTCATCGTGGAACACGAGTCTTACATGGAAACTTTGAATTCTCGATTCCAGAAAACTCAAGCGAAGCTCAAGGCGTGCGAATCTTCTCGAGACGAAGGCATCACCTTACTGCGCAACCGGGATACGCGAATTCAATTCCTGGAAGAAGAGCTCGTCTCTGTGCGTGAAATGCAAAGCACGAACAGCGCCCGGTTATCCGAGCAGCTCAAGCGTCTAGGTGAACTCGAAATGGACGCGGGACGTAAACACGCGGCGAAGGAAGCCGCGGAGTTGCGGCTCGAACAGTACGAAGAGCAGGCGAAAAAGACCATCGCGCGCCTTGAACACGAGCTCGCAGACTTGCAAAACCAACTCGCCACAGAAAAGGCAAACAACGAGACGCTTCGTACGGCTGACGGTGTAAACGCATCCAAAATGCGACAAGAGGCTCGTCAACTTCAAGAGAAGATTGCAGAGCTGAATGCGTGCGAGACGGAGAAGGGACAAATGGTGGAAGAAATTGCACGACTCGAGAAGGAACTGGAAGAATTGCGTAAACGACTCGCTGAGCTTTTACAAGAACTAGGAGAGCTGAAGAGCAATCGTCAGGCACGAGCCCCCCCTCCTCCGCCGGTTGAGGACGCTGAGGTTGTAGAGGAGCGCCAGCAGCTCGTATACGATGAAGCCGCGTGCATGCTCGAAGGATTACGGCGAGTGTCTTTGTTCAACCTTTTGTATTCTGTGTCGTTTTCCAAGGTTCGCGATCGGCGTCAGTGGAAAGCTTTGACGCTAAGCGCCCTATGCGAAGCGGTTCGTCCGTTACCGTTGAACCGGAAGCGAGATAACATGTATTACGCGAAGAAGCGTTCGGCTCGAGTGCTCATTCACGTGGCGTCGACGCCGCACCATCATAAACTTTCGCGCTCTGGCTGGATTGAGAGCGAACAAGGAGCGATGGAGTTCGCCGTCGGTTGGCACGAAGCGGAGGACGTGTGGGTTTGGGCAACGCGCGCGTTGGCCGCCATCTCTCGCGTCTTCCAAGGCCCCAACGCGCATCAACTGTATCAACTCGGCGGTTTACAAGCCGCGTTGGAGTTGATGAGACACGCCGAGTCGGACAAGGAAATTCAACTCCACGGCGCTCGGGCGATCAGTGGTCTGGTTTCGGGAGACCTCGCCTTTTTCGGTCAAGAGGCGCCGCAGATTGTTTCTGGAAGCGCTCTCGAAACGCTCGCCGTCACTCTCCGCACCTTCCCGCTGGACGCTCGCATCGTCCGCGCCGCGTCCCGCGCCGTCTGGGTCTGCGTCCATCTCGGCCGCCAGTTCGGCCAACACACATTCGTCCAACAACAAATCTACGAACCGCTCATGTTCGCCATGAACTGCCATCTCAGCGATTTAAAGATTGTCGAATCGTGCTGCGGCGCTGTGCTCGCCGCCGCCGCGCGCAACCCGGACACCCAGGACAAACTCGCCGAGGCTGGCGTGCGCGACGTCGTGCGCGACACCCTGCAGAGCATCGAACACATCAGTTTCACCGGCACGTTCTCCGAGCTCAGCGATTGGCTCTTCGAGTCCTAGACCGACATCCTCGCCCATTTAACGTGAATCCGTGTACTGTATACTCGCTGCCCAGTCTGTCCCCAAACGTCCCCGCGCCCAACGGGGCACCGCACAACCGCGCGTCGACGCTCGGACCGTCGCACCGTCGACCGACCGAGCGAACGATCGACCGACGTCGACAGACTCGCCCGCGCCCGCGCCGTCGTCTCGACGCACCGCGCTCATCGTCATGCCCGCCGCGTCTTTGAAAACCGCCGCCGCCACCGCCGCCGGGAAACGCATGGAGAAAACGGGCGACGTCATCCCGCTCGTCGCCGTGAAAAAGGCGCGAAAGGGCGCCAAGCGTGAACTCCCTCGCGTCATCTACGTCGGACACGTCCCGCACGGCTTCTACGAGGCGCAGATGAAGGAGTACTTTGGGCAATTTGGTGAGGTGACTCGAGTCAAGGTGAGCAGGAATAAAAAGACGGGGAAGAGCAAACACTACGCGTTCGTGGAGTTTAAGCACCCCGAGGTGGCGGAGATCGTGGCGGAGAGCATGAATAATTACTTGTTGGCGAATCAGGTGTTGAAGATTGAGCTGTTGGCGCCGGAGAAGGTGCACCCGAAGACGTTCGAGGGGACGGGGACGAAGTTTAAGACGGTGCCGTGGCAGCGACGCGCGGCGGCGACGCATAACAGAGAGAGAACTGAGGCGGAAACGAGGAAACGAAACGCGGAATTGGTCAAAGCGGAGGAGAAGCGACGAGCGAAGATCGCGGCGGCGGGTATCGATTACGATTTTCCAGGGTACAAGGCGATTTTGTCCACGGAAAAGCCGAAACAGGCTGCGAAAAAGACCGAGGAGAAAAAGACCCCGGCCAAGGCGAAGACTCCGGCAAAGACGAAAGCCCCTGCCAAGGAGAAGACCCCGGCCAAGGCGAAGACCCAGGCCAAAGCGAAAACCTCGACCAAGGCGAAGACTCCGGCCAAGGAGGAAGCAACACCGAAATCCAAGGACCCGACGCCAATCGCGAGAAAGACCCGCGGCGCGGTGAAGCGGGCGAACGAAACGCCCGCGAAACCGGCGAAGAAAGCAAAGAAGTAGTTCGTTGTATCCTATGAGTACAGTATCTTACAAATCTAAAATGTTGTCATTACGCTCGATGGGGGGTAAAACCGTCGACGTCGGGAGGACGCACGAATCCAACACCGACGGCGCTCCGTTTCGCGCGCGAATGAGAGGAATTTCCTCAGGGAAAGTGGTCATCGGCGTGACCGAGGGTGGTGGTCGCTGATACATTTGAATCTGGTCGATCGTCGGTACCTCGACCTTCTCATGCTCACTCAACGCGGCATCGCGAGTCGGACTCGTCCTCGCCGCGGTGTCGTCGCGCGTCGTGTCCTCCATTTGCTCTTCGTAATAGTGTTGCAACACCGTTTGACTCGCACTGAGCGTTTCAGAGAGAGCGTGTAGCTCATGCGTGTCGCTGATGAAGGATGGCTGAAACATCGATCCACTTCCGTGCGCGGGTGGGCGATGGGAAGAGCCGCGATCGAATCGACGACGCACGTCACCCTTGCTCAAAGTTGGTGCGTCCTTGTGATTGTGAAACGATCTCTTCAGCACGCTCGCGCTTAGATCCGCGGACTTTCCGAGCAGGTTTTCGTTCGTGTTGGAAAAGCCATTCAAAGAATTGAGCATGTTACGTCCAGACGTATCCGGTTCCCACGTTGGATACGTCGCCTGGAACGTTAAAAAACTCTTCTCCATTTTCCCTTGCCTGCTGCGATGCGACTTTTCTGCGTGACTCGGCGCGCCGTAGTTCTTGTTACCGTGTCGGTTGAAATCGAAAGCACTCAACGAGCATATGTCCCCGACGCCAGATTTGTTCGTCGTGAATTGGCGGACGAACTGGATGATGTCATCGGCAGAATCGCAGAGAGGAAACCACAGCACGAACGGCGCCGCAAAGACGGATGCAATCTCTTCGAGAAACATGGCTGCTTTCAGCGAAAAGAAGGCGTTAAATTCACCCTGTACGTCTTCTCTGTGCGCTGCGTCTCGCCAGTGTTTCGGCAAGTAGTGCGTGTGCGATACAATCTTGGACATGATGGCGTTCGGCTCGAACACCGCGTTCTCCGTCGCCATCAACGCGCGCGACGAAGCTAAAATAGTACCGAGCACCGCCGTTACCCACAGCAAATCTCGATCACCTATGTACGCCTGCAGTAATCTATCATCGAGAACAGCGCAAAAGAGCGCGCACGCGGCGAACGACCCGATCACGTACGACACAAACTTTGCGACGATGTTCACCACGGGTGAAGGGAATTGCGCCACGTACTTCTTCGCGTGAGGATACGCCGCCGCCAATCTCTGCTGTGTGAAGTGCGGCAACTCGTTGAATTCGCGCATTCTCCAGTACGCGTACGAACTCCAGTCTCTTGCACCGACGGTGGAGGGCGTGTTGTAAAACTTTTCCGCGTACGACAACACGAAATACATGGAGAGAAAGATGGCGACAAACGGCGAAAGAATCGCGTTTATGATGGCGAGACACCTGAACCGATGACGAAGGGCCGTTACGTCGTAAAACGACGGTCGAATGTTGAAGTTTTCGTCAAACATTCCGTGAAACACCGCCAGATCGATGTTCCATTCGATCACCTTCGTGAACCATCGATGGTCGCGCATCCCCGGAACGTCGAGCGAGAGCCGCAACACGTCTCTGTTGACCATACCCGTGAGATAATTTTCCTTTCTCAAAATCCTCGCCACGATGTCGTGCTCATTTAAATCGCGCGAGATGCTCAATCTTGTCGTCGCCTGTAAGTGCACGACCCGTTGAAGCACCTCGGGCCAGGTGATGGTGTACAAATCTCTATCACTCAGCGCGAGCTTTTGGTTGCAAAACGCTCGCATCGCCGCCAACGGCGCCGCGTCGTGCGCCAACGTCATCGCACTCCAAATCCAATACAAAGAAAACAAAATCAAATACAGAGTCACGACACCGTTTCTCACCCACCCACCGTACCGATACGGTTCCCCGTACACCGCATCTCTCAATATATCGCACTGTTCGGGCTCGGACGCGCACGTCGTCCGCAAATAGTCGTAGTTTACGTACAACAACAGAAACCCGCTCAACCAAATCGTGAACCCGAGCGTGCACAGATTCACCACCCTCGACGCCAGCGCACACCTGTACCCCTTCGCGTTGAAGTACGCGTACAGACGCGCGAAAGATTCATCCAAATTACCGTCTCCGCCTCCGAACGCGTCTCGCGTCTCCTCACCGTCATCCTCTCGCGCCGCCTCCGCCTCCAACAATCCCTCGTGTTCGTGCGCGCTGCGTCGCATAAAACGAACAAAGAAAAACAACACACCGTCAGTCGTTCGCTCGCGCGCGCCGTCATCTCAACAACCCTCCACGTCGCGAAACGTCAACCCAACGTCAGCCGACGTGCCGAGTCCCGTCAACCGAATCGCGCGCGTCGACCGTCCGCACGCACCTCTCCAGCGCGTCGTACGCGTCCTCGTCGTCCATGACAATCGCACGCGCGTCTCGACGACGCGCACGCGTCTCGACGACGCGCGAGAGACGCGTGACGCGTAGGAATGTGACGAGAAGATTCAAAAGTCGTTGGGCGCCTTTTCGGATGACGGCGACGTCGGGACGCGAGCAAACGCGACGCGACGTCGCGAACCGCGGCGATGCGCGCGCGTGCGCGACGAATCATGAAATAAAATGGTGTGATTCAATACATACATCATCGCGAGACGCGCGAGACGCCGCGCTCACGATGGTGGACCGACGAGCAGCGCGTGCACGCCGAAGACTAGGAAAAACACGCCCCCCGCCGCGGCGACGAAGCGCTCGGAATTCTGCGCGCGATCGGCGAGTTGACGACCGCCGAGCACGGCCACGCCCGTACAGGCGGCGTGACCGAGACTTCCACCGAGCGTGACGCCCAAGACGTCGCTCGCCGCCGCTAAACCGATGGTGGCTATCTGAGACCTATCGCCCCACTCGGCGAGAAACGTCACCGCGAAGGATTCGGCGAACACCGCCGACGGCGACACCTTTTTCGTTCGAGCGCGTCTTCGACGCCCGGCGAGTTCCGCCTCGACCTCGGCGAGCTCGCTCTCCTCGCCGTCGGCGGCGCTCGCCGCGTCGCGAAGAGACCGCGCGCCGAAGAAGAAGAACAACGCCGTCGCCGCGTAATGCGTCGTCTCCGCGCTCATCAGCGTCGGCGCCGCCGCGCCCACCACCGCGCTCAGCGCCGTCATGACGGCCAACGCCGACCACGACCCGAGGAAGACGACGGCGCGCGCGTGACGCATGGCCAAGAGCGCGGCGATGAAGAATGTCTTGTCACCGATTTCCGAGAGGACGATCATGGACGCCGACTTGGCGAAGCCCTCGAGGAATTTATCCGACGCGCGCCCGCCGACGAGCGCGCTCATCGCTCGATCCATCGTTCGATGCCGTTCGCCGCGCGACCTCGACGCGATCGGCGTCGAGGAGTGCGGGGGACGACGACGCGGTACCTCGCGCGCGCAACCAACTTTTTCTTCAAAAGGCGGCGCATGCGACGCGCCGCGCTGGCGACGACGACGACGACGCTGACGCGAGCGACGCTCGAACCTTCGTTTTACGCGTGTCCGACCTCCCACGAGGCAATGCACCGATGGACGCTCGTCGAGGGCGACGGCGAGGGCGACGCGTCGGCGTTCGCGCTGTGTCGACCGCACGCCGAGAGCGCGATGCGCGCGCCGTGGACGACGCTGTGGGTGGAGGAAGAGGAATCGGAGGCGCTTCCGAATGCGTGCGCGGTGGTTCGAGAGGCGTTTCCCGTCGTCGGGAGCGCGAGAGGGCGAGAGGGACTGTCGGCGTGCGTTTGCGCGGCGACGAGGGAGGAGCGAGACGCGAGCGGCGGAGCGGCGGTGCTCGTGCGACGCGATCGAGTGCGAGAGAATCCGTTGATGGTGGATGTGTACGAGCGACGTAACGCCATGGGGACGCTGATGCTGACACACGCCGGGAGAGATTTGTTCGACTGGTTGAGGGAGCGGGGCGTTCGCGCGGCGACGTCGACGGCGTTCGACGACGCCGAGGGTGAGAAACGATACGCGCTCGTCGACCCGGGCGATGGGTTTTTCCAAGAGTCAAAGATCGCGCGCACGGATGATGCGTCGACGTCTGGACGACAGAGCTCGAACGCGTGTCTCATGATCGCTCCGAGCGCGTTTGCGCTCAACGCGCAAGCCGCTCGCGATAACCACTTCATGGATTCCACGGACGACGGCATGAGCGCGTTGGAGATTCGCGAGAAAGTTTCGGCGGAGTTTAAAGCGCTGTACGCTGGGCTACGATCGATGGGGGTGCGAATCAACTTGTTTTCTCACGACGCGTCGCACGACACGCCGGACGCCGTGTTTCCGAACAACTGGCACACGCTTCGCGATGGAAAATTAAAACTCTTTCCGATGAAGGACGAGAATCGTCGACGGGAACGGCGAGAGGACATCATCGAGTTCTTGAAGCATCAAAACCCGAACCTCATCGTGGACGACTCTCTCCTCAAGTTTGAGAAGGCGGATCCGCCGAAATTCCTTGAAGGCACCGGCTCTCTCGTCATCGACCACAAAGCGCGCGTCGCCTTCGTCGCGCTCTCCGAGCGTGCGCACGAAGACGTCGTGCGCGAACACTGCGACGCGGAAGGTTTGACTGCCATCACGTTCACGTCCTTGGACGCCAAGGGGCGACCCATCTACCACACCAACGTCATGCTCAGCGTCTGCACCTCCGTCGCCGTCGTGTGCTCCGAATCCATCGCCGACCCCGACGCTCGCCGACGCGTCCTCGACGCCCTCTCCACCGGCGGTCGCGTCGTCATCGACATCACGTTCGCCCAAGTCGACGCCTTTTGCGGCAACGTGCTCGAGGTTCGCCGCGCCGACGGCGCGCCCGCGCTCGTCGCCTCCGCCCGCGCCTGGCGCGCCTTCACCCCAAACCAACGCGACATTCTCACCGCCGCCTTCACGGCGGACGGCATCGTCACCGTCGACTTCGACACCATCGAACGCGTCGGCGGCGGCGGCGTTCGATGCGCCATCGCCGAGCACTTTCGCTGACGACGCGGGCCCGTAGTCATCAAAAAAAATCTTTTCATATACCCGACCGGTCACGACCCTCCAAAGACCCCCCCCGTCCCGATAGTTACTCAAAAACGTGCGTTTCACCGCGTCTCCACGTGGGCGCGGTCGCGATTACTATCGATCGGGTGGTACGCGCGCGCGCGCCGTTCGCAGAGTGCGACGCCTCGCACCGACGCGACCGCGCATCGATTCGAGCCCCGAATCGCCTCGTCTCGGCGTCGATCGACGCATCGATCATCGCTGACCGCCGTCGTCGACGATGTCTCTTCGTAAATTGGAGGCGTCCGTGCCGCCGTCGAAGCGCGATCACGTCGTAGAGACGCTCATCACCGAGGGTGGGATCGGACACGAGACGCACGTGGGGGAATTCATCGTGTGCAAGGATTGCGAAAACTGCGTCGTCGTCATGGTGGTGTGCACGTCGGCGCGCGCGGGAGAATTGATGAACATTCTGACCCGCGCGGGCGTGGGAGTGGCGTTCGGGACGATCACGTCCATCTCGGTCGCGAGTCAACGTCCGAATCCCATCGCGCTCGTGGAGGAGTTTCGTCAGCTCAAGGCGAAGATCGAGGCGCGAGCCGAGGAGGATCTCGGGAAGGATCGGCAATTTCAGCGAAAGTGGAACCGACGTAAAGCTCGCTTGGAAAAACATAAGATTGAATACGTGACGACGTCGACTACGAAGAGCGTCGAGGAGTTGTTCAATGAAATCGTCGAGCAATCGTACGATGGATGGGGATTTTATATCTCCATCATGTGCGCGAGCGTCATCGCCGGCATCGGTTTGTTGACAAACTCCGCCGTCGTGGTGTTGAGCGCGATGCTCATCTCCCCGTTGATGGGTCCCATCTTGAGTTCAGCCTTCGGTTTGGCGATCGGTGATCCCATTCTGTTTTGGGGATCAATTTTCGCTGAATTGCGCGCAGCCTTCGTCACCATCGTCGCTGGCATGTTCATCGGTCTCGTCTACGGTCCGTACGCGGTGTCGTACGGCGAAAATCCCATACCGACGGGTGAGATGTCCGGTAGAGGTCAAACCGCCGGTCTTCTCGGTGGTTTCATCATCGCTCTCGCCTCCGGCGTGGTCGTGGCGAACGCCATCACGAGCAGCGGGGTGAACTCGCTCGTCGGCGTCGCCATCAGCGCGTCGCTCCTGCCGCCGATCGTCAACTCTGGCATCATGATCGTCTTCGCGTTCGATATCGCCAAGGGATGCGCGCGATCGTCACAAATGTGTACGTACTCTCGCAACGATTTCCTCAAGGATGCCGGCATTTCCTTCGCTCTGTACATTATAAACTTCTTTGTCATCGTCATCGTCGCCGGGAGCATCTTTTACAGCCAAAAAGTGCACCGCTTCAGAGGCTTCTTGGTCGCCACCGAGACGAACGACCTTCTCCACGTCGCCAACGAACACGTTCGCAAGAAGCTTCAAGTCGCCACCGGCATCAAGGGCGCCGTCGACGATCGCGCCTTTGACCACATCCTTGACGAAGTCACCCAGGTGGAACAGAAAACCGACGTCGAGGGCGCGCCGCAACACAGTTTGGTCAACGGCGCCATGGGTAAAATCCCCTCCGAGCACATCTCCGACGAGTTCTCCGTCCTTCGTCCGTTCGCCGAACCCAAGGGCGTGAAGCGTGCCGCGTTCGCCAACGCCGAGCATCACGTCAAGGTGTTCGACTGGGTCAAGGACGTGCACCACCTCATCACGCGGTGAGACGCTTCGACGTCGCCCGCGGGCGCCACCCCCCCCTCGACCCTTTATTGACTTCCATAGAGTACCCCTAAACCCTTTAACGAGACCCTATTTACAAGATATGTACTCTCGGCACCAACCGTCGCGATCGATCGATCGACAAACACGTGCGAGAGGGGCACGACGACGGGTCATGACTCGACATTCCGAATCGTCGAGCCCCCCCCCTGACGGTGGATTTCGATATATCCATCCACCGCGTCGATCATCATCGCGTCCGCGCGTCGCGCGCCGCAGACGACGACGCGTAGACGCGCGCGATTGTGACGTCCGTGACGATGTCCATGATGGTCGCGACGTCGGTGACGCCGATGACGCGCGCCGAGATGCGCGACCGAGGACGAGGAATCGAAAGGTCGTCGTCGAGACGCGTCGCGATGACGGGTACCTCGCGACCTCGTGT
>Ga0255780_10002968_pt1 | contig 15003 bp, 10 predicted proteins | sample 071ome_32_FD_179978 | JGI IMG/M metagenome (GOLD analysis project Ga0255780, IMG submission 179978) | Coastal salt marsh microbial communities from the Groves Creek Marsh, Skidaway Island, Georgia - 071405AT metaG (version 2) | ecosystem: Environmental > Aquatic > Marine > Intertidal zone >... | reverse complement strand
CGCTGCACCGCTCCGCATTCACCCGGGGCGGGCGCCGGGTTTACACTCTCCCGATGGCGGCCGAGTCTCTCCATCCCGTGCAACGTCCGGGACGCCACGTCGAACTTGTTCTGCGCTTTCCGAGCCTGTCGGAAGCGCTCGTTGCGCTCGCCGACGACCCGTCGATCATTCCGGTCGCCGGCGGCACCGACCTCCTGCTCGACTTGCACCGTGGCGGCCCTGGCGAGCCGGTGACCCTCCTTGATCTGACCCCGATCCGTGAGCTGCGGGGGATCACCATCGCCGACGGCATCGTCCGACTCGGTGCGCTCACGACCCACAACGACGTCGCCGGGCACCCGGAGCTTCCGGTGGTTGCGCTCCCACTTGCCCAGGCCTGCCTGGAGATCGGGTCGCCGCAGCTTCGCAACCGGGCCACGATCGCCGGCAACATCGCCACCGCAAGTCCGGCCAACGACACGATTTCGGCGCTGCTCGCGCTCGACGCGATGGTCGTCATCGCAAGCAACGGCGCCGAACGGACGGTGCGTCTCGACGACTTCTTCGCCGGCTTCCGTTCGACCGTCCTGCAACCGGGAGAGCTCATCACGGCGATCGAGTTCCCGACACTCGGCGACTCCGAGTCGGGGATCTGGGCCAAGCTCGGCAACCGCGCCGCCCAGGCCATCTCGGTCGTTCATCTCGGGATCGTCGTCGACCGCGCCGACGACGGCGTCGTGCGTGACGCTCGCATCGCGATCGGTTCGGTCGCCGCCCGCGTCGAGGTGCTCCACGACGCCGCAGCAGCGCTCATCGGTCGAGCGCTCAACGACACGTCGATCGCTGCGTGCGCCGAGGTCGCGGCCGCAGCCGTGACACCGCTCGACGATGTACGCGCGACCGCCGCCTACCGCTCTGCACTCATCCCGACCCTTGTCCGTCGGTCGCTCGACGCCATTCGCACCGGTGCCACCGACCATCAGTGGCCGGGCCGGGTGCCGTGCCTGGTCGGCGATATGCCGCCCGGCACCAGTGAGCGGCGGGCAGTCGACGACCACTCCGAGATCCAGGTGATGCTCAACGGCGCACCGGTGAGTGGTCGGAACGCCGCCTCGGCGACCCTGCTCGACTGGTTGCGCGACGAGGCCGGGCTGACAGGAACCAAGGAGGGGTGCGCCGAGGGCGAATGTGGTGCCTGCACCGTGCAGCTCGATGGTGATGCCGTCATGGCGTGCCTCGTGCCGGCCGCTCAGGTCGACGGCCACAGCGTCGCAACGGTCGAGAGCATGGCCGACCCCGATGGCACGCCACACGCGATCCAGCAGGCGTTCGTCGACGAATTCGCGGTGCAGTGCGGGTTCTGTATCCCCGGCTTCATCGTGGCGTCGGCCAGCCTCCTGGGTGAGATCCACGATCCGACCGACGACGACATCCGGCTCGGGCTCTCCGGCAACCTGTGCCGTTGCACTGGCTATTACCCGATCATGCAGGCGGTCCGCCGGGCCAGTGTCGTGCCGGTCGAACTCGACGAGAGCGTGTTCGGATGAGCGTCGGTCAGTCCCCGCTCCGCCACGACGCCGCCGCCAAGACCGACGGGTCGATCGACTACGCAGGCGATGCCGTTCCGGCCGGAGCACTGCACGCCGTTGTCGTCTTCTCGGGCCGGGCTCACGCCCGGATGCTGTCGATGTCGACCGATGCGGCGCGTGCGGTGCCTGGCGTCGTCGACATCATTACCGCCGCCGACGCGCCCGTGAACGAGTACGGCCTCACGATGCGCGACCAGCCTGCGCTCGTGGGGGTCGACCACACGGGTGCAGCCGCCGTCGACGCTGCGGTCAGCCGCTGGGAAGCGGATCAGATCGCCGTTGTGATCGCCGAGACGCGCACCGCCGCCACCGCCGGCGCCGCCGCGATCGAGGTCGAGTGGGAGGACCTTCCGCTCGTCGACAACATCGACGCCGCGCTCGCTGCCGGGGCTCCGCTGGTCCACCCCGAGAACGGGCTCGACACCAACGCCTACCACCACCTTCGAATCCGCAAGGGCGATCCCGACTTCGGCTTCGCCTTGGCCTACGCCGTCGTCGACGAGGTGTACGAGGTTCCGCATCAGGAACACGCCTACCTTCAACCTGAGGCCGGCACCGCCTACATCGACGAGGAGGGCCGGGTCACGATCGAGATCGGTGGCCAGTGGACGTCGGAGGATCGCGAACAGGTCGCTCACGTTCTCGGGCTGCCCGACGATCGGGTCCGGATCATCTACAAGGCGATCGGCGGCGCGTTCGGCGGCAAAGAGGACATGTCGATCCAGATCGCCCTTGGCTTGGCCGCGATGCGCCTCGCCGAGCGTGGTGAGCACCGCCCGATCCACTGCCGGTGGTCCCGGGAGGAGTCGATCGTCGGTCACCACAAGCGGCACCGGGGCCGTATCCGCATCCGTCTGGGAGCGACCCACGACGGCACGATCACGGCACTTGAGGCCGACGTCGACCTTGACGCCGGTGCCTACAACTACACGTCCAACAAGGTGCTCGGGAACGCCCATCTGTCGGTCGCCGGTGCGTACCGCATCCCGCATGCCCGTATCGACAGCCGGGCGATCTACACCACCACCGTGCCGGGCGGCGCCTTCCGTGGCTTCGGTGGGCCGCAGGGCCACTTTGCGATCGAGTCGGCGGTCAACCGGCTTGCCGCCGAACTCGGGATCGATCCGGTCGAGATGCGCCTTCGCAACGCCCTCGTCGACGGCGACGACGGCATCACCCAGACCGTCATGCCCGAGGGGGTGAGCATGCGCGAAGTCATCACGGCGTGCTCCATGCAGGCCGAACTCGACGAGGCCCTCCCCGACCCTGCGCCCTTCTCCCCGATCGCGTCGCTGCCCTCGGCCACGACCTCGCTGCGCAAGGGACGAGGGTTCGCCGCCGGGTTCAAGAACATCGGCTTCTCGTTCGGTTTCCCCGAACGCTGCGAGGCCGAAATCGTCCTGCACGGCGACCCCGACGACGAGGCCCCGACCAGTGCCGAACTCTTCCACGGTGGCGCCGAGGTCGGGCAGGGCGCTCATCTCGCCATGCGTCAGATGGCGTCCGAAGCCACGGGCGTCGCGCTCGATGACATCCACGGGCACTTCTCGGACACCGCCACCTCAGGCGACCCCGGCTCGGCGTCTGCGAGTCGGCTCACGTTCATGGCCGGCAATTCGATCCTCGGTGCCGCCGAGGAGGCCGAGAAGGCCTGGCGCGAGGGCGATCGGCCCGCTCGCGGCTTCTTCCGGTATACACCGCCACCCACCGAGGCGCTCGATCCCGAGACCGGCGCCGGTGCGCCGAACTTCTGCTACGGCTACATGGCGCAGTGCATCGAGGTCACCGTCGATGTCGATACCGGCCACATCCGTGTCGACCGGGTCACGTCGACCCACGACGTCGGCAAGGCGATCAACCCTGCGCTTGTTCGCGGCCAGATCGAGGGGGCTGTCGTTCAGGCGCACGGCTACGCGATGAGCGAGGACCTCCAGCTCGCCGACGGCTTCATCACGAACCCTCGGTTCTCGGGCTATCTGATTCCCGGCATCGGTGACATCCCGTTGCAGGTCGACAGCCAGATCCTCGAGCTCGCTGATCCGCTCGGCCCGTTCGGTGCCCGCGGCGTGGCCGAGATGCCGTTCATCACCTATGCGCCGGCGCTCACTGCGGCGGTGTACGACGCCACCGGCGTGTGGTTCAACACGTTTCCGCTCACCCCGAGCCGGGTACTCGCCGGACTCCGGGCCGCCGAGGAGTAAGGCGACGGTAACGCCCTCTCTGGCGTCGACGCGTACTGTCGGCTCATGAGGGACGAACAGCACCGAGACGACGTGGTCACTGGCAGGGCGTGGGCGGACTTTTGCGATGCTTTGAAATCGGCGGGCGATCTCATCACGGCGAACAGCACGGACGACCTCGATCGCATCGAGGGTTTCCGCTATCTGAGCCGGCTGGCCCGTGGTGGGCTCACGGCGTTCATCGAGAACGGCGATCGAGTTCGCCCCTTCATCCTGCCGATCCCGTTCAACCTGAAGATCGGCTGTGACAATCCCGACGCCGACTATCGCAATGTCGGGGTCGACCCTCGATTCGACTACCGCATTACGGGCACGCGCGGCTCGGTCAACTTCCTCAGCATCGGGGCGTATTCGGGCGGCTACGGCACGAACTCGGCGACACCGGGTGCACAGGGGAACATCACCGACAACGACCCGGACCAGGACCGGCCGATCGACATCATCGCCAGCGTCGAACCGCCGGAACTCGCACCCGGCCAGCAGTGGCTGGAGATGTCTCCGGCGACGACGGTGATCATCGTCCGGAACTTTTTCCTCGACCGGGAGCACGAACGATCGTCGGAGCTCAAGATCGAGTGCCTGAATCCGCCGACCGAGCACCCCGACGCGCTGTCGGCGGACGAGTTCGCCACCGGACTCGCGATGAGCGGCTTCTACGTCCACGGCATCGTGCAGCGCTTTCTCGACTGGCTGGCGATGTTCCGTGAGAACCCGAACACGCTCGAGTTTCTGCCCCAAGACGACGGCCCGGGCGGCTGGGGCGACCCGAATCAACTTTTCCGTCACGGCTGCTGGGATCTTCCCGAGGACAAGGCGTTCCTCATCACCGTGCCGGCGATCGATGCCTTCTACTGGAACTTCCAGCTCAACAACATGTGGGAGGAGTCACTCGACTACCGACGCTTCCCCGTCACGGTCAACAAGCACACCGCCCGCTATGAGGACGACGGCACAGTCCGAATCGTCGTGAGCCGCACCGATCCGGGCTGGGGCAACTGGATCTCGACTGCCCACCACGATCACGGCACCTGGGGGCTGCGTTACAACCAGGTCGTCGAGGACATCCCGCCGACGATCGAACTCATCGACGTCTGAGCGTCATCGCCCCGGCCACTCGGGCGGTCGGCGCTCGAAGAACGCGGCGAGGCCTTCCTCGCGATCTTCGCTCGTGAGGATCGTGTTCAGCGCTGCTTCCGTGGCGGCCCAGCCGGCCGCATCGTCGTCCTCGGCGATCGCGTCGAGTGCCGTGAGCGTGGCGCGGATCGATGTCGGCGCATTGAGTTCGATCCGTTCAGCGAGCGCGATGGCCTCGGCGACGGCCATGCCCGGCTCGACGACCCGGTTGACGACACCAAGGTCGACCAGGCGCCGTGCCGAGACCGGATCCCCGGTCAGCAACATCTCCCTCGCCACGTTCAGGGGCAACGCCCGAGGCACCCGGAACAGACCTGCACTCGTTGCGACGAGACCACGCCGCACCTCGGGCAGTCCGAAGGTGGCCGACGAGGACGCCACGATCAGGTGGCAGGCGAGCGCGATCTCGAAGCCGCCTCCGAAGGCGGAACCTTCGACTGCGGCGATGATCGGCGTGGTCGAGCGCCGCCGGATGATGCCGTACTCCCCGCCCCGGTCGGTCGGCGTGCCGGACCCTTCCGCAATGTCGGTGCCTGCGCAGAAGACCGTCGGTCCTCCGGCGATCACGATCGCTCGGACGGCAGGATCATCCTCGCCGGCGTCAAGCGCAGCGCTGATCGATTCGGTCATTTCGCCGTTGATGGCGTTGCGCTTCTCGTCGCGGTCGAGCTGGACGACGAGCACGCCACCGTGGCGTTCGGTCTTGACGGGCATGTGCCGACGGTAGTCCTCCCGTGCGGAACCCGAGCGCCTCACGATCTCGCAGCGCGACGCAGACGGCGAGAAGCCGAAGGGGAGACGCGACGACTCAGTCGGTCGGTTGGAAGCGACGAGCAGCCGCGGCGTGCGCTGCGAGCTTTTCGTCGAGGTCCGGTGCGACGAGCAGGCCCGACTCGACGACGAGGCGGCCAGCGACGACCGTGTGCCAGGCCGAGTGGGGGCCGGTTCGCAGCCAGCCCTCGATGAGGTCGTCGAGCACGCCTGCGAAGATCGGGCCGTCGAGTTTCCAGACGGCAATGTCGCCGACCGCCCCGACCGACAGCTCGCCGATCTCGCCGATGCGGCCAAGGCAACCGGCACCGCCGCGGGTGGAGATCTCCAGGGCGGTTCGGGCATCCATCGCATCGGCGCCGCTCTTCAGCTTGCCCTGCAGCATCGCGAGGCGGGCCTCCTGCCACAGCGAGGCGGAGTCGGCCGACGAGGAACCGTCACAGCCGAGGCCGACGTGACAGCCGGCGTGACGGAGATCGACGACCGGGGCGATGCCCGACGACAGGATCATGTTCGAGCTCGGGCAGTGGGCGATCCCGACGCCGGCAGCGCCGAGCCGGGCGACTTCGTCCGGGTTCGGCATGACGACGTGAGCACCCCAACTTCGATCCGACATCCAGCCACAGTGCTCGTAGTAGTCGACGGGCCGCATGCCGAAGGTGGCGATGGCGTACTCGTCGTCCTCGCTGTTCTCTGCAAGGTGGGTGTGCAGGCGGACGTCGAGGCGTTCGGCGAGTTCGGCGCTGCGGATCATGAGGTCCTCACTCACCGAGAACGGCGAGCAGGGGGCGAGCGCAACCCGGACCATCGCGCCGTGGCTGCGGTCGTGATGGCGTTCCACGGCCCGTTGGGATTCGGCGAGGATGTCGTCTTCGTCTCGCACGGCGTCGTCGGGTGGGAGGCCGCCGTCGCTCTCCCCTACCGACATCGACGCATAGGTCGGGTGGAAACGCATGCCGAGATCGACTGCGGCCTGAATCTCCGCGCCGAGCAGGTCGCCCGCCCGAACCGGGTGGAGATAGTGGTGATCCGAGGAGGTGGTGCAGCCGGAGAGCGCGAGTTCGGCGAGCCCGATCCAGGCGGCGAGGTACTCGGCTTCCTCGTCGATCGCTGCGGTCCACAGCGGGTAGAGCGATTGCAGCCATCCGAAGAGCGGGGCGCTCGTCATCGGCGGGTAGGCGCGGGTGAGGTTCTGGAACAGGTGATGGTGGGTGTTGACCAGGCCTGGGGTGACAAGGCAGCCGCCGGCGTCGATGATGCGTTCGGCATCGGGCATCGGGTCGGTCGAGTCCCCGACGCCGGAGATCAACCCGTCGGTGATCGCCACCCAGCCTCCGGCGAGCTCGCGACGGTCGTCGTCGACCGTGGCCACGAGGGCAGCTCCATGAATCAGGAGGTCGGCGCGAATCGGCAGGTCAGTCATCGTCGTGGTGGATGGCGTTCAGGTAGTTGTAGATCGTGATGCGGCTGACCCCCATCATCTCGCCGACCGATTCGACCGCCTTGCGGAGCAGAAAGGCGCCCCGCTGATCGAGGATCCGGACAGCGGCCTGCTTCTGCTCGCGACTGAGTTCAGCCAGCGGCGCGCCGAGTTGCTCCTCGACTGCGGCGACCATCTGGGCGAGAACATCGTGGAGGTCACCGAAGCGAGTGGTGGCCGGGCTCTCCCCCAATCGCACCTGCACGGCGGTCGCCCCGTGCTCGAGCGCCGCCTGGCTCATCGACTCGACTGCGGCTGTGACCGTGTCGGTCGGGCCGACGATGACCGTGGCGAACGGCCCCATCTCCGGCTCGAGACCGTGCGAGCGGCAGGCCTCCAGCGCCATCGTGACATGGTGGCCGGGCGCGCCTTCGACGAACGGCTCGACCAGGAACTCGGCCCGGATGTCGGCGGTTGCACTGGTAGCCATGGCTTTGACAGTTTGTTAACTTCGCCCCGTTATGGCAACCCTCTCGAGCGACCTGCGCATCGATATCGACCGGCTCAGCGATCGGCTGGCGGCGTTGGCCGAGATCGGCGCCATCGAGGGCACCGAGGGGTGCGCTCGCCTCGCCCTGACCGATGAGGACAAAGCGGGCCGCGATCTGGTCGTGTCATGGATGCGTGATCTCGACCTCACGATCACCGTCGACAGCATCGGCAACGTCGTCGGCGTCATGGATGGCGAACACGACGGTCAGCCCGTCATGACGGGCTCCCACATCGACACCGTGCGCACCGGTGGGCGCTACGACGGCAACCTGGGCGTGCTGGCCGGGCTCGAGGTGATCGAAACGCTTCGGGCCGCCAGCATCACCCCGCCGCGAGGTCTTGCTGTTGCGTTCTTCACCGACGAGGAGGGGGCCCGTTTCCCGCCCGACATGCTCGGCAGCCTCGTCTACGTCGGCGGCATGAGCGTCGAGGAGGCCCACGCGATCGAGGGCATCGACGGAGCCACCGTCGGGGGCGAACTCGACCGCATCGGGTATCTCGGGCCTGCCCCGCTCCCCGCCCCGGCGCCGCACGCCTTCGTTGAACTCCATGTCGAGCAGGGCCCGGTGCTGGAGGCCGAGGAACTGACCATCGGAGCGGTCACCGGCGTCCAGGGCATCAGCTGGACCGAAGTAAGCGTGACCGGCCAGTCCAACCACGCCGGCACCACCCCGATGGCGTTGCGCAAGGATCCCGCCGTCGTTGCGTTCCGGACGGCGGCATTTGTCCGCGAACTGGCCGATGAACTCGGGGCCCCGCAGGTCGCAACCGTCGGCCGGATGCATCTGCATCCCAACCTGGTCAACGTCGTGCCCGCCACTGCCGAGTTCACGATCGATCTGCGCCACACCGACAACGATGTGCTCCTCGATGCCGAACGCCGAACCCTCGAGTTCCTGCTCGAGGCGGCGACTGCGGAGGGCTGCACGGTCACGACGAAGAGCCTGGCCCGCTTCGATCCCGTCGAGTTCGACGACGCAGTCGTCGCCTGCGTGGAGCAAGCGGCCCTCACCCAGGGCCACACCGTGCGCCGCATGCCATCCGGCGCCGGCCACGACGCCCAGATGCTGGCCCGTGTCTGCCCGACCGGGATGATCTTCGTGCCATCGGTGAACGGGCTGAGTCACAACCCGGCCGAGTACACCAGCCCGGCCGATCTCGAGGCAGGCGCCAACGTCCTGCTCCAGGTCATGCTCGAATTGGCGGCGACATGAGCGCAACCCCGATGGATCCCGATGCTGCGGCGGGTGGCGCTCACAAGCCGCCGCCACCTCGGCGCCTCGTCGTCTCCGCCGGGCAGCTCGGCCCGATTCACCGCAACGAATCGCGAGCATCGGTCGTCGACCGCCTGATCCGTCTTCTCGAGCAGGCCCACAGCGAGGGCGCCGAACTGATCGCCTTTCCAGAATTGGCGCTCACCACCTTCTTCCCGCGCTGGTACGTCGAGGGCGATCCGGAGCTCGATCTCGACTCGTTCTACGAGACCGAGATGCCCGGCCCCGAGACCAAACGCCTCTTCGTGCGTGCCGCCGAACTCGAGGTGGGGTTCTGTCTCGGGTACGCCGAGCTCACCTCCGATGGGCGTCGCTTCAACACCCAGATCCTTGTTGAGCGCGACGGTTCGATCGTCGGCACGTACCACAAGGTCCACCTGCCCGGTCATCGTGAACATGAGCCGTGGCGGGAGTTCCAGCACCTCGAACGCCGCTACTTCGAACCCGGTGATTCGTTCGACACGTGGAACGCGTTCGGTGGGGTCGTCGGGATGGCCACCTGCAACGACCGCCGATGGCCGGAGACCTACCGGGTACTCGCATTGAACGGTGCCGAGCTGATCCTGATCGGTTACAACACGCCGAAGCACTACGCGCCCGACCCGAGCCAGGACCCGCTCCAGGGCTTCCACAATCGGCTCGTGATGCAGGCCGGGGCGTACCAGAACGGCTGCTACGTGATCGGCACCGCAAAGGGCGGGGACGAAGAGGGCGTGCCATCGCTCGCTGAGAGCTGCATCATCGCCCCGAGCGGCGAGATCATCGTCGGCTGCCATACCGAAGCCGACGAGGTCGTCACCGCCGAGATCGATCTCAGCCTCACCACCAAGTACCGGGAGACGCTGTTCGACTTCGAGCGATATCGGCGTCCCGACGCGTACGGCCCGATCACCGCCCAGAAGGGCGCCACGCCCCCATCCTCACCGGAGGTCAGTCATGGCTGAGTTCACCGTCAACGGCCAGACCGTCTCGGTCGGCGATCACCACGACCATCTGCTTGCAGCACTGCGTGACGAGTTGCGCATCACCTCGCCGAAAGACGGCTGTTCACCGTCGGGCCAGTGCGGGTGCTGCACGGTGTTGATCGACGGCAAAGCGCGCATCTCGTGCCAGACCTCGCTGGAGAAGGCGGCCGGCGCCGAGATCACCACGCTCGAGGGTGTCGACGAAGCCGAGCGGCAGCGAATGGCTGACACGTTCGCCGCCCATGGTGCTCTGCAGTGCGGCTTCTGTACGCCTGGCATCGTGATGCGCACCGTCGCGTTGCTCGGCCGCGACAAGGAAACCACCCGAGAGGACGCCGCCCGCCATCTCGGTGCTCATCTGTGCCGTTGCACCGGCTACGTGAAGATCCTCGACGCCGTCGAGTCGCTTGCCGCCGGCGAGACCCCGGTTGCCATCACGGAGGGCGGTGTCGGCGGACGGGGTGTGAAGTACGAGGGTCAGGAGCTCTCGCTCGGCGACCGTGGCTTCATCGACGACATGGAGCCCGAGGGCTGTCTGCACGGGGCGGTCGTCCTCAGCGAGCACGCTCGCGCCGACATCATGGCCATCGAGCCGGCCGATGCGCTCGCCATGCCCGGCGTGGTTGCGGTGCTCACCGCCGATGATGTCCCCGGCGAGCTGCGCAGCGGGCTGATTCACAAGGACTGGCCGGCCTTCATCCCGGTCGGCGGCCGTACCTCCTATCTCGGCGATGTGGTGGCGCTTGTCGTGGCCGAAACCCGTGCCCAGGCTCGGGCCGCCACGTCGGCGGTCACCGTGACCTACGACGTGCATGAACCACTCACCGATCCGGCGGCGGCGCTGGCCTCTGACGAAGATGCCGTCTGGACCCTCTCGGGCAATGAGCTCAGCCGGTCCACGTACGTCCGCGGCGACGTCGACGAGGCGCTCGCCCGATCGGCCCACGTGGCCCGGCAGACCTTCCAGACCCAGCGCATCGACCATGCCTTCCTCGAGCCCGAGTCGACACTTGCGGTTCCGACCATCGGCGCCGACGGCTCGACGGAATCGCTGTACGTGTATTCCGGCGGCCAGGGCGTGTGGGACGACCGCAACGACATCGCCCGGATGCTCGACGTCAGCACCGAACAGGTCACCGTCGAACTCGTGTCGAACGGCGGTGCATTCGGCGGCAAAGAGGACATGTCGAACCAGGGCCAGACCGCCCTCGCCGCCTGGCTGCTCGGTCGTCCGGTGAAGACCACCTTCTCGCGCGAAGAGTCGTTCCTCGTGCACACGAAACGACACCCGATCCGCATGGAGTACGAGGTCGGCTGCGATGCCGACGGCAAGCTCCTCGCCGTCAAGGCCCGCATGATCGGCGACTCCGGTCCGTACGCCTCGGTGGGCATGAAGGTGCTGGAGCGGGCCGCTGGTCACGCAAGCGGGCCGTACGTCACCGAGACGATCGACATCGACGCCGTTGCGGTGCGCACCAACAACTCGGTGTGCGGGGCGTTTCGCGGTTTCGGCGCCAACCAGGCCCAGTTCGCGATGGAGGGCATGATGGATCGGCTCGCCGAGATGGCCGGCATCTCGGGGTGGGAGATCCGCAGCCGCAATGTCGTCGAGCCCGGCGTCGTGTGGGGACCCGGCCAGATCATGGACGACGGCTGCCTGGGTGCCCGAGCCTGTCTCGACGCCGTGAAACCGGCATGGGATGCGGCGGTCGCTGCCGGGAATCCCGTCGGCATGGGGCTCGGCCTGAAGAACTCCGGTCTCGGAAACGGCGCCAACGAGGTCAGTCGTTCGACCGTGCGGTTCGATCCCGACGGCACGATCGAGATCCGACACTGCTGGACCGAGATGGGTCAGGGCATCCACACCGTCGCCCGCCAGGTTGCTGTCGAGGAACTCGGTGTCGAACCCGATCGCATCAAGGTCGTCGTCGACACCACCCGCGAGCTCGGCGCCGGTCAGACCACCGGCAGTCGTGGCACGGTCATGGGCGCCGGGTCGGTCGCCGATGCCTGCCGAAACGCGATGGCGGGCGGCTGCGAGGAGGGCGTCGAGTACGAGGGTGTCTATGTCGTCGACTGGACCAACTCGATCAACGACGGCCTCGAGAACCCGGTAATCCACTCGACCTTCGGCTACGCCGCCCAGCTCGTCGAGCTCGACCCGGAGACCGGCGAGATCGCCAAGGTCGTGGCGGCCCACGACGTCGGCCGCGCGGTCAATCCGTTGCTCTGCGAAGGCCAGATCGAGGGCGCCGTGCACATGGGGCTCGGCTACGCGCTCACCGAGGGCTTTCCCTGCGACGAGCACGGCAAGCCTTTCAACGAGACGCTGCGCTCACTCGACATCATCCGCCCGAAGGACATGCCGCCGACCGAGGTGATCCTCGTCGAGTCGCCCGACCCCAACTCGCCGTACGGCATCAAGGGTGTCGGCGAGATCGGACTTGTTCCCACCGCTGGCGCAGTTGCGGCGGCGCTGCACGCCCACGACGGCGAGTGGCGTCACGAGCTGCCGATGCGCACCGAGCGCAACCGAGAGCGGGCGAGCGCTTGGTCCTGAGCGACCCTCGCGTCGGCGCCGAGCGTGGTCGTGCGAGCACGGCCCACCTGCGAAGTGCGATGATCCGTTCATGACGGTCTCGACACCGGGTCTGGTGTGTGCGCATCACCACCTGTACAGCGCACTTGCTCGCGGGATGCCGGCGCCGCCGCGTACACCCGGCGGCTTTCAGGAGATTCTTGAGCTCGTCTGGTGGCGACTCGACCTTGCGCTCGATCTGGAGACGATCGAATGGTCGGCGAAGCTCGGTGCACTTGAGGCGCTCGAGCGGGGCACGACGGCAATCATCGACCATCACGAATCACCAAATGCGATCGAGGGCTCCCTCTCGGTCATCGCCGACGCCTGTCAGGAGGTCGGCGTTCGGATCTCGTGCGCGTACGGCGTCACCGACCGTCACGGCCCCGAGGGCGCTGCTGCCGGCCTGGCCGAGAACGATCGGTTCCTGGGCGACGGTGAACGCGAGGGGTATGTCGGCCTGCATGCCGCCTTCACGTGCTCCGACGACACGATCTCCGCAGCGGCGGAGCTGGCGAGGAAGCACGACGTCGGAGTGCATGTGCACGTTGCGGAGGGCGATTCCGACACCTGGCAACGGCTCGTCGATCACAGCGATGACGACTGGTTGATCGTCCACGGCGTCCACCTGCCTGACGATCACGGCCTTCGCGGCACCCTCGTGCACAACCCTCGGTCGAACATGAACAACTCGGTCGGCTATGCCCGCCCGGGCCGGTTCGATCTGCCGATTGCGCTGGGCACCGACGGCATCGGCGCCGACATGTTCGAGGAGTTCCGGCTCGCTTATGTCGCCGCCCGCGCCGACGACATCACCGCCACTCCCGATCAGGCCTGGGGCTGGCTCCAGACCGGGTGGGATCTCATGCCGGCGGCGCTCGACGATCGGGTGTACTGGGCGGTCGAGTCCACCGACCCCTGGCACCTTGCGTTCACGCCGGGTACCTCGCCGCTCGAGGTCGAGGTCGACGGGGAGGTCGTCTGGGACGGCGAGCCCACGCTCGTCGACGGCGACGAGATCCGGGCCAAGGCAGCCGAGGCGGCGACGAAGCTGCACGCTCGTCTCGCTGCGCTCGACTAGGCGATGATCGTCTACGACGACGAGCTGCGGGAGCGTCTGCGCACGAACCTGGCCTCGTTCGAACCGCGCCACCAGCCCCTCGACGGGCGGCGGCACGCTGCGGTGAGCGTGATCGTGCTCGACTCCGATGCCCAGCTCCACGGTGTCGACACGGCGTGGAGGTCACTCCCGGAACACGAGCGCACGAACCGACTCGACATGGTGCCCGGGCTTCCGTCCGGCCATGGGCTCAGCGGCTCGGTCGACGGCACGGCCGGTGGCGCGGCATTCATCCTGACCCGCCGCGCGCAGCGGATGAGCGCCCACCCTGGCCAGTGGGCGTTCCCTGGCGGCCGCGTCGACGAGGGCGAGACGGCGGAGGAAGCTGCTCGGCGCGAGATCGAGGAGGAGGTCGGACTGTGTGACCTCGACCTCCTCGGCCGCCTCGACGACTATCCGACCCGGTCGGGTTATGTGATCACGCCGTTCGTCTTCTGGGCCGGCGCCGAGGCCGAGCCGACCGCCAACCCCGATGAGGTGGCGTCGATTCATCGGATTGCGATTACCGAGCTGCTGCGGCCGAACTCGCCACGTTTCGTCGACATCCCCGAGAGTGATCGGCCTGTCATCCAGGTGCCGGTCGGTGAGGACCTCATCCATGCCCCCACCGGGGCGGTGATGTATCAGTTCCGGGCGGTCGCCTTCGAGGGTCGCGACGAACGAGTCGACGGGTACGACCAGCCGGTCTTTGCCTGGCAGTGACCGCTACAGCGAGTACACCCGGCGGGCGGTACCGCTGAACATGGCCGTCTGTTCGTCGTCGCTGAAGTCGGCGACCAGCTTCTGGAAGACGTTCCACACCACGGTGTACGACGCCGACATCTTGTCGACCGGGAAGTTGCTCTCGAACATGCACCGATCGGGGCCGAAGCACTCGATCATGTGCTCGTACCAGCGGCGCTGATCGGCGAGGATCTGGTCGCTCGACGGGGGTTGAGCCATCCGCTCGTATCCAAAGCCGTTGTCGGGCATGGCGAGGCCGCCGAGTTTCGCAACGACGTTCTCGCAGGCGGCGATCTCGCGCATGTCCTCACACCAGGTCGGGAAGATCTCGTCGTGTTTTCCGGCGAAACGGCCGACGCCGAGGGGTGTGCCGAAGTGGTCGAGCACCATGGTGGTCTCGGGTGCAGCACGGGCGACGGTGAGGAACTCACGGTTCTGATGGTGGTAGTGCCACGAGTCGTAGGTGAGATGGCGTTCGCCGAGCCGCCGCACACCGGCCTGGAATGCGGGGTCGTCGGCGAGGCCCGCCGGCGAGCGGCCGGCGATCGTCAGCTCCTCGGGGGCGATCGGCGCCGACAGGGCGTGGCGGATGCCGCGAAAGAGACCGGCACCAGCGTCGATGTGGGCGTCAAGCACGTCATCGAGCGATACCGATCGC
>Ga0255780_10002939_pt1 | contig 15073 bp, 12 predicted proteins | sample 071ome_32_FD_179978 | JGI IMG/M metagenome (GOLD analysis project Ga0255780, IMG submission 179978) | Coastal salt marsh microbial communities from the Groves Creek Marsh, Skidaway Island, Georgia - 071405AT metaG (version 2) | ecosystem: Environmental > Aquatic > Marine > Intertidal zone >... | reverse complement strand
GCGCGAATCTACGACGATCCTGTCGTCGGTGGGTATTGATCTCGACGCTCGCTCGCTCGCCCTTCGCATGCCCTGACTTTCTCACTCACCACGCTTCTCCCGTTCGTTCGTTCGTTCGTTCGTTCGCTCGCTCGCTCGCTCGTTCGTTCGTTCGTTCGTTCGCCAGGCGCCCCGTACTTCGTCGCCACTATCGTCGAGTGGTTCGACAGGTACCAGGTGGATATCGAGCTCGATTGACGTGCGGTCGCGCGCCCTGACTCTCTCAATCGCGCTACGCGCTTCGCTTGTTCGCCAGACGACGGGGCTCGACATCACCTACCCGATCTTCCAGCAGCGTGACGTGATCGGCGCGTTCGGGACTTGGTCCGTTGGACTGCAGCCGGTCCCGTGCCCGGTCGACACCAACCTGACGATCAATTTCCACGACTACTCGAAGCCCTACCCGGTGTCCGGCGGTGCGTCCGAAGGTGACACGTGGAACCCGGACGAGTCGATCGGAACGATCGTCGACAACCCGGCAGTTTCTCTCTGCGACAACCGCTACGACGTCATTTGCGGGCAAATGGTGGACGATCCGAACAAGAACCCGGTCGGGTGGCCGAAGATCAAGGCGTGGGGCAGCCGTTTCCCGCTCGGCGATCTGACGGTGGTCTACGGCGGCCAGGAGTTTTCCATGAAGAGAAGTTCTGATGATTTCTGGGAGCCTCTGGGAGCCAATCCCGGTCTCACGGTCGACTCGGCCGTGACGATCCGCGTCCAGTGTCTCGACGGTGAGATGGCGTACACGAAGGAGACGACGATCGACCGCGTCGGAGATTGCCTGTGCAAGTACCAGGACCCGGAGTGCCAGCCGTGTGAGACGGACATCCAGTGCTAGCGCGAGCGAGGGTATAGGGTATAGGGGTTGAAGCTGCAAAAGTCAACTCATTTCTTGACCGCGAGCCAGAACGAGGCGTACATGTTGACGAGGTCAAGCATTTCATGAGCCTCGGTGTGTGCCTGGACGCGGGTGACGATGAAGCCAGAGTTTTCGATGAACCTGGCATACCGGGGTGTGTAGGCTGCCGATCGCCAGATGACACGGCCTCCCTTGGCGACATGCTTGCCTAGGGCAATGGCAACCTCTTTTGCTTGCTCGGCGCTGAGCCAGTCGAGATGATCCATGAGAACGACGCGGGTGTATGTGCGCTTCTCAAGGGTGGGAAGGAAAAAGTCGTCGACGATGTGCAGCGAGTCGATGAGCTGGTCGTCCTTGAGCTTGTGGAAATTGTCCTTCTTGAGATAGTCCGGGCAGCAGGTTTTGGAGAACCTGCCTGTCAGACAATTATGGTAGAAGTAGTTGTCCCGAGCGATCAGCGATCCTTTCACGACGCCGACAAAGGTGCGCGCAGCGTAGTCAGAGAGATGGACGCCATCGTGCTGGATGAGTTCTGCCTGCTTGGCCGGGATGCCGCCACCAAACCACAGGGTGATGCGGTTGAAGAGGAGCAGCGCCACAATATTCGACAGGAGAGAAACCATGATCGTCGGCGCATGGCGAAACACCCTGACGAGCCAACAGCTGTCAAAATGCCTCACCTGCTCCTCGACCGTTTTGGAGGCCAGCATGTTGTTGACGGTGGGGGTGATGCGGAACATCTGAAAGAGGACCTGCATGGCAGCCACCACTTTGCCCATACCACCATGGTAGTACAGCCCAGTCTTGAAGTAGTAGCTATGCGACTTCCAAAATTTGATGGCCTTTTGGGACATGAACGGCGCGAGCTCCCTCTCAAAGAGTCGCTCAAAGTCGGGGTGGCGGCCCTCACCGAACATCATCCAAACGTCCTCGTACGGAAGTCGGCGAATGGCCGTCCGCTTCAACTCAAGCAAAGAGTTCTGCGCGGGGTTGCAGTCCACCGAGTACACGGCCTTGACGCCATGGAGACATTTGTCAATCGAGTTGCAGCCGCCGCTCGTGAGTGTCAGGACGGTGTCATTCTTGCCCAGCAGGATATAGGGCGCATCAGCATGAGGATCCTCCCAACTCTGGGTATAAAGGAAGGTAGGGGGGAATCGGGCGGGCGCCTCGACCTTATTCTCGACCAGGATCGTCGACAGCTTGGGCACCTTGTAGACGCCGACATAGAACGGCACCCTCAAGTAGGGCACGTACGGGATCGATCCCTCGTCATTGTACTCCCACACCCGGGAGAGACAATGGTCCAGATAATTGCGGCGCTCAGGTCCCAGGTAGATGCCATCTTGGTCGAAGATTGACTGCCAGAAAACACGCCTGAGGTACGAGTGCTGCCGGAGCGGCAGCGGCTCAAACTTGTTGCTGACGAAAAAGTCTGCGATGCCGAGGATACCATTCTCTGGATGCAAATAGCTGACTGCGCGGTCAACAGCGGCATGGAATGGCGGAATCATGCTCAGACTGTAGGAGAACGTCACGAGAGAGACGGTCGTCTCTGCCGGGGCAAACTCTGTCGCATCACCCTCCACGACGTCGACGTTCGGCAGGTGCCGAAGCTTCTGACGGGCCACAGCACACAAGGATGGACACAAATCTACCACGTAGATCTTATCAAAGTCCTCCAAGTTCATGTATTTCGCCATCAACAGCACGTTCTCGCCGGTGCCTCCACCGAGGTCGACCCACACTTTGCGCTCTTCCAGGCGGGCTGCACAGCATGCGAGCAAGGGTTCGCGTCCCCAGAGAAATTTGCTTCGAAATCCATCGTACTGAGCCGCCTGCGGTCCATAAAACTTCTCGAGACGAGAGGCATGGTCACCGCTCTTGGCGAGCGACGACAGCCAGATCGACTTGAGGACCACCGCGTCGTTGTGAATCTGTCGCATGGCCAGACGAGCGTCGAACTGGGGCTTGACTGCATCGACGATACGGAGGAATGACCGCGTCTTCTTGATCTCACGTCCAGAAGGCGACGAACCAAGGATACCTTCCTCGTCATCGGACGACGACAGACGATCCGTTGGCAGCCGTTGGCGCAGCCCGATCGGCTGCGGTTCCGTAGCCGGACCAATGCACATTATCTCGATCAATTGATAATGGTTCGTTTTGATCACATCGATCGATGGATTCAGCGATGGAATCAAAATTGATTCGAGATTCCGCTGACCAGAGGACGCGGGGTCATTTTCAGCTTACCAGCCAGCCACACAATCAATCAGTAACTCCTCCCAAACAAGCACCAGTTCTTCGCCGGCTTCCCGCTCCAGAAGCACTTCGTCCCCGCCGGCAGCTCCGGCTGAACCATCGGCATGCAGAGACTCTTGCACCCCCCCAGCCCCTGCTCGGGCTTCGCGCTCGCCTTCTTCACCGCCTCCTCGATCTCGACCTCGTCGGCCCAGGGCGCCAGGCACATGTGCCCGCGGTCCAAGGCGGCCTCGAACTCCTCCCAGTTCATCGTCTTCTCGATACACGAATCGAACTCCTCTTTCGCCCGCTCGAGCATCTCCCGCTGGATCCGCTCCAGCAGCGCCGGCACGCTCTGCTGGCCCTCCACCACGTCCGCCCACTTCATACTCTGCTTCTCCCCGGTGTCCCTCCTCGCCACGAAGAACGTCTCCGCGTCCATGTCCCTCGGCCCGAGCTCCATCCGCAGCGGCACCCCCTTCAGCTCCCAGTGATTGTACTTCCACCCCGGCGTGTAGTTCGTCCTGCAGTCCGTCGCCACCTTGACCCCCGCCGCCCTCAATGCCGCCGCCGTCTCCTCCACCTTGGCGTCCATCCGCGCCACCTCCTCCTCGCTCAGCTTCTTGTTCGGGATGGGAATGATCACCACCTGCACCTGCGCGATCCTCGGCGGCAGCACCAGCCCCTTGTCGTCCCCGTGCACCATGATCATCACCCCGATCGTCCTCGTCGTCATCCCCCACGAGTTCTGGTACGGGTGCTTCCGCCCCCCAGCGCCCGCGCCCCCCTCGCCCTTCTCCTCGCTCTCGTACTCGATCCCGAACATCTTGCTGAAGTTCTGCCCGAGATGATGGCTCGTGGCCCCCTGCACGCCCCTCCCCGTCGTCGGCACAAACGCTTCCACCGTCGTCGTGTAGTCGGCACCCGCAAACTTCTCCTTGGTCGACTTGATCCCCGGACACACCGGGACGGCCAACAGCTCCTCGTACACCCGTCGGTAGAGGTCCAGCACCTCCCGCACCTCGGCGTCCGCACTGGCTTTGTCGGCAAACGCCGTGTGCCCCTCCTGCCACAGAAACTCCCTGCTCCGAATGAACGGCGTCGGGTTACTGAACTCCCACCTCACGACGTTCGTCCACTGGTTCAACCGAAGCGGCAGATCCCTATGCGAACGGATCCAATTGGCGTAATGCGGGTACATCACCGTCTCACTCGTCGGACGGATCGCGATGGGCCTATCCAGCTCGCTCTGCCCGTTCTTCGTCACCCACGCCACCTCTGGCGCAAAGCCCTCCACGTGGTCCTTCTCCGTCATCAGCGCGTCTTCCGTGATGAACAGCGGAAAGTAGGCGTTCTGCACGCCCATCGCCTTGATCTCCTTGTCGAACCACTCCTTGATCTCGTCCCAGATCGCGTACGACCACGGACGGAGGATGTAGCAGCCCGAAATGTCGTAATAGGAGATCATCTCCGACTCGACGCAGACTTGCGAGTACCACTCGCCTACGATTATGATGGTGTGGTGATGGCGAGAGTGAGGAGGGGGGAGGGGGGAGCAGCGTGAGCGAGCGAGTGGCCGAGTGGCCGAGTGGGCGGGCGGAGGCGGCAGTGAGGGGAGACGGAGGCGGAGGCGGAGACGACGATCGAGTCGCTAGCCTTCTGCTCGTCGCAGAGAACGCGCGAGCGCGAGCGCGAGCACAACGCCATTCGTCTCTCTCAACTATACTACGAATACCTACCGAAGTCCTCGTTCTTCTTGGCGTGCAGGCCCAGCTTGGTCACCTTGGAAGCCCCCTCCTTCCCGGCCGCAGCCTTCCCGGCCGCTTTCGCAGCTTTCGCGGCCTTCTTGGCTTCCTTGGCAGCCTTCCGCGCCGCGTCGAGCTCGAGTTTGGAGGCGGCATCGGTGATTTCATTGACCTGGTCGGCCATGTTGACTGGTAGACTGGTAGACTGACGCCGGCACGGACTGAAGGAGCGGGATGCGTAGATCGACGGCAGACCGGCGGTCGGCGACGATCAATCGAATTTGGAGAATGAGGAAGACGATCAATCAATCAATCATCACCGATCGCTGATCCCTCTCGAGCCAGGGTGGCCACCCAACATCACGCCTCAGGACTCTGAATTCAGATTCTGAAGCATCCGCGGCGTGCGGGGAAGACCGGACAGGTCCCTCCCGACGCCTGGACCCGCGCTCGGGCGTTAAGTCGCGCGCGTGCCCGACGATGCAACGCATGCAGACCAGTGGTACGACTTGATGATTCAGAAAGCCTGCCGCCGCCGCCGTCCGCCGTCCGCCGTCGGGCACCCCACCTTGTTCTCCCCTTTTCCAGCGATGAGGATACCCTGGGCTCCCTCTACTGAACGAACCGGGTAGAGAAAACCCGCCGCGGAATCGATTAAGGCACGACCGAGCTGGAGAAGGAGGGAAGGGGAGCCGGGCCGGGTTTGTCGTCTGGTTTCGTGCCGTGTAGCCACCTCATCGCTTTGGTTATTGTCCGGCGCTTGTGTCTGTCTGGCGCGTGGGCGCGAGATGGTGGCGAGAGCGATGCCTACGGGTGCCAGACCTTAAACCAGCGCGGTTCCGCGTCTATCGGCTCGTGCTGACCTGTCTCGCTGGTACATGCCCACGACGTTTCGGCGGGTTGGTTGGTTCGTTTGTTGCTGAATGCTGACTGCTGACCGCTGACTGCTTACTCTACGATACGACAGGATAGCAACCAGGGAGGGTCCCTCTCTCGGACGAGGCGAGTGATTAACTCTTCTCCTCTTCTCATCAACGGTACGTCGAGCTCGTTCGATCCTCTTCTCTGCATACTTCCGTACCCCTCGGGCAGCTGGGAGATTGATTCCCTGCATGTCCCACTGTTGTGTGCTAGAGAGACGGAGTATATGTGTTGCGGTGAGGGAGGGTTATGGTGCTCGCATCGTGTCAAAACGTGCTCTGACATCGCCGGCGTGTTTGCGTGATTGTCGCAGGGTGAGATCGAGGTACGTTGTGTTTTGGAGCCGGACGACGAGGTGATGGCCGGAGACGGTGATGGCGGCGTGCTGCCGCGGCTCTGTGAGGAGTAACTACCCTAGTTTTTTGGAAGTGCCGTCAGATCCGAGTGACGTACAAAACGGGTCTCTGAGAGTCTGTGGTCGCTGCCGTCGTCGCTGTCGTCGTCGTCGTCGTGGGTGTCGTCGTGCGACGATGCCCGCGGCGGTGCCCAGCAGCAGTCTTGCCACGGTAGCGGGAGTACGACGATGACCGTTGCTGTCCAAAGACTGCTGAAAGCAAAGTCCGGCGCGTAGGAAGCCGATTGGAGTTGTTCCATACTTTTGTTTCGGTGCCGAAAACGACAGCTGACATGCACACTGATCACTGATTGCTGATTGCCGATCGCTGATCACTCGCAGGTTTGAGGTTTGCCTGACTGAACGAACGAATTAATCGACGAACGAATGGACGAATATCGTCGGATGAACCGACCAAGGTATGTGTGCTGTGTGGCGACTCGTGTGAGCGAGCGAGGGAGAGACCCTGATGATCACCTTTATCTGTCAATCCACCGATTGGTCGTTTCGGCGCCCATGAAGACTGACAACCCTCTAAGAAGTACTGAGTCTCTCTCTCTCTCTCTCTCTGTTTGTTTGTTTTGCGTGCATGATGATTCGCCGAGCGACCGGTCACTCCCGCCCGGTCGCTTCCGCCCGGTCAGTCCATCGTCCGTCCGCCCATCCTTCCTGCCCATGAGGAAACGTTAAGACTGGAATTACCGTCTGACTTTTTGTGAGGACATCTAAACGACTTGCAACCTGAGGCTTTGGATGCGCCGGACTGACGACTGACGACTGACGGCGCGTTGGACGGCATCGAGAACATCAACGCCAGCGCGCGCCGATCGTGCGCCTCGTCCTACCACCAGGGGGCGCACATGGCGTGCCCTGCTGGCGGACAGCGATGTCCAGGCGTTGAGTCGCGAGTTGATACCCGATGACGTCTTGCGAATTAGGTCCTGGCACACTCACACACACACGTTTGTCTCTCCAACAACAACAAACCCTCGCAGGTACGACGACTGCACTGACGCACCATCGAGTCTCGTCTCTACTCTCCTGGCCTCGTCTCGTCATCGGCGTGGGAGATGAGGATACTTTCCCCGAGTGATCGACGCTGAACGCAACCATTGCTGTACATTTTACTCAACAATGCCAGTCGTTCTGATCCCTCGCCGAGACGACTCGATGACGAGAGACGAGAGACGAGAGACGAGAGACGAGAGACGAGACCTGACCTGTTGTTATTCGTTGTTTCCGTGGTTGCATCACCCATCACCCACCCGGTCGGTCAGTTGATGTCAAAACTATTAGATGACGAGACTGACGTGGACGCGCGTCGCGTTTTGCGATGCGCTATATCACGACTTCGTGAGCGACAATCGAGGCATTTGTCTGATGATCGACCCGTGGTGATCGACCCTGGATACGAGATTCTCCCGCACCTCGCCCTCGACGCCAGTCACTGCCGACGCGGGGCGCCAATTTTGCCACCGCTGCGCGCCCTCCCATGGCCTCAGCGGTCTTCCTATTATCTACATGGCGCAGAGTGACGTGACTGGTGCCTTGGGCAAAGGAAAGCCGCGACTCCCGTGGGCGGACCGAATCGATGGGCTCACACACACAAACTACTCGTTTTCACATTTCGCCCCAGTTTTTTGTAATCGAACGACGACTCGCGACACGAAGAGACGGAAAGGATGTCTCTCCGACGCTCGACGATCTCGGCGGCCCTCCGGCTGGCCAACAGAACAAACGGCGCCGGGACGACGCTGCTTCACGCCGAGAATTCCACGATTCAGACGTCCAGAACATCAGCAGGTGGCGCGCGTTTCAGCGCGTCTGCGCACGCGGGCAGCGGGGACACGAAAGAGCACAAGCGGACGGACGTCATGGCGGCGTCCGGCATGGATCCAATGCGGAACAGCAAGAGGAAATTGACGATATACGCCGTGCCCAAGACGGCCATGCAGTCGGGGTCGGCACAGACGCTGCAGGGCGGGGCGCCGGCGTGGCGCATCGTCGCGGAGGTGGAGAGCAAGTGGGCCAACCCGTTGCTGGGGTGGACGAGCACGGCGGACCCGCTGGAGACGACGCTGAGGACGCTGACGTTCTTCAGCAAGGAGGAGGCTGCCGCGTACTGCGACAAGATGGGCTACAAGTACGAGATCGAGCCGGCGGTGTCGGTGAACAAGATGGTGAGACCAAAGAAGTTCCAGGGATACGGGAACAACTTTGGCGTGAACAGGCTCAAGGGAGGGACGCCGATCGGCGGCCTGCGGAGCGAGCAGGAGCCCAAGTCGCGAAAATAGGCTGTAAATCGAATTTTGAGGCGCCACGTTGACCCTGCGTCCTTGACGGCGTACAGTATATATATCGGGGAGATTCGGTATCGGGCTGGGAGGGGTGTTGGGTGTCGCGTGCGCGTCGGAGCGAGCGAACGAAACGCGATGGGACGACGACGACGAACCGTGGCGAAGAAGGCCGCCGACGAGACCCCTCGGCAGACTCGGAAAGCGGCGCTGGAAGAGCTGGCCGCGGCGAGGTCCGGGGTCGCTCGCGGCGAGGACTCGTTGTCCCGTCGGCGGAGCACGCTGATCGACAGCAGCGCGTCGGAGGGGAGCGTGCGGAGCGAGTCGAGCGGGGACTCGGTGGAGGAAGCGCGTCGGCAGGCGAGCCGGAGGAAACGGCGCGGTGTGGGGGCTCGGAAGGGGGCTCATGCGAACGAGACGAAGAAGTTTATTATGCCCGGATACTTCGGGACGGAACGGCAGCAGGACGAGTACAGCGGGTCTGATCTGGACGACTTTCTGGCGCCGGACGACGAGAGCTTCGAGGAGGAGGGGGACGGGGAGGAGGCGGGGGCTCGCCGTGGTGAGAGTGATCGCAGTGAGGGGAGTGAAGGTGGGGACGAGACGAAGGGCGCGGGAAAGAAGAAGAAGAAGGTCCGCCGGGTGGTCGACTCGGAGTCCGAGTCCGAGTCCGAGTCGGACGGTGACGTCGCTGTCGAGGCCACCGACGAGAAGAAAAGGAGAAAGGGGAAGGGAAAAAGAAGAAAGAAAAAGACGAGCAAGGGGAAGAGGCGTGTGGAGGAGGAGGAGGAGTCCGAGGAATGGGACCTGACGGGCGCCTCTGTCCAGGTCGAGAAGAAGCCCGGAAAGGAGGACGCAGAGCGTCATTTGCGGGAGCGAAAGTCTATCCGGGACCAGCACGGCGGCATGAGTCCCTTGGAGCGGATCAAGAAAGCACAGCGGCGGACGCTCGGTCTCGAGGACTCGGACTCGGACGGTGATGACGGTGATGACGGGGAGGGCGACGAGGTCGTCGATTTGGTGGAGCCAAAGGGCGTGCAGAAGAAGGAAAAGACGAAGAAGGGAGAGCCGAAGCCGAAGAAGATGAAGCCCGCGGAGGTGCCGTCGCAACCTGCCGCTGCTCCCTCGCCGACTGGCTCTGCCGCCACGTCGTCCACCGCCACCCGCAGTAGATCTGGCTCCGAAGCCTCGACGGTCACTCGGTCGTCCGGATCTTCCTCCACTTCCTCGTCCTCGTCGTCCTCGTCGTCGTCTGGCGATGACGATGAGGACGGGTCCGTCGACTCGGAGCTGGAGGCGCTCGAACGCCGTCAAGTGCGAGAGCTGATGCTGAACGAGGCCAGGGAGATGAGTCACATGGGCGAGGAGGAGGCATTCAGAGCGTACATGGAGCTGCTGTTCTGCTCGTCCATCGACCCAGGCTACGAGAGCAAGGTGAGGACGTCCGAGGCCCACACCACCCACTACCAGACGGCAAAGTCCAAGATAGAGTTCTTGATCATCACCGCCCAGCAGTATGTCCACTCGCAAGCGTGGGTCAACTGCAATCCCCACCTGCTTGAGGCCGTCGAGCAGTACAGCCGCTTCGAGATCCGCAAAAAGGTGGTCAAGCACAAGGCCAAACACGCGCACGAGGGCGGCCTGGACGACGAAGAAGTCGTCAACTGCGCGGCTTGCAACAAGTTTGGCGGTCACCTGGGCGACGCCATGATCAACCTGAAGTTCCTCGGCCGACGGAGGGAGAACGCCATCATCTGCCCCGGCGAGTCGAAGCTCGGCGAGGGCATGCGACTCAGTCACGAGTACCTGATCGCATCTCCAGTCTACCAGCAGAACCGAGGCCTCTGGGGCAAGGGCGACCGGCCCGAGTTCGCCGAGGAGGCGTTGAAGAACAAAAAGCCGCCGCGCAGCTTTTACCTCGGATACGTGTGCGTCAGGAGGATCACGATGTTCCACGCCCTCCTCCATTTCCGACGACACTGTATCATCTTCCTGACGCGCCGCGCCAAGTTTGCCCTCGAGCGCGAACCGAACCTGAGCGTGGAGGAGGTCGTGGACCGCGCGCTCAGCGACGAAGCGCACGAGCTCATGTACCGATGCTTCAGGAACATGATCGAGATCGCCAGAACGATGCAGCTGAGCACTGGTCGGGAGGCCCAGTATGCGGTGTCGAAGCACGGCGCGTTCAAGACCAAGGCGCCCCAGGAGGTTTTGTTGGGGGACGAGGGGTCGGAGTGCAGCAGTCTTGACCTCGGGGGCGAGGAGGACGAGGAGGACGAGGAGGACGAGGAGGACGAGGAGGACGAGGAGGACGAGGAGGACGAGGAGGACGAGGAGGACGAGGAGGACGAGGAGGCGTCGGGGGACGCGGAATCGGGCTGATGTACGTGTAATTACCAGGCATAGATGGACCTCTTGAAGCACTCGGACTGCCAGCGGTCGCCGAAGGCCAGGACGAGCTTGTTGGCGCGCTCCTGGGTGTAGTAGGTGGTGGTGTCGAAGTTGTCCCTCAGCCAGTGGTACAGCCTCGTCTCGTCCTTGCCGCCACTGCTCCTCGGGAACCTGCCGTGGGTCTTTTTGAACTGCTTCACGGCCTCAAGGGTCGCGTCCCACTTGGCCTCGTCCCTATTTGTCCTGCCAAGCTGGTTGCCCTACCTGGAGACCGGTGGTTGGGTTGGCCAGGCTGGCAACCAGATCAGGAACTCGGCGAACTCGAAGGACGAGGCCAAGTGGGACGCGATCCTGGAGGCCGTGAAGCTGTTCAAGCGGACCCACGGCAGGTTCCCGCGGTACAGCGGCGGCAAGGACGAGAGGAGGCTGTACGAGTGTCTGCGCAAGTGCAGCGACAGGACCATGCAGAACTGGACCCAGGAGCGCGCCAACAAGCTTGTCCTGGCCTTCGGCGACCGCTGGCAGTCCGAATGCTTTCCCAACTCGATCTGGTTCTGGTAATGCCCAACTCATTTGACAGCCGCAACTCTTTCTCTCGAACTCGGCTCCATACGCACACATTTCTTCGTTGCGCTTCCAAAACTATGCCAACGAGCAACAAGGACCCATTGAGGGCAACACCGCCCCATGGGCTCCGACGCTCGCACGTACTCGCCTTCGCTGGGGGAGTCGGTGCGTTTTGCGTCGACCATTCGATCACGCCCCCCTCGCTCACTCGACGCTCACTCGACGCCCACTCGCGCGCCTCGCGCGCCTCGCCCCGCTCGTTATCCAGCCTTTCTGATAGTGATCTTCTCCCTCAGTCTGAAGGGGGCGTTTCCCGGCCTCGCACTCGGCTCATCCGACGTCCCCAAGATCATCCACCAGAGCTGGAAGACCACGCAACTCAGAGAGGACCATGAGGTGTGGCAGCATTCGTGGATCGACGCAAACCCGGGCTGGAAATACATGTTCTGGACCGACTTGGACAACAGACAGCTGGTCGCAGACTTCTACCCCGATCTACTCTACACGTACGACATCCTCCCGAAGAACATCACCCGGGCGGACTTTGTCAGGGCGCTCTACATGCACAAGTACGGCGGCGTCTACGCAGACCTCGATACATGGTGTCTCCGACCCGTCGACACGCTCCTCACCGCCGGACCGGGGATCGCATACGTCGCGGAGATGGGACCCGACCTGATCTACGAACACAACATCCCCAACGCCTGGTACGCGTCCTCACCGGGGCATCCGTTCTGGCTTTTCTTCGCCGAGCGCGTCGTAGAACTGACGCAAAACGTGGTGGACGGGAGACGTGGTTGGCCTGGGATCGAAGGGATTGCCGGGCCAGTCATGCTGAAAGCGGCACTGGACGTGGGTTTTGGACTCGCTCTGACGCTCTGACGCTCTGACGCTCTGACGCTCGTTCGCTCACTCGTTAGCTCCTTCGCCAGTCATGGAACGACGTGCATTCGTTCATCGGCCTGGACTCCAAGGTGGAAACGATCAAGCACGGCCGGGTCTACGTGCTCGACTGGCATGCCAACGACGATTCCACGAACCCGTGGAAGATGTACGCCAAATCCAGGAACGAGCGACTCAAGGAAGAATGCCCCGGAAAGGATCTGCACACGGAAGCGGTGCAGCAAGCGTGCAAAGAGGCCTTCCCGGACGCGGTCGTCCTCACGTACTGGACGCACACGTGGTAGTGGTGGCAGGTGGCAGGTTCTATCGACAAGAATAATGTGCCAAGTTTATTCTCATTTCTGCTGGCCCATCATGGCCTGCATCTGCTGTTCCGCTTCCGCGGAGAGCTCCCCGAACCGCTGGCCGACCCGCGCGCTGCCCTTCATGTACTTGTTGCAGCAGTTCTGGACACACCGCTCCTCGGTCGTGTCGAGGTCCTTACTTCTGAAACCCTGGACACACTCCTTGAAACACTTCTCGACCAACGTATTGTACATCCGCAGCGAGTCCCGCACCTGGAGCGCGAAGAGGAGCGTGAAGCGAGCGTGAGCGAGCGCGAGTCGGGACTCGTACGTGCGTCCGACGACCGTCGGGCGCAGTTTCACGTACCTGCATCTCGTCGATAGCTCGCATGAGCTCCTCCTGCTGCTTCTTGGGCACGGCGCCTGGCGAAACGAAAGAAGAACGAGCGTGAGCAGGTGGGTGCGAGAGACCCGACTGACGGAGCTGCGTGACCGCGATGCCGGCGTTCTTCGCGCTTGCAGGCAGTGGGAATCGTGTACGCGAGTCCACTCGAGGGTGTGGACGCACGGCGAAGGGTCACACGCCCGAGGGAAGCGACTTCGACCATGCATCAAGGCAATTCAAAGCGTCGTGCGGCGTCCAACGTACCCATCATCGCGTTCGGATCCATCTCAGTCCTCTGTTCACGGTGATTCAATCCCCCTGTGGCGTTTCGCGTTTCGCGTCCCGAAACCGCCAAAAGAAGAAGAAAATGCCATGTGGGGTTTCAGTTACAGCTGCTAGGCTAGCAGCACTAGCCTAGCAGTAGTGTACTACCTAGGTATATAGAGTTTCGTTTGTGCCTCCCCCTCTTTCTCCCTCCCCCTCTCTAGGGAAGCCCGCCCCACGCGCCGGCCTTCATGCCGGCCCGCTTTCCGTCCTTCTCCTTCGCGGCCTCCTCGGCCTCCTCGGCCTCGCGCTGCTGCCTCTCCTCCTCGGCCTGCTCCGCCGGGCTCATCATAATCTTCCTCAGCGCAAAGAACACCTTGGCACCGTTGTCAATGCCGTCCAACACGTCCTTCCGCAGGCGATGGTTCAGGCAGAGGCTGGCCACTCGGATGACGTCGTCCATCGTGACCTTGTTCCTCCCCTCGAGGGCCACCAGCGCCGCAGCGGCCCGGTTGCAGACGATATCACCGCGAATACCGTCGATATCGACCATGCTACCGAGCTGACTGATCTTCAGTCTGATGTCACGCGGGGTGTCAACCTTGGGCAGGAGCTCCCTGGCCTTGGCGAGCTTCTCCCTGAGCTCGTCCTGCTCGGCGCGCACGGACTCGACGAACTTGGCCGGGTCCTTCTCGTAGGCGATCCTATCGAGGGTCAACTGGGTCCTCTCGTCCACGTCGAGCAGCGTGCTGACGTTGACGCAGAGTCCAAAGCGATCGAGGAGCTGCGGTCGGAGCTCTCCCTCGGCCGGGTTCCCGGACCCGATCATGATGAACTTGGCAGGGTGCACGATGGACACACCCTCGCGCTCGACCGTGTTCTGTCCTCCGGCGGCGGAGTCCAGCACCACGTCGACCAGCCCGTCGTCCAGCAGGTTGACCTCGTCGACGTAGAGGATGCCCCGGTTGGCCTTGGCGAGCAGCCCCGGCTCGTACGCCTTGATGCCTTCGCTCAGCGCCTTCTCAATGTCAATCGTTCCGCAGATCCTGTCCTCCGTGGCTCCCAGGGGCAGCTCGACGAGCGGGGTCTTGGCCTTGGCCGACGGCAGCGTCTCCCCGCTGGCAAACCGCTGCAGCACGTCCGGTCCCATCATCTTGGAGTCTGTCGGGTGCGAGTTGAAGTCATCGCCCGGCACGACGTCAATCTCCGGCAGCAGGTCGACGATGGAACGGACCGCGACGGACTTTCCGCAGCCGCGGTCTCCCATGATGAGGACTCCACCGATCGCCGGGTCGACGACGTTGAGCAGAAGCGCCAGCTTCATATCCTCCTGTCCAGCGATGCGCCTGTAGAGGGTGGAAACGAGGGCAGAGTCAGGAGTGGAGAACGGCGTTGCAGTCACATGTGAGCGATACGTACGAGAAGGGGAAGTTTGGCCTGCGCTTGGCCGGGGCGATCTTGACCTCCTCGGTGGCTGCAGCAGAAACGACCACTGTGTTCAATGTGCGCGACGGCGCGACGCGAGGGACGACGGCCGGTGTCCATTTGCTGCTGGGCGTCGTGCCTCTCGTCGAGGCCATTGGCATCGGCATCGCCGTGACGAGTCGCGTCGTCATTGGCAACATGATGATGTATAGACAACAGAACAGGAAATATACTTCTGTGACGAACGCGCTATGTTGCAGCCAGCCAGAGGCGGTTGTGCACAAAACGTTGGACTCGCCACAATCCAGATAACAGGGCCGCTCGAGCCACCTTCCCTAACCACCCTCCTTCTCTTTCT
>Ga0255780_10002927_pt1 | contig 15107 bp, 15 predicted proteins | sample 071ome_32_FD_179978 | JGI IMG/M metagenome (GOLD analysis project Ga0255780, IMG submission 179978) | Coastal salt marsh microbial communities from the Groves Creek Marsh, Skidaway Island, Georgia - 071405AT metaG (version 2) | ecosystem: Environmental > Aquatic > Marine > Intertidal zone >... | reverse complement strand
GCCTATACTTCAGTTGGATAGAAGGCCAGTTTGCGGAACTGGATGTCCCAGGTTCGAGTCCTGGTAGGCACGCCAAAAGGGAGATATATGAGTGAATTTAAAGTTGGAATTTATAATCTTTTAAAGAGGATTATCGGAAGTAGTTTTTTGCTCGCTGTTGTTTATACAATGGGCCACATTGTTATTGCGATGATCTGTAATAACTTGATTACGGGTGCAGACTTTACCCTGGCGGCAGTTGATGCTATTGTGGAACCTATGATTAATGGTGTTTGGTTTTACGTATTGCATAAATTATGGCGAAAGTATTCCAGGGATTCTGAAGCAAAAGCATTTAAATAATTTTAACAAAAACAAGTGGGCGTGGCGGAATGGTTACGCAGTGGATTGCAAATCCATCCATACAGGTTCGATTCCTGTCGTCCACTCCAATTTTATAAGAGGTGATACATGAGAGACATTTGGATTATTAGCGACACACACTTTCAACACGCTAATATCTTGAATTTTACGGACTTTGAAACTGGAGCAAGGGTAAGGCCTCAGTTTGATACCGTAGAACAAATGGATGAAGCCATGATTGAAAATTGGAATAGTGTGGTCAAACCTGGCGATAAAGTGTACCACTTGGGAGATGTATTCTTTGGAAGCAAAGATACATTCATTCCGTTATGGAAAAAACTTAATGGTCAGAAGAGATTGATCCTTGGTAACCACGACGATGCTAAGTTCTTTTGCAAACATGAATTGGTTGCTAAAGTTGACATGTGGAGAATGTTCCCTGAATTCGGACTATTGTTAACCCACGTTCCTGTAGACAAAAGTGCATTGTACAGAGGACCCAACGGTTACAAAGATGCACAGATGTTGTTGAATGTTCACGGACATATTCATCAGAATCCAAGTCCTACAGAACATCACAGGTGTGTATGCGTGGAACAGATTAACTTTACACCAATACATATCGAAGAGTTAAGGATCAAATAAAGGTTGACAAAAACCTTTATGATGTTACACTAATATGATATTATAGTCTTACCGGAGACTTTAACTCAGACCGGTTGCTTGGCAGAAGTGTGCCCGGGCGGAGATCATAGATCAAAACCCGTTATTTTGGTCCCATCGTCTATCGGTTAGGACATCGGGTTTTCATCCCGAAAAGAGGGGTTCGACTCCCCTTGGGACTACCAAATTTTTTTGTCAAATTCTCTTGACAAAAAGATATCAATGCATATATAATATATGTTAAGGGCAGGTTGCTTGAAAAGGTCTTGTTTTTAACAATATTTTAAACTTGCTTAATAGGAGAAAAAGTAAAATGACATTTAAACCAATTCGTGATAGGATCCTTGTTCGTCCTGAAGAACAAGAAACGAAAACGGCTGGCGGGATTTATATTCCAGATAACGCCCAAGAAAAGCCAATGAAGGGGACCGTAATTAAAGTAGGCACTGGTAAAGTTGCTGAAGATGGTTCAATTGTTCCTATGGCTGTTAAAGAAGGCGATGTAGTAGTTTACGGAAAGTTTACAGGAACTGAAGTAAAAGTAGAAAATGTAAATCACGTTATCCTAAATGAAGATGACGTAATTGCTATTGTAGAATAAGGAGGAAAAATCACATGTCAGCAAAAGATGTAACATTTGGACTAGATAGTAGATCCAAACTAGTAAGAGGTGTTGATGTACTTGCAAACGCTGTAAGAACAACACTAGGTCCTAAAGGACGCAACGTAGTAATTCAAAAGCAATATGGTGGACCACACATTACCAAGGATGGTGTAACCGTTGCTAAAGAAATTGAATTAAAAGATCAATTAGAAAACATGGGTGCCCAAATGGTAAAAGAAGTGGCATCACGCACAGGAGATGACGCAGGTGACGGTACTACAACCGCTACCGTTCTAGCACAATCGATTGTAAAAGAAGGTATGAAGTATGTTACCGCTGGAATGAATCCAATGGATTTAAAACGTGGTATTGACAAGGCTTCGGCGGCAGTAGTTGAAGAACTATCAAAAATTGCTAAACCTTGTAACACACAAAAAGAAATTGAACAGGTAGCAACTATTTCTGCTAACTCTGAAACTGCTATCGGTAACATGATTGCTGAAGCAATGGACAAAGTTGGTAAGGATGGGGTAATTACCGTTGAGGATGGTAGAAGTCTTAATGACGAACTTGATGTTGTAGAAGGTATGCAATTTGATAGAGGTTTCTTATCTCCATACTTTGTAACCAACGGTGAAAAACAAATCACTGAGTTAGAAGAACCATATATTCTTTTAACTGATAAAAAAATTACTAACATTCAAGAACTATTACCAATCCTTGAAAATGTAGCAAAGTCAAGCAAACCATTACTTGTAATTGGTGAAGAAATTGAAGGTGAAGCACTAGCAACACTAGTTGTTAACAGCATGAGAGGTGTTCTTAAAACTTGTGCAGTTAAGGCTCCAGGCTTTGGTGACAGACGTAAGTCGATGCTACACGATATTGCTGTTCTTACAGGTGGTACGGTAATCAGTGAAGAAGTCGGATTGACCCTTGACAAAGTAACACTAGAAGAACTAGGTTCAGCAAAACGCATTACCGTTTCTAAAGACTACACAACAATTATTGGTGGTAACGGCGATGGTGAAAAAATCACAAACCGTATTGAAGAACTTAAAGTACAACTTGACGATGTAACATCACAATACGACAAAGAAAAGTTACAGGAAAGACTTGCTAAATTATCAGGCGGTGTTGCTGTAATTAAGGTCGGTGGTGCTACTGAAATTGAAGTTAAAGAGCGTAAGGATCGTTTTGATGATGCTTTACACGCAACTAGGGCCGCAGTACAGGATGGTATTGTTCCAGGTGGTGGAGTAGCATTGCTTCGTGCAAAACAAGCCATCAAAGATCTTAAAGGTGATAACACAGATCAAGACGCAGGTATTAAAATTGTTCTAGAAGCAATTGAATCTCCTGTACGTCAAATCACATCAAATGCAGGTGATTCACCGGATGTTGTTGTTAACAAAATCCTTGAAGGAACTGATAACTTTGGTTACAATGCCGCAACAGGCGAATATGGCGATATGCTAGAATTAGGTATCGTTGATCCTACAAAAGTAACTAAAACAGCAGTTCTTAACGCTTCAAGCGTAGCAGGATTGTTACTTACAACTGAATGTGCAATTACAAATGCACCAGAAGAAGATAAAAAACCTGGCATGGATCCAGGAATGGGCATGATGTAATTCTGCCCTTGTAACTGCGGGTGTATAAATGCCCGCAGTTACTTTTTATGCTTGTCAAGCATAGTTCTATAAAACGCCAAACTGCTAAATAATACTAGTTAAGGGAATTGCAGAATGGCAAATAATTACATTACAAATTATAATAGTTCGTTAGGTGCATTATCGCAGAATCTAGACGTTAATGGTAAGAAGATTCAGGGCGAAGAAGTACAAATTATTACAAACGCAACTAACGGCGATATCATTATAACACCAAACGGGACTGGTAATATTATATTAGGAGGATTAACTTTTCCTAATGCAGATGGCAGTCCAAACAATGTTCTAGTAACAGATGGTGCAGGAAACCTTAGATTTGCTCCACAAGCAGTGGGTGGCGGACAAGGTGGTGGATATTATTGGAGAATTGCCGCAGATGATTCCACAGAAATTAACGTTCTAAGCGATAACACAATTAAATTTATCGGTGGTGGCGGTATTGCTACTGCTTCTAATGCAAATGGTGATATTACAATATCACAAGCATCAAATAATTTTTCAATTACAGGCGAAGCAACAGCAAGTGCAATAGCGTACGATGGTACAGGCAACGTTGCTCTAAATGTCACACTCAGTGATACAGCATTAAATGATCAATATGTAAGATTAGATGGTACATCCACACTAGCAGGAAATTTAAATTTAGGTACAAATAATATTACAAATGGCGGAACCATTACAGCAACAAGTTTTGTAGGTGATCTAACAGGTAATGTGCAAGGTAACGTTACTGGTAATGTTACAGGAACAGCAGGAGCGGTTGCTTTTGCTAATGTTACAGGAACACCAACAACAATAGCAGGTTACGGAATCACAGACGCACTTTCACTTGTTGCGTTAAGTGTTGGAGCAGATGCGGCGGCCAGCGGTAGTGGCGGAATTGCATATAACGATGGAACAGGTGTGTTTACATATACACCACCAGATTTTACACCTTATCTAACTGCTGAATCAGATACACTAAATGATGTCACTGGTAGAGGTGCTACGACTACAAACCAAATTACGGTAGGAACAATTACAACAACAGGAACAAATGCTATTACAACTCCTAGCATGATCGTTTATGGAAACACAATAGCCACAACAAATTCAAACGATAGTTTAGTATTAAGTACTAGTGGTACAGGAACAATTGATGCTACAACTGATATAACTCTTCCGATATCTAAAAGTGTTACATTTAATACAGACAATAAAGTATCATCACCAAGTAATAATAATTTAAGAGTTAACACTAGTGTCTTTGCAATATACAATCAAGCAAATGATACGGAACAATTCCAAGTTAATGATGGTGGATCAACATTACTTTATCATTCTGGAAGTCAAAAATTAAACACAAGTGCAACCGGTGTTGTTGTTACAGGAACATTAGAATCAACAAATGTTACGGCATCAGGTAACATTACAAGTAACAACTTGACCAGCGGAAGAATTACATACGCAGGTGCTAGTGGATTATTACAGGATAGTTCAAAATTAACATTTGATGGTTCTGTATTAGATTTAAACGGAATTTTTGATGCTACCGTTATTCAAACAGAGGGTGTACAAATTACAGCAAATAATATCACAGGTACACGTTCGAATGAAAATTTAGTTGTAGCGGCAAATGGTACAGGTAAAGTTCAAATCGATGATGCAATTTTAATTAATGCAACATTAGAAACAACTATTGGTGGCGACGGCGCGGCGGCTGGATTACCTGCTACTCCTGAAAGATATTTAAAAATTAATATTAATGGAACAGATTATAAGATTCCATTATATAATATAGTGTAGGATAGAAGATGACTGATTATATTCAAAACATAAACTTGAGTTGGGATAGCACAGATACCAGTCCTGTCTTAGCAGGCGATCTTGATGTAAATGGAAATAACATTGTAAGTGTAAACAACGGTAACATTAATATTGTTCCTAATGGAACTGGACAATTAGTTTTAGATACCGTTAAGGTTATTGGCAATAGTATTAGTACGGTAAATGGACAACCGCTTTCATTTAGTGACGATGTAACTTTTTCTGGAGATATTACTTTAGAAGGTGATGTAATTACTTCAGGTGCAGGAACACCTGTTATCGAAAGTAGCACTAGTTTAGAATTGACAGCAGGTGACAGAGTAACTATTACACAATCTCCGTTTAAGTTGGCTTCATTTACAACATCAGGTAGAGATGGATTAACAGCATCAAATGGTGATGTAATTTATAATTCCACAACAAACAAATTTCAAGGTTATGCTAATGGTTCTTGGGTTGACCTACATTAGGAGTAACTCATGAGTGAAAAGTATTACGAATTAAGCACATATACCGCAGAACAATACAACGAACTACACACTCAACTTTGCGATGCAAGTGCGTATGATAATGTTCCAGAGAGAGAAGTAAATTGTACAGATCATTTTGAACATAGTCCTACAAGAGGTGAGTATCTACTTACAGACGAAGAAGCACAATTACTTAAATCAGATCCTAGAATAAAATACATTCAACTTGCTCCGGCACATTATCCAGAAATTTTCAATGCCACGGAAGATGATTTACGCATGGATATTACTGGGGAAGCATATGAAAGATATGCCGATCCTGTAAAACATTATCAGTTTTGGGCAAACAGCGGTGTAATAAGCGGAAACTTCGGAACAGGTTCCGAGGACCTAAACCATGCTTCTAGTCAATTGCTTAGAATGGGAACACAAAGAAATCCATGGATCAGTTCAGAAACAAGTTCTACCACAGCAATTTCTGATACGGTTACACAAAAAGGTGCTGGAGAAGATGTTGATGTTATTGTTGCAGACAATGGTACGTGGATCGGACACGTAGAATTTATTAACACAGGTGTTACAAATGCTGTTAATCCTACAGATTACACAGGCGGTAATGTTTTACCCGGCAATGGTTACTGCGATGTTTTAGATGTTGTTCTTGATGGACCTTATTATATAGATCCGGATTGGTTCACTGCTGGCAGATTAGATCCAGAATACAACAATGGCTCGATTATTGATGTGGTTGGAGACGGCAGTGATTTCTTCAAGCGTGAAGTTACCGTTAACGGTGTAAGAATTATGGGTGCTGGAACCGTAGGTGGACAAGTCGCAGTTCCAGATGCTTGGTTAGAAAAAGTTGGTCGTATGTTTGAATTGTTTACAGATCCAAATGGAGCAGGCATTAATCAAACATACCAAAGAAATTTAATTAAAACATTAAGTGGTGACACAGGAACTTATCACGCAGGCTTACCAACTATACAAAGAGTAGCCAGAGGTGCCGGTGCTGATTACTCTCCAAACTTCCTAACTGACCAAGGTGTTATTGATTGGAACCTAACTAACCTGTTTGACACTCATGTACAAAATGACATGGTGTGGTATTTGAATTCGACAGGCGATGGATATGGCGATGGCGATACAGATGCACAGGAAGTTATTGAACACGTATTCCATACACTACACATGCATGGTTTACCTGCAGAAGATATAAAATTATATCCTTTTATAAGTGCAGACTGGCAGTCAGGTGATTTATATGCCGCAATGGAAGAAGCATACGATGCCGGCAAGTGGGATCCATCGGGTTATCTTGACAATCCAGATGATTGGAAGACTGATGGAGATGCATTTGAAGTAGCCGCAAAAGAATACCTGTATCTACTAAACTTCTGTATGTTTGAATACACAGAATTATGGGAAGGTGGAAGTCTTGCTCCGGAATGGACAGACGATATGCGTACCCAAGCAGGCATTCTAGCAAATAACCCATTAGGTTATGCGTTCCACAACACATACATTGCTCCGGTTATTAGTAAGCCATCACTTGCAACAATTAGAAGCATATTCCAAGATGGTAATACACCAGAACAAGACAATCCAGCACTAGCAGGAGAATCAGGATATGTTGTTGATCCTATTAGACTAGAAACACGTTGGGATGGAACTGAAGTTCCTGTAGAAAGTGTAGCAAGAACTTGGTGGGGTAATAGCAGTCAACGTTCAGCAAAATTTGCAAGTATGGGAACCGTAACCGTTAGTAGTTCTTACACACGCAACGGTGTACATGGAAGTAACTCAACATATCCAACAACTGCAACCGCTACACACGGTACCCAATGTGCAAGTTTAATATTTGGTCGTACGCACGGTTGGGCATATAATTGTAATAAATGGCATCTTAACTTATATGGTAACGGTAATGCAGGTACCATTGAACGTGGTTTTGATATTGTAAAACTATTTCATCAAAACAAGCCTACAAATTCTAAGTACGGAACTAAAGACCCAACACTAATGAGTAATAGTTGGGGGTACCGTGCAAGTAAATCAGGAACACATTATTATCATCGTGACAGCGGTCCGGTTAGTTATCCAGGATCGGGTGACGAACCAGAGTTTATCAAGTACATGGGAGTCGACGGCGACCTAGGTAGATGGAAGTCTGAATTCTATGATAACTCAATGACGCAGGCCGGCGAAGAGTTAGTTAACTCGGGGGTCATTTTTATTGCGGCCGCAGGTAACAGCGGACAAAAACAAGTTAATCCAGATCATCCAGATTACGATAATAGAATTGCATTAAACAATACAAGTAGTTTATATCAAACAACATTTTCTAGTTTTGGTTATAGTGTAACAGGAACAACCAACAGAAGAGGATTCCCTCAGCATATTGGTAAATCAGCAAGTCAAAGTTTCCAAGGCGATGATGTAAACTTTCCTGCAATTAACGTAGGTGCTTTAGATGATGTGTTTGTTGGTAATAAAGAAAGCAAAGTCAGTTACAGCGATATGGGAAATGCGATTGACATTTATGCACCAGCAGATGGTACACTAGCGGCTACGGTAGGTACATATGGAACTGACGTTGCACGTTTTGATGATGGGTATGAGGATTTAGAAACAGCAGATTGTCGTGATACACGCTTCAGCGGAACGTCGGCGGCTTGCCCTGTTGCTTGTGGATTCTTGGCAACCATAATGCAGTACAACAGAGGTTGGACGTATGCTGATTTACGTAACTGGATTCAGACAAACGTAGCGGCCGTTAACGTTGATGAATTTAATGTTGGTGCAGAAGAAACAGATCCAGAAGGTGCTGGCTGGTCAGATAGAACTCTACCACAAGCACAATCTAGCGAAGTTAGGGTATTGTATCTAGCAGACTTCGGTATTTCTACACCTGCTCCATCAGCATCAGGTCCTACAATTACATTGGGCGGGTCTTTTGCATTTAAAAACGGAATCATACTAAAACGTAGATAGTTAAGTATTCATATTACGATAAATACTTTTGAGCGTAAAAGAGGGTATAATATGAATTTTCTTGGATTTGTAGCAGAAGTAGGGTTTCCTATCGCAGGGGCTATTGCGGCCGGGATATTTGTATTCACCACACTAAAATTCATTCTTGCAAGTGTTACTGGATCTGTTAATGGTCTAAAAGGTATTATTACAGCACTTGATAATCGTGTTCAAACCATGAACAACGATCTAGTCAAAATTGATGCATTGATGAGCCATGTGCTCGGAGTTAAGCCTAATGTGGAAAGACTAGCCGCGAATGAAGGTAAAGAAGACGCGAGGAGAGATTAATGATTTGGATAGACTATCTTGTAGAACAAGCCGGAACAGACTTTAGGGTTAAAGGTGAATGGGAAGGCGAAGTTATGGGCAAACAAAAAGACGGAACCGACAAAGGCTATCACTTATATCAAGAAGGAGATATTTTTGTTGTTGATAAGAATGGTTGGTTACGCAAGGTAGCAACAAAGGAAGATGAGTATGAAGTTTCAAAAATGGTACGATAATTTAGATCCTCATACCAAATCCTGGCTAGACAAACAAGCGATTTGGCACGATCGTGATATGGTCAAAGCGGTAATGTTTGGCATCGTGATAGGCTTTATCATCGGAGCATTATTTGTATGACCGGAGAACTAGCCTCAGCAATAAAAGATTTTGGTTTTCCAATAGTTGCGGCAATGGGTCTTGGCTACTTTGTTTACTACGTATGGCAATGGGTCACTAAAGAAATCAAACCCACACTCGGCCAAGCATCTACTACACTTATTAAATTAGTTGATCGTATTCGTATGTTGGATAACGATATGATCCGTTTAAATACCAAACTTGCAATGGTATTAGAATACTATCAACAAAAAGGAATGTCCCCTGATAAAGATTTAGAAGAGATTATTAAGAAGTATCAATCAAAGAGTGAAACATTTGATCAAGAAACCGCACATAAAAAAGTAGCGGAACAAAATAAGGAAAAGAAAAATGACAAGTAAAATTCCTACCATTAGTCAATCTTGTATAGGTTGCTGGAGACTATATATTGCTATAAGTTTAGGTATAGCAACTGGGATTATTTTAGGTCACGGTCTTTGTCAAATATTATTTTAATTATTTGGTAGTTGCTATAAACACACCATTCCAGTCCTTAGGTAACTTCTGTGTCTTCTGGAATTCACAACGTTCAATCCACATGTCGTAGTAAGCATTCATTTTGCCATCAAACGCACCATTTGGATATTCACTTTTCAATTCTTTACAAATTTTAATAGCAATATCAAAACGTTGTGCTCTGTATTCCTTATGCATATGATCATGATGTTCTTTAGCAGAATTGTATCCTGACCTGTTATCAGTTTTAGGTAACACGGTCCATATACCTATACCAACACTTTTACCTTTTACTGCTAGATCGTCTATCTTAAGATAAAAGAAATCATCTTTAGTTGCTTCATAAGTATTCTCACCTACAAGTAATAAGCAACCATACTCTTTACATTTGCTTTCTATTCTAGCGGCGGTTGAAACAGCGTCTCCGAGCACATCATAGGAATGACGTTTTGTACTTCCCATTTCGCCCAGATAACCCAAGCCGGTATTAATGCCAGCACCCATTCCCACGGGAGGTCGTCCTTCTGCTGTAATTTTTTCATTAAACTTCTCCACTGCTTTCAACATACGTAAACCTGTTTGAACAGCGTGTTTTGGATGTTCAGGATCGTCTAGCGGAGCACCATGAATGTGCATACTAGCATCACCGATATACTTGATTACCATTCCGTCAACATCAAGTATGGGTTGTGTAATAGCATCCATATAACCATTCATCAATTTGGTTAGTCCTTTTACATCATCTCCAAAACTTTCACCCAGTGGAGTAAAGCCTCTCAAATCGGAAAAACAAATTGAAATTTCTTTCTTCATACCATCCTTGATAAGAGCAGGATTTTCCTGTAACATTCTAACCACGGTTGGTGAAGCATATCCTGCAAATTGTTTTTTAATTGCTTGTTTCTCAAAGAACTCTTTGGTAAAACGATTGAATATCGCATGGAATCCAACTATGCCCGAAACAAGCACGGGCCAACTCCAGTCCACTAGCAATAAGTGCCTCGTAAACGCAAAATAAGCGCCGTACACAGGTGTTATTGTGAAAACTAGTATCATTGACCCAGCGAGCCAGTAAGGTGCTTTATTTGCTATTAAAATTAGAATAAGACCTATTAACAATGCACCTGCCCATTCTGCGAATGTAGCATAATCAAGACGCACAATATTGTCACCGTTTATAATGGTTTGAAGTGCTGTTGCTGGTAATAAATGAGCATATTTTTCACCGTTTGGTGTGGCAACAACATTACCTAATCCTTCTGCCGTAATACCAATTATAACCGTTTTACCTGCTACTGCACCGTATAATTCTTCATCTGACAAACTAATTGCTGGAAATTTTTTATTCCAACGCAACCAAATTTGAGCGTTTGGATCTGTTTGAATGGTTGCATATTTTGGAACACGCATTGCGGTGATTCCGCCCTCTTGTGTTTTAACTTGATAACTTGGATCACCTACAGCAACACGAATAGTTTCAATTGCTATGCTTGGGTATATTTCATCACCAACACGCATCAACAGCGGTAGTCTTCTTACAACACCATCTATTTCAGGTGCTGTGTTGATCACACCCACACCATCAGCAACCTCACCAATGTCAGCGATAGGCCCTAACATACCCGGCCATTCAAACAACCACGGTAATGGATCACCTATTTTAGCAACACCTCTTGGTACAGCATTTTTATTTGTTTGCGTTGTACCTACCTGTGCTACAACAACACCATTGTTCATTAATTGTGATATTAGATATTCGTCTCCACCCAGCCTGTCCGGTTCTGAAAATAGTATGGGTAAAACAATAATTCCTGCACCGTTTTCACGCAGTTTACCTATTGTATCAGCAATAATATCTCTCTTCCAGGGCCACTGGCCGTTTTGTTCAATGGCTTTTTCATCTATTTCAACTAGTATTACATCTTCCGAAATTACAGGAGTATCATACTGCTGTACAACATCAAATGATTTAAAGCGTAATAGTTGTTTTACATAGGGATCCGAAAATCCTATAAATGACAAGACTGCTAGGGTTATTAAAGCAGTAGACCAGTGTGTTATCCACTTCATTATTTTACCTCTGTTAATATGCTAGTATTTATTGATTTTTACTATTGCTATAAATATTAGCGTAAGAGAATGGGAATGAGTATGAGGGTATTTGTATTATTATTAACACTATTAGTCTCTTTCGGCGCCAGTGCCGGAGAGTTGGTCCACGAGTTCAAAAACCCTAGTTTTTCCGGTAATGGTTATAGCAATCATGTACTTGCTATTGAGCAACTACAATTTCAACGCAAAAAAGAATTAAAAGAAAAAGCAGAAGCAGAAGCCGCTAAAGCAAAACGCGAGGCTGAACAGACCACTCTTAACAAATTTATCAACAACGTAGAATCAAGGATCTATGCTCAACTATCCAAGCAGATGGTGGACAATATGTTTACAGATAGTGGTGCTACATCAGGTACTGCTACCATTGAAGGAGCAACGATCTATTGGGTTAAAGATACCTCTGCAGATACTATTAGTATTCAGATTACAGAGGATGACGGAACCTTTACAGAAATATCAGTTCCGCTCACAGGCTTTGGATTTTAGGAGATATCTATATGATTAAAACGTTGATATCTGCTATAATTGTTACGACGCTTCTTTCTGGTTGTGCTTCTACTATTACAAAAGAAGATTGGAGCAAACCTCAGGTTGCAAGATCTCCGATACAAAAATCACTAGATACAATTCCAAAATTAGATGGACCAAAAATTACAATCGCTGTTTATAGTTTTACTGATAAGACAGGTCAACGTAAACCAAGCGATAAGTTTAGTCAATTAAGTTCTGCCGTAACCCAAGGAGCAGAAGTTTGGGTTATTAATGCTCTTAAGGGAATAGGCGATGGTAGTTGGTTTACGGTAGTTGAAAGGGTAGGTTTAGAAAATTTAGTTAAAGAAAGACAACTAATAAGATCAACCAGAGAAGTTTATGAAGGCAAAGAAGCAATTAAGTTAAAGCCAATGTTATTTGCTGGATTAATAATCGAAGGTGGTGTAGTTGGTTATGATTCTAATACAACAAGTGGTGGAGCAGGAGCGAGATACTTTGGTATCGGTGCTAACACGCAGTATAGAACTGACCAAGTAACGGTGTCTATGCGTATAGTCAGTGTGCAAACAGGAGAAGTGTTATTAAGTGTTGCTACAGAAAAAACTATTGCTAGTCACAAAACTAGTGCTGATGTGTTTAGATTTTTAGATTTAGGAACAAAAGCATTAGAAATAGAAGCAGGTTCGGCTGTAAACGAACCAACTAATTACGCCGTAAGAACAGCCATTGAGTCGGCTATTGTGGAATTAGTTAAACAAGGAGAGCAAAAAGGTCTTTGGAAATATAAAGGATCTTTAGAAGAACATAATAATAATAAAGGAGAGGGTAATGACGATAACAAAGTTACTAAGTAAAGCCGTCCTCTTAGTGTCTCTTGGTTTAATGTTTCCTGCATTAGCGAATGATATCTATATTCAACAATCTGGTGACAATTTAGACTTGGACATAACACAAGACGGACAAAATAACATTGCGGGTGATTCAACAACCGCAATACAATTAACGGGAGATACCATGACGTTTAACATCGATCAAGTCGGTGATAGCAACGTGGTTTCAGCGATTATTAACGGTAATACATACACAGGTAATATTGATTTAACTGGTAGTTCAAACACCGTTGATTTAACTTGTGATAGTTCTGGTAGTAATTGTGAAACGGTTAGCATGAGCATTGACGTTGTTGATGATTCTGCTGATATTACGGTAACAATAGGTAATACTGCTGACGCACAAAATTTTGTTGGTACACTAGATGTTGCTGGCGGAAATAGTGAAACAATCACAATAACCGTTAATGCTGTAGGATCAACAATGGATATTGATATCGACAACGATGCACTAGGCAGTTCATTAGGTAATACATCAAACTATACACAAAGTGGTGATGGAGATGTTAATGGACATGCACTAACACATAGTCATACGGGAGAAGGCGGCACTATAGATATTACACAAAGCGGTGTTTATGATAACGTAATTGATCTAACCACAAGCGGTGATAATGCAGATATAGACATAACACAGAGCGATTAATAATGCGTTTATTAGTTTTGCTTTTTATATTAGTATCAATTCCGGCCTATGCTAAAATAGGTGATGTCATTCAGCAGAGCGGAATTACTGATATCGAAAGAAAAGACGGTGCAAAATTTGAAAAAATCGAAAAAGATTTTGATGTCGAAAGTTATGATACCGTTAAAACTAAAAATGGTAGGACATCGATTCAGTTCGTTGATGAAACTCGTGTTGACGTAACCGAGAATTCTAAACTGGTCATTGACGAGTTTTTGTATGATCCAAATACCAGCACAGGATCTTTATCATTAAAGGCAAGTTTTGGTACGGTAAGATATGCCAGCGGACAAATAGCAAAGAACTCTCGTCAGAATGTAAAGATAAAAACACCTACAGCGGTGGTAGGTGTTAGAGGTACAGACTTCAGTATGACCGTGGACGAAACAGGTAGTTCAACAATTATTCTGTTACCTAGTTGTACAGAAGTTCCAACACCGGGCGGAAAAGTGGATAGATTATGTGTTGTTGGAGAAATTAGTGTTGAAAGTGATATGGGAACGGTAATAATGAATCAAGCGTTTCAGGCAACTAGGGTCGAAACAGCGAAGTCTCCTCCTAGCAAACCCTCAATACTAGACATGGACGAAAGCATGATTAATAACCTATTGATCATTAGAAAACCTGTAGAAGTAGATCCGGATGAAGAAAGCAATAGGGCAAAAGCAATAGCAGGCATTCTAGATTTAGATTTTTTAGCCTTCGAAGGATTGAATAAAGATTTACTTAAAATAGATGAAAAAGAATTATGGGGTAGTGAACTAGATTATAATCCGCTGGATATAGATTTTCTTTTTGATGCACTAGATCAGTCAATGGAAAACATCATCAATCAAATGAAAACTGATCTGGATAAAAAGGATAAGAAAAGTTTTTTAGGAACAGACCCTACAACAGGAATCACCATAATTGATCAGGATCCTGATTGGGTTTACATACGTGAAGATGCCAGTGGAAATTATGTTCGTATGGAATTAGATAAGGGTTACAATTACTCTATAGATCACAATCAGAGCGGAAATGAAGTTATTGGGTTTGAAATTAATCCAGACGGAGGAGCAATCAACAATGAGATTACTATTATCCAGTCTAATTAGTTTATTATTTTTTGTGTCCACTGCTTGGGCAGATTCAGTATTGGTGCTACACCAGAACTACGGTGGTGCTCATACAAATATAGGAAGTAGATTATTTACTGAAGGACATACTATTACCTATTCAACAGGAGGTGTG
>Ga0255780_10002922_pt1 | contig 15113 bp, 2 predicted proteins | sample 071ome_32_FD_179978 | JGI IMG/M metagenome (GOLD analysis project Ga0255780, IMG submission 179978) | Coastal salt marsh microbial communities from the Groves Creek Marsh, Skidaway Island, Georgia - 071405AT metaG (version 2) | ecosystem: Environmental > Aquatic > Marine > Intertidal zone > Salt... | reverse complement strand
GGGCGGGGGCGGGGAGGGGGGGGGGGGGGGGGGGGGGGGGGAGGGGGGGGGGGGGGGGGGGGGGGGGGGGGGGGGGGGGGTCATTGAGCCGCGGGAGCGAGGAGAGGACGCAGGCAGGCCCCCCCTGGCTGCTCCTTACCGTAGTTGGCCTCGGCGATGAGGTACTTGAGGGCCTCCCAGGGTGTCTCCTCGTACGAGTCGAGGTATGACTTGAGGATGTCGTCCGAGACCTTGAAGTCGGTGTCGTTGAAGTCGTACGGGATGTTGAGGCCGAGGGTGCGGAACTTGCGCCGCTCGAGGAGCACAGAGTGGAAGAAGGCGAGCGCGAAGAGGAGCTTCTGGTACTTGTGCTGCGTCTTGCACTCAACGAACGACTCTTCCGAGATGGTCCCGTAGAGGCGGAGGAGGTTCGCGCGGAGGCCGCGGGGGGGCTCGGTGGTCATCTTGATCGAGCGCTGGAGGATGGAGATAGGGAAGTCCTGAGTCGGGTTGGACGACAGCCAGAGGCGGAAGTTGGCGTGCGGCCGCAGCCCGGCGAAGCTCTCGATGAGCTTATCCAGGTCGGGCAGCCACTTTGTCATAAGGTGGCAGTTGGCGAGGAAGACCCAGTGGCCCCGCTGGATGCCTTCGCGGATGAGCGACGTGGCCTTCTTCTCCTGGCCCTGCCCCAGCGCGACGCTGAAGAATTTCTCATCCATCGACACCTCCTTGGCGAGCTTGCGCAGGTTCTCCGTCGGGTCAACGCCCGGGGAGAGCACGAAGATCAGAGGCGTCAGGGGGGACGAGTCCTTGTACGTCTCGGCGAGGTCGAGGACGGGCGGGTCCACGTAGCGGCGGCCCAGGGCGTTGGCGACGAAGTTGGTCACGGCGTAGATGACGCGATCCGGGCGCATGGAGCGCACGACCACCATCTTCTGCAGCTCGTTGAGCCGCGACTCCCACTCGCCCGGGAGCGGCTCCGACTCGGGCTCCGAGGAACGGTACCACGACTCCCATTCCATCATCATGGTGTCGAAGGACGATACAATCCCACTGAACGCCTGGAGACGGTCCGACTCGGTCAGGCCGTCCCAGACAGGCTCTGTGATCCACGCCTTGGCCGGGTTGGGGGGCTGCTCAGAGCGGTCGAGAACGACACCGCCCTTGAGGAAGAACTGGAACTCCTCGTCGTTGAACGTAGAGCCCGAGTTCTGGAGGATCCGCACGCACATCTGCAGCGAGAGGAGGAGCTTGTGGCGCTCAAAGAGCCCGCGCGTGGTGTACTTGTACACGCTGTATGTGTGGAAGTCGTTGAGCGACCTGATACGCTCCCCGAGGACGTCCGACTGCGGGGCCTTCTTGATGGAGAGCAGGAAGAGGTCAATGTAGGCGTCGAGGGAGAACTGGTACATGGGGTCGATGCGGGTGAGGTCGTTGAGGACGAAATAGAGGATTGAGGCGCGCAGGGCAACAGGGCTGTACTCCTGCGACGCCTCCTCAATCTCCTTCTGCGTGACCTCGGCCTTCCTGAGCATGTCGTTGACCTCCTCCCACGTCGTCTTGGACGAGTCGAGCGTCTGGATGAGCACGATGTTGTCGAGCAGGCTGCCCGTTGCGTTGGACAGCAGGTCCAGGATCTCGTCCTCGAGCTCCGCCTGGGTTCGCTTGCCCTTGGCCACCTTGACAATCGTCTCGTTCTTCTTCTCGTCCAAGTCGGGGCGCTCCTCCTTCACCACGAGGTTCAGGAGCTGTGCCTGCAGTCCCTGCTCCTTGACAGCGAAGTTGACGATCGTGACCTTGGTAGAGATCTCGGGAAGGTAGTGCGGGTTGGGCAGCTTGGTCGTGATGTATAGCTTGAACTCGACGTTGTAGTCGACCTCCTTGTCGCCGAGCTTGACCAGGAGTTGGTTGCCCCGCTTAATCAGCTTCTTGGATAGGATGGGCTCGAGCGTCGGGTCGAGTTCCTCGCCGACGTCCTCGAGGAGCACGGGCTGCCCAAACTGAATGCCGTTCTCGATCTTGCGGATCATGTCTACCGACTGCAGGTCCGTGATGAGCAGGCCCCGGTCGCCCTCCATCTTCTTGATCCACTTGTTCGCCTGCCCCTGAGGGTCGATCATGAGGGGCCAGCGCTTGCCGCGCGTGACCAGCACGCCGTTCTCAGTGCTGAACGAGTCGGCAGGGAGCCCCTGGATGTTCCAGTCCCGCACGTCAGACGGGTCCGCCAGGAACATGGAGAAATCAAAGCGCGCAGAGGCCGGCAGCCGGAGCGCCTTGACCTGGGGCAGCCACGTCTGGGAGACGAGGCGGTCACGGTACTCGGACGGGAACGGGCCCGCGTACGACATGAATGCCGCGGCGACCACGACGTCCCCGGGCAGTTTCCCGGCATTCTCCTCGCACTCCTTGATGGTCGCCTCCCACCGCGTCCGCTCGCCGGCGAGCCCCGTGACGAGCTTCTCCGCGCGCTCGAGCTTGCCCTCGAGCTCCGCGAGCTCCGCCTCGAGCTTCTTGGACTCGCTCTCCGACTGGTTGTACTTGTCCTCGAGCGCCTGCACGACCTCCTTCACTTCGCGCAGCTGCGCCTGCGCCTTCTTGAGGGCCGCCTGCTTCTTGTTCACCGAGGCCATGGCGGCCGCGAGCTTGGCCCGCTTCGGGGACACGTCCTTCGCGATCTCGCCGTACTTCTGCATGGCGTGGACCCACTTGCACATGCCCGCCGCGGCGCCGGACTGCTTCGCCACCGGCTCCGGGTCGAACTCCGGGTTGGAGGTGAACTTGGACATCTTCTTGAGGAGACTGTCGTCGATCTTGTCCTTGTCGTACTGCTTAAGTAGGTTGAGGAAGGAAGGGTCGCCCATGGCCTTCTTGGCGTTGTCCCAGGACACGGGCTTGCGGAGCACAGTGAGCACGCCGCCCAGAACGAGCTCCACCAGGCGGGGCGGGTTCTGGTAGGCCTTGAGCTCCGAGACGTCCTTCTTGTCCAGCACGGACAAGGCCTTCTCGGCGTCCTCGAGGGCTGGCAGGGCCTCGTCGAGGGCCACCTTGCACTCCTGAGCGATGGCATCTGCCTCTGCTGTCTCCTTCTGGATCTTCTTGGCGTCGGCGTTGACCTGCTTCTCCTGCTCGTCGGCCACACGCTTGTCCTGCACGATCTGCACCAGAAGCTCGTCGCAGTCCTTCTTGGCCTTGACCACATCGGCCTTCTTGGCCGTGGCCACCTTCTGCATCTCTCCGACCTGCTCTCCCGTCTCGTCGAGCTTCTCGAGGCCGCCACGGAGCTTGTTGGCCTTGTTCAGGAGCTGCTCGCGCTTCATTTTGAGAAGCTCGATGTAGTTGTTTACCGTCTCGAGGTACGAGGTGGGCGTGATGTAGTTGATGCGCTTCACCTCCTCCCGCATCTGCGCCGAGACCTTTGACACTGACTGGTGCGCCGTCACGAACATGTCGGCGACCTGCTTGCGGATCCCGGCCTCGACAATGGCGACGGGCTCAAGGATCTTCTCGGCTACCTCGAACAGCGCGTCCGCGGGCCATTCGGTGAACCAATCGATCGTCGTGCAGTTGACCAGCCCGGGGAACATCCTGCAGCGCTCGCGGAAGGCGTCGCCGACCGGGGACAGGCACAGGATCACGTGCAGGTTGGTCGAGACGCGGTCCAGGAAGAAGGCGTACACGGCCTCCTCAGTCTCCTGGATCCCGGCCTTCTTGGCCAGCGGCCTGAGGTCGCCCACGACGGCGCTGAGCTCGTCCTTGGGGAAGAGGTTGGGCACCTCGCCCGAGGTCAGGATGTTGTTCACGTCCTCCAGGAAGGTCTCGTACTTGATGTCCGTCTCGTCGAAGAGGAACACGACAGGCTTGTTTTCCACCCCAGCCGTGCGGTAGAGCTCCTTGAGGTCCTCCTGGAAGTCGGAGTGGCGATAGTTCTTGGTGATCTCGATCGTGAAGCACCGCATTTCGGCGATGTAGGTGGCCAGGCGGGCGAGCGACTTGCGCCCGCTGCCGCCAACGCCGACCAGCAGCGCGTTCCCGCGGGGCTGCATGAGCACCCGGTGGATGCGGCACACGTGGTGCAGCGCGTCCCGGAACAGCACGAGGTCCATCGCACTGTGCCCCGGCTCCATCCCATAGTCCTCCATGCGCTCCGTGAGAAGCTCCTTGAGCTTGCCCATGTCGGTTACCTGCTCGTAAGGCGGGTTCTCGATGTTGCGCACGAACGAGACGAAAGGGTTGATCTCGCCCGTCTCGAACAACGTCGAGAAATCGGCCCCAAAGACCGACTTCAGGTTCCCGTCGAGCTGCTTCTGCAGCCACTGCTTGTCCCCGCTGTCCCACATCCGGTCGCCGATGATCCGGAAGGCCTCGTGGCACCAGAGCTGGAGGATGGACTCGCGAGAGTCGTAGTAGTGCTTGGAGGCCTGCATGACCCCCTGCACGATCTTGGCCAGGTCGCGCGTGTTGAAGAGGTAGTGGGACTTGGCTGGCGTCGGGAGGAGCTCAGCGGCGACTGCGCGGTAGACCGCGATGGAGGCGGCGGCGATCTGGTCACCCAGGGGTTTGACCTCGTCCTCAAACTCGGAGAGCTTGTTGTTCAGGAGCGTGGAGTAGATGCGCTTGAGCTGCGAGTCGCTGGGCGCTGTCACGTTGATAAGAGAGAAGCACGCCTGCACGCGCTGGCTGAACTGGTTGCGCCCACCGCCCGGGGGCGCCATGGCCGCCAGGAGCTGCGTGTCCATGACCTGCGTGACCTCGCACTTGTTGCGGTCGTACCAGAACCCATTGTCGCACCAGAGCTTGAGCAGCTCAAGCGGCGGGATGAACCCGAACTCGGACTTCTGCGGCATGTTGAGGTCGTCGATGAAGCACACCATCTTCTTGCCGCCGTCGGGGCCAAGCATGCCCTTGCTGCGCTTGACCATCTTGCCCTCGATCGTGTCCTGGAGCGAGTTGGACGACGTCTGCGCGCTGAAGTTGATCGTCATGTACTTGCGGTCCTCCGGCAGGGACTCGAGGACGTCCATCAGGATCATCGTCTTGCCGACGCCGACGTTGCCCGTGACCAGCGTGTGCTGCTTGTCCTGGACGAGGGCGTGGACGATGTGGCTCGTGCGGACCGTGTCGATTGTCGGCACCATCAGCTTGAAGAAGGGCGTGTCCGGGGCCGGCCTCCACGCCCCCGTGAGCTTGGTGTCCCAGCTTACCCACTCGAGGTCCTTCCCGGGCTTGTGCGACACGAGGTACTCGAACACCGTGTCGGCGGGGGGGAAGCGCGAGTCCATCTCGCGCATGAAGAGGTCGAAGGCCTTGCGCCCCTCGTCGTTCAGGTCGGCGCCGAGGGACCACGTGAGACAGAACTGGAACCAGATCTCAAGCGACTTGATCAGCACGTCAGGCGCGGCCGACGGGTCGACGCCGTTCTCCAGCGTGGCAAAGTGATCGAGGAGCTTGCAGAGGGTGCGGACGCCGTTGAGAGTGTCGACACGGACGAGCGTTGGCATCTGGTGCTTCCGGGCCTCGATGAGCGGGTCGATGTACTTGTTCATGAGCTTCAGTAGCGCCTCGCGGAGGGACTCGGGCTTGGCGGGGGGCTTGTCCGTGAGGTCGACCACCTGCGTGGCGGCACCGCGGCCCGGGACGACGGGCTGGTCCTCGGGCTTGTTGAGCCACGACGTGACGAAGGGCCTCCAGCCAAGGTCCTCGACGTTGAGGTAGATCATCCCGGCGCGCGACACGGTGGCCGGGGAGGCGACCGACAGGTCCTCCACCTCGAAAAGGAGCGAGACCTGCGGGGTCATCATGATGCGCTCGTTGTTGAGGAGGGTGAGGAGCTTGTTGTCGTCGAGGGTGGTGTTCATGGACTCGATCCAGAGGGTGTCGACGGGACCGTCGAACAGAAGCCACTTCTGGTCCGGCGAGGTGTCGTCGCAGGCGTCGCGCATCAGGCGCGCCAGGACACCCGGCTGCCATTCGCCCGAGTCGCCCTTGAAGTAGCCGTAGATCTCGTTGTTGGAGAGGGCGAGCGGGTTGATCGTTGACACATGGACGCGCTGGTACTGCTCCTCCTCCGGGTGCGCCTTCGAGAGCTTCGCCATGGCGCGCTGCAGGCACTTCCACGCCGTGGACTTGCCCGACCCTGTCCTGCCGACGATCATGTTGCCGTGGCGGGCGAGCTTGCAGTCGAAGATCTGGATAATCTTGGTCACGAACTCGGGCACCACCTGGAGGTTGTTGGCCCGGAGGTCGTCCTCGATGGCCCGCCGCAGCACCCCGCCGTCGCTCTGGGGCAGGTCGACGCCCGGGAAGAGGTCTGAGAGGAGTGCCATGAAGAGCGGGAGGTCCTGGTACACGAGCTTGGGCTTGATGAGGTCGAGCATCGTGCGATACATGATGACCTCCTCGGGGGCCTCGGGGTCCCCGCGCTTGAGGGCGCCCGCGGCGCGCGCGATCGGGATCACGAAGGAACGGAGGCCATAGTCGTAGTGGTCCTGCTTGGAAAGCTGCTGCTGGCTCAGCTCCATGATGGCCACCATCTTCTTAGCCAGGGACTTGGCGCTGCTGAAGCCCTCAGAGAACATCATGATCTCGGCGATGAGCGTGAAGTCCGGGACCATCATCGACACAGGCCGGAGGATGGCCTTGAGGTTGTCGGGCAGCTCGGAACGCCCGGCGTAGCCAGGGTTCATCGTCACGAAGATGCCGCAGCCGGAGATGAGACGGATCTCCTGGCCCTCGAACATGAAACGCTTTTTCTTCTCCTTCATGGCCTGCATGACGACGCCGATCTGGGTGGCAACGACCGAGAGCACCTCGACAGGGATGCGGTTGAACTCGTCCAGGCACGCCCAGGCTCCCGTCTGGGCGAGACCGCTGAACATCTTGGCCGTCATGACGGACGTGACGCCGTCCGAGCAGTTGAACACCATGACGTACCGGGCGAGGGCCTTGCCGAAGTCCTTGACGGTCTCCGTCTTGCCCGTGCCGGCGGGGCCCAGCGGGTTGCCGCCACGGCGGGTGAACATGGCCGCGCCGAGCGTCATGTAGCACCGGTCGGTGAGGGGCGTGATGACGAGGCGGCCGTTGTTGCCCTGGTACTCGTAGCCGTAGGTGAAGATGGACAGGACCTGCTTGACCACGGCCTCGTGGTTGGCGTGGTCCATGTAGAAGCGGAGCTGGGAGACCCACTCGAAGTCCTTGTCGGACTGGGCGCCGGCGCGGTAGAGCTTGTCGATCACGTCGCGGGCGTGGACCTCGATGGTGATGAGGGCGACGACCTTGTTGCGCTCGATCTTGGTGAGCTTTGACCGCGTGAGGCCCGTGAGCTTGTTGAGATAGCTGATCCACTTCTTCTTGAGTTGACGCATGTTCTTCTTGGCGTTGTCCGGGTCCGAGAGAGCCTTCTCGCACTCGTGCGTCCAGATGATTTGGCCCGCCGTGATGATGAGCTGCCCCTGCGAGTCCCGGACCCACTTCTCCTTCTTCGCAGACTTGCTGGACTCGAAGACCTTGTAGAGCTGCGTCTTACACGCCGCAAACATGGCGTCCTCGACGTTGTTCAGCCAATCCTCGGGGCGGCCCTCCAGCTTGAGCGTCTCGTTCAGGGGCAGGATCTCACCGTCCGGGGCCACGATCTGCGACACAGTGTGCGTCTTGTACCCGTCCTCCCCTGGCATCGACATCTTGAGGCTCTTGATCCCCTCGAACAGCTTCTTCAGGTGCTTCTGCACGTTGGTCGGGTCCTTAGCCTGCCCGAGGATGGCCAGCAGGTCGTCGTCGGACAGGAAGTAGAACCTGGGGAACTGCTGCCGCTTGCTCTCGAGGTAGTGCTCGAGCTTCTTCTGGATGTACTCGAGCTTCTCCTCCATCTTGTTAAACTCGTTGAGGCGCTCCTCTGTGCAGGCGCGGATACAGATGGCGTCCTGCTCCACCTCGCGCATCGCGTCCTGGAAGGCCTCGTGGACCTCCTCGAAGACGATCGACTCGTTGGGCAGCTGCTTGCGGATGTCCTCCGAGCCGATGAAGATGTTCTCAAGGTACATCCAGTTCTTCTGGACAACGCCGACCTTCTCGATCATCTCGGAAACGAGGCCCAGTGTCTTCTCCAGGTGCGTGATCTCCTTCTCGAAAACGGGGAAATACTTGGAGCCCTTCATTGTCGACAAGGTGACCACGTTGTCCTCGAGCGCCTGGAACACGTCGTCACTTGAGCGAAGCCGGAAGGTCGCCTTGTATGGTTCCATGTCGAGGGAGAGCTCGGCCCAGGTCTCGGATATCTTCTCGATGCCCTGCTCGATGGCGAGCTCCTTGGACGCGTTGGTCGACAACTCCGAGATGAAGTCTGAGTGGTGGTGCAGCCCCAGGCGCATGATCGACGACAGCTTGAAGTCCGCCGACGACGGGTCGAACGTCTCCCCGACGTGGTCCATGAGCTGCGCCCAGTGGCGCTCGCGCATCGCCGGGTTGCGCAGGTTGATGATGAGCGGCATCGTCTTCTTGAACGAGTCGATGGTCTCCTTGATAGAACCCCAGACGAGCCAGTGCTTGACCTCGCGCCCGATCTTGATCAGGCTCTTGGACACCCGGACGGCCGCCTCCTCCATCTCGTCGACGTTGATCTCGGCGAAGACTGTGTCCTTCCACGAGTCGAAAGCCATCTGCCACTGCCGGATGATGGACCACATGTCGTTGAGCATCTTGAGGTCCTTCTCCGCCTTGTCGAGCTCCTTGTAGGGCGGCTCGGGGATGTCGAAGATGTCCATCCCGCGCTTGAGCGAGTTGGACTTGCGCTTCATCTCCTCAACCTCTTCGCTCTTCTCCTTGATATATGCGAAGGCCTTGGCCACGTCCAGGGTGCCCTCGGCGTCCTTGAGCGTGAAGCCCTCAGGCGTGAAGGGAGCCTGCTCCTCGAGGTCCTTGTCGAACTGCGCCAGGGTCTCGACGAACTTGTTGACGTCCGAGTCGAGGGCGTCGCGCTGCGAGTCCTTGGCCCGATGGATCATGTCGTCCGCGGCCTTGAGCATCGCGTCGAACTCCCCCCTGCGCTCGGCCAGCGCCGCAAGTGCGCTGAGCTCCGCCTCGGGTACCTGCACCAGCTGGTTCTTGAGCTCCTCGTACTTGCGAGCGAGGGGCTCGAACTTGTCGAAGATGGCGTCCTTCTCGGCGGGCGTACCCTTCTCCCGGTCCCCGGCGATCCTCTTGTGCAGAGCCACAGTCGCGCTGAGTTCGTCCAGCGTCTTGGGCGGGCTCGCCAGCGCCGCAGTGTTGCTCTCGAAGTACTCCTCGATCTCCTGGAGCTCCTCGCGGGCCATGCGGTGGAGGAGGGTCGTGTAGTTGGAGATCCACTCCTCGCAGTGCTTGGCGATGGCCTGCTTTAGAACCGTGAGGTCGAAGCGGAGGAATACCATGTTCTCCGTTGACTCGGTCTGGAGCACCTCCTCCTGGTTCCTCCGGTACGACTCGATCTGGTCCACCAGGTTCCTGAGCGGCTTCTGCTGCTTGGCGAAGCGCTCCACCGTGCGCTCCTTGTCCTGCTTCCAGATTTGGCCGTAGTTGTCTTCCCAGCGCTGGAGGAATTCGTGGAGCTGCAAGGCGATCTCCCCGAACAGGTCCTTGAGCGCCTGGTACGTCCGCTTGTCCTCTGCATTGGCCTCGGCGAGCTGCTGGAAGAAGGTCTTCTGCTGCCGGGGGCGCCGCTGGCGCCGTCCGGGCCCGGCTTCCTCGCCGTCCTCGGTCACCTCCTCAGCGACGTCCACCTCACGCTCCTGACGCAGGCGCGGGACCACCTTGGCCACGCATACAAGCTCGTCGCGCAGACCGTAGGTGACGTTGACGAGGTCCTGGATCCGCGGCTTGATGTTGGTGTGGCGGTCCTCGAGGACGACCTGGACGTGGAAGAGCGGGGAGACGTCCGTCTTGCTGTCCCCCTGGAGGGCGCGGCGAAGCTCCTGGAGGGACTTCTTCCAGGTGTGGTGGAGAGCGACCTTAAGCTCGTCGTCCCACTCCTTGGTGAAGTAGAACCACTCGTCCTGGACCTCCTGCGAGTCCTCCACGAAGGTCTGGTGGATAGACGCCATCGTCTCCTGCATGGAAGCAGTGACCGCGGCGAACTGGGCCTTGACCGCGTTCATGTGGTCCATCTGGGAACTGAAGAACTCCTCATGGTCGTACACCCGCTTCTTCTCGATGTTGAGCAGCAGCGTGTTGTTCACCAGCGCGCACGACTCCTTGATGTGCTCCTTAGCAGTCTTCCACTTCTCGACGGCGCCCCAGACCTCCTTGCAGTACTTGCGGGCCTCGCGGACAAACACGTCGAGGCCGGACTTGTCGGAGATCCACATGAGGCGCTCCAGGCCGGGCCAGATGCGCTTGTCGAGGTACCGCAGGCGGTCGTGGAACAGCCGGCGCTCGGACGCCGCCCGGGTGGCCCGGCCGCGCCCGTCGGCGGGTTTCTTCCGGGCCGGGTCGTCCAGAGCCTTGATGATGCGGTTGTAGTCGCGCACGACCAGCAGAACGTTCTCGTGCAGCACCCGGAACTTCTCCCGCCCCGCGTTGATCATCATCGCGTCGTAAGGAATGTCCTTCTGCAGCCGCTCCCAGTAGAAGACCTCCTGGAACATTTCCAGGATGTCCTCGTCAAAGTCGACGGCAAGCAGGCCCTGGCCGGGCCCCTCCTCGCGCTTGATGAGGTGGCGCTCGAGGCCCTTGCGGAGGCCCTCGTTGATGGTGCTGGCCCACTCCTGGTGGTGCTTCTCGACGTAAGACTCGATCTGCTGCACCGTGCGGGCGTGTTGCTCCTCGACGTTGGCAATGTGCTCCTCGAGCTGCTTGGAGAGCTTGTGGTTGGGGTTGGACACGATCTTGGGCTTGAGCGTCGCAAAGCGCGCCATGGGCTTGTCGATGCGCTTCTTGAGAGACAGGGCCCAAATCGCCTGCCCCGCGTACTTGGGCATGTGCGGGTCGGCACCCTTGTTCTGTCCGGGCTTGTTCGGCGCGCACTTGACGAACTCGTGCAGGAGGCACTTGCACAGTGACGTGAGCTCGTTCTCAATCGTGCCCATGATGAAGGCCCGCTTGGCCATCGAGTGGAAAATCTCGAGCAGGTCCATCTTCTGGATTAGGCTCGACGCCGAGCCGAACGCCAGCGTGATGACGTTGCTGAGCATCATTTCGAGGTCCTTGACGCCGTTGTTGAACGTGTTGTAGTCGTCGTGCCACTGCGTCGCCATGCCGACGTTGAGCAGCGAGTACTTGGTCTTGTGAACGTTGTGCAGGTCCGACATGAGCTGCTTGAAGCTCGCCTGGATGTCCTTGATCCCCTTCTGGATCTCGGGGCCATTCGTGCCGCCGAAGGACGGGAGCTCCGTCTGCGGGGCGAACTGCAGCTGCGCGTCGCAAACCTGGAGCAGGTCCCAGCAGCGCTGCACGAAAGTCTCGATGTAGGCGAAGACGAAGTCGCGGTTCTCCTGCTGGAACTTCCAGGGACGGTCCGACCCGTTGACGACCGCCTCGACCTCGATGAAGATGTCCTTCCACGCGCGGCCCGCCGCGATGGCGTCCTTGAGCGACGACTTGACCTCGAGGACGTTTCCCTCCCAGATCTTGGAGAGGTCGATCTGGGAAACGCAACGGTTGATGATGGCGTTCGAGACCTTGCGGAGGAGCCCAACGATGCGCTCACGCGTGTTGTAGTGACGCGAGATGGACCAGATCATGCGCACGGCGTTGAGGATGTCCGGGAGCATCTTTGGGATCTCGGACACGCGGGCCTGCGCCATGGCCTGGCAGGGCTCCTCGAGGGACCGCAGGAACTGCAGGTTGTCCTCGGCCGCTGCCGCCTCCTCGACGATGAGCGACGAGAGGTCCTGGAACGGCGCCAGGTACGACGACTTGGCCACGCGAAGGACCTCAGTCATCTTGTCCACCAACGGGTTGCCCAGCTGGTCGCGGATCGAGCTCAGGTCCTTGCTCCGCCCGGCCCAGAACCGGATCTCGCCCAGCGGGCCGTCGTCGTCCCCGCCCTCTGCGACGTCTAGGTAGTTGACCACCTCCTTGATCTGCCGCGTCCAGTGGATCACGGACGACTCGAGCCGCTGCACCAGCGCCTTGTCCTTGGCCGCCGCCGTCGGGTCCTCGATCGTCTCCTTCGGGATATAGAGCACCGTCTTGGAGAAGGTCTCGTACGCGTGCTCCGTGAGGGACGCCAGGAACTTGTGGAGCGACCCGACGATGTCGGCCCTGATGGAGGCCGGCCACGTGCTGTTCTCCAGTGCCGTGGGCGCGTAAAGGTTGTTCATCGCGTTGAGCATCTGCCAGAGGACGTTCTGGTTTGCGATGACGCCGCTCTGCACGACGGCCTCGTAGTTGCCGTCCACGGGGACGTTCTTCCGTGGGCGAACGAAGAACAGGAGCTGCTTCCACGCCGCCGGCATCGCCGAAGAAATCTGCAGGCGCCCGGCACGCACACAGGCGAACATCCGGTTGGTCTCCCCCGTCACAAGGAAGTCGGAAACCGCGCCCGCGTGCTCGTCCAGCCGGAAGAGGTCTGCGGCAGTCCGCTTGCCCGCGACGGCGGGCCCCCCGTCGGGGCCCGCTGCGGCGTCCTCCGGGGCCAGAGGCAGGAGCCTGAGCTTGCGCAAGACGAACTCCATCGCGGCCGGCTCGATGTGTACCCCACCGTCGTCCGAGCCGCCTGCCTCCTCGGGCTCGGCCCGGCTCGGGTTGATGGACCCCGAGCGGGGAGTGGAGGCCCGCTCCGAGGCGGGCTTGGAGGCCTCCTTCGCGCTCCCGGAGTCGGAATGGGCGGTCTCAAGGGACCCTTTCTCCCCATCGTCACCCGTCCCCTGCATCTGCGGGGCAGTGAGGGGGGGATCCCGGCTCGCGCGGGCGGGAGGCGCGTCACATGGCTGGCATGCTCAGGGCGAAGACGCCCCAGTGGAAGGCGCGCCCGGCGGAGAGGCGGGCGTTTCGAGGGGCGGGGGGGGGGGGGGGGGGGGGGGGGGGCGGGGGGGGGGGGGGGAGGGGTCGCGAGCCAGGCCTGGAGCTTTCCCGCAGTCGCACCTTCGCGGGCTCCTCCTGCGCGACGGCCTCGCCAGCGGCCTCGGCGTCCGCGGGAACTCCCTCGGCTGGGACAGCCTGGGCGCCCTCCACGTCCGCCATTCCTGCGGGGATGGGGCCACCGTCAATGTTCAGGGATCCGTCCGTGATATCTCCGTCCGGGTCACAGGCAAGAGGGGGGGAGCAGGCCCCCGAGGCGTGGGGAGAGACGGGACCCCTCGGTTCGCATTTTGGGCGTGCGATCTCCTCTTGAAATTTCGCCACCATCTGGGGAGATCAAAGCTCGACGCTCACCTGACACTGTTTGAACTCGCCGAGAGACAGTCAGGAATCCTTGGAAAGCTATATGCGCTCAAGCCCGCTGCACTCGGGCGTCGCACATGCAGAGATGGGGTCTCTCCAAGGAAGTCGTCGCGGTGGCAGAAGCCAGGCACGCTCTAGCTTGAAGGAACGCGGGTCGCGCGGTAACAAAGTAAACGGGCTACGAAAAGCGGGCTAGGGTCGAGTCAGCAAGACACTACGAGTACACAATGAAGAACAACTCGACCTCTCCCTGGCCCCCCCGGATGCAAAGCAAATATGGCCTCCAGGGGGCTATCCGGGAGGTGATACGCGCGGGGCGGGGCACCGGCACCCACCCCTGCAGAACGCCGGGGCCTGGCACGGCACGGCCAGACAGGCTGTGGGTGTTGTCGGGGGCGCGCCCCGACCCTGCCGGCTGTCGGTCGCAACCGCCGGTGGGGCTCCTCGGCGTCGCAGGACGGAGCAGGGCGACGGGGGCGCTTCTGCCCCGCCCCGTCCCACTCCCGTCACTCATTCGATTGGTTCGCGTACTTTCCAGTACTTCCTGGATTCGTGACGATTCGCGCGACTCGCGCGGACGTACCCTCTCTCGACCCTCCCATTAGGGAGCGAGCAAGGCCCAGCACCGGCGACCAACGACACGGCATTGCGGAATCAGTCACGCGAGACGAAGACACATATATGTCGATCGTTCCAATCCCCGCGGAAGTCCTGGCGGAGGTCCCTCGGAGGCTCGCTGCGGACGTCGTGATCCGGTGCAGCGGAGCCGAGGCGCTCCGGGTTGCGGAGCACCTCGTGACGCTGCTGACGTCCCGGGTCAAGCGTTCCGTGACGATTCTCCCGATTGAGCGCACCGACGACTCCGGCAGGGACTTTACGGACGCCGAGAGGAGAGGAAATGGGGACGGTGAGTCCGGGAACCTTGCGCGGTACACTCCCCCGCTTCTCGCGGCAATGGAAATCCCGACAGAATTCGAGCGGCACCTTCAGTTAAACAAGTACCGATTTCCGTGGCGTGAAGTGCTGGAAATGCACCGAAAACCCCGTATTCGACTCCCCCACGTGGGCAACGACCAATGACGCGACGTCTAGTCCTCCATTCCTCCGCAGACGTAGAGTGCTTTGAGCTACAGTGCGGCGAGGAGTACTCTCGCGGACTGATGGACCTCTCCGAACCCCAGGAGGCCTACGCGATCGGTACGGCGCGCCCCTCGCCCCGACCCCCGCCCCTACGCCAGCCCCTCCAGGCTGCGCCCTCCCCCCCCGGCCTCGCGACGCGCATGTGCCCCCTCCCTCCGCAGACGTCTCCGGGCGCACCGTGCACGTCCGCGCCATCTCTCCCCACGGCCTCTTCAACGCCACCATGACGCTCTTCCAGGCCCTCCACGTCCCCGCCGCGTCCCCGGGCGTCCCCGTACGTTTCATGTGCCCGCTGGTGAGGGATGCCCCCCGCTTCCGGTGGCGCGGGGTCCTTCTGGACGTCGGGCGGCACTTCTTCCCGGTGTCGTTCGTGAAGCGGTTCATCGACCTGCTGGCCCTGCACAAGATCAACCGCTTCCACTGGCACCTCACGGAGGACCAGGGGTGGCGTATCGAGATCAAGGCCTTCCCCCGGCTCACCGAGGTGGGCGCCTGGCGCAGCGACCCCGGGACGGGCGGCACCTACGGTGGCTTCTACACGCAGGACGAAGTGCGCGAGGTCGTGCAGTACGCGGCGGACCGCTTCGTGGACGTCGTCCCGGAGATTGAGATGCCCGGGCACTGCACCGCAGCCCTCGCCT
>Ga0255780_10002906_pt1 | contig 15153 bp, 17 predicted proteins | sample 071ome_32_FD_179978 | JGI IMG/M metagenome (GOLD analysis project Ga0255780, IMG submission 179978) | Coastal salt marsh microbial communities from the Groves Creek Marsh, Skidaway Island, Georgia - 071405AT metaG (version 2) | ecosystem: Environmental > Aquatic > Marine > Intertidal zone >... | reverse complement strand
TTAATCGATAATTTTTGATTTCTTCTGAAGCATTCCTAATTGCCTCAATCTCAGCATGTGATGTAGGGTCTTTTTTTAATATTGGTTGATTATGTCCTCTCCCAATAATTTTACCATCTAGAACAATCACAGCGCCTACTGGAACCTCATTTTTGGATAAAGATTTTTGAGCTTCTTCTAATGCTTTCTGCATCCAAAAATTATGTTTGCTATTTTTTTCCATAAGATGATTGCTGCTCTTGACACTCAAACGCAATCTGCGCGTATTCTTCTTCTCTTAACCACGTTTTCAACAGACGGTTTTGCACGTTTTCTCCGCGCTGAAGTTTTTCAGCTATTGTCTCTAATTTGCTAAGATGCTTTATTTCCTCTGCAGTCAGTTGAAGACGTGGATTAGCTTTTTCAATTCGTTCTTGCAGCAACTTACGGATGTAACTGCTTTGTTGCTTTTGGTTTTCGTACCACTCGCTCGCCATTATAGATGGCTATCGCGCAACTCTGACGTAAGCTGCAAGCGACCGTCCAAACTCTAGATCAGCAGCGGCTTCCTGGTAGTCAATCAGTCTATCTAAATCTTTGCTTGCGAGATAATTAGTGACGATTACTCGAGCCTTGTGCGCACCCTTTCCCAATTCTCGATTCCTCCAATAATTAGAGTGATCATTGATAAGAAACTGTTCAATTGGAAAATCAGATTGCAGTGAAACCAATTCGAATCCCTGACTCTCGATGAATGCTTTAAGACTTGCTGTATTGAAGTAAGTTAAGTGTTCGGGAGGAGATACCCAAGTCTCTTCAGTGCAACCTAAGTTTATAAGTAAATCTTGGAAAGATGAGAAATCATTTGGCACTTCAATTCGCAAAACCGCATTAGAGTGCATACAAGATTTTAGCGAACTCAATAAAGCATCTGGATCTAACACGTGTTCCAACACGTTATCCAGATTTATCAACCCAAATCCTTCAATATTCTCTTGGTTATTTTCGATGTATGTAGTCAAGTCTGCTTTAATAAAGTTTCCAATAAGTGATGGATTATGCCTTCTCAATCCGTCGTCGGAAAAATCAACCAATGTTGTCTTCCAATTTTTCCTATTAAATGTATTTGCGAAGAAACCCTCGCCACAGCCCAAATCCAGTAAATTTGGGGTTATCGATATTTGGTATTTGGAAAGAGTTGCAAATGCAATCTCACCGCTTAATTGAATGTATCGTAACTCTTCGTCTGAGTAATCGTGTTGGTAATTGCCACTATTTTCTTGGTAATACTTCTGCTCATAGTGTTGGCTTAGTTCGATGACTGAGGGCTTGGGAGAAACTTCATAATAACCAAGAGAGTGTTTTTTTAAGTGAAAATTATAACTCATTTCTCACCTCGCCCCTTAGCCAACGAGCCTTTCAACATCCCAGCAGTAGATTCAATGCTAAATTTTGACATTTACCCTTTCCCCTTCATCATCTTCAACATACAGAACAAATCGATCATCAAAATACCCTTTCTTGTCCAATTCAAGCTTCAACTTGTAATCGTCAGATGCCTCTTGAAGAGTTTCAAATGAATCTTTGCAAATTACACCCAATTTCGAATAAACGACGTGGATTGGCTTTTTTCAATTGCCCTTAACTCCATTTAACTGACAAAATCAAAAGACATAGGTGTTCCTTTCATCACATCTGTGTTTACTTTTTTCCCTAAAATTTCCCTATAATATTTCGGATGAAGTCCATATCCTGGTCGAATAGAACGTACATTAAACTCTGTAATCAGATTCCCCTTTTTGATGTCCTCAACAACATATAGCGACCTTGAAAAATCCCTTTGGCCCTTCATTTTATCCGTAATTTCAAAATTAGCTTCACCTGTCATTTTTTCTGCAATCCTGACTGCATCAACCATTTCCTGGAACTCTCTCTCATCTAATGAAAAATGAGAATCAACACCGCCGTCGCTTTTATCTAAAATGAAATGCTTTTCAATTACTCTTGCCCCATATGCTACTGATAAAACTGGCGCAACTATCCCCAAAGTATGATCAGAAAAACCTGCCATTACATTAAATCGATTTGCAATTTCAGATATTGTTGCTAGGTTTGCCTGTTCAGGTGGAGTTGGGTAAGCGGAAGTACATTTTAGAATAATAATCTGATCATTACCTTGTTTTTTGCACGCCTCAACTGCCAATTTGATATCATCCTCTCCCGCAATTCCTGTTGAAAAAATAACAGGCTTTCCTTTAGATGCGACGAGTTCGATTAACGGAATGTCAGTAATTTCATATGAGGCGATCTTATAAGCGGGAACATTAAGTGTTTCTAATAAACCAACTGCTGTTGGATCAAACGGAGAAGAGAAACAAATCAATCCCTCTATGGCAGCTGTTTCAAACAACTCTTGGTGCCATTCCCATGGTAAATGAGCTTCTTCGTAAAGGTCATAAAGATATCGTCCATCCCACTCTGTACCGTGGTTGATTTTAAACTGGCTTTCCTTGACATCTAGGGTGATTGTGTCCGCTTTATAGGTCTGAAGTTTTATTGCATCAGCACCAGCTCGTTTTGCTGCGCGAATGGTTTCCTTTGCAAATTCTAAACTTCCATTATGGTTGGCAGATAATTCAGCAATTATGAATGTTGTCTTGTTAGAAAAGTCGAATGACCCGATTTTCATTTTAATGCCCCATCATTTTTTTTAAGTCTTTGATTGACAATTCATCCAACGAATTAATTCGAAAATCCGCTTCAAATTCAGGCGATGCCAATACATCCCTATGTTCGCCAGTCATAACGCGCATCGTCCAAAAACCATCCTTCTTTAGGTTTACAAAATCCTTCTTAGGATTATCTCCAATGTAAATCAGGTCCTGTGGGCTTGCATTCTCTATTTGTAAAATCTTGTGGAAACAAAAGGTGGAAGGCTTTGAATTTTTCAATCCATAATTGTGTGTAACCATCATGTGTCTAAAATATTTATTAATTTTGAGAGATTTCACTTTTTTGGTTTGAACGATTTTATTACCGTCAGTTACCAAATATTTTGGATAGTCTTTTAGCCGCTCTAAGCATGATTGCCCAGATTCCGACAAACGAATATCAGGGTCATGCAGTCTATAAACAGATAAGCATTTTTTAATTACTTTTTTGTTTGATAGATTGTACTTCTCTAAAAAACTATCAAATACCCTGCCTCTTCCTTGTTCTTCTAATGCCTGAATAAATTCTCTAAAAATTTTATCAGGTGTTTCGATTTTATAGGTCTGAGATAGGTAGCTCGCAACGGCTTTAAAGCCGCTCCTCACATAAGTGATTTCCTCGTATAAGGTATCATCTAAATCGAATACAATAATCATAAATAAACATCATTTGGATACCTTACAAGCGTAACCGGCTTGCTTGCAGGTATGAATGGGTATGCCGTTAAATCCTCCCCCAAAACTTCGGCGAAAAACCAGAAAAAACTCTCTAACCCTGCATGAATGGACAGCATAGAGGCTCCCCCAACCCTTGGGTTACATTCGATCACATGCACCTTATCATAATCATCTATGATTGCTTGCAAAGTAATGTGACCATAAAAGTCAGATTGGTCTAGAAAATCAAAAAACTTTTTCTGTAAAGAGGCATCCTCAAAACTAGTTGTTACTTGGGACTCACCATCCACCACCTTAACACGCTTTCGCATTACAAGGCCTTTAACCTGCCTACTTTTCGTTACATATGCATCTACCGAAATCTCGTATCCGGCTTGGAATGGTTGATAAATCGGATTTTCAAGAGTTTCTGCATGTAATTGTGCCGCTGCAGAGTCTAGATCCAACCCAATGGATATAGAGCCCGCACCATAGCGCTCTTTCACCACAAACTTCTCCGACTTCAGCCTGTCGATGTCTGTTGATGCTGGTATAACAACATCCCGAATGCTTTCAAGTTTAGAGAACGCAAGCTTATCTAAACATGCATTAACAATTGAATAATCTGACACCATCACGGCAATGCCGTGTTCAGCAAGCGTTGCTTTGTAGCGTGCGAAAAATTCTAACTCGCCATCTCTGGTTGGGATAATGGCACCAATATTGTTTGACTTACAATAGTCAATAAGGTGTTCAATCCTTAATGCATTTAGTTTGGGCATGTGCCAAAACACATCAACAAAATATCGCCCGATACAGGTATCATCTACATCAGCCCCAAATATTTTTGAACTACCAGATACCTTTTGCACTCCTGAGCTAACCGCTTTTATCAAAGGCACTTTCTTTGATATACTCGTGATTAACACATTTGGAGGGATAAAGGATTGCCCCTCCTCTCGGCTCTTCTCGAATGCGATGATATCGGGAATTGTAGTTTCGAGGTCTTCTTCAGGCACCCAATTGATCGCCTTCCTTAGTTCGGTTAGGTCAGCTTGAGATGCTTCAAACGGAATATCAGAAGCGACTTCTTCTGAAATCATATTTGGAAAATGCTTTCTTAATATCTCCACCAACTCTGCCACGCGACGTGAACGACCTGTTCCTAAATTTATCACGCCCTCATAACCCGAAAGGCCTAATTTGAGCAGCCCTTTGGCTGAATCTCTGGCATATATATAATCAAAAACACCTTCAGGTCTGTACACAAAAATCTTTTTTCCGTGCATCAAGTCTCTGACCCAGCGAGAAATAACGTCCCGCGAGTTTTTTCCATAGCCCCTAAAGATACGCACGCTTACCGATGTGAAGTTATCGTTCTTAAAATGACGGAGGAAATCCAACTCAACTTCATGCGCCAATTTGGCCATTCCTGTTAGGTTTCGTGGAGAAATGGGATCCGTTTCCTTAAGGTTCACCTGTTTAAGAGGCTCAGAGTCAAAACTGTATAGTGACTTTTCGTAAATCAAATAACTTGAAGGAAACACGACCCTTTTAAGACCTTTGACATTACGCATCAAGGTCATCAAATGATTACTAAGACGTATGTTATGCAAGAAGTTCTCTTCCCAATGTTCATATGTTTCCTGGGATCTCTCAAACGTTGCGGCCAAATGAATAAAGATTTCCGGATTAAAGCTATCTAATTCTTGTTGTGAGATGAAATTTAGATCGCCGCGTCTAAAGCACACTTCTGCTGGATATTCTTTGGGCATTGGCTGTAAGTCGCATGCCATGACGATTGCACCGTTTTGAACAAGAATAGGGATCATTTCACGTCCAATGACACCCGAAGCTCCGCTTACAAACACCCGTTTACCGTTATAATTCACAAAACATCCCCTTTAACTATTCCATGGATGATTGAGTCATAAAACTTGCTAGATTCAAATATGTGTTCTCTCAAAGAGCCCTCTTTGACATAGCCATTTTCCTCAAGAATAGAAATATGAAATGTTCTAAAGGCAAAGGTTTCTGTAAACACACGGTTGAATTTCATTTCTTCAAAAATTACTTTCTTTATCAGGCAGATAAAATTAGCCATATCCTCTTTATACTGAATTTTCTTCTGTGCTCTTTGATCATCCAAAAGAAATGACATTTCAGCTCTTTTATCTTTCCAAGATATATTAACCAAACCGCCGTAACCAATTAACTGATTATTTTTTATAAAACTAAAAAGTAACTGCTTTGTTTGTTTATCAGCAAAAGAAGATTTAATCACATTCTCAAAATATAACTTTTGATCGTCCTGCGATAATTTGACGGACTGCCGCAACACAGACATTTGAGCATTTCTCCACTGCCGGATACTCTCCATATCCTCGCTGCGGATAGGAACCAAAACATAGTCACTATAAGAAAATTCGTTTTGCTGAAGCGCTATATATTTAGTTGCTGTGTTCATGAGAACGTTCGTTCTTCTTAGCTTCAACCATCTGCTGCTGAATTGCTTCCATTTCAGCTTTCAATTCGTCATAAGATTTCACCTACCACCTCCATAGGTTAAGTTTCATCTTTTATTATAGATTTGTTAATAGGATGAACAGCACGTTTTTTCGACGCTTGCTGTAACGTGTTGAATTGTGACAAAAATATTTGCACAGCGTCTCACTATGCCAGTCAGTCACTGCGTCAATCACACGGCTAAACAGCTACAAACCGTGCATTTTTAGCGAGTTTTCAGCGTTTATCTCCGTCGTCTTGTTGATTTGGTAACGGTGGCTGTGAACGAATAGGTGTGAAGTCCGTTGGTTCTGTGTCTTTAGGTGCTGCTTGCTGCTGTGGCTCTTGTTTGGCTATCTTCGTCTTTGGAAAAGCTATAGTGCGTGTGACAGTCTTTGTTTCTGGCTTTGCCATCTTCTTTGCGAGTGCTACCACACTGCTACTCGTGCCTAGCATCAACTCAAGTGCTGCCCACTTTGTTTCGTCATCTACTCGTTCAACCTCACCACGTATCGCGTTCAATGTTTGTTGTATGTCGTTTAATGCACCCTTGTTCATACTGTTATTTAGCAACTAGCAGAAAGGGGTGATGCAAAATCACCACCTAACTTCTGTAAGTTCGCCAACCCGTAAACCACTGTTGGCTGCGATTAGAACGTAGTGCTGCACGATTTTTCACACTCTAAGTTCAGCATCATCTAGCTTGTTGTGTTTGGCAGTGTAGGTACGCATAGCGCGATACAGTGCTTCGTATTCATCGTTAGTTAATGTTGGACGACGAATAGCTTCGTTGCCTTTGTCTAAGCGTGGTAGCTTCTTAAAGTCAAAGCCATCGATGTGTGTTTCGCCATTCTTGTGCAACCACTTCATCAGCGCATTAATTGTGCTTTGTTCGTTTTGAACTGTTACTTGTTTGACGTTGCCGTTTGTAGCTATGTGGCGATGGTAGTAGTAGTTTTCGCAGTCAGTGCGTTCTAGTTCTTTCAGCTTAGTGTCTTTGCCAATAAAGCTAAGAAAGTCCTGTAGATGCGTTGCGATTGTTGTATGTCGTCCTTTGACTATATGTCCAAGTTTAACGTCACGCATACGGAAGCTAAGATACTTCTCCACACCTTCTTTTGTGGTTATGGAGAAGTAGGATTTACCTTGTTGCAGATTAGCGTAAATCTCTAAGTACGCAGCTTTACCTTTTTCAATTGCAGTAGCTTCACTGCGTGTACGTAGGCTTTTACGTGCGTACTTGTTTTCCTTTGGCAACCACATTCGAAATTGCCAATACTCACCTCGCTTGTAGATACAAGCTTTGTCAAATATGGCTATTTCGCCTTCAGCAAATTGCTGTTTCTTCAGTGCCAAATCTTAGTCTCTGAATTACTACGAGTTTCAGTAGTCACACGTTTGTGCAACATTTTGTGTAACTGTATGAAAAAAGACTAAGGAAATCAACGATTGATTTCACGGTGTGAAAGTAATGTGTAAGTAATAAATGAAATAAATCATTTAGTTACGCTAGAAAAACTACTCCCACTCAACTGTAGCAAATATTTAAATTATTGATTTTAAATATATTATTTTTTAGTTTCTAACTACTTTCTAACTTCTCTCTTTGGACGAATTGTCAATTCACCATTACAGTTCTTACAAATTTTATTTAGATTTTTTGCACAATCAATACAATACGTGCATTCAAATGAGCATATCATCGCATCTGAAGAATTGGGTAAAACCTTATTGCAAACCTCGCACTCTGGTTTCATCTCTAACACGCTTCACTCCCACTCAATAGTTGCAGGTGGCTTGCCAGAAATATCATAGACAACCCTTGAAACTCTATGAATTTCGTTGATTATCCTATTTGAGACATTATCCAAGAAGTCATAAGACAACCTAGCCCATCTTGCAGTCATAAAGTCAATAGTTTCTACTGCTCTTAAGGAAATAACAAAGTCATATCGTCTCTCATCACCAGTTACACCAACTGACTTAACAGGAAGAAAGACAGCGAAAGCTTGATTAACCTCATGATATAAGTCCGCTTTATACAACTCTTCCATAAAGATATTATCTGCAAGTCTTAAAATATCAGCGTATTCTTTTTTTACATGACCTAAGATTCGCACACCAAGCCCAGGTCCTGGAAATGGATGTCGGAATAACATTTCATAAGGGATACCCAGTTCAACACCAATTTCCCTAACCTCATCTTTAAAAAGTTCTCTTAAAGGTTCTACTAATTTGAAATTTAAATCTTCAGGAAGTCCGCCAACATTATGGTGTGACTTAATAACTTTGGCTTTTCCAGTTTTTGATCCGGCAGATTCAATTACATCGGGGTATATAGTTCCCTGAGCTAAAAAATTAATATCCTTAAGTTTCTTTGCCTCATCATCAAAAACTTCAATAAAGCATCTGCCAATAACTTTTCTTTTTATTTCAGGATCAGATTCTCCAGATAATGCAGAGTAGAATTTTTCTTGGGCATTTGCTCTAATTACTTTCACCCCCATATTTTTTGAAAAAGTCTCCATTACTTGATCACCTTCATTGAGCCTAAGGAGACCATTATCAACAAAAATACAAGTTAACTGATCTCCGACAGCCTTGTGAAGTAATGCGGCAACAACAGAAGAATCAACCCCACCTGACAATCCCAAAAGTACTTTCTTATCACCAAGTGTATTCTTTAGGTTAGAAATAGTATTTTTTATAATATTCTTTACAGTCCAATCTTTCCGACAGTCGCAAATATCTACAAATCTTTCTAAAATTTCTTTGCCTTTAGCGGTATGAGTAACCTCAGGATGAAACTGCAAGCCAAAAAAATTCTTTTCACTGTTTTCTATTGCTGCGATTGCACAGTTTGAACTGGAAGCTATTAAATCAAAACCATCTGGAACTTTTGAGACCTCAATTCCATGACTCATCCATACATCAAGAGATTTATTGTTGTCTTTAATAATGTGTCCAAGTAATTTGCTTGAAGAAGACTTAACATTGACGCTTGCAAATCCGTATTCATGCTTACTTGCAGATTTAGCACTACCTCCGAGCTGAACTGACATAGTCTGCATACCATAACAAATTCCAAGGATCGGAATATTCATTTCAAAAACCTTTGAATCAACTCTTGCAGAATCAGTATTAGTCACTGTATCAGGTCCACCGGACAATATTATCCCTTTAGGGTTAAACTCTCTTATGTAATCAAGATCAATATCGTATGGAACCAGTTCCGAGAATACGCCAATTTCTCTGATTCTTCGAGCAATTAGCTGGGTGTATTGAGAGCCAAAGTCAAGAATTAATATTTTATCTTTCTGGATATCAGACATTAGTGAGATAGTGATTAATTTGAATGGGTAAATTATATAATCTTTAACAATTTTTAATAAATTACTTCAATAATAATGAGCAAAAATAAAATTCACTCTGATAATGCGCCTCAAGCTATCGGAACCTATTCTCAAGCTGTATCAGTAGTTGGCGGCACAACTGTTTATTTATCAGGACAAATACCACTTATCCCTTCAACTATGGAAATGGTAAGTGACAATATTGAGGATCAAATCAAACAAGTTTTTGAGAATCTAAAATCAGTTTGTCTAGCCTCTGGTGGAAGTCTAAATGATATTGTTAAACTTAACGTTTTTCTAACAAATCTGACTAATTTCTCAAAGGTAAATGAAATTATGGCAAGTTATTTTGATGAGCCCTATCCCGCAAGAGCAGCAGTTGGAATTAATGAACTCCCCAGAGCAGCCTTAGTTGAAATGGATGCGGTAATGGTAATTAGCTAGTCAGCTAAATGTCTTCTTTACAAGATCCAATTATATCACTTCAGGGGGTTGGATCAAAGTCTCAAGCTAGACTTAACCAGCTAGGTATATTTACGCTTGAAGATTTACTCTACCATCTGCCAATAAGATATCAAGACAAGACAAGATTCCATTCACTGGACAACTCTCAGATTTCAGAAGAGGTTCTAATTGAAGGTGAGATAGTAAAAGTTGAAGAGTCTTTCTCAACAAATAAACACTTAATTATCTCGTTAAGAAACGACTCAAAGCATACTTTGATCTTGAGATTTTTCCACTTATCTTTCTATCAAAAAAAACAACTAGCTAGGGGAGATATCATTCAATGCTTTGGAGAGCTAAAACTTGGTAAGTATGGATTTGAGATGCATCATCCAGAATACCGGAATATAACCAAAGGTCAACGAACACTTATTAGTAAATCATATACTCCTATCTATCCATTAACGAATGGTATTTATCAAAACCAAATGAGAGATTGGATAATTGAGGTTTTGGAAAAAATTAAAGAAAATAGTCTCATTGACTATCAAGAAAATATTTTTGCGCTGCCTGTCTTAAACGATGCACTTAAAATTATCCATCAACCCCAAACAATATCGGATATCGAGAAGATTATTAATGAGACTCATCATGCTATTTTGAAATTAAAAATTGATGAGCTCGCTGCCTACCATTTAGGCTTAAGAAAAATAAGACAGACTAGAAAATCAAAACAATCTTATCCAATCAAGATAAATAATCATCTAAGATCAAAACTTTTATCATCAATTGACTTTGAATTAACACAAGCTCAGAGAAGAGTCATTAATGAAATACTACAAGATCTTTCAGGAAATGAGCCAATGTTTAGACTTCTTCAGGGGGATGTTGGTTCAGGAAAAACTATCGTTGCGGTAAATGCCATTCTGGAAGTAATTGAGAGTGGATATCAGGTAGTTTTAATGGCACCTACTGAGATCTTAGCAAGTCAGCATTATCAATCTCTTCAAAAGTACCTATCTCCATTTGACATTAATATAGATTTTTTAACAGGTTCTCAAAATCGTAAAGATAGGGAAATTGCACTTAGGAATTTATCGTCAGGCGTCTCCAATTTAATTATTGGAACTCATGCATTGTTCCAAGATGGAGTCAAGTTCAAAAATCTAAATTTAATAGTTATTGATGAGCAACATAAGTTTGGAGTCCATCAAAGATTAGAGCTTGCGAAAAAGTCAAAAGTAACTCCTCATCAATTAGTAATGACAGCTACTCCAATTCCAAGATCTTTAACAATGAGCATCTACTCTGATCTTGATACATCAATCATTGATGAACTTCCATCTAATCGCAAACCTATTGAAACGATTGCCATATCATCTGATAGAAAAGATGAGATTATTGAAAGAATTGAAAATGTATGCAAACAAGATAAACAAGTATATTGGGTATGCACTCTGATAGAAGAATCAGACAATTTTAATGCTGAATCTGCAATTGAAAGTTTTAACTACTTAAATGAAAGACTGCCTCAATACTCCATAGAATTGGTTCATAGCAAAATAGATAAAACTGAAAAATCTAAAATTATGGAAAAATTTTCAAATGGTGAGATTAATATCCTAGTCTCAACAACAGTGATAGAAGTGGGTGTCGATGTTCCAAAATCAACCCTAATGATCATTGAAAATGCTGAGAGGCTTGGTTTAGCTCAACTGCATCAACTAAGAGGAAGAGTTGGAAGAGGATCTGATCAAAGCTATTGCGTGTTGATGTATCAATCGCCTTTAGGTAATAATGCTTTTGAAAGAATAGATATTTTAAGAAAAACCAATGATGGATTTGCCATTGCAGAAAAAGATCTTGAACTCAGAGGCCCAGGAGAGGTTTTAGGCACTCAGCAATCTGGAATCATAAATATGAAAATTGCCAACATAGTTAAAGATTCTAATTTACTTCCTAAAGTTCACTCTCTGATAGATGAGCTACTAAAATTACCCGAAGATCAACAGAATAGTTTTATTGCGCGTTGGATTAAAAGCGATAAAAGTCAATACGGAGTGTTGTAATTTTTCTATGATGGATTTGTCTAAATTATATTGGCATGATATTGATTACTTTCATGATATCCCAGAGAAAGTTCTTTTTTGGATCAGAGATGACCAGTCCTTAACCCAGAAACTTAAAAAAAGGTATCCAGATTTTAGAGTTGAAGTCCACAAACAAGAAGAGTTAGAAATTTATAATCACGAAATTAATCTGCTAGGAAATGAAAAAAACTTCATTGTTAGAGAAGTATCTTTATATGGCGACAATCAGCCAGTTGTTTTCGCAAGATCAGTCATACCAAAAAATGCCAAAACTGATTCAATTATGAGAATCGGCAATAAACCACTAGGTGAAATTTTATTTACTGACCCCAATACATTAAGAGAGCCGATAGAGGTAACATTTCAAAATGATATTTGGGGCAGAAGGTCAGTCTTTGTGATGAATAATAGTCGCATTTTGGTCAGTGAATTTTTTCTAGAGAAAATCTATGCGTGACGAAATATACAAAGACAAAGTAGATATCTCAAGATTTACCTTTGATCAAAAAGTAGTTGATGTTTTTGATGATATGGTCTTAAGATCAGTCCCAGGCTATAAGCAGATGATTGAACTCATTGGCCTAGCTGGAAGAACTTACCCTGTTATAAATTCAAATGTTTATGATCTTGGATGCTCCACTGGTGCAGTAACTCTATCTATTGCATCGAACTTAAAATCAGAGTCTGTCAAAATTTTCTCAATAGATAACTCCAAAGAGATGATCGAACAATGCAGTAAAAATTTATTCGGTACTGAGGCTAATATTCAATATATTTGTGATGATATCGAAAACATTCAATTTGAAAATGCGAGTTTAATTGTTCTTAATTTAACACTTCAATTTATTAAACCTAAAAATAGATCAAAGCTTGTTAAAAGAATGTATGACAGCCTTCTTCCAGGAGGCGCTTTAATCATTAGTGAAAAAATCATTCATAAAAATAAAGAAACAAATAAAAGTCTTATCAGTCTTCATGAATCTTTCAAAAGGGAGAACGGATATAGTGAAACTGAAATTGCTCAAAAAAGAAAAGCTATTGAGGAGGTGCTTATTCCAGAATCTATAGAACAACATCTAAAAAGGTTGTCTGATTCTGGTTTTAAAAAACCTTTGGTTCAAATGCAGTGCATAAATTTCGCATCTTTTTTAGCGGTAAAATGAGCGCTTATGCTTTTGATGATAGACAATTACGATTCTTTTACATATAACCTAGTCCAGTATTTTGGTGAATTAGGTCAGGATGTAAAAACTGTCCGTAATGATGAGATTTCTATTAAAGAGATTGAAGAGATCTCTCCTGAATTTATTGTTATATCTCCAGGGCCGTGCACCCCCAATGAGGCAGGTATTTCCTTGGAGGTTATTAAATACTTTACGGGAAAAATTCCTATTTTAGGAGTTTGTCTGGGATTTCAGTCTCTAGTCCAAGCTTTTGGTGGAAAGATTATTGGTGCAAAAGAAATTATGCATGGGAAGGTTTCAGAAGTTATTCATAAAGATATTGGTGTCTTTAAAAATTTAAAATCACCTCTCAATGCAACACGTTATCACTCATTGGTTGCTGAGCAGAACTCTCTTCCAGAGTGTTTCGAGATAACTTCTTGGACTGAAGATAATACAAATCAACTGGATGAGATTATGGGTGTAAGACATAAGGAATATGCCTTAGAAGGTGTTCAATTTCATCCTGAATCAATCTTAACTGAGCATGGTCATGAAATGCTCGATAACTTTATAAACGAATATGGAAATAATTAACTTCTTATTTGCTGAAGAGCAAATGTTTACTACCTCTCTTCTAATAGCGCTAATTTCACTTTTTATCTTCAGTTTTATATCTGATAAATATAAGAAATATAAGGATCTCAATCCTAATGAAGCTGTCAATTTAATGGATGATGAGGGTAATTTAGTGATAGTAGATGTCAGAGAAGAGAAAGAGAGGAAAGCAGGTTTTATTGCCAATGACACTCATATTCCTTTAGGAAAAATTAAGAACACCATCAAGGATCTTGATCCAAATAAAACCTACCTAATCTATTGTCGAAGTGGTTCTAGATCTGGTCACGCAGCATCTATGCTTACCAAGTCGGACTTTCAGAATGTATATAATTTGAAGGGAGGATTTAATGCCTGGAAAAGATCAGATTTACCAATCAAAAAATAGTCATGGATAAAAATATCATATACTGTCAGGATGCTTGTATGTTTTGCCAAAGAGCGTATCGACTGCTTGAGCAAAGAGGAATCCCCTTTTCAAAACGTTATGTTAAATCCCAAGCAGATTGGAATGAGGTCTTCGAGAAAACTGGTAGAAATACTGTTCCACAAGTTTTTATTAAAGGAGTCTATATTGGAGGCTCTGACGATCTTTATGAGGCTGATCAAACTGGAAAGCTTGATGAGATTCTAAATGGCTAAACTTGCCATTGTTGGCTCTGGAGCATGGGGAAGCTCGCTTGCAATTGCGTTTGCGAAAAACTTTAATCGGATAAATCTTCTCTCACACTCGCCAGAAGAAGCTGCAAAAATAAAAAAACAGCATCCAGTTTTACCCAAACCATTTGCTGAAAATATCATAGTAGAGTCCGATTATTCACTCATTGAAGATTGTGATCTAATTTTAATTGCTGTTCCTAGTCATGCTTTTTATGAGTCACTAGAAAAGATAAAACCGCATATAAATGAATTCCACTCCCTGGCATGGGCGACAAAAGGTTTTGATACATCCAAAGAACAACTTCTGATTGAGAGTTTCAATCAAGTTTTTCCCTCTAAAAATGGTTGTGTTATTTCTGGTCCGAGCTTTGCCTTTGAGGTTACCCAAGGAAAACCCACCACATTGGTAGTTGCATCTGATAATGAAACAAGCACCAAAGTTTGGTCCAAGGCTATCCAGACCAATACGATGCGAGCATATATGAATTCCGATATGATTGGTGTAGAAATTGGTGGAGCAATAAAAAATGTTCTTGCTATAGCCGCTGGAATTGCTTCAGGACTAGGTTTTGGAGCGAATACTCAGGCGGCGATAATTACACGCGGACTTTCAGAGATGAAAAGATTAGGAAAGGCTTTAGGCGCTGAAGAAAAAACTTTTTATGGTCTTTCTGGGCTCGGAGATCTTGTTCTTACTTGCTCAGATGACCTTTCCAGAAATCGTCGTTTTGGCAAAGAACTTGCTAAAAATAATAATATTGATGCTGCCCTTAAGAATGTTGGTGCCACTGTAGAAGGATTAAACACTCTAAGGATGGTCCTAAAACTCTCAAAGAAGTATAAAGTTGAACTTCCTATTTGCGATCAAGTGTCAAAAGTGGTGACCGGTGAAAATTCTCCAGAAGATGCAGTAAAGGCACTAATGTCTCGAGAACAAATATCTGAATGATTGTTCACCTCTTAAGACATGGAA
>Ga0255780_10002887_pt1 | contig 15206 bp, 15 predicted proteins | sample 071ome_32_FD_179978 | JGI IMG/M metagenome (GOLD analysis project Ga0255780, IMG submission 179978) | Coastal salt marsh microbial communities from the Groves Creek Marsh, Skidaway Island, Georgia - 071405AT metaG (version 2) | ecosystem: Environmental > Aquatic > Marine > Intertidal zone >... | reverse complement strand
GTTGCTATCGCCACCACAGCGGGTCTGGGTTCGGAGGTCACCATCGTGCCGATCAGCGTCGTGAAGGGACTTGAACTCGATGGCATTGTCGTTGTGGAACCGGCGGCTATCGCCGCTGACGCTGCGCAGGGACTGCGGTCGTTGTATGTGGCGCTCACCCGTGCCACCCGAGCGCTCACCGTGGTGCATTCCCATGGTCTGCCACCGGCCATGCAGGCCGATACAGCAGCGCTCAGTCGATGAGGGTTGCCGCGAGGTCGCGCAGGATCAGCGCCCCCTTCGACGCATCGGCAGGACGTCGACGTTCCACCGATGTGGTCGCCAGCAGCACGGCCTGTTCCATCGGGAACAGCGCTTCGGGGTGATCCGCACGCAACGTCGGTTCAATCTCGGCCCATAGCTGGTCAACATTGGTGAGCAGAGCAGCTGCGTCATCGTCGTCATCGACAACGGCGTCGCTCAGCGCATCGAGCAACGAACGCAATTCGGTCACCGCAGCGGCCACATCACTCGTGGGGACAGTTTCGGGTGCCGTCATCGCGGTTGTTGCGGGTGGGGTCGTCGTCGTGCTCGTGGCCGCGGCGGACTCTGCCAGAAGTTCGTCGTCGACATAGGTGCTGCCGCAGGCGCTGATCGTCATCACCGCAACGACGGTGGCGGCCACACGCAGAGAACGTGCGGCATCTCTGTGGGTGCGCGGCATCACACGACCAGGATGCGCTCGCTGGCAAAGGCGCCAACACCAACATGGCGACCGCCGATCTCGACCGTGATCGTGCCGTCCGGCGACGCTGCTGTGACCCGCCCCACCGACCCGGGCACCATGTCGGAATCCTCAAGGAATTCGAGCAGGCCCGGTGCGAATTCGAGCTCCTCGGGTATCCGGCGCACGGTGAAGTCGTTCCCAACCGAATGGGCCGCGAGGGGGTGAGCCGGCGAGTCGACATAGTCCGAACCCGGAATGGGGTTGCCGTGGGGGCAGGTGGTGGGCGAGTCGAGTAGGCGGTCGAAGGCAGCTTCGACCGCATCGCTCATGATGTGTTCCCACTTGCCGGCTTCATGATGTGCTTCGGCCCACGACAGCTGAAGGACGTCGGTGAGGAAACGCTCGGCGAGGCGATGGCGGCGAACAACACGCTGGGCCAGTTCGGCACCCTCCGCGGTGAGCGCGATGCCGTCGTCGGTGGTGATCAACCCCTCGGACTCCATGCGCCGCACCATTTCGCTGACCGCCGGCCGGCTCACATCGAGACGTTCTGCGATACGTGCTTGGATCACATCAACCTCGTCCTCGGCGAGCTCGAAGATGCACTCGCAGTACTCCTCGAACGCAGGGTGGTGCTCACCGGGCGCTGGCATGCCGTCATCGTAGGGCGATCCCGGCGGCGTCGCGTCGCCCAGCGTGGTGGAGGACGTGGGGACAACGATGCGCTCACCGGTCTACCCTGCGCCCATCGACGGGTCAGTGCAGTTGTTCAGCGAGCCGGTTCGGGCGTGGTTCACGTCGACATTCGGCGCACCGACTCCCCCTCAGGAAGCGGCGTGGCCACTGATCGTGAGCGGTGCCCACACGCTGGTGTCGGCCCCCACAGGCACCGGCAAGACTCTCGCTGCGTTCCTCGCCGCCATCGATCGTCTCGCCAACTCACCACTCGCCGACGCCCACGACAGCGATGGCACCGGCACCCGGGTCGTCTACATCTCGCCATTGCGTGCCTTGGCTGTGGACGTCGAACGGAATCTGCGTGCCCCACTGAACGGAGTCGCTCACCAAGCGGAACGTCTCGGGGTATCGGTGCGTATCCCAACGGTCGGTGTGCGCTCGGGCGATACCGATCAAGCTGAACGCCGGCGCCTGCAGCGTCACCCGCCCGACATTTTGATCACCACGCCCGAGTCGCTGTACCTCATGTTGACCTCGTCGGCCTCGCGCACCCTGTCCAACGTCGACACGGTGATCATCGACGAGATCCATTCGCTCGCCCCGACCAAACGAGGAGCACACCTCGCGATGTCGATCGAACGGCTTGTCGAGCTGTGTGGTCGTGATGTGCAACGGATTGGACTGTCAGCCACCCAACGGCCGCTGTCGGAGACCGCGGCATTCCTCGGCGGATTTGATGATGTCGGTAGCGCGCGGCCCGTGGAGGTTGTCGATCTTGGTTCTGCACGCACGATCGATGTGCGGGTCAGCGTGCCAATCGAGGACATGGCGGATCCGTCGACGTCACCGGCAGCCGCCAGCGGAGATCCAGAAGCACGACGCTCGATCTGGCCCAGTTTGGTGCCGGAGATCCTCACCGAGATCCTTGCCCACCGGTCCACGATCGTGTTCTGCAATGCCCGGCGCAGCGCGGAGCGTCTGGCCGCACGGTTGAATGCCGCCGCAGCTGATGCCGGTGTGGGGGTTGATCCGGTCACGGGCGAGGTCACCCATGACATCGTGCGTGCTCATCACGGTTCCATCGCCCGGCTGCAGCGCCTCGAGATCGAAGACCGACTGAAGCGAGGTGAACTCCGTGCCATCGTGGCCACCTCGTCGCTTGAACTGGGGATCGACATGGGTGCGGTCGATCGGGTCATCCAGGTCGAGTCCCCGGGGTCGGTCGCACGTGGCCTACAGCGCATTGGCCGGGCCGGGCACTCGGTGGATCGCACCTCTGCAGGCACGGTGTACCCGAAACATCGCGGTGATCTGCTCGAAGCGGCAGCGGTGGCTCGCGCCATGGTCGCCGGCGATATCGAGACGATCAGCGTGCAGCGCTCAGCACTCGATGTGCTGGCTCAGCAGGTTGTGGCGATGGTGGCCGCAGCAGGTGATGACGGGATCGCCGTAGGTCGTGTGCGCGCCGTAGCTCGGCGCACTGCGGCATATCGCGACACATCTGATGACCTCATCGACGCGGTACTCGATCTGCTCGACGGCCGATATCCATCGACCGAATTCACCGGTTTGCGACCTCGGGTGGTGTGGGATCGCGATGCGGATCGCCTAACGGCACGGTCCGGTGCGCTGCGACTTGCGGTGACCAATGCCGGCACCATTCCCGATCGCGGTTTGTACGGGGTGTTTCTTCCCGATGGGACGAGGGTGGGTGAACTCGATGAGGAGATGGTCTACGAATCGCGCGTCGGTGAAACATTTGGGCTTGGTGCGACCACCTGGCGTATCGAAGAGATCACCTTCGACCGTGTGGTGGTCACACCGGCGCCGGGTGTGCCAGCGAAGATGCCGTTCTGGCACGGTGATCGTCCATCGCGGCCCGCTGAGGTCGGCGCTGCCGTTGGAGCGCTGACCCGCGAGATCGGCCAACGAACTCCCGATAGTGCACGTGATCTGCTCACCCAGATACACCACCTCGACGCTCTCGCCGCATCGAACCTATGTGACTACTTGGCGGAGCAACGCGCGGCAACCGGCGCTGTACCCGATGATCGGACCATCGTCGTGGAGCGGTTCCGAGATGAGATCGGTGACTGGCGGTTGTGCATCCTCACACCGTGGGGTGCGGGGGTGCACGCCCCGTGGGCCATGGCGATGAGTCGTCGTGCGGCCGAGCAGTGGGGGATCGAGATCGATGCCATGTGGGCCGACGATGGCATCGTTGTGAGATTGCCGGAGTCGATCGACGACCTGGGCCCTGACCTGTGGGCAATCGATGCGGCCGACGCCGAGGAACTCGTGCTCGATGCGGTGCCCGGCACCGCCATGTTCGCCGCACGCTTCCGCGAATGTGCGGCACGCGCATTGTTGCTGCCGCGTCGCCGACCCGACCGGCGCACGCCGCTGTGGCAGCAGCGCCAGCGTGCCGCCGATCTGTTGTCGGTGGCATCGCGACACCCTGAGTTCCCGATCTTGCTCGAAACCACCCGTGAGGTCGTGCGCGACGTGATCGACCTCGAGTCGTTCATCGACGTGCTCACCCGGGTGGGTGATCGCCGCATCACCGTGGTGGAGGTCACTACTCCGCGGGCCTCGCCGATGGCGACATCGCTGCTGTTCACCTGGGTGGCAACCCACATGTATGACGGCGATGCGCCCTTGGCGGAGCGTCGGGCTGCGGCGCTCAGCCTCGACCGCGGGCTGCTGCGAGACCTGTTGGGCACCGAAGATCTGCGTGATCTACTCGACCCTGCCGCCGTCGCCGCTGTAGAGGCCGACCTGCAGTGGCTGTCACCGCATCGACGGGCTCGCGACACCGACGCGATTGTCGACATGCTGGCCGCTGTTGGTGCGTGCACACCCGAGGGTGTGGTCGATCGTGTGGACGCACCAGCCGATGAGGTCGCGGCACGGGTGGCGGATCTGATTGCGCAACGGCGAGTGATCAAGGTCACCTGGGCGTCGCGTCAACGCCTCGTGGCCACGGTGGACGCTGCGCGGTACCGCGATGCTCTCGGCTGCCAATTACCTCCGGGTCTGCCCAGCGCGATGACCGACCCCGTGCCGCGCCCTCTGGAAGATCTCATCGGCCGCTACGCGCGAACGCATGCCCCGTTTACGGTGGCCGAGGTTGCTGACGAGTTTGCTGTGCCAGCGGAGCGGGTGATGGGTGTGCTGCAGGCGCTCGCCGCCGAGGGGCAGGTGATCGAGGGCGCATACCGTCCGGCAGGCACCGAATCGGAGTGGTGCTCGACCGATGTCTTACGGCTGATCCGGCGCCGTTCGATCGCTGCGCTGCGCGCCGAGATCGAACCCGTGACCCATGATGCATTCGTCCGTTTCGGGCTGGATTGGCACGGGATCGGGCCAACGCCGCACGTGGCTCCGTCCGACGAGGTCATCGAGACCGCCATCGGCGACATGGTGGAACGGCTCAGTTCGGTTGCGGTGCACGCGTCGTCGCTGTTCGACGACATCATTCCGGTGCGAACCGGCCCGGCGGGTGTGGCGGTCATCGAACGGTGGGTTGCGGCGGGAGCGCTGATCTGGGTGGGGGCAGGGGCTGCGGGGCCCCACGGCGGCCGGATCCGACTCTGCACCCCAGATCAGTTTGCGATCGCTGCAGCAGGTTGGGAGTGGCCAGAGGCCCCCGACGGCGAGGTGCATCAGGCGATCCGGGCGCATCTCGATGCGAATGGGGCAAGTTTCTGGTGGTCATTGCGGTCGGCAGCACCCACGGTTGATGACGACGCACTGTTGGCCGCGTTGTGGGATCTGGTGTGGGCGGGAGAGGTCACCAATGACTCCATCGCCGTGGTGCGTGCATGGACCGCCGTAGCCGGTCGGAGCGCGGCCCGGCGCAGCGGACCGCGGTCGCGCTCGTTGCGGCCACGTCCGGGAGCGATCAGCCGTCAGGGCCCGCCAGCGGCCGCAGGACGGTGGTCGCTGGTGCGTCGGCCCGACGAGGCAACAGTGGCCCCAACCGAGGTGCTGCATCAGCGCGCGGTCGATCTGTTGTGGCGACACGGTGTGGTCACGCGCGAGGCGGTTCTTGCCGAGCAGGTGCCGGGGGGTTACGCCGCGGTGTACCCACTGCTGTGCGAGTTGGAGGATCGTGGCGAGGTTCGCCGCGGATATTTCGTCGATGGTCTTGGAGCAGCGCAGTTCGCTGTGCGTGACGCCGTCGACCGGCTACGCGAACCCCCGGGCGAGGGTGGGGTCGTCGTCGTGCTCAGCGCGGTCGATCCGGCACAGCCGTTCGGTGCGGCACTGGCGTGGCCCGACCACAGCGGCCGCGCAACGCGGTCGCCGTCGGCGCTCGTGGCGCTGGTCGATGGCATGCCGGTGGTGTGGTTCGACCGGCGGTCGCGGCACCTCATCCGTTTCAATGTGTCGACGCCGGCTCAGGTGTGGGCGACCGCTCTTGCGGACTATTTGAGTGGCTCGCGCGCTGGCACGAGTCGTTCGGCGGCATTGGAGATTCGACGTCACGACGGTGGCGTGGTGGGCAACTTCGACGATGGGTTCCGCAACGAACTTCTCACCTGCGGATTCGTCGATACCTATCGGTCGTTGAAGTGGCGACCGGAAGGATCAGTTCGCGGCATCAAGTGAGCGAAGCCCGGCCCAGGCGAGCCCAGCCACAGTTTCGGCGACAGCATCGGGGTCGAAGGGTTGGCCATGAGCGAGCAGTCGCCTGCTGGATCCTTCGGCGAGGCCGACGAGGCCGTGAGCGATGAGGCGTCGCGTGTCGTCGTCGACATCGGCGGCGATCAACGGTGCGATAGCGGTTGCGGCATCGGAGGTGATGGCGCGCACCTGCTCGGCGAACGCGGCATCGTGGCGCGCTGCTCCGCCGAACAGCAGTCGGAATCCGTCGAGGTCGGCAGCAACCCACCGGAAGTAGGCGCGGAACCCCCGAATGGTGGCGTCCTTGCCGTCGACAGCATCGGCAGTGGCCTTGTCGATGGCGGTGCGCATACGTCGACCGACCTCATCGAGGAGCGCAGAGAAGAGATCATTTTTCGAATCAAAATGCTGGTAGAGCACCGGTTTGGTGACGCCGGCCGCTTCGGCAACGTCGTTCATGGATGCGCCGTGGAAACCAGCGGTGGCGAACACCTCGAGGGCGACGTCGAGCAGTTGGTCGCGTCGTTCATCCGCGGGGAGTCGCGTGGTGCTCACGTCCGTCGATGCTACGTCGCAATTGTTGCTGATGTCAGATCGAGATCACGTCGCGCGATGCCGTACATGAGGTGCTGGCGCGCCGGTGCCGCGCGATCGTGCTCAGCGTCCCGCTTCGCGGTCGTCGCGCTCGGCTGCTTTCACTGCATAGCCGAGCACGATGGACGGAGCCAGTAGAACCGATGACGCGACGAGCAAGATGATCACCGTGGTGGCAACCCCCGAGGAGAAGCCGACCGCCACGCCGATGACGAACACGGCGACAGCAGCAGCAAGCAACAGGTAACCGACGCGATTCGCCAGCAGCGTCCATCGCGCCACGACGGCTCGTCGCGCGCGAACGGGATCGTTGGCGTGGGGGTCAGAGGCCATAGGGTGCCCGCATGTTACGCGTGGAACGCCACACGCCCTCGGTGGTGTCGATCACCATCGATCGACCGCAACGCCGCAACGCGGTCGACGTGCCAACCCTGGCCGCCCTCAGCGACACGCTCGATGCGCTTGATCCGACGACCGACCGCGTGGTGGTGCTGAGCGGATCCCCGCCGGCATTCTGCGCGGGGGCCGATCTCACCGGTGTGACATCGGAGGAATTCCACGATCACCTCTCACGGGTTCTGCAGGCCATGGCCGGTGCGCAAGTTCCGATCATTGCCGCCATCGATGGGCCGGCCCTCGGAGCGGGAACTCAACTCGTGGCGGTGTGTGACCTGCGGATTGCCTCTCGTTCGTCGGTGTTCGGAATACCTGCTGCGCGTCTCGGCCTCGCCGTCGACCAGTGGACGGTCGATCGGGTGGTCGACGAATTCGGCATGGGTTTGGCGCGTTCGATGCTGATCGCTGCAGAACAGGTCGACGCCACCGTGGCGTATTCGGCGGGGGTCGTGCACCGGCTCGGCGAATCAGGAGCGATCGCCCAAGACGCCCATCTGTGGGCCGAGGAGATCGCGCAGTTGGCGCCGCTGTCGATTCGAACTCATCGCGAGATGCTTCGAGCGACGACTCGTGGCAGCACCACGGCTGTGGACACCGAGGCACTGCGCGACGAGGTATGGGCGTCGGCCGATGCTGCCGAGGGGCGCGCAGCCTTCCTCGAGAAGCGACCGGCTCGTTTCACCGGGCGGTGAGGACGGGTCACAGGTTTGGTGGTAGCAGCCGGTTGACCTCGGCGTAGAACCGGTACAGCGCAAAGGCGAAGGGGATCAGCGCTGGCAGGGTGCCTGCGGCCAGGGTGCGAAACCGGCGGTTCAGGCGCGACGCGACGAGAGCAATCGCGATCAGCACGGTCGCCCAGATCGCCACCGAACCAATGGCGTCGGGGTCGTGGAACCAACCCCGTGAGAACGCGGCGTCGCTGGCCAGTGGTTGTTCCGGTACGACGACGGTCGTGGTCGGAGTGACCGTGGTGGGCGTTGGTGCCGCTGAGCCAGATGCCGCGGTGGTGTCGCTTTCGGTGTCGATGGCGGCAACCGTCGTGGATACATCTGCAGCCGGGAGCGCCGCTGGTGGTGCTTCTGGCGCGGCCGCGTAGCCGGTGGGCGATGTCGGGGTGTCGGAGCGGGTCGGGTCAAGGGTTGCGCTCACGATGATGCGTTGAGCAGCTGACCATTTCGGGTGGCATGAGGTGAGCGTGAGTACAGCGGTGGTGGGGTCATCTGTCGCCACCACGTAATAGTCGGTGGGTTCGACGATGCGGGTGCCGGTCACTAGGTACACGAAACGCCCGGCCGGCGTCGTGATCACGATGTCATCACCTTCGGAGAGGCGATCGACGTCGTGGAAGGGCTGACCATATGTTGTGCGATGCCCGGCGATGGCGGCGTTGCCGAACTGGCCAGGCAGCGGCGTATCGGGGAAATGCCCCGGGCCCTGTTGCAGTTCGTCGACACCGACGCCAGCAACCACGATGTGGTCGGTGCCGAGCGCAGGCATCTCGATCCGGGCGATCGGGTCACCGATCTCGATACCTGCATCGGCGGGCCATACGGCTGGGGCAACGGTGGTGGTCGTGGTGGAGTTCTCGACGACGGTGGTTGTGGACGCCGCGGTGGCGACGGTCGTCGTGGACGCAACAGCGGTAGTGGCGGGAGGGTCGGCAATCGACACTTCAGGGGTTTCGGCGATGAGTGCACTGAAGCGCGCATCGAGATCGCGTTGGGCGGCCGCCGTCTGCAGCCCGGTGCCCCACAGTTGATAGACAACGAAACCGAGCATGGCGAGGCCGGCCAGAACAAGTCCGCGTCCGAGTAGACCGATACCCCATCGCCAGTCATGGGGTTCGGGTGGCCGATCCCATCGGGCACGACGATGCTGGCGCACGGTGTTGATGCGGTGGCGCCACCAACGGGCCCATCGACGGGTGGGCCCGGTGCGATGCATGTACGACAACTGTTCGCGCAACCGTGATCGCTGGTGGTTCCCGGCGCCATCGACGGGTTGTTCATTGTCGATGGGTGGCACGACGTCACGCTACCGAGGCCGTTAGCGTGACCCCGTTCATGACCGCTGATCGTCCGACGACACCCGACCGTGACCACGGATCGACCGACGCGGCCGTCGTCCTCGAGGCCGCGGTCGTGGTCATGGGTGCCTTTCCAGCTCTGGCCGGGGTGGATCTGGATGTACGCCGCGGCACATTGGTGGGTCTGCGAGGACCAAATGGGGCTGGCAAAACAACGGTGCTGCGCCTCTGTGCGGGGCTGCTGCGACCCGATCGCGGCACGGCGCGCGTGTTGGGTGTCGACGTCGCCGATGACCCCGCACCATTGCGGCGTCGTGTTGGCTATCTCGGTCACTCGAACGGTCTCTACGACGACTTGACCGCGTTGGAGAATGTGACGTTCTGGGCGTCCACGGTGGGAGCAGGTTGCGATGATGTCGACGCGGCGATGGCGGCCATGGAGATCAGTGACCGGCTCCGCGATGTGCGGGTGCGACACCTGTCGGCTGGTCAGCGTCGCCGTGTTGCGCTCGCTGGCCTTGTCGCGCGACGGTGTGAACTCTGGCTGCTCGACGAGCCGCATACCGGCCTCGATGTCGACGCCCGCGACCAGCTCGATCGTCTGTTGCGGGCTGGGGCCGACTCGGGGGCAACGGTCATGTTGTCGAGCCATGACCTCGACCGGGTCGACGCCATGGTTGACCACGGTGTGGACCTTGTCGCGGGCCGTGTATCGCGTGAGGTACGGCGATGAGCACACCTCCGGGCGTTGTGGCCACTGCCCGCATGATCGCCGCGCGCGATCTGCGTATCGAATGGCGTGCCCGTGTGGTGACGAACCAGGTCATTCCGTTCGCTGCGGTCACCATGGTGCTGTTTGCCTTCGCCGTTGACGACACCGGAGCCCTGGGCCGGCTCGCTCCCGGATTGGTGTGGCTCACCGTGATGTTTTCGCTCCTGCTGTGTGCCCAGCGCGCCTTCGCGATCGAGTCAGCTGATGGTGCTCTTGAGGCGTTGCGGGTGGCCGGTGTCGACCCGGTGGGAATTTTCCTGGGGAAGGCCACCGCTCTCGCGGTGCAGTTGTTTGCTCTTGCCGCGGTCATGGTGCTGGCCGCACTGATTCTGTACGACCTCGACCCACCCGCAGGCGGCGTCGTGGTCCTCGTCACATCTGCGATCTGCGCAACGTGCGCGCTCGCTGCCACAGGTACCATCTATGCAGGCCTCGCCGCCGGTGTGTCGGGTCGGGAGACATTGCTCCCGCTGCTCGTCGTTCCGGTGGTGTCGCCGGTTCTGATCGGGGCCACCCGAGCCGTGGAAGCGGCTCTCGGCACCGGTGGGACGGCGGTTGCGGACGGCTGGCCCTGGGTGGGCCTGCTGGCTGTGGTTGCCGTTGCGTCGGCTGTCGTCGGTGCGCTGACGTTCGGGTCGGCGATTAGGGACTGAGCGATGTGCACGACATGACGACCCCCACCACCTCTCGCAGCACCGGCACCCGTGCCACACGGGTGATCGGCATCGCCGCCATCGTGATGTCGGCATGGCTGAGCCTGTTCGGCTTGGTGCTGTCGCCAGCCGATGTTGCCCAAGGTGACGCCGTGCGGATCATGTATGTCCATGTGCCGTCGGTATGGCTCGCGTACCTCGCGTTCATCGTCACGGCCATCTGCTCGGTGTGGGTGCTGGTCGCACGTGGCCGGGTGCCCGGGGTGGACCGGGTGGCTGGGGCGTCGGCAGAGATCGGCGTCGTGTTCATGGCCGTCACGTTGGTGAGCGGCATGTTGTGGGGACGCATTACGTGGGGTGTCTATTGGCAGTGGGATGCACGTCTCACCACGACCGCGCTGTTGTTCATCACCTACATCGGGTACCTGGCGGTTCGCGGGCTGGAGGGGTCACCCGAACAGCGCGCGCGCCGGTCTGCGGTTGTGGGTGTGGTCGCCGTGGCGGAGATCCCGTTGGTGCACTGGAGTGTCCGGCTGTGGCGGAGTTTGCATCAAGAGGCAACGGTGCTCGACACCGACCTTGATGTTGATATCGACGGCTTGATGTTGTTCACGCTGTTTGTCGGGGTCATTGCGTTCACTCTGTGGTTCGTGTGGTTCGTGCTGCATCGCGCCCGGGTGATGGCGCTCGCAGCCCTCGTCGAGGAGCGCTCTTTGGACCAGGCGCTCGCTGAGCGCGCTGCTGAAGTACCAGCGGGTGGTCAGAACTGATGGAGAGCATCGAGTTCATCATCGGGTCGTATCTGTTGACTTTCGGGGCGATCGCGGTGGTTGCTGGGCGTATGTTGCGCCGCGCCCGTTCGCTGTCGCGCCGGGTCCCCGACGAGGAGAAGTACTGGTTGTGACGACCGATATGCCCGATCTCACGCCACGTCCGGCTGGTCCGACGCCGTCGCGTCGTCGCCGGCGGATGGGTCCGATTCTGGTCCTTGTTGCCGTTGTGGGTTTTGGCGGGTGGGTGCTCACCAACCTGCGTACCGCAGTCGACTACTACTGCAATGTTGACGAGGTGGGCGTGCGCGATGGGTGCGACGCGGATCGTCGACTGCGCCTCCAGGGCACCGTTGCAGAGGGCTCGGTGGTCGCATCGACCACACGCACCGAGTTCGACATCGAGTTCGAGGGCGTGTCGGTTGCCGTGCGATACGCGGGTGAACCGGGAGGCATCTTCAACGAGTGCATCCCGGTGGTCGTGCACGGCGTATTCGACTCCGATACCGAGGTGTTCCTCGGCGATCGGGTGGAGGTCAAACACTCCGACGAGTACGTGAGCGTCAACGATGAACGTCTCACCGCCGCCGAGGAGTCGGCGTGCTCGCCGTCGGCGTGACCGCAGCGCTCGGCAGCGCCGGGCTGCTGGTGATGCTCGTCGGCGGTGCGGTTGGTGCATTGGCCACCGGGGTGGCAATTGTCGGAGGCGATCAGCGCACCCTCCGCCGCGGCAACGTGTATGCATGGGTGATCCTCGCCGGAGCAGTTCTTGCGACCGTGATGATGCAGATCGCGCTGTTTCGTCGTGACTACTCCATCGCGTACATCCAAGAGGTCGGATCGTCGGCCACCCCGCTGCTCTACAACATCGCCGCGATGTGGTCGGCGCTCGAGGGGTCGATCCTGCTGTGGCTGCTGGTCCTTGCGGGCTTCACTGCAGCGGTGTCGGCGCGATTCAGGCGCCGCAGTGCTGACCCGTTGGTCGGCTGGGCCATGGTGGTGCTGTACACCGTGGTCACATTCTTCGCCCTACTCGGATTCGGTCCGGCGTCGCCCTTTGCCACCGGGGCAACGGTGCCGGTCGGCTTCGACGGGCCGGGCCCGAACCCGCTGCTGCAGAACCACATCCTCACCCTCTTCCACCCGCCGATCCTGTATCTCGGCTACGTGGGCTTCACCGTGCCATTCGCCTTTGCGATCGCCGCATTGATCACCGGTCGTGTCGGCGAGGGATGGCTTCTCGAGACCCGACGTTGGGCCTTGTTCTCGTGGGGTTTTCTGACCATCGGCATCCTTCTCGGCGGATGGTGGGCCTATGAGGTGTTGTCGTGGGGTGGAGTCTGGGGATGGGACCCGGTCGAGAATGCCAGCCTGCTGCCGTGGCTGACCGGCACGGCCTACATCCACTCCGTCTTGGTGCAGCAGCGGCGGGGCATGTTGCGCGTGTGGAACCTGAGCCTGCTCGTGGCGACGTTCTCGCTCACGATCCTGGGCACCTTCTTGACCCGTTCCGGTGTGATCTCGAGCGTGCACGCATTTTCAGCGGGCAGCGTTGGGGGATACCTGCTGGGGTTCTTCGCGGTCGTGGTCGTGGTGTCGTTGGCGCTCATCGCATGGCGCGGCGACCTGCTGCGCGCCCCGGGAGCGATCGATTCGCCGGTGTCGCGCGAGGGGGCCTTTCTTGCGAACAATGTGGTGTTCACATTGTTCACGTTCATCGTTCTGCTCGGCACGGTCTTCCCCCTGCTGATCGAGGCTTTACAGGACCGTCAGACCGTGGTCGGTGCGCCGTATTTCGATCGACTGTCGATGCCGATCGGGCTGACACTGCTGTTCTTGATGGCGGTCGCCCCCGTCCTGCCGTGGCGCAAAGCAGCGGGCGAGGTTCTTGCCGACCGACTGTTCTGGCCGGCATGGTGCGGTGTGGGCGCCGGTGTCGTGTCGCTGCTGGTGGGTGCACGCGGGTGGGCTCCGCTCGCCGCGTTTGTGCTGGGTGGCTTCGCCGGCGGAGCTGCCGGTCGCCAGATCGTGCTTGCGACCCGTCGGCAGGGATGGCGTGGGCTAGTTGGCCGTGCCAACGGGGGCATGTTCGTGCACCTCGGCGTGATCCTGATCGCGGTGGCGCTCGCTGCGTCGAATGCCTACACGCACTCGGCCACGTTGGTGATCGATCGCGACACCGATGTGGAATGGGCGGGGCATACCTTCCGGTTGGTCGACGTCGTCAACGAGATCGATGAGCGTGTGGACGCCACGCGTGCCGATGTGCTCGTCGACGGTGGGGAGGTGTACGCCCCCGCGGTCACGACCTATCTCGCGCAGGGGATGACCGTCGGCACACCGAGTGTGCACACGATGTTTGCCAAGGATCTCTACCTGACCATCGACGGCACCAATCCACCTGATGTTGGTGCGGACGAAGTGGCCATCCGTGTGTTCGTTAAGCCGCTCATTTTGTGGTTGTGGATCGGTGGGGCTCTGATGGCCGTGGGCACTGTGTTGGCGGCGGTGCCGCCCACGCGTCAGCGTCGCCCGACGGACCCGACCTCGGCACCGGTGGGGGAGACGGTTCGTGTCTGAGGCGGATCTCGACCCCGATGTCGCACCCGCACGCCGACGCGTCGCGCCTCTGATCGTCGGTGTGGTCGCGGTGGTGATGGCGGCGTTCATGTGGGTGTTGGTGCGTGCAGAACCCGAGACTGGGTCGTCCGCGGCCACGACATTGCTCGACCGACCCGCGCCTGCAGCCGCCGGAACCTATTCCGATGGGCGGGTGTTCGAACTGTCGCGCCGGAAGGGCTCGTGGGTCGTGCTCAACTTCTTCACGTCGAATTGCATCCCGTGCCAGCGAGAGCACCCGGAACTGATCGCGTTCGTCGATCTGCAGCGTGATCTCGGCGTTGACGGCGCCGAGTTCTACACGATCGTGCAGCACGACGAACCGGAGGCCGTGGAGGCGTTCTTTGCCGAGAACGGCGGTGATTGGCCGGTTGTGTACGACGAGGAGTACGAGTTTCAGAACGGGTTCGGCGTGGCTCAAGTGCCTGAGACATGGATTATCGATCCGAACGGCATTGTGCGCGGTCGGATCATCTCAGAGGTGACGGCCGAATTTCTGGCCACCAGTATCCAGCGTTTGCGTGAACCCTCATGAGTCGCGCACTGAACCGACGGTTGAAGTCGTGGCCAGGTTGGGCACTGATTGCGGCGGCGCTCGTCGTTGTGTTCGCGGTGGCAGCCAGTGCCGATCGCGGTCCGCTCGACGAGGGCGATCGCATCGATGCGATCTCGCGGCGGATCGCCTGCCCGGTATGTGACGGCGAGAGCGTCTTCGAGTCGCGCAACCCGGCGTCCGAAGGCATCCGGGCAGCGGTGGTGACCGCCGTTGACGAGGGCCGTCTCGACGATGACGGCATCATCGCTGCCGTTGCCGACGCCTATGGCGCACAAGTGCTGTTGGTGCCACGGACCGACGGGCTCGATGCCCTCGCGTGGGCGTTGCCGGTGGCAGCCGGGGTGATCGCCGTGTTCGGTTTGGCGGTGGCCTTCCGCCGGTGGCGTGATGCCGCGCTGCTCGATGGCCCAGTATCCGACGATGATCGTCGACTTGTGGCTCGTCGTCGGGAGGGCACCGGTGCGTCCGCCGGTGACGATTCCGATGCTTGAACCCGATCGCGACGCCCTTGGTGACGAACTCGAGTTCTTGCTGGCGTCGATCGATGACCTCGATCGTGAACTCGGCGCGGGAGATCTCACCTCCGACGATCATCGGGTGCTCGTCGACGGGTACACCGCCCGTGCGGCGCAGATCATCCGCGTGCTCGACGCAGATGCGCCGCCACAGCGTCGCGTGCGTCAGCGCGGTGGAGTGCGCCGCAAGGTCGCGGTCGTCGCGGCAGTGCTGGCCGTGGCGGTTGGGCTGGGTTGGATCGTGTCTGCGTCCTCGGGCCAGCGCTTGCCCGGCCAGGAGATGACCGGATTC
>Ga0255780_10002885_pt1 | contig 15216 bp, 14 predicted proteins | sample 071ome_32_FD_179978 | JGI IMG/M metagenome (GOLD analysis project Ga0255780, IMG submission 179978) | Coastal salt marsh microbial communities from the Groves Creek Marsh, Skidaway Island, Georgia - 071405AT metaG (version 2) | ecosystem: Environmental > Aquatic > Marine > Intertidal zone >... | reverse complement strand
AGCAACCCGACCGTCGCGATCCTGTCACCGGGTGTCTATAACGCGGCCTATTTCGAGCATGTCTTTCTGGCGCGAGAGATGGGAAGCCCGCTGGTGGAAGGGCAGGATCTCGTGGTCGAGAAAGACCGGGTCTATATGCGCACCACGCGTGGGCTGGAAGAGGTCCATGTCATCTACAGGCGTGTTGACGACGCATTCCTGGACCCCAAGGTGTTCCGGCCCGACAGCATGCTGGGCGTTCCGGGTCTGTTCGGGGCCTATCGAAAGGGCAATGTGACCCTGGCCAATGCCGTGGGCACGGGCGTGGCCGACGACAAGGCCGTCTATGCCTATATGCCCCGGATCATCAAATACTACCTCGATCAGGATCCGATCCTGTCGAACGTCCCGACGAATATCTGCCGGGAGCCAGAGGGCCTGCAAAGGACCCTCGATAACCTCGATATCCTGGTGACCAAGCCGGTGGGCGAGGCGGGCGGTTATGGTGTTGTGGTTGGGCCGAAAGCCTCAAAGCGGGAACTGGCCGATCTCCGCAGGAAACTGAAGGCCGATCCGGCGAATTTCATCAGCCAGCCGGTGGTCAACCTGTCTGTATCGCCGACACTGATTGGCCGCAATATCGAGCCGCGCCATGTCGATCTGCGCCCGTTCGCGCTGACCGGGCGATCGACATGGGTGTTACCGGGCGGGCTGACGCGCGTGGCCATGAGGCGCGGTTCGCTGGTCGTGAATTCCTCGCAGGGTGGCGGATCAAAGGATACCTGGGTCATTGGCTAGTCTGATCGCACGCTTCGGCTGGAATATCTTCTGGCTCGGCCGCTACATGGAGCGGGCCGAATCTCTCGCGCGCATTCTGGATATCAACGAGACCTATGCCCGCGACAGACCCGAAGGCCCGGACTGGTTGCGCGTGCTGGACCTCTATGCGGATACGGGGCGGTTTTTCGAGGCGCGTGACAAGGCAGATGCGGCATCGGTGTCGAGCTTCTATGTCCTCGACCGGGACAACTACACCTCGGTGGCGTCCTCAATCGCCTCGGCGCGCGAGAACGCGCGATCCGTGCGTCATCTGATCAGCACGGAGATGTGGACCCACATCAACATGTTCCACAATCAGCTGGGTGGACTGACCCACCGTGATCTGCGGCTGAACAATCTTTCCCGTGTGTGTACGGACATCAAGACCGACTGTCAGACCTTCGAAGGCATCGCGGAAGGAACCTTCTTCCGCGGCGAGCCATGGTGTTTCTACCAGCTCGGCAAGTACCTCGAGCGCGCGGACCAGACAACGCGCCTGCTGGATATGGGGTACGACCGCATATCCGATCACGACGGCGAGGCGCGCGATTCCATCCACTGGAGCGTCCTGTTGCGCTCGGTTGCCGGCTATCACGCGTTTCGCAGTCTGTATCCGGCGGGTTCCACGCCTTCGGATATTGCGACCTTTCTGCTTTACGACCGGGAATTCCCCCGTGCGGTGGCGCTGTGCGTTGATGGCGTGACGGAGCGGCTCCATGACCTCGAGACGCGGCACGGCCACTCGCGGCGCAAATCGGTTGAGGATGCCCGCCGTTCGCTGGCCTTCACCCTGGAGACCGGGCTTGGTCAGCGGGTGACCCCGACGCGGCTCCACAAGTTCATCGACGATTTGCAGCTCGCGCTCGGAAACGTTTCCAGCCGAATCGGCGAGGCCTACCTGACGGCACGGTGAGTACGGCCGGTCAATTGCGGTTTCACCGGGCCTGGCGCGCGGAATTGCGGCGCGCGAGTCATATCGGCTGCGTATAAATTGGGCATATCGGCGTCCGGAAGAGGCGCGCGGGAACCGTTTTCGAGGATTTGTCTTGCAGCGCCTCACAGTTGAGCACACGACCACCTACCGGTACGCGAGGCCGGTAACCTTCGGGCCGCATCGTATGATGTTCCGGCCCCGCGATAGCCATGACCTGCGTCTGCTCGACGCGACGATTGTGGTTTCTCCGCAGGCGGAAACCCGCTGGTATCACGATGTCTTCGGCAATTCCGTGGCGGTCGCGACCTTCGCGGAGCCGGCGGACACGCTGCATCTGCAAAGCCGGATCGTCATCGACCGCTTTCCGCTGGATACCACCGATTTTCCCATCGAGCCCTACGCCCGCTCGATCCCGTTCAGTTATCCGGCCAGCGAAGTGCCGGATCTGGGCCGAACAATCGAGCGGCACTATACCGATCCGGAACGCCGGGTCACCGAATGGACCCGGCGGTTCCTCGTTGGCGGTATGGGGCAGACCGACACTGAAGATTTCCTGATCAACGTCACACGGGCGATCCGCGACGAGTTCACCTATGAGACCCGCTACGAGGAGGGGGTGAAAGGACCCGTGGATCTTCTCAACAGCGGGACAGGAACCTGCCGGGATTACGCGCTGTTCATGATGGAAGCGGTGCGCAGTGTCGGCCTCGCCGCCCGTTTCGTCAGCGGATATCTGTACGATCCGGCGCTGGACGGCGGCGTGAGCGATCTCGTCGGCGCGGGTTCGACCCATGCCTGGGTGCAGGTCTATCTGCCCGGCGCGGGCTGGATGGAGTTCGACCCGACCAACGGCGCTCATGGCGGCTACAACCTAGTGCCGATCGCCGTGGCGCGAGAGCCGGCGCAGGCGATTCCCGTGTCGGGAACCTTCGACGGCACGCCGGACGACTTCCTCAGCCTTGAGGTGGATGTGTCGGTGCATGCCGTGCAGATGCTGGGCAACACGGCGTAAACTTTCCTGTTTCAGTGAAAATTCCGCGACTTGATCGCGATGTGGTTGTTGCGCGGGTGGCGCTGGGGCAGGGGTCGCGCCAGCTTGCACCCGCGTGTGTTCGACAGGCGCGGGTCGGGATGGTTGCCGTACTTCACCTCGTCGGCGCGCGCCCAGGGTGGCTGGACCTCGCTGCCGTCGCCCAGCGCGTCGAGCCGGTCCGACAGGTCGGCGATCTTCTCCGCGATCAGATGGGTGACGATCCCCTCGCGCTGCAGCTTGCCGGTTACACGCACCAGCCGTGACGACAGGATCACCTTGCGGAAGCGCTTGAAAACATCCGGCCAGACGATGACGTTGGCGACCCCGGTCTCGTCCTCCAGGGTCAGGAAGACCACGCCGTTGGCGCTGCCGGGGCGTTGGCGGACGAGGATCAGGCCGGCGGTGATCAGGCGGCGGTTGTGGGGTTGTTCGCGCAGGTCGCGCGCCACCACCACGTCCATCCCGTCCAGCTGGTCGCGGAGCAATGCCAGCGGGTGGTGCTTCAGGGACATGCGGATCGCGGCGTAGTCGTTGGCGACGACCTCGCCGGGAGCCTCGTCGGGCAGCGTGATGCGGCTTTCCGGGACAATGTCGCGCAATTCCGCTGCGGCGAACAGCGGCAGGGAAGCCGCCGTTTCCCGCCCGTTATGGCCAAGCGCACGGATCGCCCACAGGGCCTCGCGCCGTTCCAGTCCCAGCGAGGCGAAGCCGTCCGCCTCGGCAAGTGCGACCAGTGCGGCGGAATTGACCCCGGCACGGCGCCACACGTCTTCCACGGACAGGTAACCACCCTGCGGGCGCGCGGCGGCGATGGCCCGGGCCGCGTCCTCGTTCATCGCCTTGATATGCCGGTAGCCCAGGCGGAGTGCGTGACCCATTTGTTTCCCCCTCCCTTGATGGGAGGGGGTAGGGGGAGGGTGAGCACCCCCACCCAAACCCTCCCCCATCAAGGGGGAGGGCTGTACCCCCGGAACTTCCTCCAACACATTGTCCCAGTTGGAAAAGTTCACGTCCGGCCCGCGCACCTCGACCCCGTGTTCGCGGGCGTCGCGGACGATCTGGGCCGGGGCGTAGAAGCCCATGGGCTGGCTGTTGAGCAGCGCGGCGGCGAACACGTCCGGGTAATGGCACTTCAGCCAGGACGAGACATAGACCAGCAGCGCGAAGGAGGCGGCGTGGCTTTCCGGGAAGCCGTATTCGCCGAACCCCTCGATCTGGCTGAAGCAGCGTTCCGCGAAGTCGCGCTCATAGCCGCGTTCGACCATGCCCTCGACCATCTTGGTGTGGAAGGTGTGGATGGTGCCGGTCTTGCGGAAGGTGGCCATGGCGCGCCGCAACTGGTCGGATTCCCCCGGCGTGAACCCCGCCGCCACAATGGCGATCTGCATGGCCTGTTCCTGGAACAGCGGCACGCCGAGGGTCTTGCCGAGCACGTTTTCCAGGTCTTTCGAGGGGAAAATGACCGGTTCCTCGCCGTTCCGACGCCGGATATAGGGATGCACCATGTCGCCCTGGATCGGGCCGGGGCGCACGATCGCCACCTCGATCACCAGATCGTAGAAATTGCGCGGTTTCATGCGGGGCAGGAAGGCCATCTGGGCCCGGCTCTCGACCTGGAAGACACCCAGGGAATCCGCCGCGCACAGCATGTCATAGACGGCCGGATTCTCGGGCGGCACGGTCGCCAGTTCCAGCGGGCGGTCGTAGTGATTTTCCAGCATTTCGAAGGCCTTGCGCACACAGGTCAGCATGCCCAGCGCCAGCACGTCGATCTTCAGGATGCCCAGCGCGTCGAGGTCGTCCTTGTCCCATTCGATGACGGTGCGGTCCTCCATCGCCGCGTTCTCGATGGGCACCAGTTCGTCCAGCCGGTCGCGGGTGATCACGAACCCGCCCACATGCTGGGACAGGTGGCGCGGAAAGCCGATCAGCTCGCGGGTCAGGCGCAGCGCCAGGCCGAGGCGGTGGTCGCGCGGGTCGAGGCCCAGTGAGCGCACCACATCGTCGGGGACGCCGTCGTTCGACCAGCCCCAGACCTGGCCGGACAGGGCGGCCACCGTGTCCTCGGTCAGGCCCAGCGCCTTGCCGACCTCGCGCAGCGCCGAGCGGGAGCGGTAGCTGATGACCGTGGCGGCCAGCCCGGCGCGCTCACGTCCGTATTTGGCGTAGATGTACTGCATCACCTCCTCGCGGCGCTCATGCTCGAAATCGACGTCGATATCGGGCGGTTCGTTGCGCTCGGCGGAGATGAAGCGCTCGAACAGCAGATCGAGGCGGGCGGGATCCACGGCGGTGATGCCGATACAGTAGCAGACGGCGGAATTGGCCGCCGAACCGCGGCCCTGGCACAGGATTCCGCGCGAACGGGCGAAGCGAACGATGTCGTGGACGGTCAGGAAGTAGGCGGCGTAGCGCAGCTCGGCGATGAGCGCGAGTTCGTGCTCGATCTGGGCGCGGACCTTCTCGGGTATCCCGTCAGGATAGCGCCCCGCAGCGCCGGTCCAGGCCAGGTGTGCCAGCTCCGCGTCCGGCGTGCGCCCGGCCGGGACCGGCTCGGCGGGGTACTCGTAGCGCAGTTCTTCCAGGGAAAACCGGCACTTTTCGGCGATCTCGACCGTCCGGGCGATGGCGTCGGGATAATCGCGGAACAGCCGGGCCATTTCGTGTGCCGGTTTCAGATGGCGCTCGGCATTGGCGTCCAGTCGCCGCCCGGCGGTGTCGATGGTGCAATGCTCGCGGATGCAGGTGAGTACATCGGCCAGCGCGCGGCGTTCGGGGACGTGCTGGCGCACATCGTTGGTGGCGACCATGGGGACGCCGGTCTGCCGGGCGATTTCGGCGAGGCGGGCGATCCGCCGCGCGTCGTCACCCCGGTAGAGATGACTCGCGGCGAGGTAATTCTTTGATTCAAGATCGTCACGCATCCGATTCAAGAATCTGAAAAATTCCGATTTGGGCGTTTCGGGTGGAATGGCGATCAGCACCTGTCCTGCGCCGCACGCGAATACACCGTCTGCCGCGAACAGATCGTCGGCGGTCAGGCGGCATTCGGCCTTGGCGGCCCGCCGTTTGCCAATGGTGAGCAGCCGCGAGAGGCGGGCATAGGCCGCGCGGTCGGTCGGTAGGCAGAGCAGGGATGGCGTGTCGTCGGCGAAATCCAGCCGGACACCGATGATGACCCGGATTCCCGCACCTTTGGCGCCCAGATAACCGCGCACCACGCCTGCCAGCGTGTTGCGGTCAGTGACGGCGATGGCGTGGTGGCCCAGCTCGGCGGCGCGCACGGCCAGTTCCTCGGGATGGGAGGCCCCACGCAGGAAGGAAAAGTTGGTCGTGACCTGCAGTTCGGCGTAAGCGGGCGCGGCGGTCATGGGGGCGTCATCGCGTTCACCCGAAAAAGCCGTGCAGGAACCAGCGCGGCGGCACGTCCGTGTCACTGTCATAGAGACCGGCGCGGTAGAGCCAGAATCGCTGCCCGTCCGCGTCCTCAACCCGGTAGTAGTCGCGGGTTTCGTCGTCCAGCACGGCCACGCCGCTGCCGTCGGGTGGCGGCTTGCGCCACCACTCCGGCGCAATGCGCTCGGGCCCTTCGGCGCGCAGGATGCGATGCGGACGCCCGCGCCAGCGGAACATCACCGGCGGATCGTCTGGTACCGGTGCGACAGCCTCGATTTCCTCGGGCCGGGACAGGAGCCGGGGCGGACGGGGGCGTGCGGCCCGCCAGTCCGCGCGGTTGCCGGGATTCCGGCCTGAAAGCGCGGGTGCGCTGACCTGTACGCGTTCGGGCAGGTGCGTGTCGCGCGGGATGAAGCGGCGTACGTTGTCCGCCCCCAGGCGTCCGGACAGCCGGTCCACCAGTTGCTCCAGAGCGTCCGGATCGCGCTCAAGCCCGCCCGTGATGGCGGTTTGCGCCATCTGCAGAGGCTCACTTGCGGTTGCGGCGAGGGTGATCGTCTCCACCATGGCCTCGGCGGCGGCGCTCAGCGCATCGGGCGCGCTTGAGGGGGGCTCGGGCAGCCGGTCGAGTTGTTCCTTCAGGAGCCGCATCAGGTGATCGGGATCGCGGCTGGCGCGGCTGGTCCCGGCTTCCAGCGTATCGACCCGCCCGCCGACCCGGTACAGGCACAGTTCCAGCCGCCGGGCGCCCCGTTCGGCGCGGGCGAGACGGTTGCACAGGGCCTCGGCGAGGTTGCGCACGGCCGCCGCGATGTCTTCCTCCCGGCCCAGCGCCTCGGCAAAGGCGGTGCGCAGCCGCCAGACCGGCGCAGGTGCGCGGGGCGAGATCGGCTCATCGATCTGCCCGAAAGCCTGATCCAGCCGCCGGGCGGGCAGTTCCCCGAACCGGCGCGCCAGCCCGGCACGGGGCAGGGCCGCCAGGTCGGAAATCCGTCGCAGCCCCAGCCGTTCGAGGGATTCCACCGTTTTCGGCGGCAGACGCAGGGCCACAATGGGGAGCGCAGCGAGGGGTTCGGCGTGGCCGCCTTCGGGTAGAATCACGTTTGGAGAGGGGGCCGGACGGCCGAAGCGCGCGGCGGCCCACGCTGCGCCCGCAGTGTCCGCCAGGCCTGCGCGCGCGGTGTAGCCGACCCGCTCAAGCCGGCCCGACAGGTCCGACAGCATGGCACCCTCTCCGCCGAACAGGTGCGCGCAGCCCGATATGTCGAGCCAGATGCCCGCCGCACCACCGGATTCCAGCCCCGAGGCGGCTGTCCACGGGGTGTAGCGCCCGCACCAGTCCGCCAGCGCGTCCAGCGCGGCGGCATCGCCCTCGGGATCGTGGTCGTGGACGATCACGTCCGGCTCCAGCGCGCGGGCATCGGCCAGTGTCTGGCCCGGGAACAGGCCCGCACCGGCGGCGGCCAGGGTGACGGCTGCCAGGCGCACGGTTCCGCCTTCCGGGGCGGCGAGGGCCAGCGGGTGCGTGTCGAACTCAGGCGCTGTGACTGTGCCGGGTTTCGCGGATCGTCGTGAAGCCCGTCGCAATTGTCTGCGGCACCGGTCGGTCGCGAAGCGGGGAAACCAGAGCGAAACCACCCGCTTTTGCGCCGCGTTCGTCGTCGTTTGTGCGGTCATCTCTCCATTCCAGATTCCAGGCGCGCGGCCGCCCGCCGCGCGCACGCAGGAGTTCAGCCCGCCAGCGCGGGCGGCCCGGCAGGCGTTCGGGGGTCCAGGCCTCCTCCGCGGGGCTGCCGGGCAGGGAGGACACCCGCCACCGGGTGACACTGGCGGTCGGAGGCAGGGCGTTCTGCACGGATATGAGGGGGGGCGGGCGCAGCAGCAGACCCAGCCCGCCACCGGCCTCGGCGGCAAGCTGCAGGCGGCGGCTGGCGGTGAGGTCCATGTCCTCGATCTCGGCGCAAACCAGCCCCACGGAGGGCGCGCGCAGGGCCTCTTCCAGCGCCCACAGCGCCGTGGGGGTAAACTCGGCGCCCGTGGGGATGCGCACCACGATCAGTTCCGCGGGATCGAGGCCGTATTCCAGCAGGCCCGGCCCGTACAGGCTTTCGCGCGCGGTGAGGCGTGGCGCGATCCAGATGACGGGCGCAGCGCGGGCCTTCTGGGCCTTTCCGGCGAGCGCGGCGGCAAACGCCGTGACGGCACCGGAAACACCGCCTTCATGTTTTACATGAAGTTTGTATCTTAGTTGTTTTTCAGTGGATTGATCTATTTTTCTAATGTTTTCGCTGAGAAATTCATGAACGGCGCCCGTGGCCAGTCCGCCCCAGGGCAGGTGGCTGTCGATCTCCGGAATGCCCAGCGGAAGTGCCCCGGCGCCGTCCTGCGCGCGCACGTCGTTTCCGCCGCGTTCGATGGCGGCGATGCGGCCGCGCAGCCGCGCCAGAATTTCGGCGTCCGCAGGCACCTGTCCCGTTCCCTGAAGTTCAAATGTTCTTATTTTGTTCTAGTTTGGGGAACGAGAGAGAGTCAATCGGGAGTGCAGGTGGCTTTACTGCGCCAGTCGCAGGTTGGTCAGCTCGTTGCCGATCTCGTGGAAAACGTCCTGCAGATCCTCGTTCGACGGCGAATTGAAATAATGGGCCGGCGAGGTCGCACAGGTCCGGTACAGGTCCTGAGTGGAGGAACTGTTCAGCCGGAAGGTGATCGCGAAGATGATAATTCCCTGCGATTTCATGGCGTTGCAAACGGTCAGCATACGGTTGTTGATTTCCGTGGTGGCCGCGCTGCCATTGGTGGTGCCCAGCCGGCCTTCGCTGACCCGCCCGTAGGCGGTGTAGTCGGCGTCCGGGTTGTTCGGCAGGCCGGTCGGCCAGTCGTACCACTGGTTGACGCCGTCGGTGAGCATGACGGCCACCTTGTCCATCAGCGGTGTGTCGTAGGACAGCGGCAGTTCAGACAGCGTGGCACCGCCCCACATGCCCTGCCAGGTGGGTGACAGCACCCGCCAGCCCCAGGCGAGGCCCAGATTGGCCATGGTGCCGCCGCGGTGCCAGGGCTGCATCTCGTCGATGGCGTCATGCACAGTGGTTTTCGATGAATTCAGGGGCGTGATGGCCGGTCCGCAGCCCAGATTGGGCCCGAGGCCGTCATTCTGCGCCCCGTTGCTTTCGTCGATCTGCTCCCAGTCCCAGTCATTGTCGCCCGTGTTCGAGCCGTAAACTCCCACTGTCGAGGGCCAGTACTGGTTCACGAAGGTCTCGGTCGCGGGCAGGTCGTCGGTCTGGTCGAAGGGCGCGGCGCGCGCCTCCACGCAGCCTTTCCAGGAAATCGCCGTCAGCGGCTCCCAGTCCGACGGGTTGATGTCCGGCTGGGAGCCATTGTGGTCCGTCAGGGCCTTGTAAGGCAGGCCGTTGAAGCTGGTGAAGTCGTCCGTTTCATAGTCTGTGGCGGCTTCCCAGGCGGGCGGCAGGTAATCGGCGGGGTCGTAGCCCGTCACCCAGGCGGTCTTGTCCGCACCGATGTTCACCGTGCCCTTCGACCTGTTCGGGGACGGCAACATCATCATCACCTCGGTGACAGGTGAGCCCGGCGGTCCTGAAGTCCTGTGGCAGCAGGTGGGGACGGGCGCGGTGTCGCAGGCGAGCCAGGTCGGCGCGCCGGGGGATTCCGCGGTCCTGCCGGCGGGTTTCAAAGTCGATGAGGGTGAGGGGCTCGTGGTCAGCGAGGTCTATTACGACTTCGAACCGCTGATGCTGGCGAGCCTGATCGCGCCGCACCGCCTCTACTACCAGGCCATCTATCGCCCGCGAACCACCGCGATCCTGGCGATGACGCAGGAATAAATCCGCGAATTCGCGCTTTTTTGGGGAGAATATTTCGAATGCCCGGGACTGATAACCGCTCGTTAACAGACACGACGCAAGATACGGGTGCTATGCCAGACGCATCCGGAACCACAGCCGTCGCTTCCTACAGCGACATCACGCGCCTGATCGAGCGGCTTCACCGCCGCTATCTGGACGTGATCCGATACGAATTAAGCCAACTCGGCATTGACGACATCAATGCCGTGCAGGCGCTCCTGCTCATGAACGTCCAGGAATCGGAAGTCTCGATCCGGGAACTGGTCGATCGCGGCTACTACATCGGCTCCAACGTGACCTACAACGTTCGTCACCTGGTCGATACGGACTATCTCGAACAGGAACGTTCCGAGCGCGACCGCCGTTCGGTCCGTATCCGGGCAAGCCAGAAGGGGCGCGACCTCTGCAAGGCGCTCGCCGAGATGGAGGACCGTCACGCCGAGGCGTTGCGGGCCGATGTCGCGGGGGTCGATGCGACCTGGGGCCTCCTGCGCAACCTCGAGCGCGTGTGGTCCGACGATATCCGCTTCGGATAGTCCGGAAAATTCCCGAAAAACGATCTGACCGGGTCCGCCTGTCTTGAACGGGGCGGGCGCCGATGCTCCAATCCCGAAAACCAAGGGAGCAGGGGCATATGGTGCAGGGCGCCTTCACGCTGGATGGGAAACGCGCGCTCGTGACGGGCGGTGCGAGCGGCATCGGTTCGACGACGGCCGGAATCCTGGCCGACCTCGGGGCGCGCGTGGCGCTGGCCGATCTCGATATCACGGGTCTTGAGGTGCGCGCGGGCGAGCTGGGCGGCTGTCCGGTCTTCAGGTGCGATGTGTCCGACGAGGAGTCCGCCGAATCCACGGTCCGCGAGGCGGCAGACGTGCTGGGCGGTCTGGATATCGTGGTCAACTCCGCGGGCCTCGTGGATGAGGTCAAATACGCGCTCGAGCGCGAGATGGGGCCGTGGCAGCGCATCCTCGATGTGAATTTCAAGGGCACGTTCCAGATCTGCCGCGCCGCCGCCCGGATCATGGTGCCGAACGCCTCGGGCTCCATCGTCAACATCGCCTCCGTGAACGGACCGGGCGGCTGGCCGCGGCGCACGGCCTACGGCCCGTCCAAAGCCGCGATTGTCGCGCTCACCAAGGAACTGGCCTGCGAATGGGGCCCGCACGGCGTGCGGGTCAATGCGGTCGGGCCTGGATATGTGGCGACCCCCATGATCGCGGGACTGATCGAGGACGGGAAGATCGACACCGACCGGATCAACGGCCGCACGCCGCTTGGCCGGCTGGCGACGCCGGAGGATATCGGCCAGGCCATCGCGTTCCTGGCGTCGGACTGGGCGTCCTACATCACCGGCGAGACGCTGTTCGTCGATGGCGGCTGGATGGCCTATGGCGGAGCAGGGGACGTGAAGACGTTCTAGGGCGGAGTATTGACCCATGAGCCTGATGCACAAGGTGCGGTTCTATCACGCGGTGCTCGCCGTCGTGGTGCTGCTCGCGTATCTCACCGGCGATTTCGGCGCGATTCATGACTGGCTGGGTTACGGCGTGGGCGTGATCGTGGTGTTCCGTCTGCTGTGGGCGGTGTTCAACCCGCGCCAGCTCGGCCTGAACCGGTTCTATCCGGTTTTCGACGGCATTTCCTGGGCGAACGGGCTGACGCATCCGGCCATCAGCAAGGCGCTGATCCTGGCCGTGGCGGTCACCACCATCCTGGCGACAGTGACGGGCCTTCTGATTCTCGATGACCACAGTGCGTGGGAAGACCTGCACGAAGGGGTGTCCAGCCTCGTGATCTGGGCCGTCGCGGCGCATGCGATCTACCTGTTCCTGGTGAAACGGCCGCTCGCGAACTTCATGCTGTACCGGAGCGATCCCACGCGCCGGCGCAGCGGCAAAACAGGCGGATAGGCGAGCATTTTCCGATATGGCCGATGCCATTTTCGCCAATGCTATCCTGGCTTATGCAATCTATGTTGCTGCTGCCGCGACGCCGGGCCCCGCGAATTTCGCCGTCATGGCGACCTCAATGCGTGAAGGCCGGGAAGCCGGCCTCTGGGTCACCGCCGGCGTGATGACGGTGTCCGGGAGCTATGGGTTGCTGTCAGCCCTGGGACTGGCGGCTTTGCTGCAGACCTATGCCGGTTTCACGGACATCATCCGCATTGTCGGCGGCGGATATCTGTTGTGGCTGGCGTATCGTGCGGCGCGAACGGCTGTGCGCGCGGACGAGAGCGCGATCATCGACGATATTCGAACGGTAGCGGGGAGGCGGGCCTGCTTCCTGCGCGGTGCGGCGATCCACTCGACCAATCCGAAGTCGATCTTTGCCTGGCTCGCGATCATTTCCGTTGCCGTGCGCCCGGGAATGCCGGACTGGCTGCCGTTCGCCATCGTGGCCGCGTGCTGGGTGACGGGCATCGCGATTGTTTCGGCCTACGCGATCCTGTTCTCGACGGATCGGGTGGTCGGGATCTACCGCCGGGCGAGCCGCTGGATCGAGGAGGTACTGGCCATCCTGTTTGGGGCGGCGGGGATCAAACTGGTGTCGGAGGGAATCGCACCGCATATATAATCCAGCTACAGCATAAAGCGCATAATATATATTATGTTAAACGTAATATTCTTATTTAAACCAATCCCTTAAGATCGGTTTCAGCGCTCTATTGTTGGGATTGCGCTTGTTCCGCCTGCCGTGCCGCCTCGACCTGTTTTTTCACGCTCAGGTCGCCCGAGACCCAGGCATCGAGCACCGGCTTGATCGCCTCGAACGGCTGATAACCCATCGTCAGCGCCGCCATGGCGTCGTCCTCGCGCAGCACCACGGTCGGGAAACCTGTCACGCCCGCCTGCTGGCACCAGCCAAAATCGTCCACGGTCTGCAGCTTGATCGCTTCGGACTCGAACGCCACACGGAACGCCTCGCGGTCGATCCCCTCGGCCTCGGCGTAATCGAGGAACGTGTCGAGTGACGTCGTGTCGGTATCCTCGACGTAATAGCCTTTGTGGATGCGCTCATAGAACGACAGGAACGCCTCGGGTTTCAGGTTGCGCACGACCACGCAGGCCCGGCACGCGGGCTCAGTATCCAGCACGAAGCCTTCGCGGTCGAAGAACGCGTAGTTGAACGGCTGTCCGGTCGCCGCGGCGACCTGTTCCCAGTGATGCTTGATGGTCGCCTTGTACTGGTCGCTCATCGGTTCCGTGTCGAAGGCGTGCAGGCCGCCCAGCACCACGCGCAACGGCGCGTCGGCCCGGTATTCCTCGACCATCTGGTTCAGCACCGGCGAGAAACCCCAGCACCAGGAGCACATGGGGTCGCCGATATAGATGATTTCGCGTTCGATTCCGTCCTGGGGCATGTCCGGCCTTTCGGTTCGGGTGAGCGGAGGCCCACCCTAACCCGTTCGCGCCCGGTAATGCGAATGAAGCCCGGGAACATCACCCCGGAGAGCGGTTCACGGACCGCCGGTCAGACGATTTCGATGACCATGCCGTCATAGGCCGGTTCGACCCCGTCCGGGAGCTTGGCGCCGAAGCGCGCGTAGTCCACGCGGTGACTCATGTGGGTCAGGATCGTGCGGCGCGGTTTCAGCCGTTCGATCCATTCCAGTGTTTGTTCAAGGTGGCTGTGGGTCGGATGCACGAATTCTCCCAGCGTATCGACGATCCAGGTGTCGATGCCGTCGAGAAGCGCGAAGGCCTCGTCGGAGAGCGTTTTCACATCGGTCGAATAGGCAAACTTGCCGAACCGGAAGCCCAGCGACGGCATCCGCCCGTGTTCCTGCGTGTAGGACAGAATGTTCAGGTCGCCCAGACGCAGCGGTCCGTCGATCACGTGCGGCGTCAGACATGGCCGCCAGAATTGCGGGTTCACCGTACGGTACGGCTCGAACACATAGGCGAAGCGTTCCTGCAAGGTCTCCAACGTTTCCGGACTGGCATACGCGTCGATCGGCCCGCCTGCGCGGTGGTTCAGCGAACGGATATCGTCGATCCCGTTCACATGGTCCGCATGGGCGTGAGTGTAGAGGATCGCATCGACATCCCAGATTTCCGCGTCGATGAGCTGGACGCGCAAATCCGGCGAGGTATCGACCAGGATGCGGATTTCGTCGGTCTCCACGAAGATCGACGGCCGGCGGCGGCGGTTCTTCGGGTTGTCCCGGTCGATATCGGCCCAGCCGTCCGGCCCCACCAGCGGGGTTCCGCCCGAACTGCCGCAACCGAGGACCGTGACCTTCACCTTGCGCGCACCCTGAACCGCTTCAGCCGGGCCGTTCGGCGCGGGAGAACAGGCGGAAGAAGTTGTCCGTCGTCACATCCTCGATATGCGCGCGGGTGGTGCCGCGCACCTCGGCCAGCACATCGGCCGTGTGGACGACAAACGCCGGTTCGTTGCGTCTGCCGCGGTTGGGGATCGGCGCCAGGAACGGCGCGTCGGTTTCCACCAGAATGCGGTCCTCCGGCACGTCGCGGGCGATCTCGCGCAGTTCCTCGGCGTTCTTGAAGGTCAGTATCCCCGAAAAGCTGATGTACATACCCAGATCCAGCGCGGCTTCGGCCAGCCCGCGCCCGCTGGAAAAGCAGTGCATGACGCCAGTAAAGGCCCCCTGCTCGATTTCCTCGCGCAACATGGCGGCGCAATCCTCATCGGCGTCGCGCGAATGGACCACCAGCGGCAGCCCGGTTTCGCGGGCTGCGGCCATGTGAGCGCGGAAACTGACGGCCTGCCGGTCGCGCGGGCTACGGTCGTAGAAGTAGTCGAGGCCGGATTCCCCAATCCCCACCACGCGGTTGTGGGCGGCCATCTCCACCAGCGTGTCGGGGCTGTCCTGCCCCTCCTCACCCGCATGGTGCGGATGGACGCCGACGGTGCACCAGACATTGCCGAAGCGCTCGGCCACGGCCTTCACGCCCTCGAACCTGCTGAGATGGGTCGAGATGGAGACCATCGTGCCCACGCCGGCCTCGCCCGCGCGCGCAACCACATCGTCAAGTTCGTCGGCGAAGTCCTTGAAATCCAGATGACAATGGCTATCAACCAGCATGGCTACCCGGCGGCCTCTTCCTCGACAAAACGCGGGAAGACGGGGCTGGGTTTCGGCAGGTCTGCACCCGCCGTCAACGCATGGTCCGGCCCCAGATGGGCGAAGCTGCGCGCATTCGCATCGACCGCGAGCTGGTCGA
>Ga0255780_10002881_pt1 | contig 15225 bp, 14 predicted proteins | sample 071ome_32_FD_179978 | JGI IMG/M metagenome (GOLD analysis project Ga0255780, IMG submission 179978) | Coastal salt marsh microbial communities from the Groves Creek Marsh, Skidaway Island, Georgia - 071405AT metaG (version 2) | ecosystem: Environmental > Aquatic > Marine > Intertidal zone >... | reverse complement strand
AATCCATCATCCGGACTTGCTTTAGCCAATGTTTCACGAATTGATTTATGCCGATCGATACAAGGCGTACAGCGTTGTAAACCTTCGACGTCCGGAGCATCGCACCACAAGCAACAAGCCTGAAGGCCCATTTCTTTCATTGCACGACGCGGCATCGACATACTGTTCATATTAACCAGCGAACTCAACCAAATGAATACTTTCATGCGAGGCTTCAAATGACCTGAAGCAGAGCAAGTTCCATGGGGGAACGAGACCCACGGGCGGACATTGTCGATGACGACCCTTTCCGAAACCCTCCTCGTTCAACCTCGGGCATTCATAGAGTGCACGGAAAACGAGACGCTGATGGAACAATCGTTTTCGACATGGGGGCTCCACGACAAGCCCCCCCAATATTCCAGCAATTTTTTGGGGCAGGTCAGTGGAATCAGGCAAAACATCACAAAGGAAACATTTGGCATTTTAGTGAAGAAGAGAAAAAACATCTTACTCAAGCATCCTTAGCCTTCACACTGGCTCTTGGTTTCATGTGGGTCGGTGGAATTGGAACCATTTCCAACCTAGGTATGACAAGCTGGGTCATCGCCCTTTTACTTGCCATGCCGGTGATGTTTGTAGCGGTAGGTCCAGCATTTCTTTTTCATGAGATAGGCCACAAAATCGTTGCAAAAAAGAACGGATGCTGGGCCGAATTTAGAGCAGATCCAAGCGGTTTAAAATTCGGAATTTTCCTTTCGTTCTTCCTCGGGTTCCTGTTTATGGCACCCGGAGCGGTGATGGTCGCAGGACTTGTAACGAGAAGGCAGAACGGGCACATCGCAGTAGCAGGGCCACTTGTGAATTTCGGATTGTTTTTGATTGGCATCCCACTCTGGGCAGTTCTTCTCGGATTAACGAATGCCTACGAAACACTTCCATCCAGTAGTTCTGCATACTTGGAAGGAGGAACCTTGGTTTGGCAAGCGATGCTTATTGATGCAGCACAATTTTGGCTGACGGCAAATCTCATTCTTGGTTTATTCAATATGCTGCCTTTTGGCCCACTTGATGGATTGAAAGTCAAGGATTGGAATGAGACAGCATATTTTACTGTCCTATCCTTATTCCTCATTCCCCTTGCATTGTGGTGGTTTATTGGTGCTTGGAGTCCAGCCCTCCTTCTCGAGGCTCTAGCACAAAAACTCTAATCAAAAGGGACCGTTCCATGATAACACACCATTACCACCATCATTCTATTCAACCAAATTTGGAGTGGTTTTAGTGAGTTGGGATGATTGATGTTAATTCTTGAGAAGAAATAATCATAGTTGCTGAGCGGAACTGATTGAAAATCAATGTTGAAAGAACAATACGTTGATAAAATTTCATGCCGACAAGTCCACATGCAAAGCCAAGTTTTCGCCCCAGGACAACAACAACCACACCAACAAACCATACATCAACAGATACAATATTCTCAACAGCAACCTATCCAGACAAGCACTCAACCTTCACCTAGATTTAATACAATGCAATCCGTTTTTTTCTCAGCGGGCTCCCACATCATAATTATCCTCTCATCAGTTATTTTCGTTGTTGTAACTGCAATGATGTCAGATGGAGAATTCGACAGATCAGTTTCATTGACACTGGGACTCATCCTCCTGATCTACTTTTTCACATCACCTATTATCACCTTTTTTTCAACCTTCCTGGTTAGTTTTCACAATGGAAAGAACGGTGCTGCAATCATTGGGTCAATTCTTGGCTTCATCCTTTCAATCATTCTTGCCGGAGTCTTCATGATACTAGCAGCAGGAGGGGAATTCAACGAGATTTTGGAAGAAACACCCACTTCAAGTGGGGGAGAAGGATCGATTGTCGATTTCTTACCTTATATCCTTCTTCAAGCGGTTGCCTCGTGTGGAGCTATTTTCTTGAACATGATCGGTCGTAAGTAAATACATCTACAACACCAATCCATATAAAGGGCGGCGTTTCATAAAAAATTCACATCTATGAAAGCACAAACATCCTGTTCGTTGTTGAACAGGGTTGAATTCAATTCACTCTGTTGAATTGCCCTTATCGTCGAGTTTGTGGAATGCTTTGGCCTTCTCATGACTCCAATGATAACACAACTTGAGAAGGTTCAGATAGTGGTCTTCACCATCTTTTTCCATTTTCTCGTGAAGAGCGTTGTTGAACATGAAAAGGTCGCCCCATACATTTGCTGCAGTTCCCTTCTTTCCTTTTGGAAGGTCGAACACCTCATCAGTTGTTGGTTCAAGCAAGTTCTTCCAAACCATTGCTGGATTAATTGCCATGGTAACTTCAACAATAATTTCGTCTTCATTGAGTCCAGTACCGGTTTGCCAAGAGTCTGGTCCCAAATCAGCGAGGAAAGGAAGACACAAGTCGAGAATAGAAAGACCGGTCATCGGGTCAGCACCAGTCATTGCCGCAAAAGCATCTCGCATTCGCCCACGGTCGGCACCACTTGAACCAGTGATGGTTCGAAGTTTGTCAATTGAAGTTGGAACAAGGAATCGAATATCAGTGTAATAGACGATGATATCTTCTGGATTCTTTGGTGCAAAAATGTGTTCGTAAGGACGGTCTCCACCTTGCTCTCCTAACATATCCATTGGGTACAATGTCTTCAACGCATTTGTAGCAATCGACTGAACAATTCTTCGAATGAGTCGCTCAGGTGCTGCAGAGACATCATTGAATGATTCCATGTATTCATCGAGATTGAGAATATCGTATCCTCGAACTGCGAGGATAGAATGCACATTTGGTCCCATGACCTTTGAATCGTTGATCGTCGCATTGCTCACCCAGCGAGCGCCCTTTGCAAAGTCACTTGCAGTGACAAGGTCAGCATATGCTTTGTATCGTCGAGTCACTCGTGCCATGAAATCTGCTTGGTCGAGTTTTGTGAACACGGTGTTCGCATAGTTTGACTTGAGGGCGTGATCTGCAACTTGGCTTGCATTTGTACAGGTGAGCAAGTTGCCTTGGTCCTTTGGATAAATCAACATTCTGCGACGCTTGTTGGCTCCACCAAGAGAACCAATTCTCGGGTCGGTAAGATACCAACCGAGGCTTGCACACACCTCAAACAGACGAGCGTACTTGTCTTCATCACTTGCGCCACGCAACCATTCATCTAGACCAGGCTCAATGCAGTGCATCTCGAGCGGAACGGTTTCTGAACCTGCACCGAACATTTGGCGGACTGTTGACGAACGCATCATACCCATCATGGTGTACAATGACGTCTTTCCAGTCGTGAGGAAGACGTCGGTAATGCCTTCTTCACCAAAGGACAACCGGCGGTCAGGTAGGTTCACTAGGAGGTTAAACGATGTAGCAGTGTCTCTGTTTCCATCAACTGCTGGCCAAATCCAAGTCCATGGTCGAGTCATGATATATCCACTAGCATCCTTACCGAAACCAGCAGGTGAATATCGAATCCATCCAAGCCTGTTATTGAATGCTACACCTCTGTGCATGAGAGATGGGTAGTAGATTTTGTCTTGAGGGTCAGAGTCAGGAACGACGCCTCGATGACCAAGTCCCCAAAGAATTGGTTCCCATTCTGCGACATCATCTTCGCCGCCACCGAGGAATGGATGGTTAGATGGAATTTCTTCTCCGACGAGAAGCGAACCACCTAAACGTTCTTCATCACCCGTTGAGCAAAAGAAGAATGTTTGTGTGGTAACGATTTGTTTTGGGGTCCACATATTTGCATTCACAACTGTTTTTTGTTTGAGGAAATCTGAAGGAGTTGAGATTCGACGTTCAAATTTGAAACGCTCTGATTCAATCCATGTTGAACCAAGATACAAATTGGTGTTGAGCAACTTAGGCTCACCATCACCGATGTATCGCTGACGAGGGTCGGATTGGGTTGTGTCGGTTCCTTGAACAGGCTCCCAGGGTCCACGATTTGGAACAAATTTCAGAAACTCTTGGTGTTCAAACGGAAGTGATTGTGCTGAGGTTACCTCTCCTTCAACAACGTCCATCAATCGCACATACGTTTCCGCTGGCGTCATTCGCTTACTTTCTTGATATTGTTTATTTGATACAGATCTATGTTCCCACATGTTATCACCTCAAAACTTTCGTCCCGTTATAGAAGGGGAATCTTCATCTTCTTTTGGCTCTTCCGCAACGCTCTCAGCAACATTCTCGACAGGATCATCTTGCGTTTCATCTGATGTTTCTTCGACATCACTTTCTGATTCTTCAGCTTCAGCGGATTGATTTTCACCACCGTCAGCGACTTCCTCCTCATTTGTGCTTTCTTCTGCACTAGCATCTTGGGTTTCCAATTCCACAACTTCTTCGATGTCTTCATCAACTTCTTCAATGACAACAACGCTTTCAGTTTCAGGTTTTAACCCGACAATCATCAGTTGGAAAACAACGCCTAGTGTGCCAAAGACAGCCCCAACGAACAACACCTTCCCGTCGTTTAATCGTTGACCGTCTGGGTCATCTGCATCTTTGACAGTACCTGTTTCAGGAGGTATGAGGTCAGAGCCCGATAGATTTGTTACAATTTCCAAACAAGCCCACGCAGCGACGAGCAACATTACAATTGAAATGATGTTCACCGTTGAACGATTCTCAATAATTTTCTCAACAAAAGGCGGAACTTGGGAATCCATTAGTTAAAAAAAAATGCATCTTAATTAAAAAAGTTCCCACGATACACCCTCTTATCATAGGGTTCTTATTCGATATATGCGTTGAGGATAGGCGATTCATCGAGATGGAAAAACGAAAAGGTTGCCCACCAAACAATCATATCGAGACTGTTCACAAGATTTGAAGTCCCACTTTGAGATTCACCGTAACTCTTGTCAGTGGTGTCCATCCATGCTTCCATTTCTTCAAGGGTATCGCAGGTTTGATGGTAACACCAATAACCGTCGACAAGCCCCCCGAATCCCATCGTTACTGTACCGAGATTTCTTTGAAAACTGTCGTGGTCTGAGCGAGCGGTTGTGTCTTCATACACGATGATCTCAGGACGGTCTTTGGCAAGCCAATCATCCACCTTCCATGTCGAAGCATCAAATCCTGTTCCTGACAGTGTTGATTGTTGTTCTTCGACACCAATCGCGTCAGCACCAATCCATAGTGCCAAACCGACCATTTCGGGCTGGTTGAACTGGTCGTGGTCGAGCGATGGCCCGATATACACTCGCATCGGCCAAACTTCCTCGTCTTTCGGGTATCCATCGGGGTCAATGGTTGGTTGAGGGTCGTTGTGTGGAGCCCCTCCACCACCTGGCCAATTGACGCCCGCCATGTCAAGGTTGACATAATTCGAAATAATGACCTCAGGATTGTCTTCTTTGACAAAGTAATCAGTCCAATAATCACTACCTCTCTTCCCGCCTTCTTCACCCGACCAAAAGCAGAACACCATCGTTCTTCTCGTTTCATACGAGGACATCGCTTCAGCAACGGTCAAAACCATACTTGTTCCGGCGGTATTGTCGTATGCCCCAACCCTTGTGCCATATGTACGGGTACCGGTGACGTGGGGGTCATCGAGAACAAGATTTGCAGGGGGGGCGATATCGAAATGTGCACCGAAAACCATCCACTCATTTGGATACAAATCACCATACCTAAACCCACAGATGTTGTATCCCTCAGCGTTTTGATTGCCAAAGAAATCAGTAAATTCATACCGCTGGATATTCACCTCAAGCCCGAATGAATTGAGTTGCCCAATCAAGTAGTCGGCAGCATCTTCGTAAGCAACATTTCCTTGTCCAGCCCAACGGTCGTAATAGCCCGCAACACCATCGATGAGGTCGAGGGATGGGCTTGGGTCGGTGATGTGGTGGAGGTAATTGTATGTGGCCCGCCCATTGACCACACCAGTTGAATGTCGCCCACCTTCCGACTCATCGTAAGCAGGAGCGACGTCACGACGAACATCGAGCATTGCAACGGTAACAGGTGCACTGTTAACAGACGTGTGATTGAATCGTTGTTCAACTTCTTCATTGACAACAAGACTTCCAGAAGATGGTTTGAGATGATCACCGGAGACATACCACGAGTGCCACGATTCATTCGCATCCCGAAGTGGCCACATCGTACGTCCATATTCACCGAGGAGCACGACAGCGGATGCAGCTCTTGGAGGAGCAAGGACTTGAAGTTGAATAGACTCACCCGCCTTCAAATCAACTACAGTCGAATTGTACACAAAACCCGTATCGAAATCTTTCATCAAGTACGGGACGAAGGCAGAAACGTCGTTCTTCGCTTGAATTGTTAGCCCCTGAAAGACACCACCAACGAGCAATTTTGGAGTGATATCAACATCTTTGAGCCGAATCATATTCTCATTATTTTCTTCTCCAAAACAACCGGAAAACCCGGCTGTAAAGAACAAGACAAATAGCAAAGCAGCCCGCATCTTCCTCTCGCCCATGCATACCCCAAGCCCTTCTCTTTCTCAAATCCTACGATGAAGTATGCGTACAAGAGTTTGATATAGGTAGCAAACCAATAGTATACTGATGATGAGGACCACTCATAACAAAAAGAAAACAAGTGCAATGGCTATCCTTTGGGCGAGATTTCACATCGAAGTTGTCGATGATGAACGATGCCCCCTCATCGAAGGATAGATGAGGATAGAAACAGCACTATATGAAAGGAACAACGTAGCAGCCGCCATGAAGAAGGTATGTTTGCTCATATCACTCCTCTTTTTTGTGCCGGCAGCCTCTGCAAACCTCATCGAAGATAACGCTACAATCATCACCGTTGATAGTACGAATCTGCGTTTTAGTCCATCGGATGTGACCATTGAAGAGGGTCAGACAGTTCGATTTTTCTGGAGTGGCCAAGCATTACCTCACAATGCGGTTGAACAAAATGGCGTCTTTGATTCAGGTGAACCTGAAAGGAATGTTGATTATTCTTTTACCTTTGAACGTGGGATGAATGGAACATATGAATTCGTCTGTGAACCTCATGCTGCACTTGGCATGGCCGGCACCATCACAGTAACACCTCTTCCCCCTGAACAGCCGCCAACCAACAACACCACGAACACAACCACAATATCATCGGAAGATACGCCATTCTTACCGACTTCACTTGTATTGATATCGGTGGTCGCTGCAGCATTTATCATTGAACGCCGTAGGTCAGAGTTCGTTGAGGATAGGGTCTTGGTCGAGGGAGAGAAACACCATCGTTGACCACCAAGCAACAACATCGAAACTCTCAACCAAATTTTGCTCACCGGTACCGTTATCTGTTTCCATGTAGGATTCCATCTGAGATAATCGATCACATTCTCTATGATAACAAGGATAACCATCTACAACACCGTTCCATCCCATCGTGATTGTGTTCAAATTCTCTTGGAATGGTTGATGGTCAGAACGAGCGGTTGGCGATTCGTAAATCGCAACGGTGTCTTCGTATTGATTCGACCACATCGCGGCCTCCCCATCAGCTGACCACGCATCCCAACCGCGAGCAATCTGAGTTTCAAGACCCAACTGTCCAGCACCAATCCATTCTGCTAGTTCATACATCGGGGCTTGGTCGATGATGTTCGGGTCGACTTCGGGACCGATATAACATGAAAGAACCCAATCACCTGGCCAATTAATACCCATCATATCGAGATTGACGTAATTTGTTACCTTGATTTCTTCTCTGTCTGCAATATCTTGAGTCCAAGATGATGAACCCCACAAGCCTTCTTCTTCACTCGACCACAAACAAAACACCATTGTTCGTCGTGTGTTGACTTTCGATAACGACTCAGCGGTCTCAAGAATCATCGAAGTTCCTGCGGTATTATCGTAGGCTCCAGTTCGCGTGCCATATCCAGGGATGTCTGGTCCAGGTGTATACGCCACTGGAGGAGCAATATCGAAATGGGCACCAAAAACAAGCCACTCATTCGGGTAAACCGAACCGGTCTTGTACCCACATACATTAACCGCCCAAGCAGTACCAGCTTGGAAACGATGCACTTCAACATCAAGACCGTACCCCTCCATCACGCCAGAAAAGAACGCCACTGCATCCTCATAAGCAGGATTTCCATTACCAATCCAACGGTCAAGATAGCCGACAGCGAAGTCATTTGGGTCTGTGGCATCGAATGTTTCATCTGTAATCATCGCAATCCAGTCGTATACTTCACGACCATCAACCCACCCTTCACTATGAGCTTGTCCTTGCTCTACAGTCAAGCTTGTATCGACAGGTCTTGAGAGGGCGACTTCGGCGTAAGCTACTTTTTTCGTAGAACTCATATTAGCAAATCCGACATATGGGTGCATACCACCTTCTTGGTTGATCGTTGGTTGAACCCAACCCATGTCTGAGGTTCCTTGACCGCCGGTGCGAACAAACCAGGTTGACCAAGATTCATTCGCATCACGGAGGGGAAATTGTTTATCTTCAATGGCCGATATCATAATTGGAGCACCTTGGAGACGAGCACTCGGAAGAATTTCTAACTCAACGACTTCATTTTTTTCGAGTGATAAAATAGTCCCATTTTGAATAAATTGTGTCGATGTATCGAGCAAGAAATGCGGGATGAAGACATTCATCGGCTCAAGAGCCTTGAATGCGACGCGATTCCACATTCCCGCCTGCCATTGTTCAGGCGAAATTTCAAGACTTGAAATGTTTGGAAAATCATCGTTGTTTTCTTCGCCAAAACAACCCGATAGCGATGCAAGCATGAACATGGAGCAAAGCAAATACGGCATCAACTTCTTACGTTGCATGTCCGAGGGAGTTGACCCCCCATGTTGAATCTAACCCATCGCTTCATCAACATCTTCAATTGTCAAAAAGCGGAAGTTAATTTCGGGAAATCGTAAGAATTAAAGACACCCTCTTAGACATCTCTTACATGGCAACCGTTCGGTTGGACCAAAAACGGCGAGCGGTTGTTCGCAATATTCCGTTATCGTTCACCAACGCACTTGCGAATTACTTCGGAACGGGGCCAAAGGATGTTGACCTCGCCCGGCAACAACATGCAACCTATGTTGAAGCTTTGAAAAACGCAGGTATTGATGTTCATGTCATCGATGCAGATGAAAATCACCCCGATTGCGTTTTCGTTGAAGATCAGGCAGTTGTTATCGACGGACACATTCTCCTTCCCGTTCCAGGCCATCCCACTAGAGTGAATGAACAACCGCCAATTTCAAAATACCTCCAAAAACAACTTCGGAAAATGAAAATCCGAACATGCAAGATGGGTGGTGAGGCAAGAATGGATGGGGGTGACATCTTACGATTAGGCAACCTCTTTTTTGTGGGTCGCTCAACGAGAACAAACGACCGTGGAATTTTTGTTCTCAACGAATTACTTGAATGGCTAGGCTATGAATTACGTATCATCAATATTCCATCAAACGCACTTCATTTGACAAGCATCTCTTCAACACCTACTGACTCCATCATCCTCGCAGCAGAAGGTTACCTCAAGCCAGAAGATTTTGGTGAATTGCCTGAAGGTGTAAAAGTGGTCATGATGCCAGCAGAAGAGGTCTATGGCTGCAACACCATCGGTTTACCCGGTAACAAAGTACTCATTGCACAAGGATACCCTTCCGTGGCCAGATATTTAGAGAACGAGGGGCTAGAAGTCACCCAACTCGATTTTAGCGAAATACGTGCAGCCGATGGCTCACTTACATGCTGCTCAATTTTCTATTGAACATCACTCATGGAAAGATTGAGCCAAAGAAGCAAAGCTTGATGCAATTCATCTGTAGTTACTCCATTCCATAAATTATTTTCAAAAACACCCGACATGAGCGAGTCTGCGAGAATATATTCTTTTGCGGAGGGAATAAATTCAATTGTTTTTGTATGGTCTTTGTATAATCCTATTTCAAAACCAATCCACGGCTCATCTCGGAGTGCAAGGGAACGAAACTTTTCTGACGAAATAAAACTCATCATGTCATCCAAAGAATAGAATGAACAAAGCATACAAAGGGTTTCTTCCAGTTGTTCATCATCTGCAGATAAGTTTGGTTTTTCAGCAAGAATTTGCTTCTTCGCCATCGTTAACAACGGTATATCAGCCATAACTTGCTCTAAGAGCCCAGCCAACATAACATTAACCTACCTTCTCATCACCGTGCTCTGGTAAAACTCATTCTTATATATCCCATTAAATTGGAAACAACATGCACAACTACAGCGACGAAGAAAAGTGCCCAGTTATGCACGGGGCAATGACGACATCCACACCAGAAAAGAGATCAAACCAAGCGTGGTGGCCAAACCAACTCAACTTGACCATCCTCCACCAACATGATGCAAAAACGAACCCGCTTGGCTTGGATTTTGATTACACTGAAGCATTCAAATCGATTGATTATGCTGCACTTAAAGCAGACCTTCACGCTCTCATGACCGACAGCCAAGACTGGTGGCCAGCAGACTACGGCCACTATGGACCATTCTTCATTCGAATGACCTGGCACGCCGCTGGAACATACCGTATTGGTGATGGTCGTGGTGGAGCTGGAACCGGCGCACAACGATTTGCTCCACTCAACAGTTGGCCAGACAACGGCAACCTCGACAAAGCACGACGATTATTGTGGCCAATTAAACAAAAGTACGGCAACAAAATCAGTTGGGCTGACCTTCTCGTCCTTACCGGAATTGTTGCCATCGAATCTATGGGCGGACCAGTGTTTGGATTTGGCGGTGGCCGACCAGATATTTGGCAACCCGAAGAGGACACCTATTGGGGAAGTGAAGATGAATGGCTCGGAGACAACCGGTATGGCGACACCCGCCAAGACCTCGAAAACCCACTAGCAGCTGTTCAAATGGGACTCATTTACGTCAACCCAGAAGGGCCAAACGGTAACCCAGACCCCCTTCTCAGCGCTCAAGATATCCGCGAAACATTTGCTCGAATGGCAATGAATGACGAAGAAACAGTAGCCCTCACCGCAGGTGGACACACCTTTGGAAAAGCCCACGGTGCAGGCGATGCTGGACTGGTTGGAGCAGAACCTGAGGGGGCATCCATCGAAGAACAAGGCTTTGGCTGGACAAACGCACACGGCTCAGGAAAGGGTCGCGACGCAATTACAAGCGGCATCGAAGGTGCATGGACGGCAAACCCAACACAATGGGACAACGGTTATTTTGACCTTCTTTTCAAGTATGAAGATTCCTGGACACTCGTCAAGAGCCCAGCAGGTGCAAACCAATGGACTCCAGCAAACCCAGATGCTGAAGATTTAGCTCCAGATGCAGAAGATGCATCAATAAAAGTTGCAACCATGATGACCACAGCTGACATGGCTATGATTCGAGATCCTGAATACCGAAAGATTTCCAAATTCTACCATGAGAACCCAGAAGCATTTGGTGACGCATTTGCTCGAGCGTGGTTCAAACTTCTCCACCGTGACATGGGACCAAAGTCTCGATACCTCGGACCAGATGTTCCTGACGAAGACCTCATTTGGCAAGACCCAGTTCCTGCAGGTTCAACATCATACGATGTCGCAGCACTCAAGAACGCTATCAAAGGCAGCGGACTCTCTGTTGCTGAACTTGTCGAAACAGCATGGGCAAGTGCCTCAACGTTCCGAGGCTCTGACAACCGTGGCGGTGCAAACGGTGCAAGAATTCGTCTTTCGCCACAAAAAGACTGGGAAGGCAACAAACCTGAGCAACTTGCAAAAGTTCTCTCAAAACTCGAACCACTTGCTGCAGCTCACGGTGCAAGCGTTGCAGATACCATCGTCCTTGCTGGTAATGTAGGAATCGAAATGGCATCTGGTGTTGAAGTTCCATTCACACCAGGTCGTGGAGATGCAAGTGCAGACCAAACCGATGCAGACTCATTTGCAGTCCTCGAACCACTCGCATGTGGATTCCGAAACTTCCTCAAGAAGAATTATGCAGTCAGCCCAGAAGAAATGATGCTCGATAAGGCTCAACTTCTCGGTCTATCAGCTCCCGAAATGACGGTTTTGGTCGGAGGAATGCGAGCACTCGGTGTGAGTTCAGACGCAAGAGGACTATGGTCCGACGGCTCAACACTCGACAACTCCTTCTTCACAACATTGCTCGACATGAATGTTGCATGGACGGCCACAGGTAGTAACTCCTACGTTGCACGAGACCGCTCAACCGGTGCAGATGTTCGAACCGCTTCAAGGTACGACCTCGTGTTCGGAAGCAACTCGCAACTCCGAGCAATTGCTGAAGTGTATGCACAAGATGACAACAAAGACAAATTTGTTAACGATTTCATCGCTGCATGGAACAAGGTTATGAACGCAGACCGCTTTGATGTTGCTTGAGAACATTAACTCTTCTTTGAGCGTTTTTCTTCGATCACAGGCGGCCAAATCGGTGCTTTTGCGCCTTCCTTACCTTCGATGTGATTGATGAAAGTCCGCCGCGTTGGGTAAGCAAAATCAATATCTTCACAGTTTGCAAATTCAGTGAGAATCTTTTCCCAAATGCGCTCTTCCGATTGCCTTTTATCCGTTAGTTCGATGAGATAACGAAGTGAAAAATGCACTCCGCTTGGGGTTACGCTGGTAAAGACCTCAGGACGAAAACTACCCAACCGAAGTTTGTATTCGCGAAATACTTTCTTCATCTGTTTTTTTGCTTTGACTTCCCCATCTTGAGATTCAATGGCGATAATGCCAAGAACAATTTCCTTGGCTTTCTGCCAATTTGATTCAAATGTGACTTCAACACCGATCTCATTCCATAGTAATCCAAAACCTTTACTTGAGTTGTACAAAGGCTCTTCCATGAATATCTTGTTTGGAATGTGTACCAATCGTCCAGTAGGCATCGAGGCTCCGTCAAGCCCATCAACCTCAGCAACGACTGTTGAAAAGAGTCGAATATCAGCAACATCACCAGCGATGGTACCTACACGTAGGCGATCGCCGACCACAAACGGTCGACGTATGACGACATAAGCCCAACCTGCAATACTCGCAATAGGTTGGTTAAGGACGACCACGAGCCCAGCAATGAAGAAACCAAAGAAGGTGACAAAATCACCCACCCCAGTGTACCAAACGCGACCGACCAGGATGAAGGATAAGAAGACAAAGACATACCAACTCAATTTTCTCCAAGTGTAAATATTGAACTCATTTTGCGTTCGACTCTCAACGCCACGTAAGACAATGGCACGGAAAAAATACAAAATTGAAACACTGACAACCGATACGATGACTTTACTTTCAGTCTCAGGTGACAGCATAAGAAAATCGGGTATCAACCCATCGTAATCTACCATAGAGGACATCTGCGATTTTTCGCGTATTTCTTCTTTCACATTTCATGTCTGAAATTCAATCGAATTTCTTCAGCAATGATTACCACGGGAGTACTTGACCTGTGTATTCAACAAATTGACCCGATTCCTCTAATGAGATGTTCTCGATTTGTTCAAGCATACCTGCAACACTGTCTTTAACATGCACAGGAGCATTTGGTCCACCCATGTCAGTTTTTACCCAGCCGGGATGAAGTAAGATTGTTCGTATTCCATCGTTTCTAAGTTCATTTCTTGCAGCAGCAGTAAACATATTCAATGCGGTTTTTGATGCACGATAAGCATATGATTTGCCGCTTTCACAATCCCCAATTGAGCCCATGAGGCTCGTCACCATTGCAACACAAGGATTGGTTGCTTGTCGTAACTGCGGCAACGCAGATTGCGTGACCATCATGGGTGAAATGGCGTTGACTTGAAGAACTTCAAGTGCTACATCCCACTCCACATCATCGAACGACGCCCATCTGCCATCAGACACTCCAGCGTTATTGACGAGCAGCTCGATGGGTTCATCAATTGATGTAAAAATATCTTGAATCTCTTGTACGTGACGAACATCTACAGTGAAAATTTTCTTTGGTTGATGTGCCTCCAATTCTTCTGATGATTGACGGCAGATGGCGTATACTTCCCAACCCGCTGTACTCAATTGATGTACAAATTCTAAACCAATTCCACGATTTGCTCCTGTTACAACTGCTGTGGGCATGTGATTGCATAGCGTCTATGGTTTAACTTTCTCGTGACACAATTTCGATAAATCTAGAATCCGTTAGAAGGCTCTTCGAATTGATAACATTACAAAATTCTCCATGAAGGCTTGCGAGTGCAGTTCGATGCAAAAGGTCAGCATCGAAGATTTCCCCATTTGAAGCGGTGCGTGAGAATGTCGCACAAGCATCACCGACCAGGCAAACATCAAACCCAAGGTTACCTGCCATTCGAACAGTCGTTGATACGCAATGGTTGGTGGTCAATCCAAGGACAACGAGTTTTTGATACCCTTCAATACGCAATACTTGTTCAAGGTCAGTGCCGATGAAACAACTGTTCACATTTTTAATAATCTCTCTTTCATTCTGCTTTGGCTTGGCCCAATCGAAGAAGGCGAAACCGGGCAGCTCTGCTCGGAGCGGACTATTTGGTTCCATAGAGGCATGTCGAACATGAATAATCTTACCACCATTCGCCCGCCAATGCGCAAGTACTGCCTGTGCATTTTTTTCAAATTGAGGGTTATTTCGCTGACCCCAAAACGAGTCATTGAAACCTCTTTGACAGTCGATGAGAAGAAGAACCCAATTGTCGTCCATGCCTTTTGCAACGGGTGTTTCTCTATGAGTATTTATTTCAGATCTTAACAATCACTATTCGATAGAATTTGATGAAGCATGTTTGAGCAAGTATGTTTTCTCTGCATCCGAATAAAGCCAAAACCACACCACCCCAGCAACTACTTGGAGTAATGCAGTCACAGCGAGGATGTTTCGAACAGAGAATGTTGTGTATTCAAGCACTGAACCTGCGATAAGAGCGGACAATCCCATCATGAGCGTAATGAGAAAAAAGTCTGTTCCAGCAACTCTTCCACGCCACTCATCCTCACTTCTTTTTTGGAGCATTGTAGTTGAGAGAACCCAATTTATACCACTCGCAGCGTGAGACAAAAATACGAAAAAGAGAATGTACCATTCCCACGAGATGACAGATACGATGAGGTAAAACCCTCCACATAAACAAAGAACGATGAGAATGATGCGTGCACCAAATTCAGGAACACTCATGTATTTTCGAAAGGCCACAGGACCGAATCCTGAACCCAAACCCCTAGCCATGTACAGCAACCCTATGCC
>Ga0255780_10002876_pt1 | contig 15244 bp, 19 predicted proteins | sample 071ome_32_FD_179978 | JGI IMG/M metagenome (GOLD analysis project Ga0255780, IMG submission 179978) | Coastal salt marsh microbial communities from the Groves Creek Marsh, Skidaway Island, Georgia - 071405AT metaG (version 2) | ecosystem: Environmental > Aquatic > Marine > Intertidal zone >... | reverse complement strand
ACCGCAAGGGTAAAGGCAATTTTTGTCAGCATGAATCAAACCTTATCTATCTAAACGCTAGTGTATCAGCCTGTTTCGCATGGATTGCAGCTTTTAGCTATGATGGCAAAAAACAAAAACACCTAGGAGGCCTCATGAAACTGACAAAACTCATTTTGATGGCAGTAATCACTGCCTTAGCAACCCCAACTTTTGCTGAAGAAGGTAGCGGTGGTAAGGAAGTCAATATCACGCGCTCGATGAAATCAGCCGAAACTAAACACAATGGAGTGACCGTCACGATTCAACGTAATCAAAATACTAATAACACCATTCATCCTAAATTCCAGCTGACCTCGCGTCCTTGCCCACCATTCTGTATTCAGCCGATTCATTTAGCTGATGGCGTTCAAACAATCGATGAGCTCGACATGATTGATTACCTAAAACGTGTGGGTGAAGGTGATGATAGCGTGCTGGTTATTGACTCTCGCGGCGCTGATTGGCTTAAGCGCGGGACCATTCCAGGTAGCGTTAACATTCATTACAAAAAGCTCAGCATGAAAGCGAATAGCGAAGAATCGATTGCCGAAATTTTGGAAGATCAATTTGGCGCCCAGCGTACAGCTGAATTCTGGAATTTTAGTAATGCAAAAACCTTAGTGCTTTTCTGTAATGGTGTTTGGTGTGGACAAGCCCCCACGAACATCAAGTCATTACTGCGTATTGGCTACCCACCAAATAAGTTAAAGTGGTACCGCGGTGGTATGCAGAACTGGGAGGTACTGGGATTAACCAGCATCAAGCCAAACTGATGAAAAAAGCGATGAGCCTTGTGCTCATCGTGCTTGCGCTTGTCGGATGTACGGCACCTGATAAGCCAAGCGTATCGCTTTACCTTGCAGTGCAACGTGGTGACCTCGAACAGGTCGAGCGTCACCTGCACTGGGGAACTGATCTCAATACTGCATTTCCCAACGGCAGCTATGCACTTCACGAAGCAGTTCGCTTAGGTCGTTTTGTTATTTCTAAAGCGATTCTTGATGCCTCATCAGATATCAATCTGCGAAATCAACAAGGCGACACTGCAATTGAGCTCGCTGTATTGAATGGTCGCATTCAAATAGCTGAACTCATGATCAAACGCGGTGCTCAGATTAACCCCGATCGCACACTCCTAAGATTGGCCCAACAAGATGTTTATGACCGTGATTCAGTCAAATTCTTGATTGAGCAAGGCGCCAAACTTGACACCCAAGATGCCGCTGGTGATACCTCTCTGATTATTGCGATTCGTCATAACAACCATCGACTTGCCCACCACTTAGTCAACCAAGGTGCTTCGGTGAACCAAACTAGTAAAACAGGCCTTTCTCCTCTAGCAGTCGCGAAGCAACAAAAGAACCCAGAACTGGTGACTTTTCTAGTTAAAAACGGCGCTTCTGAATAAGCGTTAGCTGCCCTGCTGCGGTATCATTTGCTGCAGATAATTTGTTTTAGACACGGAGCAGTAAATGGCCAGCACCCCTGATGAATTGACGATCAACTGGAACGAAGGCGGTATCGATACCGTTAAAGAACTGGATAAAAAGATCCTCTCAAAAGGCGCTTGGACCACTATTCTGTTCCGTTACCAAGACTGGGTTCCGAGCAAAGAGGAATATAGCAAAGACAAGTACTCGATTCGCCGCTATCAGAAGCGAAATGGCGAATATCAGCAGAAGTCTAAGTTCAATATCTCTAGCCCAGATCAAGCTCAGCAACTGATCGAAGCGCTACAGGGCTGGATTAAAGACTAATCAACCCCGATCTGTGTCGGCCACTCGAGAAGCTGGTCGACCAACTGGCGTTGTTGTTCTGACAACGCCGGATCAATCACCATCTTAGATAAAGTTTTGCGGTAATCCTTAAGACTGGGGCCTGTCGCTCCGCCCTCTTGAATTCGCTGACGACGAAACTCATCCCATTGGGCTTTCTCATGGGTACTGAGGTGATCAGGCCAATTACGCGCACGATATCGCCATACCAATTCTCGCCAACGTTCATCCTCAAAAGGAAAGGTACTACTCGCTAGTTCTTCTGGGGGCGTAAGGTGAAGCTGCTTCGCTAACCGTTTGTCGCCTGCACCAATAAAGCCACCGTATAAATTGAAGTCAGGATCCGTATCGCCTGCGAAGTCGTCACTTGCATAAAGAGCTTCGAGTTTCTTTTGCCATACCGCTTTATTGTTCAGTAGCAATTCAATGTGCTTTTGTTCACGTGCGAGACCTAAATCCCATTGCTCACGTGCTTCATCAGTTAATGTATTGATTGGCACAACCACCGGCGCCTGATTCACTCGGATACCTTTTAACGCTATCCGCTCAACACCTTCTGGTAAATCTTCTGAACGAGTATAAAGCCGTGCTTTCAGCTCATCGACATCGCATTCCAATAAGGGTGTTGGATCCACACGCAGATCATAGGTAATTACTTGATTAGGATTCTTCGGATGACGAATCAGTGGCAGCACACTCGCAATACAGCCCAAACGCGCTGGAAAACGCATCGAGCTATGCACAACTGGCTTTGGATTCACGACATCTAAAAGGGTATTGATCGAGTGTTTATCGCGATGCGTGAAAACATAATCAAACAACTTAGGCTGCGCTTGTTTTAACAGCTTAGCTAAAGCGATTGTCGCTTTCACATCGACTAAAGCATCGTGAGCACCAGCGTGCTCTATTTTATTCGCTGCGGTGAGATCCTCTAAACGAAAACTGTTTGAACCATCGTCTTTGGTTGGCCAGTTAATACCCTCAGGCCGCAATGCACGCGTTAATCGCACAACATCAATCAAGTCCCAACGTGAGTTCCCATTGGCATACTCACGCTCATACGGATCATAAAAGTTTCGATACAAGCCGAAGCGCGTCACGGTATCGTCAAAGCGAAGCGTGTTGTAACCCAGCGCACAGGTACCTGGCGTGCTCAACTCTTCATGAATGAAACGGAAGAAGTCCGCTTCTGGCGCACCTTGCTCAAAGGCTAATTGCGGGCTGATTCCAGTAACCATGCAAGCCTCTGGATGCGGCAAGAAATCATCTGCCGGTTTGGCATAGATGACTAATGGCTTGCCTATAGGATTGAGATCGAGATCAGTGCGTAGACCCGCAAATTGTGAGGCGCGATCACGGCTCGGATCTGCGCCCCAAGTTTCATAGTCATGCCAGTAAAAGGTTTCAGTCATAGGCACAACTTACAACAAAAAAGCCGACCTGCGAGTACAGATCGGCTTTTTATTTGTCTCAGAGATGAGCGGTAGATTACTTCTTACCAACCTTCTCTTTGATACGTGCTGCCTTACCGGTCAAGCCGCGCAAGTAGTACAACTTCGCACGACGAACATCACCACGACGCTTAACCTCTACTGAGTCAACCGCAGGACTGTAAGTTTGGAATACACGCTCAACGCCTTCACCGTGAGAGATCTTACGAACAGTGAACGATGAGTTCAGACCACGGTTACGCTTTGCAATACAAATACCTTCGTATGCCTGCAAACGCTCACGGTCGCCTTCTTTAACTTTAACTTGAACGACAACAGTGTCGCCTGGACCAAAATTAGGCATTTCTTTGCCCATTTGTTCTGCTTCGAGTTCCTGGATGATGTTGCTCATCGCCCTTGCTCCTGCTTATTTAGCCATGGTGCCTCACGGCACGATTCAGTTCACTGCTCACCCTGATGGGCTTGCTTAAATTCGTCGAGCAATTCTTGCTCTTGTTTGTTGAGTTCTCGACCCTCTAATAAATCAGGTCGTCTCAACCAAGTCCGCCCTAACGCTTGTTGTAAACGCCAAAGCCGAATCTTTTCATGATCACCTGACAACAACACCGATGGCACATCTTGATCCAAGATGTTTTCTGGCCGCGTGTAATGCGGACAGTCCAGCAAGCCATCACTAAAGGAATCTTGCTCGGCTGATTCGGCATGACCCAGCGCACCAGGTAACAAACGAATCATGCTGTCGATCACCACCATCGCTGGTAGCTCTCCCCCGGATAACACAAAGTCTCCGAGTGACCATTCTTCATCAACAAAAGAGTGAATCACTCGTTCATCGATGCCTTCGTAACGTCCGGCAATCAAGATGATGCCGCTCGTTTGTGTCGCCGCTAATGCCGTCGCTTGAACAAAGCGCTGACCCTGCGGTGACAGGTAAACTACTTTTGAAGTTGGGTTTTGAGCTTTCGCGGCTTGAATCGCGGCAAGCAAAGGTTCCACCTTCATCACCATCCCAGGGCCACCGCCATAGGGACGATCATCAACGGTTTGATGCACATCCTCGGTGTAATCTCGAGGGTTCCAAAGCACTAGCTTCGCTAGTCCCTTGTCGATTGCACGCCCGGTTACCCCTAAGCGAATCGCATCAAACATCTCTGGAAACAGCGTGATGACATCAAATCGCATCATCTCTTTCCTAAAATTCTGGATCCCAGTCCACCACCATTAAGCGGCTTTCGAGATCAACCGATTGGATCACCTGATCCATGACAAAAGGGATCAAGCGTTCGCGATCTCCTTTTACCACCACCACGTCGTTAGAACCTGTTTCAAACAGATGATCGACATGGCCGAGTTCTAGACCTTCTTGGGTTTGGACTGCCAAACCAATTAGATCTGCCCAGTAGAACTCTGCGTCTTCAAGCGCTGGAAGCTGCTTTCGCTGGATGGCAATGATGGCACCCGCTAGCGCTTCGGCTTGGTCTCGGTCATTACAACCTTTGAGTTTGATCACAACAGCCTTACCTTGGCGTCGTCCCGAACTCAATTTCCATCGCGTCCATTCACCGTTCTGTTGTAACAACAGCGCACTGTATGTCGTGATGTTTTCTCGAGGCATGGTATCTGAATGAACTTTCACCCAGCCTTGTAAACCATGCGCTCCAGTAACGTAACCGAGGGTGACAAGATCGTTCTCGTCACCCTCGGTAATGTGCGTTTCTGTGCTCATTATCGACTCGCTACGCAATCAAGCCGACGAGCATGCCGCTTAAGATTAAGCAGACGCTCCCTTACGGGCCGCATCAACAACCTTAGCTGCGCGATCTGACAACTGAGCACCTACTGAAATCCAGTAGTCAACACGCTCGATGTCGATGCGTTGCTCTTCAGTGCCTTCTACTGCCAATGGATTGTAAAAACCCAAACGCTCGATGTAACGACCGCCACGTGCACGACGTGAGTCAGCTGCCACCAAGTGGTAGAAAGGACGCTTCTTCGCGCCACTGCGGGCTAAACGAATTGAAACCATGCTTCGTAAACCTAATGTTTGTTACTAATATCTAAACGGTCTTTCTGGTCTGAATTCTCAGACAGACGGCACCTCTAACAGGGGCCCCCGTGAAGGAAACGCGGTATTCTACGCAAATCGCGGCATTTGTGAAGCGAAAATTAATGCGATTTGTCTATCAAAGGGTCTGAAATGTCAGAAAAAAGTTCAAAATCCGGAGCACCTCAGCTGCACCAAGGCTTTGACAGCTCTGCGCCCTATCCTGTGAGCCGATTAGCACCGGCATTTAATCTGGTCGAACTCGCTGAACAGGTCGAAAAAGCCGATGAAATGCTAGCGGGTCAGGTGAATGTTCAATTGGAACAAATTGCGCAGCAAATCAAGTTCTTACAAGAACAGGCGCGTGGAATTTTAACTCAAGCGCAGGAAAACATGCAGCTGCATCGCGCGAAGTGCCAATTTAAGAAGATTCCGGGCAAGATCTATCATTTATACAAAACGCCAGAGGGTGCGAGCCAGTTTTCGATGCTCTCGCCGGATGACTGGAAGGGAAATCCGCCAAACGAATATCTTGGCGCTTATTGTATGGGCAGTGATATGCGCTGGGCACCTGCTGATCAGGCTCGTCAGAGCATCGATCCCGATGTGTTGCGCCTGTTGACTCTCGACTGATTATTTAAACGGGAAGCCGCCGCCCCCACCAAGACCGCCTAAACCGCCAAGACCTGGAATTTTGCCACCCAAGCCTTTGAGCATTTTTTCCATACCGCCGCCTTTCATCTTCTTCATCATCTTTTGCATCTGCATAAACTGCTTCAGCATGCGATTGACGTCTTGCACCTGAGTGCCAGAACCTGCAGCAATACGCTTTTTACGCGACCCCTTGATAACTCCAGGAAATTCACGCTCCTGCGGTGTCATCGAATTAATGATGGCAATGGTGCGATTGGTCTCTTTATCACCAACCTGCGCTTTGACCGCATCTGGAATTTGCCCCATACCTGGCAGCTTATCCATCAAGCCAGACATGCCACCCATATTTTGCATTTGTTCCATCTGCTCTTTGAAATCCGCCAAGGTGAAGTCTTTACCTTTTTGTAATTTCTTTGCGAGCTTCTCAGCCTTATCGTGATCAACCTTTTGTGTGACCTCTTCGACCAAGCTCAGTACGTCACCCATGCCCAAAATACGCGAAGCAACACGATCAGGATGGAAGGCTTCTAGCGCAGTTGTTTTCTCACCAACACCTAAGAACTTAATTGGCTTACCGGTAATTTGACGGATTGATAAGGCCGCACCACCACGTGCATCACCATCTGTTTTCGTCAGAATCACACCGGTGAGTGGTAGCGCTTCATCAAAGGCTTTGGCGGTATTCGCTGCGTCCTGACCGGTCATCGCATCAACAACGAACAGTGTCTCCACTGGGTTGATCGATGCATGCAGCGCTTTGATCTCTTGCATCATTTCGCCATCGACGTGCAAACGGCCCGCCGTATCCACCAGCAGCACATCGCAGAACGAACGTTTTGCAGCATCTAGCGCTTCTTTCGCAATCGCGTTCGGCTTTTGCATGATGTTCGACGGATGGAAATCAACGCCGACTTCGTTAGCCAAGGTTTGCAGCTGATCAATCGCGGCAGGACGATAAACGTCACAGCTCACCACCATGACCTTTTTGTTATGTCGCTCTTTTAATAGGCGTGCAAGCTTACCCACACTGGTGGTTTTACCCGAACCTTGCAGGCCCGCCATCATCACCACAGCCGGCGGTTGCGCATTCAGGTTAAGGCCTTCATTAGCCTCACCCATCACCGTAACCAGCTCGTCATTAACGATCTTTACGAGGGCCTGACCTGGCGTCAGGCTCTTCATTACCGCCTCACCGAGCGCCTTTTCTTTAACTTGATCGACAAACCCCTTAACCACAGGCAGCGCAACGTCTGCCTCGAGAAGCGCCATGCGCACTTCACGCATCGTGTCTTTGATGTTGTCTTCGGTAATACGACCCTGGCCGCGCAATTTCTGCAGCGCACCACCTAAACGGTCAGACAGATTCTGAAACATAGATCAGCTCGAGAAGTTCTTGAGAATGTGGTCATTATAACGGTTCAAGGCAGCACCTGCTGTGCTCGCGTACCCACAGCCGATATGCGATTATTCCCGCTCATGGATAACCATCTTTTATCGCTGCTGAGTATTGCGCTCTACCTGCTCGCAGGCGCTAGCCTGGGAATGCGATTGTTTGCCACTCAGCATGCACTGACCCCACAGAGAAGTCTGGCGTTTAGCTTCGCGGCAATCGCAGCACTTTTACATGCCTGGGTGTTAGTTGCGGCAATGGACACCGCTGCCGGCATCAACTTCAACATCTCCAATGCTGTATCGCTAACCACCTTCGTGATTGCTGTATTGCTGATTATTTCAGCCATCAGTAAGCCAATTGATAATCTGGGCATTGTGATCATGCCGCTGGCGGGATTTACACTCTGGCTTCAAATGAGCTACCCGAGTGAACATTTACTCAACACTAATGCGAGCTGGGCACTGCGACTCCATGTGGTTACATCCATGTTGGCTTATGCCATTTTGACCCTTGCCGCAGTTCAAGCATTGCTGCTATCGATTCAAGATAATCATTTGCGTAAGCATCACCCAGGCGGCTTTATTCGCTTACTACCCCCTCTACAAACCATGGAAGCGCTGCTATTTGAGATGATTGGTGTGGGCTTCGTGTTGCTGTGCTTAGCCCTAAGTTTTGGCTTTATCTATCTCGACGATATGTTTGCGCAAAAAGTGGCACACAAAACGATCTTGTCGATTATCGCATGGATTGTTTTTGCCACCTTATTGGCAGGACGCTATCGCTTTGGCTGGCGTGGTCGCACTGCGATTAATTGGACAATCAGTGGATTTGTGATTTTGATGTTGGCTTACTTCGGCAGCAAAGTGGTACTCGAGCTACTTCTCGGCTATTAGGCAATCTCTGTAACTCGATAGCCTTTCGGGGCTTCAGCATCACGAACGATATCCACCATACCTGGGGTAAATTCTCCGCAAGTCCGATCAGCAAAGAAACGCTTCAAACTAACTTCTACGGTTGGGAAAGCAAGCTCTCCCCAAGGAATTTCATTCTCGCTGAATAGGCGCACATCTAGGCTTTCTTCACCAGCTGAAAAATCAAGATCGATCAATTGCGCTCTAAACAGCATATAGACTTGATTAATTAAAGGCAGATTGACCGTCATGTAAAGCTCATCAATCTCAACGCGCGCATTGGCTTCTTCAAGAGTCTCACGCATAGCACCAGCATGGGTTGATTCGCCGTTTTCCATGAAGCCCGCCGGTACTGTCCACAAGCCATAGCGTGGCTCGATCGCTCGCTTACACAACAGCACCTTATCTTCCCAAACAGGAATGCAGCCGGTCACGATCTTGGGGTTTTGGTAATGAATCTCACCGCAGGTAATACACACATGACGTTCACGGTTATCGCCCAAAGGGACCTTCAGCTCTAACTGTGAGCCACATGCCATACAAAATTTCATCGTCATGGCTTTATTTTAGCCTGTGTGAGAGAACATCGGGCGACTAAGACAGTATGGTTTTCTCAGTCATCCGCCATTCAACCCTCTTAGTTACGATGCTCGAAGTAATTCTCGCCCATTCTCAGAGCGCGCTTGTTAGACTTCAAAAAAATATAAGAGATCAACCTATGGACATCAAAAGCTTCCACCATAATTCAAAAGCCAAGACAGGCGTATTGATCGTCAACCTTGGCACCCCGGATGCACCTGATACCAAATCGGTACGTCGGTATTTAAAAGAATTCTTGTGGGACCCACGCGTAGTTGAAGTGCCTCGCCCTATCTGGTGGTTTGTACTTAACTTCATCATCCTCAATACACGTCCACGCAAATCAGCAAAGGCGTATCAAAAAGTATGGACCGAAGACGGCTCACCTTTGATGAGCATTTCAAAAGAACAAACCGCTGCAATCAGCGAATCACTTAACGCTGCTTATGGCGATGAAGTGGTGATTGATCTTGCAATGCGCTATGGCTCGCCATCGATCGGCTCTGTGCTTAAAAGCATGCAAGAGCGTGGCGTACGTGAATTACTTGTTGTTCCGATGTATCCGCAGTACTCAGCAACCACCACAGCATCCATCTTTGATGAGGTTACCGACCAACTCAAAAAATGGCGCTGGTTACCAGAACTGCGTTTTATCAATCACTACCATGACAATCCTGACTACATAGAAGCACTGGCTAACAGTGTTGAAAGTTGGCGTGCAGAACATGGGGGTGCGGACAAACTGCTCATGTCATTTCATGGTGTACCTGAAGAGTACTTCCATAAAGGCGACCCTTATCACTGTGAATGTCACAAAACAGGCCGCTTGCTGGCTGAGCGCCTAGGTTTAAAAGAGGGTGAATGGCAGATCAGCTTTCAATCACGCTTAGGACCAAAACAATGGTTATCACCTTACACCGACCACACGCTTGAAAAGTTTGGCGAAGAAGGTGTGAAGTCTGTTCAAGTGATTTGCCCAGGCTTTGCAGCTGATTGTCTAGAAACCATTGAAGAGATTGGCATGGAAAACCGCGACACTTTCTTAGAAGCGGGTGGCGAACGTTACGAGTACATCGCTTGTTTGAATGCGCAACCCAATCACATTGCGATGTTGAGTTCGCTTATACAGAAGCACCTTGGTGGCTGGGTGTCACACACTCAAGATCCTGAAGAAACATTGGCTCACGCTAAAAAGCTAGGCGCAACGCAATGACCCACCACCCACTGGCAAGTCATTTTTTTGTCCTGCTTCAATTCAGCTCCATTGGCGTTGGGTTTTATCCCTTTGCGGACACTCAAAACCCAATTGCTTGGCTGGCGATAACGGGGCTCGGTGTTTTGGTTGGCATCTATACTTTGATGCACAACAAACTGGGTAATTTTGCGATTTATCCTGAGATTCTCGATAACGCGAACTTTATTGTGACTGGACCTTATCAGTGGGTACGTCACCCTATGTATCTATCGGTCATGCTCTTTATGTTGGGCATGGTGATTTATAACAATCACTGGATTAACACTTTATCTCTGATCACACTAAGCTTGGCCATTCTTGGCAAGATGCATAAAGAAGAACAATATCTGCAAACTCGTTTTAGCAACTACGCTGATTACATGCGTAGTCATAAACGCCTGATCCCTTTTATCTACTAAATCATGACGCAACTTCGCCCCGTCGATATCACCTTACATCAAAAGTCGCATGCGCTCGAGATCACCTACACCGATGGTGTGACACATGAATTGAGCTGCGAACTCTTAAGGGTGTATTCGCCCTCTGCTGAGGTGCGTGGCCACTGGGGCCAGAAAGCCAAGCTCGAGGTGGACAAACAGGACGTCAACATCACCGAAATTATTCCCGTGGGCCAATATGCCGTAAAAATCGTGTTTGATGACGGTCATGACTCAGGCTTGTACGACTGGGATTACCTATATGACTTGGGGCGTAAGAAAGCTCTATACTGGACTGAGTATCTGGAAAAGTTGCATGAAAAAGGTCACCAACGTCAAAAACCCTCATGGGAGTCTTAACGTGAAGCGCTTACTCATTTTAGGTCTATTACTCGTTACCTCCATCTCGTTCGCTGAAGAGTCGGGCAAATGGGAATCTCCTGAGCGTGTCGAAGGCACAACAACTGTCAGCGTTGAGCAAGCTGCAGAATTATTTAATCGCGGCGTTACTTTTCTTGATGTGCGAAATCAACGCTTATTCAATCGCAAACATATTCCCAATGCGATTCATCTTGATTTAAAAAATGGCTACTCAAAAGAAGCCTTGATGGGACTAATTCAACCCGATCAAGAGATTGTGATTTATTGCAGCGGCAAAAAGTGCTCACGTAGCTATCGCGCATCAACCCTGGCCGTACATTGGGGCTACACCAAGATTTACTACTTTCGCGATGGCGTGATTGGTTGGAAAACCGCTGGTCTGCCGATGACGTTTGCTGACGGCACGACCCGCCCTGCTACTGCAAAAGATTAATCACACGAATCGGTGTAGGTGAATCCACCGGCATTTAGTTCATCGAGTAAATCTTTAAACGGTTGATCGATCTCATCTCCGCGATAACCCAACTCAATTCTTGGATGCTCACCTAAGCGCGGCAAGCTAAACAGTTTGTGCTTTGGATATTTTTCCATCATGCGATCCATGATTGGTACCAGCTTTGACTCAATCGCACCCTCAACCCACACTGCTTTTTGCTTTTCTGGATTGATCAAAGGATAGAACTGCTCTAAGACCCAATCGGTCATTGGATGCGCCATATCCGGGAAGCCCGGCATAAAGTAGTGCTGATTAATATAAAAGCCTGGAATACGATTGTACGAATTAGGTATCAACGCACTCCCCTTAGGCAGATCTGCCATACGCACACGTGTTGGATAAGCCTCATCACCGAACTTGTCGACCAAGATATCAATAAACTCTTTATGCGCTTCCATAGGCACACCAGCTGCTTTGGCAGCACAAGCACGCGTGTGATCATCCGGTGTTGCGCCAATACCACCACAGCAAAATACAGGACGATCTTCTGACATGGTCCGACGCAGCTCAGCTTCAAGGTAAGCAGGATCATCAGATAAGATACGTAACCAAGCGATGCCATAGCCGCGCATACGAATGCGATCGCCAATCCCTTGGAAATGACGGTCTTTACGACGACCATTCAATATCTCATCACCAATTACGATGATGCCAAAACGTTTATCAGACATTGTTTCGTAACTTCAATGAAGAGGGATAAGGATTTAAGTAATACTGATCGCCAATGTAAGGGTCAGGATGGCAGCGGAAGTAATGCGATAGCAACTTCATGGGCACGACCAAAGGCACATCACCACGCTTGTAGTCATCTAAAGCTTCTAGGATCTCTTTTTTGTCATCCTTATCAACGGCTTTTTTTAGATAACCCGTGAGATGCTGCATTACATTGACGTGCTGACGACGCTTTACACGTTGAGTTAACGCCGCCATGAGTTCACGACGATACTCGAGATAAAACACATCCAGATCAATGCCTTTGAGGTTGGCAACTTTTTGTCCGAGTGACTGATACGCGACCTGCGAGTGCGCCATGATCATGTACTTATGACGCGAGTGAAATGCAACAATTGCTTTTGCACTCAGCCCTTCATCTTTGAGCTTCAACAAACGGTGATAAACAAAGACGCGATTAACAAAATTCTCGCGCAGCATGTCATCACATAAACGACCTTCCTCTTCCATGGGAAGATCAGGCAACTCTTGCGCAAGCACTTCAGCATAGGCACCCGGTACTGGCGTATCACTTGGGTGGCCATTCTCCATGTAGGCCTTAACCTTAAATAAGCCGCAGCTAGGCGACTTACTTTTAAAGACATAACCCGACATCCCTTCCAGCTTTGGCACGGTATCAAAGGCAAAATTACGTAGGCGATCCGTCACATCAATCGAAGGGTCACGCACATCAAGTACGCGCACATCGCCATCTTTATGCACCAATCGAATTGGCGTTCGTGGAATGGTTAGGCCAATGCCGACCTCTGGGCAGAAGCTTGCGTAATCGACATACTCTGAAAATTCATTCATTAGCCAGCGATCACGTTTATGCGCGCTGTCAAAACGCACTTTCTCACCCGCTAAACAGCTACTCAGTGCAATCAATGGACGATCAGATATTGGCAAAATAAACCCCTTTCAAACTCTAGACATAATGAACCCCGCCGAAGCGGGGCTCAAGGGTTTATCGTCTATCTTGACTAAATCAGAAGGCGGCCGCTTCGATCTCAAGGTAGCTGGTATTAATGTGACCACCGACCGTATCGCCAAAACCATCCCAGTCTTTCCAAGCTGACAGCTTAGGCATCAGGGTTGGGCGAACCTCGTAGTCTGGCTTACCTTCTTCAAATGCAGCTTCTACTTCTTTGTAAACTGTCTGCATGTACTTTAAGTAATTTTCAGGCACTTCTCTGCCACCCGAACGACCATGCCCCGGCACAAAGGTTTTTGCTGGCAACTCAAGTAGCTTAGCAATTGCATCCATATTGCCTTTGAAGCTACCTTGGTCGATACGCAGAATACGGTTATTACCGACGTTATCGCCTGTGAAGACGGTTTCAAGCTCTGGAATGTACAACATCAAATCACTATCAGTATGCGACTTATCCACGTGCATCACCTCGAATGTTAAGCCCGCTAGGCTCAAACGATCGCCATCTTTGATCTCTTTTTCAGGAGGAATAGCAACCGTACCTTCAGATGCCTTGTGCGTCATTTCATGCATCAAGCTCAACCACTCAACATCCGCGCCAGCTTTGACACGTGAAACTAAGCGTGGGTGACCATAAATAGGCACTTCTGGGTAGGCTTCGCGAACTGCCTGATTACCCAACCAGTGATCACCGTGAATATGCGTATCAATAACCGCCACGACAGGCTTATCCGTCGTCGCTTTTAGATGCTTCATTAGCAGATGGCCGGTTTGTACTGTACCACCTGGATCAATCACAACCACACCTTCCGGGCCAACCACGAAGGCAGGGTTATTCATAAAGCCTTGGTTTTCAGGCGATGGATTACCTAAAGGACCATGAATGACATACACATTCTTTGTGACTTGTTCAGCAGTCCAATCACCACGAATCGGTGGTGCGATTTGTGCCGCAATCGCTACCGTAGCAACGACACCTAATAACCAAAACGCTAAGCTTTTACTTTTCATATCTATCTCATTTTTTACGGCGAGCACCCACACGTAAACGCAATGCATTCAGCTTAATAAAGCCTGCAGCATCTTTTTGATCGTAGGCGCCACCATCATCTTCAAAAGTCGCAATCGTTGCATCGAACAAGCTATCAGACTCAGAACGACGACCTTCAACAATCACGTTACCTTTATATAGCTTAATTCGTACATCACCGTTAACGGTTTCTTGTGTTTTATCGATCAAAGCTTGTAGCGCTTCACGCTCTGGGCTCCACCAATAACCGTTGTAGATCATTTCTGCATACTTAGGCATCAACTCATCCTTAAGATGAGCGGCATTGCGGTCTAAAGTTAGAGACTCAATCGCGCGGTGTGCTTTTAGCATCACGGTACCCGCTGGGGTTTCGTAACAACCACGAGATTTCATACCCACGTAACGATTTTCAACAATGTCATCACGACCTACGCCATTCGCACCAGCGACTTCATTAAGATGCTCCATCACCGTTGCTGGACTCATCGCTTTACCATCAATCGCTACGATATCGCCACGCTCGAAGGTCAACGTCAGAATGGTTGGCTCATCAGGCGCTTGCTCTGGAGAAACGGTCCAACGCCACATGTCATCTTCTGGGCCAACCCATGGATCTTCTAACTGATCACCCTCATATGAGATGTGTAACAAGTTAGCATCCATAGAATAAGGTGATTTTTTACCTTGCTTCGCGTAATCAATCTCGATGCCATTTTCTTCGGCATACTTCATCAACTTCTCACGCGACAGCAGATCCCACTCACGCCACGGCGCGATAACCTTTACATCCGGCTTAAGCGCATAAGCACCTAACTCGAAACGCACCTGGTCGTTACCTTTGCCGGTTGCCCCGTGAGAAATAGCATCTGCACCGGTTTCATTCGCAATCTCGATCAAACGCTTTGCAATCAAAGGACGTGCAATCGAGGTACCCAGTAAGTATTCGCCCTCGTAAATCGCGTTGGCACGGAACATAGGGAAGACGAAGTCACGCGCATATTCTTCACGCAGGTCATCGATGTAGATCTCTTTGATACCCATCGCTTTAGCTTTAGCGCGCGCAGGCTCTACCTCTTCGCCCTGACCAATGTCAGCGGTGAAGGTGACCACTTCACAGTTATACACATCTTGTAGCCACTTCAGAATGATGGAGGTATCCAAACCACCTGAGTAAGCCAATACAACCTTTTTTA
>Ga0255780_10002875_pt1 | contig 15246 bp, 10 predicted proteins | sample 071ome_32_FD_179978 | JGI IMG/M metagenome (GOLD analysis project Ga0255780, IMG submission 179978) | Coastal salt marsh microbial communities from the Groves Creek Marsh, Skidaway Island, Georgia - 071405AT metaG (version 2) | ecosystem: Environmental > Aquatic > Marine > Intertidal zone >... | reverse complement strand
CCATCCACCAATCCCGACTCAACGCGCACCCCCACCCACGAAGCACATCCATGAACGATCTTCCTCGCCCAGCCCTGGCGCTCGATGGAGCATATCATATCTTCAGCCTCGACCGAGCTCGCGCGCGTGGAGACGCGCGCGGGAAATGGGACGCGATGCGAACGCGCGTCCCATTTCCCACGCGCGTCTTCTCCCCACCACCGTCTCGCGCGTCGTCTCGCGCGTCTCGCACGCGTCTCGCACGCGCGCGGTCGATCCCCCGCGACCGACCGACCATCGCGCATTCCTCATCGTCCACGTCTTCTTCGTCTTCGCGCGGTCTCTTCGTCGTCCTCGACCGAGTCGCGCGTGGCGAACAAAAACACACACAAAAAAAACGTACTTGAACCTTGGTCGCCTTGAAGGCGGCGACGCGGCCGACGAAAGAGGAAGCGAGGAGCGCGGACATCGTAATGTTCGAGTGTGCTGGAATGACGCCTCGTCGGGCGCGACGCGCGATGGATCGCATTCGTATCGAATGTCCGATCGTATCCCATCTCAATTGATATGGATGATCGGTAAAACGAGGCTTTGAATACGACACACAAGACCCACGGCGCGCGCTCGACCGATCGTGATCGAGATCTCGTCCTCGCGCGCCCCCGCGCGGTCGGTCGGTCGGTCATCCATGTTTTGTTTTGTGCGTTTGATGGCGTTCGCGACCGGTCGAACGCGTGATCGGATCCCCACTCGCGTGCGAATCGTGCGACAAAAATAAAGGACGCGCGTCGACGGAGGAGGACGAAATCATCGGACAAACGGATCGAGGCGTCGACGAGACGCCGCGCGCGAGGATGGATGGATGATGAACGAATGCGCGCGCATCCTGAGAGCGTCGCGCGACGCGTGAGGATCGAGCGCGCGCGCGAGTGCGTGGAGGCGACGAACGCGAGGAATCGTTCGCCGCGCTCGACGCGCGTTCGTGGCGTCGATCGCGGGGGCGCGGGGCGCGGGGCGCGGGGACGGTGCGCGTGGGAGGGTGTTGAGAAGATGCGGTCGGACGACGCGTCGTACGCGGGGGGGAGAACGAGCGTGCCGGTGCCGAGCACGTCGGTGGTGATCGCGGTGTGTGTTGCGTGCGCGTTAGCGGTGGCGAGCGATGGTGTGGGCGTCGGTGGAGGGGGGTTGTTGGGAGGCGCGGCGACGAGCGCGGCGGGGGAGGCGTTGCGCGAGCCCATCTACGACGACTTGCCGTTCGAGGACGATCACGTGGCGTTTAGCGTACCGAGAATAGAGCGAGAGATCGCGGCAGAAGAGATCGGGGGAGAAGAGCCGTGGACGCGGGTGGCGTCGCGGGGTGTGTTTGAAGACGACGAGACGTCGTCGAGCGATCGCGCGCGAGAGAGCGCGCGGGCGACGTACGCGGCTCTCGGTCGACGACGATACGAGGACGACGAGAACGAGAAGGACGACGTCGAACGCACGAACTCGCATCATCGACATCATCGCAAACGCGACGACGACGATGAGGAGGATTCTTTATCCCTTAGAAAGATAGATTTTCAGTTGCCAGACTTTCAAACCGAGTCGGACAAGGCGCGCGAGGAGCGAGAGTCCGGGGACATTGTGTCGAAACTCCACGCGCAGGAGCGTGAATCGGAAAATTTGCAGAAATTTGTTGGCAACGATAGTGGCATCGACAGCGGGGTGAGCGCGATGATGGATGATCACGTTCGTAGATCGAGGGCGGACCTAGGAAAGGACGCGGCTTCGTCGTCGCGCTCCTTCACCGACATGCTCAAGGTGTGGCAGGACACGATACCCGCGCCACCGCCTCCCGCGTCGAGCGCGATAAAGAAGAGCTCTCTCGTCAGCGCGCTTGAGAATTCTTCCGAGGCGATGGTGAAAAAGTTGGACGGCGCGCCGGCAAATGTTTCTTCGCCGACGTCCGACGCCGACTCGGTGAAGCTCGCGCGGGCACCGGCGGGTTCCCCGTATGCGGATAAGCGTCAAGAAGGACGAAACTTTATCAACGATGGTGCATCAGACGATGAGGTCATGAAAAAGTTGGAGGATGGGACTCTTGAACCTGTTCGCGCCGCGGCGCAGCAGAATGCGTCGTCTCAGTCGCCTTCGCCTTCGCCCATCGCAGTGGAATCTGTGATGTTAGCGGCGGCGAGACCGATGGGTGTGAACTCGACCACGACGCCCAATTCAGCCATCCCGACGGCGGTGGTCACGCAACCGGTGAAACCTTCCTCCGCGCAGACGTCTGTCACCTCATTTTTCGACGCGCACGAAGCCGACGCGTCGTACACGGACGTCGAGTACGACGAAAACGGCAACGCATGGGTCGTGAACGGGAAAGACGCCACAGCGCGCACGGGGGCAGCGCAGGGTGCGGCGAAGAAGAAGATTGACACGACGGACGACATCGCGCTCTACGAGAGCGCGTTTAGAGAGCACCGCGATCCCTCCGAGCGTTCGTGGGCGCAGAAGGGTCTGAAGGAGGCCGATGAGAAGATTCTCACGGAAGAGAACATCAAACGCAACGAATTAGCGGAGGATCAATCTCTTACGGTTGATTTTTTATCGCACTTTCCGGTGGTTTTACCGAAGACGGCTCGAGAGACGCAGCAGTGGAAGCGATACGCGCCGCAGCACGTTATCGACACGATGTCGAAGAGCGCGAAAGATAAAGAGGAGAAGGAGGCGCTCGAGCGCATTAAGGAGACAGCGGTCGAGGTGGTGCGCACCGAGCGAAAACAAAAGGATGAGCAAGAACGTCAACACACATGGAAGGATAAGATGTTTTCTCTCTATTTCGTCGGACCGCTCGGTCTCGCGGCTTTCGTGAGCATCTTCTACGCAACTGTCGTGCTCGTGGTTCGAAAAGTTTCAAAGGAATCGAGTAAGAACGATGGAAACGAACCCGATGATGACGCCACGTTCGACGCTTTCGTTCGCACCTTATCGACGGCGGCGTCGCCAAAGATGGGAGAGAAGAAGAAGAATCGCGAACGCGACGGCAGTTTGGCAGCGTCCTTTTTTGGAATGATGAAGAAAACGATTCCCATGGATGAGTTGACAAAGCTCACGACGGGCAAATCGAACGCGACGCAAAACGTGGACGGTGACGACGCAACGTTGAGTGAGCAAACGTGGATGCAATCGACGATGTCCGAGTCGGGTCAGATGTCACAGTCTCAGTCTGGCGCGTCGACTCCGTACATTTCCACATCGGCGTCGGCGCAGAGTCTCGACGTCATGGATAGAGTTCTGGACAAAGCGGTCGTGCAAAAGACGCTTCAGTCGATTCGAACGAGCGCCATGTCTTCACCGGAACGCGTTCGCAAAGTTCACTCAAACGTCACGACGGCTGAGCCGACTCGCGAAGCTTCGCCCGTCGCCTCCGGAGACGCCGATACCACTTTGATCGCGCCTCAACCGTCCGACGCGGCGATCGCTAGACAGCCCAATCAACCACCGCGCCCCGATCCCGCGGCTCGCCGAGCGCTCTACGAGTCTCGCCAACCGCCGCCCGCGCCGCCTCGCCGTCCCGGCGACGCGCCGCAAATCGTGCGCTCCACCACCACCAAATTTTACTGATTCCACCCTAGCCGACGCCTCGCGAGCGCGTCAGTGCAATCAATCCAATACGTAGTCATCTGTGTGCCCCTTCTCACCGCCCTCTCCGTGGCGCCCGTGGGCCCCCGCGCGCCTCGCGTCGCCTCGCCGGGCGCCACCCACCGACTCGTCCGGCGAGGACGCGTCCACGACGACGACGGGCCAATCACGTGCACGCGCTCACTGAATGCCCATACACCACGAACGCACCGCTCGTCCACCCGTGCCCGCGCATCGCGCGGCGCTTTGAAATTGATTGGCCAAAGCCCTTATCCGCGTGGGACTCGTGTCGAGTCGTGATTGGTGAAATTGGAGCCAATCAACGTCCCTCGGGAGAGGTTATCCGCCGTCGGCGTCTGGTGGTCCCGCGTCGCGTCGCGTCGTGACGTGACGCGTCACAATCGACCGGGTCGATCGACGGAGACGTCGACGGACATCGAAGAGCTTTCTCGAACGTCTCGTTGAGAACGCTCGAGCGCGACGAGCAGGAGGAATACCGAGGGAAGGAACGAAAAAGCGCGATGGGACTGAGCCGAAGCAACAGACACGGCTCGTACGTCGACCTCTCCAAGGAGGCGACGCACGGTGGACAGACGTCGATTCTCGATAACGGGGACGTGCGCTTGGATGGATCTTTCAAGTCGAAGATCATCTGTACGCTCGGACCGGTGTCGAGAACGGTGGACGTGTTGGAGAAGATGTTGCGCGCGGGCATGTCGGTGGCGCGTTTCAACTTTTCTCACGGTTCCCACGAGTACCACCAAGAGACGTTGGACAACCTTCGCACGGCGTGCGCGAACACGGGCATTCAGTGCGGTGTCTTGCTCGACACCAAGGGTCCGGAGATTCGTACCGGTATGCTCGCGTGCGGCGGTCCGGTGATGCTCGAGGCTGGGAACGAAGTCATCTTGACCACCGATTACGAGTTCAGGGGAAGCGCCGAAAAGATTGCCGTGTCGTACCCGGATTTGGCCAAGGATGTCGCGCCGGGCTCTAAGATTCTCTGCGCCGACGGTTCCGTGACCTTCACCGTGCTCGAGTGCGACGTCGCCAAGGGCGAGGTGAAGTGCAGACTCGAAAACAGCGCCAAGCTCGGCGAACGCAAGAACATGAACTTGCCGGGCGTCGTCGTCAACTTGCCGACGATCACCGAGAAGGATCGTCACGATTTGATCGAGTGGGGCGTGAAGAACAACGTCGATTTCATCGCGGCGTCCTTTGTGCGCAAGGGGAGCGACGTCGAGTACATTCGCTCCGTGCTCGGTGACTTCGCCAAAAAGGTTTCCATCATCTCCAAGGTCGAAAACATGGAAGGTTTGGACAACTTTGACGACATCGTCGCCAAGTCTGACGGCGTGATGGTCGCTCGTGGTGATTTGGGTATGGAAATCCGCATGGAACAAATCTTCTTGGCGCAAAAGCGCATGATTAAGCGATGCAACTACGCGGGTAAGCTCGTCGTGACGGCGACGCAAATGCTCGAGTCCATGACCGGCGCCCCACGCCCGACTCGTGCGGAAGCGACGGACGTCGCGAACGCCATCCTCGACGGCACCGACGCTGTGATGCTTTCTGGCGAAACCGCCGCGGGCAACTACGCGCTCGACGCCGTCAAGTGCATGGCGTCCATCTGCCGCGAAGCCGAGGGGTACGTCGACAACGTCGCGAGCTACTTCCAAATTCTCGAGCACCAACAAATCCCGATGTCCATCTCGGAAGCCATCGCGTCGTCCGCCGTCCGTACGGCTCAAAAAGTTGAAGCCGCGCTCATCATCACCCTGTCCAGAACCGGTCACACCGCGCAGATGATCGCCAAGTATCGTCCCGCCGCGCGCATCGTCAACGTGTGCATCGACGAACCCGAGCACCCGGGCCGCGCGCTGAACGTGCTTCACCGCTCTCTCGCCACGCGCGGCCTCGTGCCGTTGTTGGAGAATCCGGCGTGGAGAGGCGATAGCGGCCACCCACAAGAGGTGATGCGCAACGCCATCATCCACTGTCGGGACTTTCTCGGTTTGGTCAAGCCCGGCGACAACATCGTCGGCGTGCACCGCATCATGGGCGAAGCCGTGCTCAAGGTGGTTCAAGTTCCCGAGTAAACGCGGCGCGCGGACGCCATATCATAACGTCGTATTCTTTCTCGCACTGAACATCTTCGCAATAGGTAGCAAGCATATTAATATAAAAAACACGACACAATAAGAGTCGGCGGCTGCGAGGTTCCGCGAGAGCGTGTCTCGCGATCCCCAACATCGTGTCACTGTCCCGCGCGCACCGCCCGAATCTCTGGCGCGCGCGCACGCGAGATGATTAGGTTCATATTGCTCCAAAACCGACAGGGCAAGACCCGTCTCGCCAAGTATTACGTCCCGCTCGTGGACGAGGAGAAGCGACAATTAGAGTACGAGGTGCACCGACTCGTCGTCAATCGCGACCCAAAGCACACGAATTTCGTCGAGTTTCGAAACTACAAGGTTGTGTACCGACGATACGCGGGTTTATTCTTCTCCCTGTGCGTCGATCTGAACGATAACGAGCTCACGCACCTGGAATCTATTCACTTATTCGTCGAGATGCTGGATCACTTCTTCGCCAACGTGTGCGAGCTCGACCTCGTGTTCAACTTTCAAAAGGTGTATCTGCTCGTGGACGAGTTCATACTCGGCGGGGAATTGCAAGACACGAGTAAGCGCGCGATCATGGAGCGATTGGCGGAGTTGGAACGAGTGAAGGATTGAGAGATCGGGGAGAGGAGGAGGAGAGGGGCAAGTCTTTATTTCAGTCTCGTCGCGCGGGCGAGCGCGCGGGAGGAAACGTAGTCATACCTAGAAACTAGCGCACCTAAAAATACAAAACGCAGGCTTAGACTAATGATTGTTCGGCGAGGACGCTCGCGTTGTACGTGGCGTGCGCCAAGATGGATGCCCGCACGCCTCCGGGACTCTGACGAGCGAGCGCGAAGAGCGCGCCACACGTCGTCAGGGATGCGAAATCTCGAGGTGAAAAGTGCGCGGCGGCGAAGATGACCGATGAAAGCGCGATCGCGAGGACGTCGGAACGCGTTCGAGCGCGTATCTCTTCGCACAAGAACCCACGGAAGAAGAGTTCCTCGAGGAACGGGGCCGCCGCGCACGACGCGGCGATGGAGTACGCCGTCACCAAAGGATCTTCCGCGCTCGTCATGAGGCTCGACGAGTCCACGTTCGTCGCGACTTGATGATCGAAGAACGACGCGTACACGGCATCGACGATCCGCGCCGCCACGCTCGCGATGACTCCGTAACGAAGACCCTCCGTCGCGACTCCAACCGACGCCGGAGCGAACGAATGCGCGACGCCTCGATCGATACCGTCGAGAACGCGCACCGTCGCGACGGCTTTCGCGCTTTCACAAGCGAGCATGATGACGCTCAACGTCACCGCTCGCTCACCCGCGACATCCGCCGAAGACGCAACCTCGCCGGCGGACGCGAGCGCGCTCGGAACGACATAACCGAAAATAACCCACGTGTACGCAAACTTGGCCGACGCGTCGACGAGATCGCCCACCGGGACGCCGATCGTCGCGTTTTCGTCGCGCTCGGCGTCGCGCTCGAGCGCTCCAACGCGCGCGCGCGACCGTCGAAGGCGACGACCGATGGGATTCTGGGACAAAAAGCGCGCCGCGCGTCGAGCTCTCTCGCACGACGCCGCTGGCGCGACCATTCGCGCGACGACCGCGGAACACGCGAGCGTCATCGCACGACACGCGCGCGTTTGCACAACGCGCGCGCGCGCGAATAGTCGCGCGCGGCGGTGTGCCGTCGAGTTCGTCGCGTCAGCGCATCGAGAGGAGAGGCGTCGTTTTTTTACTGGATGAACCTTCTCTTGGCTATTTCACACGTGACGCTACACAAGCGCACCGTCTCATGTATTCAATCTAGATGATGGAGCTCGCGGCGCTCGCGACCCGCGGCCAGAGGTCGGCGCATTCCTTGGCGACCGGCCCCGCGATGGCGCTCCCCTTCAACTCACCCTTCGGGTTGCAAATGACGCCCGCGTTATCCTCAAAGTAGATGATCAACCCTTCCTTACGACGAATCGGCTTACGCTGACGCACGATGATCGCCGGGAAAACCTTCTTACGCAAGTCCGGCTTACCCTTCTTCACCGTCGCCATGACCATGGAACCCGGGTTAGCCGCCGGAAGACGGTTTTGGCGGGAACCCCAACCTGCGCACGCGGAAACGAATCGTACCAGTCAGTCGTCGCGTTCATCACCATCGTCCATCGAATCCTCACACATCACGCCACACTAGACGCATCGTCCACGCGACCGCTCTTCGCGCGCATGTCGCGCCATCTCGCGTCGTCATCGTCCCCGGGACGCGACGTCGGGCGCGTCTCCCGCGCCCCAGGGTTTTCGAGCGCGCATCGAGACGTACGCTTGACGGAGATCAAGTACAGGTTCTTCGCCCCGGTGTTGTCCGCGCAGTTCACCACCGCGCCGACGGGAAGACCGTAGGACATCTTGTACTTGGTACCGGAGGCGTTACCGCCACCTGCGTCGATCGCGCGCGCGCGTGGGGTCAGTCATCATCGTCTTCACGGGCGTGAAAAGCCCTAAGCGCGTGGGATCGCTCGGACGGTCTGCAATCGTGACGCGCGCGACGTCACGAACGCGCGCGCGACGTCACGAACGAACGAACGAGAAACGCGCGCGTCATCGTCGGTCGTCGGACGCACCTCTCTTGCTCATGGCTGCTCGTGAAGCTCGCGCGCGTCAGAAAGGCGGAGTCGGTGGGCGCGCGCGCGATGGAGTGGGCGTGCCGACTGTCCGATCATGTGGGTGGGTGAGGTTTTGAATGTACATCGGTGCGTGTGTCTTTGAATATTGTATGTGCGGTGTCACGCGGGTGCATGCTAAAAACTTTCGTGGTTCGCTAAATTCTACGTGATCGATTGTAATTGTACATAGTAGTGGACGTTCGGACAAATGGCGCTCACAGCCCATTCATTCATCGCGCCAGTCGATCCACCTGGGCGATCGCTCGCTCGCATCGTCGTCGACACGCGCGAACGTCGGCGCGCGCGATGCCGTCGATCGCCTCTCGCGCGAACATCGCGTCCGTCTTCGCCCGCGCGCACGGTCCCTCGGCGCACGCGCGCGTCGCGCGCGCCTCCTCGAGGAAATCTTTCGCGCGCGACTTGGCGTGCGCCACCACGTACGAGTGTCCGAGCGTCGGTTCGTGCGCCAACCGCGCGATCGTCGCCTCGATCTGGCACGCGTCGACGAGGACGTGGGGCGATGACGCGCTCGGCGACGCGCCGGCGTCGGCGGCGGACATTCGCGCGCGTCGGCGCGAGGCGCGAAGTGACGCGTAGAAAGAGACGTCAACCAAATCGCCGAGGTCGGCACTCGCGCGCGCGAGGCGACGACGCGCGGCGCGATGTCGACCTCGCGCGGACGGAGACGCGCTCTTGCGATCGTCTCGCGCGCGTTTGAACGCGCGCGCGCGGTGAAGACGACGGATGCGCGCGTCGGACGCGCGTTCGAGGCGACGGCGCGTGGGCCTCGAACCGTTAGTTCGGGCGCAAACGCCGAGGACGCGAGCGCGATGGGGACGGTGGGACGAGGCGCGCGCGCGGACGAGGCGCGAGATTCGTTCATTTTATTGGATTTAATGCGCTCGGTGCGCGCGAGAGGGCATCTCACCGCGTCGTTGGACCCCTTGGGACGATCCTTGGGACCGATTACCAAAGGGTACGAAACCATGGAGGCGACGACGCCGGCGGACGCCAGGGACATTCACGCCATGTTACAGGCGTATCCCGATCACTTTTACGTCGACGGAGAGCGAGTGAGTCTCTCGACGCATCTCGGGTTGACGGACGCGACGCCGACGCGGGAATTTTATTTAGGAGAAGACGCGGCGACGTTGGATCCGAGCGGAACGAGGACCAAGACGTCGTGGCGAGCGAACGAATTATTCGAACGTTTGAGGGACGTGTATTGCGGCACGATGAGCGTTGAGTGTCATCATTTGACGAGCAAGGCGAAAAAGCGTTGGCTGAGGGAACAGGTGGAGAGTGGACCGGTGAGTCCGAGCGCGAAGGATCGACGGCGAACGCTGAATAGACTGCTCGTCGCGGATCATTTGGAAAAGTTTTTAGCGGAGAAATTTCCATCAGCGAAGAGATTCGGTTTAGAGGGGGCGGAGAGTTTAGTTCCCGGTTTACAGGCGTTCGTCGAGCGCGCGGCGGAGCGAGGCGTGGAGAGCATCGTCATCGGAATGGCGCATCGAGGAAGGCTCAACGTCTTGCACAACGTCTTCGGAAAACCTCTGGGTGCGATTTGCGCTGAAATCGTCGACGACAGATCTTCTTTTCTCGTCGGCGACGTGCGATATCATCTCGGCGCGCGAACGGTGGTGGACGTCGCGGTCGAAGACGGCTCGAAGGCTCGACAAGTGGCGTTGAGTCTTGTGCCCAATCCTAGTCATTTAGAGATGGTCAATGCCGTGGTCAGCGGCGTGGTGCGAGCGCAACAGTTTCGGCGCGATCCTGACGGAAACGGTGAAGCCGCGCGCGCGCACGTTTTGCCACTGCTCCTTCACGGCGACGCATCGTTCTGTGGGCTCGGACAGAACGCAGAAGTCATGCAGTTGCAAGATTTGCCGGATTACACGACGGGAGGAACCGTCCACGTCGTGGTGAATAACCAAATCGGTTTCACGACCGTTCCTCGCCGGGCGCGTTCAAGTCCACACCCGAGCGATGTGGCAAAAGCGTACGGCGCACCGATCATACATGTCAACGGCGACGATCCAGACGCCGTCGTGCGAGCCATGCAACTCGCGGCTGATTATCGCGCAGAATTCCAATCCGACGTCGTCGTAAATTACGTGTGCTACCGTAGGTTCGGTCACAACGAGCTCGATGATCCATCGATCACGTTACCACTCATGTCTAAAAGAATACAAGCCACGGCCAGAGTCGCGGAGACGTACGCCAACGCGTGTGTGGCGGATGGCGTATTGGCGATCGACGAGCTGAGTTCCGTGGGAGAGGAAATCGAGAAAGATTTCGCGGCTGACAGCGCCACGCATCAGGATTTCGTTCAAACCACTGAGTCGTGGCTCGCGACGACGCATTCAGTGACAAACGGTATTTCAGGTCGAGAGGCACTTCTGACGGCGGCTGGAACGGGCATGCCGCCGGACGCTTTGAAGGAGATTTGTCACTCCATCACGTCCCCGCCCGAGGAATTAGATTTTGAGCTTCATCCGTACGTGAAGACGCTCTTTGAGGCGCGCCGACAAGCAATGGAACCGGAGGCACAGAAAGGTGCTGGGAAAATAGATTGGGCCACGGCTGAGGCTCTCGCTTTCGCTTCTGTACTCATGCACCCGTGCGAAGAGCGATGGCAAAACCACGTCGCGTGGTGGAAGGACCAAAAAGAGGAAGATCGAGTGGGATCGCATGTCCACGTGCGATTGAGCGGGCAGGATTGCGTTCGAGGGACATTTAATCAGCGTCACGCCGCGGTGTACTGCAGTCGCACGTCTCACGAGCACGTACCTCTGGACAATATGCGCATGGGTCCGCAAGACAAATTTTGCGCCGCGAATTCGCCGTTGAGCGAACACGCGGTGCTGGGATTTGAGTACGGCTTCGCGTCAGAAATCGGTAAAGAAGCGCTCGTTTTGTGGGAGGCGCAGTTTGGGGATTTTGCGAATAACGCCCAAGTCATCATCGATCAATTCATTTGCTCTGGCGAAGAGCGATGGGGCCAGAGGAGTAACATTGTCCTTCTATTACCTCACGGTTACGAGGGACAAGGTCCGGATCACTCGTCGGCGAGACCCGAGCGTTGGCTCGCCGCGGCGAATGATGATCCAGATTCTTTACCGGGCAACACCGAATGGGACGTCGCGATCGCCGAGCGCACGTTCGACGCGCTCGAACCCGACGAAGACGACTTCGTCGACCTCGAGAGCGTCAGGGCAAAGCTTTGCCGCGAGGACAGCGCCGAGAGCAGCGCGCACGCGAGAGACGCCGACAAGGGTCAAGAGAGCGGTATGTGGGACGACGTCGAGGCATATTTCGGACGCAAAGGCAAAATTCACAGACGGGATTGGATTCGGTACATGCGCCGCCGCGCGAGAGCATCCGTCATGTTGTGCGCTAACTTCGTCATGGTCCAGCCATCCACGCCGGCGCAATATTTCCACGCGTTGCGTCGCCAAGTGAGTTCGCCACACACAAAGCCTCTCGTCGTGCTCACGCCGAAAACTCTTCTTCATCACAAACACTGCGCGTCGAAACTGCTCGACTTTGCTCCAAAGTCTTCGTTTCGTCGCGTCATCGCCGACGGAGACGCCGGCGACGACGTGACGCGACACGAACACATTCCGCTGAAGCCGACCTCAGAGATCAAACGCGTGGTTTTCTGCACGGGAAAGATGTACTACCAACTCGCCCGGCACCGATCGACGAAAAAGATTGACGACGTCGCCCTCGTGCGCGTCGAGCAACTCTTCCCGTTCCCGCACGACGCCCTGGCGCGTCGAATCCAACGCTATCCCAACGCTCACTTCGTATGGGCGCAGGAAGAACCCAAAAACATGGGGTACTGGGCCTTCGTCGCCCCTCGCATCGCCACAACCATGCGCATCAGTCGCGCGCTCAACGACGCCAGTTTACGTTTCATCGGACGGCCGCCCAGCGCGGCGCCGGCGACCGGTTCGCTCGCCATTCATAACGCCGAAAACGCTCGAATCATCGCTCAAGCCTTAGATTCGAGCGATGACGCCTTGTTGTAGCATTATTTCCATCGCACGCGCGAACGAATGCCCCCGCTCGCCTCGGCTCGCCGCGCACCTGTCGTGCGCGCTTTGAATCATAATCAAACGCCTCACCTCGCGACGCGCGTCCGCCGCCGCGTCTCGCGCGTCCGACGCGCGCGCGATGGACGATGACGGAGAACCACCGACGCGCGCCCTGTTCGCGTGTTACCTCGTCGTCTCGCTCGATCCGTCCCGGCGAGGGAAATCGTACGTCGGTTTCACCGTCAATCCCCCGCGCCGCTTGGCGCAACACAACGGCGCGATCGCCAACGGCGCGCGGTACACGGCCTCGCTGCGACCGTGCGAGATGGCCCTCGTCGTCTCCGGATTCGCGAGCAAGACGCAGGCGTTACAGTTTGAGTGGGCGTGGCAGCATCCCGCGCGCTCTCGGGCGACGCGAGAGGCGGCGGCGCGGGCGAAGATCACCGACAAGTCCACAGCGCCGACGAAAAAGGCGCAATTGATGTGCGAGATGCTCGGATTAGCGCCGTGGCGGCACATGCCTCTGTCTGTGCACTGCATGAGCGAGAGGGGGACGGCGTTGATTGAAAAGTATCGGGCGGCGATTCCGTCGCACGTGGACGTGGCGGAGACGACGACGCGGGAGATGGAACGTCTGGTGGAACTGAGCGGGAACGCGGGTCGGGACGACGAGGACGACGGCGTGGACATGGGCGAGCGATCGCTGAACGTGGACGCGAACGGGGAGATTGGGACGCCGAGCGTGTCGACGGCGGCGGCGGCGACGACGACGTGCAGAGTGAGCGCGTGCGGAACATTAGCGCGAATCGACAGAAGCGTCGGGTGCACGGCGTGTGGTGCGCGATTTCACGCGACGTGTTTAGCGAGACACTTCTTTGACAGCGCCGGGGACGAAGCGCTGACGTGGAGGAGTCGTTTGATTCCAGAGGAGGGACCGTGCGCGAGTTGCGGGCACCGTCTCACGTGGGGCGCCGTGTTGCGCGCCAACGCACCGCGAATCACGCCGTCCGCCGCCGCCAGTCCGCTCGTGAAGAACGACAACGACGACGGTGTGACCTCGGCTGAGAAACTCCGAAGGGCGTTATCGCTGGAGAGGCGGGAAAAAGAGCGCGCGCGCGTGCGGTCGTGGGCGAGAGACATTTCCGACGAGAGCGAAAGCGAGAGCGACGGCGCCGAACTCGACTTTGTGTCCTCCCTGTGTTAGGAACGATAGATATTGTACAGTAGATGTTCATTACGTGGGTTGCGCTAATTTCTTCGTGATGATGTCCGCCACGCGCGCCTGTGGATCGCTGCGGACTTGGTCGATGGCGAACTTGGCGGCGGCGTGGTGCATACTTTCGTCTCGCAGCGCGCGTTCGAGCGTTTTCGCTAATAGTTTCGACGTCAAACGGCGCATCGGAATGACTTTCGCCACATTTAACCGCGAAAGTAGCGCGGCGTTATGGTGTTGATCGAACGCGGCCGGCACGACGACTTGTTTCGTTCCCGACCGGAGCGCCGCCGCGGTGCAGCCAATCGTTGCGTGCGATACGATAACGTCGAAACGCACGCGTCCCTCGACGCACGCGGAGAGGGGGAGATAATGTAAGTGAAGTGCGTTCGCGGGCAAGCCCCGTTTCTCGAAATGACTCCGGTCGGTGGTCAAGAAGATTGCCTTGGCGATTCCTCCCCCGAGGCGAGCCATCGCCTTGGCAGCTGCGTGCAAAAACTGTTTTTCAAAGGGTGGATGTCCGGACGCGGAAACGAAGACGGCGGTGGGTGCGTCGTCGCTCGTCACAAATTCTCTCGCGCGTGCAATCGCATCCTCGTGCGCGTCCGCGTCCGCATCCGCATCTGCGCATGGAAAATCAATTTGATGCACGACGCGAGCGGCGTTTGATTTCACGACGGAGAACGCTTCGGGAAACATGGCGATCACATGTCGACACAAAAACCATCCCTCCGCGGCGAAGACGCCTCTGACGGGTGTCATCAAACCGAGCCGTTTACGCCTGAACGCGTTGAGCTCGGGCGCGAAGACTCGATCGATGAGAAAATCGGCGCACCGCGCCGCCGCGCGCCTCGGGAGAAACCACAGCGTCTCTTGCAGAAACGGCAACACGCCCTCACCCGACCTTCGAAGCAACGCCGGCGACAACACCACCGAGTGACACTCGACGCGTGGATATTCATCCAACTCTTCAGACAATTCTTCGACGCATCGCACGACGAGATCCAACGTGTGCGCCAAGATGATGGTTCGATCCGCGCGTCTCGCGAGCGTCGTCACCGCGTCAAAGTGCTCCTCCAAACGCGACAACCACCACCGCACCACCTCTCGCCCGTCCCTCCCGTGCGACGTCCTCCCCCCACTCATCGATCGACGCAACGCCTCCGCGTATTCCTTCGCGTTCCCGACCGCGACGAATCCCACGTCGTCCCGCAACGCAGACTTAAAGTATGGATTCGTCGCGCAAAACACTCGAGTCTCCGCGCCGACGCGCGCGCGAATCGCATTCGCCATCCACACGCACGGCATCACGTCCCCGGCGCTCCCGTAACACGCGCTGACGAGTATCTGCGTCCGCGCGCGCGCCATGTCGCGACGAGATGTGCGTCCGTCGTGCGTCACACGGCCGGTGCTCACATTCGTGGGCGCGTTGTTCACTTTTTCACTCGAGGGCGCGGGCGCGGGGACGGGCGCGGGAGACGCCGACGAACGCGCGAGACGCCGACGGAGGCGCGAGACGACGGACGCGAGACGACGCGAGACGACGGACGCGAGACGACGGTCGATCGCGAGGAGTGGACGAACGCGCGCGTCGTCGCACAGTCGTCGTCGATTCAT
>Ga0255780_10002874_pt1 | contig 15250 bp, 7 predicted proteins | sample 071ome_32_FD_179978 | JGI IMG/M metagenome (GOLD analysis project Ga0255780, IMG submission 179978) | Coastal salt marsh microbial communities from the Groves Creek Marsh, Skidaway Island, Georgia - 071405AT metaG (version 2) | ecosystem: Environmental > Aquatic > Marine > Intertidal zone > Salt... | reverse complement strand
TCCGTTCGTGCTGCCGTTCGTCGACCGGCTGGTTTCGGGGCCGGATGTGGCGTCGACCGTCTCCGGGATCGACTTGCTCATGCATATGGTCGAGCGTGGGCTTCTGGCCCCGAAAGACGTCGTGCGGGTCCACCGACGCGTGTGCGGCTGCGCCCGTCGCTCTTCGCAAGTTGTACGGAGCAAAGTTCGAGACCTGGACCGGGCGGCGTCCGAGTTCCTGGGTCCCGAGATGGCAGCGGCGACGCTCCACATGGCGACGGGCGGCGCGTCTCAAGTGAAACAGAACGCCAGACTGCGGCTCGCCATCGCCATCGACCCGACCGCTGCCAATCTCGACGAAGACGATGACGGGTCGTTCGTCGCGCCAGCCGGTCTTGCCTGCTACTCGGTCGACGTGGATGGCGATAGCGCCCTCGAGCACCTGATGAACAACACCAACGCCTCGGCCCTCGCGAGCCCGACGCTGCTCATGTCACCCTCGTTCCGCCGCCAGAAGCGGGACGGGACGCTCGGCGGTACGCTGGACGTTCCTTCTTTCTCTTCCCTCTCATCCTCCGCGACGTTCGCATTGACGTCCGACGGTGCAACCCGTGTGGGACTGGGACACGTCAGGTCGGGTTCCAGGTCGGCGAGCAGCAGCCCGGTCAAGGCGGCACGCCCCAAGCCTGCCGGCCCAACCGCGCCCAAGGGGACGCTCGTCGCCCGCATTCCCGCCCACGCCAAGTCGATCACGGGCATATCGGGAACCATCGGGTCTCAATCGACAGTCTTCGCAACGTCTTCCATGGACGGCACCTGCAAGCTGTGGGATTCGCGGAAACTGGAGCGCGACATCACCTTTCGGGCCCGCGCGACGTTCCGCAATCGTGGCGATCATTGTGACGGTCGCGGGTCGGAGTATGTTTGCTGCACAGCCGCGCCCGCGGCGTTCTCCTCGGCATCGCCGTCGTCGTCTTTCTTGGCCGCGCGGTCGGACGGGGTCCTCGACGCGTGGAGCGTGGAACGAGAGGCCGCCCCGGCCGCTTCCTGGCGACTCGCCGACGGCGCGGCAATCCTCGACGTCCGCCTGGGATCATGCGGGAAGGTGTGCATCGCGAGCAATGCAGCGCATTCTATTTCCGGAATCGATCCGAGGCTGCCCGATGGAATCGCGTGGAACGTCCGCGTCGAGCCGTCGCTGGGCGTCCCGACGCGCATCGGGACCGAGGCGGCCGCCGGGAGTTGGGCCTCCGAGTCGTCGGCGATGATGCCGACGCCGTACTTCGTGTCGGGCACCAGTCGGAGCTGTCTGACCGTGTGGGACACGCGCTTCATGCTTCCAGTCGCCACGTGGAAGAACCCCGCGGCGGCCCCGATCGAGGCCGTCGAGCTCGTCGACGGGTCTCGGCTCGGCGGCAACCTGCCGGCGTCCGTCGGTCCAGTAGCCGTCGTGGCATGCGGGTCGGAAGAGATCTCGGGATGGGACTTGGCGACGGGCGCGTGCGTCCTGGCCATGGGCCGGGCGGGCTCTGCAGACCACCTGGGGGCGTGCAAGTCCTCGGTGATGGACATGTCGAGGCCGGCCGAGGATCCGGTCGGGTTGGCACGACAGATGGGGGCATTAGAGCTAAGATCGCTTTCGATCAAGCGAACGACCATCCGCGGAATCGCAGTCGTTGCCGGCGAGGACGACCCCGGACGCGTCTCGGTGCTGTCGGGTGGAAGCAATCGGAGCATCTCCATCTGGAACCCCAGGATGCCGCACGGAAAGAACGTGTCGGCACTGATATCGAGCGACGCAGACGTGTCCCATCGGGACACCGTCACCGCCCTCCGGCTCGTCCGAGGCACAAGCTCGGGTCCGCCACTCCTGGCGACGTCAAGCGCCGATGGGGTTCTGAACGTGTGGAGGTAATTTTATACTTGTGTATATGCTACTATTCTCGCTAGCACACTGCGCCAACAGTGAACGTCCTCGGATTGATCGGGATCGACTTCGTGGCGTTCTCCGTCTTGTAGATCCCGACGAGGCGGTCGGCGAGCTCAAACATGTTGTTCCGGAGGGAGATGATGACGAACTGCGCGTTCTTTGTCCGTTCGCGGATGTAGTTTCCGACAATGCTCACGTTCTTGAAGTCGAGCGCCGCGTCGATCTCGTCCATGACGTAGAGCGGCGTGGGCTTGAAGTGGTGCAGCGCAAACACGAGCGACAGGGACGAGAGCGTCTTCTCCCCGCCACTCAAGTTGGCGATGTTCTTCCAGCTCTTCTTGGCCGGCCGGACGGAGAACAGGATGCCCTCGCTGAAGGGATCGAGCGAGTCGACGAGCTCTAGCTCGGCGTCTCCGCCCATGGTGATCATCTGGTACATCTCCTTCAGCTTGAGAGAGATTATGTTGAACCCACTCATGAACTCGTCCAGGCGCCTCTTGCGGAGCTCGTCGTAGGTCGCGCGCACGGCGTCCCTTTCTACCGTCGCCTTGTCGAGCTCCGCCGCCCGCTCCGTGCAGTCGCCGTCGGCCCTGTTCCAGGCCTCGATCGCGTCGGGGTTGACGTCCATGCGGTCCATCTCCTCTTCGAGCACCGTGATCCTGTACTGCACTTCCTCCGCGTTCCTCGCGGCGGCTGACGTCTTTTTGGCAGCAGGATCGACGTCCTCGTCGGCGTCCACGTCGGCATCGTCCAACTCGTCGCCAGTCGCGACGCCAGCGCCGCCCGCCAGATCCACCAATCTGGCAGCCATAGACGCCTCTTCGCGAGTCCAATGCTTCATTTTGCCCGCCTCTTCGGCCAGCGACGCCCTCTGCTGCTCGAGCTCGGCGGCGATGTCGACCTCCACCTGCCGGATCACCGACACCTCCTTCTGCTTGGCGTCAAACTCCCTCTTGAGATCTACCACTTCAGCCACCTTCTCGTCGAGCTCTTTCTGGGTGGCGTTCATCAGCTCGACGACCTTGAACGCCTGCTCCTCCAAGGCCTTGAACTGCGACATGGTCTCGTCGTGCTGGGTCTGGAGCTTGACGGCGTCGGCCTCGGCCTTCTTGGCGTCCTTCTGCAGCTTGGCAATCTGCTTCTCGGAGTTCTTGATCTGGGCGACCTTCTTCGCCACGTCGGCTTCGGCGGCCGCGACGCCCGCCTGGAGCGAAGCGACCAGCTCGCGCTGCTTCTTGAGCGCTGCGCCGCCGACGTTCTCGATGTCCTCCTCGAGCTTGGCGACCTGGTCGCGGATCGTACGACTCTTCGTCTCGAGCTCCGCTAGCTCCTTCTTGTCCCCTTCGATCGACTCGGCCAGGGTCCTCGTGCGGTCGGCGTCCTCGGCCGACACGGCCGTCGCCGCCTTGAGCTCCGGCAACCTCAGCTCGAGCTCGTCGGCGAACGTCTTGGACGACTCGACGTCCATTTTAGACTTCACAATTGCCGTCTCAAGCTGCTTCAACTCCTTCCTGGCCGCCTTGACGCCGGCCGTGGCCTCGGCCACGCGGGAGCGGGCCTCGGCCACCCTCCTCGTGAGCTCCCTGAGCTCCTCCTCCGCGCTGGCCGCCTCGTCCGCGGCCTTCAGCTGGTCGACCGTGCTAGTGACCACAGGTTTGGTTCCGAGGCACATGCGCCCGCCGCGGGGCTTGGCGCCGCCTCCGGACATGGTTCCGTTCTCGTTGATCATCTCGCCCTTGAGGGTGACGACGCGACGGAAGCGCTTGCTGCCCGAGTAGGCGATCCTGGACGCCTGGTCCAGGTCGTCTGCGACAAGCGTATCCCGAAGCGCGAAGTAGAAGGCCAGTTTGATCTCGGCGCTGTCGCATTTGATCAGGTCGAACAGCCGCTGCACGCCCTCGGGCGTCTGCAGCGCGTCGACTGGCTCGGCCAGGAACTTCTTCAGGTGCGTCTGCTTCTCGAGGATCAGGAACGTCGCCACGCCCAGGCTATTGCTGCGCAGCAGCTCGACGCAGCGCTGCGCCGCAGACGTGGTGTCGACGACGATGTAGTCCAGAGGCGGGCACGCCGTCGACACCGCCACGTCGTACGCCGCGTCAATGGCGCCCAGGTCCCCGAGTCTGCCCCGAATGCCAGGAATTGCGTTTGTGTCACGCGCTTTTGCCAATGCGGTCATCGCAGCATTGTGAGAGGCCCGCTGCGAGGCGTCGGACTTCTTCTGCTCGACCTTGCCGCGGAGCTCCCTCGCCGACGCCTCCGTCTGCCGGGCGTCCGCGATCGCCGCGGCCTCCTCGGCAACGGCAGCCTCCATCGCCACCTTGAGTTCCTCCACCCGTTTCTCCATATCCTTCACCTCGCCCACCTTGCGCGCCGCGGTCTCCTTGGCCCTCTCGAACGACGCTCGCGCCTCCTCGTACCGCTCCCCAGCGGCCTTGCTCGACTTGGCCAGCATGTCAATCTCCGACTGCGACACCTCGATGCGACTCTTCACGTCGATCGTCTGCTTCTCCCACGGCGCTAGCTCGGCTCTCGCCGCCCGCAGCTCGCCCAGCAGCGCCTCGCGCTCCCCGCTCGTCCCGAGGATCATCCTCTCCATCTCGTCCTCCGCCGGCTTCACATTGGCCGCCGCCTCCGACGCCCGCTTCTCCAGGTTGGGCACCTCGAGCTCGATCTTCTTGATGTCCACCGCCATCCCGTCGGCCTTCTTCGCGTCCTTCTCCGCCTTGCCCTGCTCCTTGGCCAGCTTGGCCTTCAGGTGCTTGATGTCCTCCCTGTACGTGATGTCCTTCCGTTCGAACTCCTTGAACTCGGCCGTCGCGGCCCCCATGGTCTTCTTCAGCCCCTCGAGGTCCGCGTTGCCTTCGTCGTACCGCTTCTCGTACTTGCTCAGCATCTCAGAGAACGCCGCGCACTTGTCGCCCTCCTCCTTCAACTTGCCCTCCAGCGTCTCCACGTTGGACCCGATCTTGTCCATATTCTCCTGGATACGCTCGATGTAGATACTCGAGAGCAGCCGCTTGGCCTCCACGCACGCGATCTCCTTGGCCAGGTACGCCTCGGCCGCCTTCTTTGCTGGCTCGAGCCCGTTCCGCTCGCGCTCGGCGATCTTCAACCTGTTCACCATGGCCTGGCGCTGGTCCTGGAGCCCTTCCAGCGCTTTGCCCGTCTCATCAATCTGCTCGATATACTTGTCCGTCCCGATGATATCCTCCAGGTACTCGAGCAGCCCAGTCTCGTGCTCGGTCTGCCCCTTGGGCTTCATCATCGAGATCTGCTCGACCTCGCCCTGCAGGATCAAGAACCTGTTGTTGTCCAGGTCGATGCCCTTGCCCTTCAGCAGGTCGGTCACCTCCTTGAAGTTGGACTTCCTGTCGTCGATAAAGTAGTCCGATTTGTTGGACCGGTTTGCCGTCCTCGACACGACAAAGTCAGAGCCCGCGACGACTTCGTACCCGTTCTCGTCGTCCGACGTGTCGACAATCTCGTGGAAGTAGACCGAGACGCGCGCCGACTCGAGGTTCCTGTGGTGCGTCGAGTTGTGGATCAACTCCGAGACCTTTGAGAGCCGAAGCTGCTTTGCGCGCTTGCCAAACACGAAGAGCATGGCGTCAATCACGTTCGACTTGCCCGACCCGTTCGGCCCGACCACCGACGAGAAGCTCTGCAAGGTGCGGATGCGGGTGGGCGTGAGCGTGCGGCAACGGCGGGGCGAGCGACGGCAGCCGCGGTGGTGGCCCGATCTGTAACCGCTGGCCAACGACCGAGAGACGAGATCGGCCGTACGTACCTTGTGAAAGGGACCGATGCGTTGGGCGCCAGCGTACGACTTGAAGTTCTCGAGAACCATCTCTTTGATAACGAGGCGGGCACTGGGCTTGACCGGCGCAGCGGGGATGCGAGAATTCGGTAATTTAGCCGAGTTCCCCAAATCCTCCTTCACGACCGCTTGAGGACGAGGAGGGGCCGCCAGCTCCTCCGCAGGCACCGTTTGGGTCATAGGAACGTGCGTGACTAGAATTCTGAATTTTGAAGGCATATTCGACCAATGGTTCATGAACCATCGTGAACACGACAAAAGCGAGTGAGCGGGTGGTCGACACCCACCTGGACGCCCTCGACGCTGAGGACCTGTTTGAACAGGTCGATGGTCGGCTTGTCCTCGGGATCGACCTGGCGAACGAATCAACGAGCGCGGAGCGCGAGTGAGTGAGAGAGTTGAGTCTGGGCGTTGGGAGCGAGCGAGCGCACGTCGGTCGAGTTCAATACCCACCGCTGCAGGGACCCCTGGCGAGGCTGAACTTTCTTTTGTCGGATACGTATCCTGAGAGGAGGGGTCGTGGCGGGTGGGTGGGTGCAACTCTTACACAGTTCCTGCACGAAGAATCTCGGCCTAGATCGCCGTATATCGAGCGCTACGTAGGGTCCGACCTTAGAGGGCCCTTTTTGGTAGGGTCAAGTTCAACCGATCAATTCGAAAATCCAGAGGGCGTAACCAGTAACAGCACCAGCACCACCGATAACAGCAGTAGCAATAGCACCCGTATCATCCGTATCACCCTCGACGCTTCCGTCAACGCAGCTGGCCAGATATCTGGCTCCATCGATGGAAAAAGAGGAAATCTGCACCCATCGCAGGATGGGATACCCTTCAGTTAGGGTAGCCCTGGCCATCATAGACATATTTCGACCAATCAATCACATTCACCCCCGGATTCTCCTCCACAATCCCCTCGACGCTTCCGTCAACGCTGTTCAAGAACGCCTCCAGGCCCACGCATTCCCCTTCGGCCTCGAGCGCCATGAACGCCTGCACCTGCTCCTCCGGCAGCTCGATGCCGCGCGCCTCGGCGGCGGCACGGAGCTCGGCCTCGGTCACACACCCGTCGCCGTCCCCGTCGAGCAAGGCATGGACGTCGGCGGCTGACGGCGCGGCGTTGTCCGGCCTCGGGAGCAGCACCGAGTCGGCCTTCTCGGCGTTGGCCATGGCTGAAAGCGAAGGGGTCGTGGGGAGGGGAAAGCGAAGGAGTGAGCGAAGGAGCGAGCGAAGGAGTGAGCGAAGGCTTGGGATTGCCGTGAGTGTGTTCGTCGTCGAAACCGGCGTCGGCCGCGATTCGCATCGCGCGAGACGCGCTGATTCGGTCTCAATGTTGGATTACGCGCGCCGAGCACGGACGGGTGCAAGCCAGCGTCGACGAGGTGCACCTCAAAATCGGCCACGTGGCCGATTTTCTCGAAATCGACGACACATCCCCTGTTTGCCGCGAGGCTCACACACGATCCTGTGAACACGTACCGCTTGCCATCGAGGCCTCGACGGCATAACTCATCCCACCCATGACTATTTTTAACAACAGTTTACTCGTACTTCGGCGACGCGTCGCCGTTGTGATCAATTCACCCCGGCGAGGTCCTCGTACGCCGCCTTGACGGCCTTGAAGTGCGCCTCGGCTGCCTCGATCTCCGCCGCAGGCTTCCCTTGCCACTTGTCCGGGTGCCACCTCGCCGCCAGCTTCAAGTACGCCCGCCGGGCGTCCTCGACGGTCGCGCCCCGCGCCACGCCCAACACGTCAAACGATGCCACAGAACCGGACGCCAGCGGGACTCCTCCACCGCTTCGAGCGCTCCCTGCGACGCCCGAACCCCCCACGCCCCGATCGGCGCTCGCCAGTCGTGCGGCGTCCATGATCAGCTGGGCCAGCCCCGGCATGCCGGGAGCCACCTGCTTCAACGACTGCAGGGCCAAAAAGTACTCTGTGTACATCCCACGCTGGCGGAGCACGTCTGCCCGCGAGCGCATCGCCTCGACATTTTCCGCGTCCAGCTCCAGACAACTCTCGAGATCCGCCTGCGCCTGCACCCATCGCCCCTGTTGGCAATATCCCCTCGCCCTCAGCCTCAAGACGACAGCCACCAGCCCCGCACACACGGATCCCATCCTCGCGAGGCCATCCCGCTCCAGCAGGTCGTCCGACGCGTAGACGGCCTCGGAGGCCATCTCGTCCGCAAGCGACCCTCGCACCCGCGCGACGGCGTCCCGGTACCCGTTGACGGTACGCAGTAGATCGCCATACTTCTCTACGCTGCCGTCGGTCATCGATGGGTGCGTGAGCACCTCCAGTGCCGCGTCCAAGTCGCCCCGCCGCCACAACGCCTCGGCCCGCAGGTACCGCTCCTCTGGGAGTCTCCCGTCCCCGCAGACCCCGCCGTCACCACGGTCGCCGCACGCGCGCAGTCCCACGTCGTCACCATAGCGATCCAGGAAACTGAGCGCCTCCGAATACCTCCCCAACAGAATCAAACACTCGGCCTTGTCATACACGGCCCCCGCCACCCTGTCCCACCACCCCGCGTTGGCCCGCAGCATGTCCTCGCTCGCAACCAACCGCATTGCCGCATCCTCGCGCACCCCGACCATCTCCTCCACCGCCAAGGGCAACCGCCGCCTCACAACGGCAAACGCACGAGCATTCTCCTTCGACAACTCCCGGCGCTCGGACTCCGACCGCTCCACCTCCAGCAACCCGTTTGCCGCCCCCTTACACCCTGCCTCCAGGCCCCGCGCCTCCTCGAAGTACGAACGCGCCTTCGCCAAGTCGCCCATCCCCACACACGCCTTCCCGGCCCGCACGTACGCCGCGACGTACTTTGCACGCCGCGACATGGCGTTCTGGGCGTCCTCCAGCGCCACAGGATACCGCCTCAACTTGAGCGCGGCCAACGCTCGATTGCAGTGGTACACCGCACTCTGCGGATGCAACCGAATCGCCTCCGTAAAACAATCAAACGCCCGACCGTACTTGGCGTCGTCGCTCCCGTTCCCGGCGTCGCTCCCGTTTCCCGACGAGCCACCCCGGCAAGCCGCCAGCCCCTCGTCGTTCCACGCGTCGGCCCGATCCGCGTCGTACTCCCCGTCGTGCCACCACGCTTTCACGACCCTCGCATCCTCGCCGCTCTCCTGTCGCGCGTACAGCTCGTCAAGCTCGGCCGACAGCGACGCGATTTTGGCGAGCTCGTCCCTGATCAGCGTGGCGAGCCCGTCCGGGAGCCCGTCTCGCGCGTTCTCGTCGATCCCCAGCGCCCGTAGCTTCTCCTCAAAGTCTTGTATCGCGTTTTGACGCCATACCTGGCCTGCCTGGCCCGGATCCAGAGCGGGAGCGCCGGACATGGAGTTGAGTTGACTTATGAACACGCGACACGACCCCTCAAAGCATATTCTCGGATGCCTCGGTTGCACGCGCATTGTCCGCTGGCTAGAGCCAACGACACCATACTCGTCGCGTCCAGGTCCAGGACGCGGAGCGACGTGGCGCGCACCAACAGGCCCGCCCACCTCCTCCAACTCCCGTCGAAACGACGAATGGTGCTCCGAAACAGCAACGGGAGTCGCACGTCGGGACTCGTCGTCGACCCGTCTGCGGAGCTCGTCCAGGACGCGATGGCATGGTGCGCGCAGCACGGGCTCGTGTACGGGGCGCAGAACCCGGCGGACCCGTGCGCGCTCGTGCACGCGCCGTTTGCGCTGACGCCGGTCCCGTTCCCGCGACGAGCGTTCGAGCGAGCCGTCGCCGCGAGCAGGCCTTTCAACGTGATGATCGATCGGGTCGCGCGGGATGAGGGATACCTCACCTCGGTGCTGGAGGCCGCCGCACGGGGTGACGCTGAGTTCACCGGCAGGCTGATGGAGGTCTACAAGGAGGAGATGGAGCGCCGCCAGAGGGACGGAACGAACTTTCCAGAGCGTTCTTTGGTGCTGACGCGGAGCGACTATATGCTCCATGCACCGACGTCGACGATGCTGCAGGTGGAGCTGAACACGATAGCGAGCTCGTTCGGGTGCCTGAGCACGCTCGTGGGGGGTCTGCACCGATTCATCCTCGGGAAGGCTGGCGTGGACCGTGCCACGATTGAACAGGTATTGCCGGTGAATACGAGCATGAAGGTCCTGGTGGACGGGCTCGCGGCGGGGGTCGAGGCCCACGGACACGCAGACAGGACGATGGTGATGGTCGTGCAGCCAGAAGAGCAGAACTCCTTCGACCAGCAATGGCTCCAGTTTCAGCTGTGGGACCGATACGCGGTGCGGACGGTGCGGAAGACGTTGCGTGAGATCCAGGAGGAGGGAGCGGTGGACGCCGCGAGCGGGGACCTGTGGATCGGCGGCCGCGTCGTGGGCTTGGTCTATTTCAGGGCGGGGTACACCCCGAGCGACTACCACGGGGATGCGGAGTGGGACGCCAGGCGGCTGGTCGAGCGCTCGAACGCGACAAAGTGCCCCACGGTCGCGATGCAGCTGGCCGGCAGCAAGAAGGTTCAGCAGGACCTGGCCAAGCCGGGCGTGGTCGAGCGCTTCAGCGAGTCGGCAGAGGCGGCGGCGCTGATGCGGCAGTGCTTCGCTGGGTTGTGGGGGCTGGACGAGTTGGACACAGATACAAGCGCTCAGCAGGCGGTGCGGGACGCCATCGAAGATCCGGATGCGTTCGTGCTCAAGCCCCAGCGTGAGGGGGGCGGGAACAACATGTACGGCACGGAGCTCCGCGACACGCTCGTGGACGGGACGAAGGACGTGTCTGACCTGGTGCTCATGCAGAAGATCCTGCCGCCGTCGAATACGTCTGTGTTGGTGCGGCGGGGGAAGTACGAGGCGTTGGAGACGCTGAGCGAGCTCGGGATTTACGGGGTGCTGCTGCGGATCGGCGAGGAGGTGACGATGAACGAGGAGGCGGGTATGCTCGTGCGGACAAAGCCAGAAGTCAGCGCTGAGGGTGGCGTCGCGGCAGGCTTTGCGGTGTTGGACTCTGTCCAGCTGGTCTGACGAGACGAGGATGGCGAGGTGTACTAGAGAGATGAGACTCGAGACGCAGCCAACGGCTCTCCTACGGACTCGACTCGACTCGACAGAGTCGTCATTCCTCACCATTCTACTTCACGTCCGACGTAACACGATCGACTCGACCCACGGATCGCCTTTGACGAACAAAGACCCACGCTTCGTGGAACGAGCGCAAGAACGCGTGCGTCCTCCCGAGCGGAATTATAATCGGCACAATCGGTCGAATTTGGGGCGTTTCGAGAGACTTTCCGGTACGTTCGAGCATTAAATCGCAATCATTGATCAAGAGGATCGCTAGAATGGCGGTTTCTGGTCTGGAAACGTCTCTTTTGGGGCGTGAGAGCGTGAGATCCAGTTGTCCCGACCAAGCAGCTGTCTTGTTCCATTCCGCCCGAAAAGCCGTGAACTGTCGCGAACGGGGGCAGTTCCGACGTCCGAAGACGGTTGACAGCGTGTATGAGGGCTGCTGGTCGTCTGGTCTCCCAGCTATACGCCAGGACCAGGCTGGTCCTGCCGGTCCTCTGCTGGTTTCTCCCACGCACTCGTTGTCTGTACTGTTGTCTCCCACTCACTCGACAACCGACCGTTGGACTCATACGCACAGGATTTTCCGCGTACGACCACAATGGAGGCGGCAACGACACGATCCAGACGGACAAGGCCGTCGAGACGGTCCAGAGGGTCGGGGCCATCGTCCCAGTTGACACGATCGCCGTTCGTCCTCCTGCTGCTGTCTGTCCTCTGCCTCTGGTTTCTGGCGAGGCCGACGGCCTCGATGGACGAACGGGACGGGGGTTCCGCACAGACGGCTCCCAACATGCACACAACACAGGGCACGCAGACCCCAACCACCGCCCGGTCTGCGCCGAGCGACGATCCCGATACCCATACCTCCTCCCCCACCACCTCCTCCCCGACCCTCTCCAACATTGCCCAGAACCCGTTCAAGGACCCCACGTCGACCACCGACGACCTGTACTTCTGTCCCGAAAAGTGGACGGGCAACTCGAAAGACACGCCAGCGCTGGACGACCTCCCGCAGCTCAAGATTGAACACCGTATCGACACGAAAAAGGCCCGCGAAGCGACGGACGTCACGCTGGTCACCCAGCTCTCGTTTGAGCGCCTGTACATGCTCGAGGGCCAGTGCGCGGTTTGGAGCGGCGTCATCTCCGCGGCGGTCTATATCGCCCTGGTGGACGGCAAGGCCGTCACCGTGGAGCTCAACAGCAACCAAGACCCGCACCTGACCCCGATGGAGCACATTCGCGAGAAATTCGAAGAGTTCCATCGCGTCACCGAGGCCAAGTCCATGTGCAAGCTGGACCTCCAGCTGGTCAGCCAGACGGTCGAGAGCGTCTGGCTCTCCGCCCTCTATCCCGTCAACTCAATGCGCAACCGCGCCATCGCCAACGCACGAACCGACGTCATCCTCCTCCTCGACGTGGATTTCTGGCCTGCAACGGAGCTCTCGGAGCTCATGCAGTCATCCACCAAGTACGAGTCGCTCCTCAAGGCCGTCAACGGGGGACAGGCCATCGTGCTCCCTGCGTACGAGACGGGAGACTCTGGAGACGTCGGCGTCGAGGTAGCGAGGGAGGCCGTGCTGGGTGGCAAGGACACGGCAGCGATGATGTTCTGGGACGGACGGATCAAGCCCTTCCACACGGACCGCTACAAGGCAGGCCACCGCGCGACGGACTTCCGCAAGTGGCTCACCGCGGCGCACCCGTACAGGATCCGATACGAGGAGGGATTCGAGCCCTACGTGCTCGTCGCAAGAAAGTACGTACCATGGACAGACGAACGGTTCGTGGGATACCGCAAGAACAAGGTGGTACATCTGCTGCACCTGTCCAACCTCGGCCTGCAGTTTATCGTTCACCCGGGCGCGTTTGTCGTCCACAGCCCCCACCCGCGGGCCAGGACCTGGAAGGTCACGCACACCACCGGACTCTGGGACCAACTGGCCGACCTCTACAGGGACGTCAAGGACCGACTAGAGGCAAACACCTACGTCCCGAGCAGCATGTACTCGTGCAACGGCCACGAGTACGGGCCCATCCTGCCCGCCATCAACCACATCAGCGAGTGGACCATCGAGTAACAGTGTCGAGATGTGCGACATGTGCGAGATGTGCGAGTTTGATTGAGTTTGAGTCATTTAACACGTGAGTTCCATGATGGCCGAGACAATGTCCCCGTCGGCCGCCTTGAGCGCCGTCACTGCTTTGCTCCTCGAAACTGCCGCTTGGGTCATCACCAGCTCGATATCCTTCGCCTCCAGCCCCGTCTCGTCCACGAGATCCGCATCATCCTCGACCTCCTCCACGGCGTCCTTCGCCGCACCCGACCCCCCAGGCACGCTCGTGTCCACCCCAGAAACCCCCTCAGCCCCACTCGACCCGGCCATTCCCTGGAACGTCGCCAGCTGCTGACGCGCCATATCCATATAATCCGGCGTACCATACGGCCCAAACACCACGTACGTGTCCGTCCCCTTGGCCTTGTACACCACCGGGTCGTCCACCGTGAAGACCGCCCCCTGGCGCACCATGCGAACGGACGCAAACTCGTGCACGCGCTCCAGACCCGCAATCTTATCCATCACCGCGCGCGCCTTACGCTCCTGACGCGACGCAACGCGTCCGGTGTTCTCCTCGACTACGAACGAGTACGAGCGAGTCGGTGAGTGAGTGAGACGTGAAGAACCGACGGCGTTGTCGATCTCGTACCCTCCCCATCGGAGACCTCGTCGTTCACCTCCTCGATAACCTACGCGGCGGTCGGCGTCGCAGACAGGCGAGTGAGTGCGTAGAGACGAAGAGAGGAAATCGGCCTTCTGGGCGGCCGCGATTCGGCAGGATAAAAAGGCCACGAACGTACCGTATGCTGCTCAGCCAGGGTCGCCATGGTATCTACGTGTCGTCGGGTGCCGGGGAATGACGCAGTGCCGAATAACGAAAATGAATTGCGGCGCTTCCGACTCGTTCATGTTTTACTCCATTTCGGGTGCCCTTGATAGCCACTGTACACGGAGACCTGACGGGCAGAGGGGCTGCAGGACGACCGGAGCACGGAGAAGGACCGGCAGACGAGCGCTGACGACGAGCGAGCGAGACGAAGACTCGGCCACTCGATGAAACCGGTTGCGACAAAGCCCATCGCTGGCACGCCGTGGCAGGAGGTGACGACTGACACCGGGCATGTGTACTGGTATGACGGGAAGGAGGCCGTGTGGGAGATACCAGATGCGGTGAAGCTGGCGAAGGAGGGCGGGAGGGATGTGGCTGCGGGGGCGGACGCCGCCAACGACGAGAGGAAGGATCGTCGGGGGGTCAAGCGGCAAAAGCCGGCCGTTGTCGTGGACGCGAAGATGATGGCTGCGATGAGGCGGGCCAAGGCGAATGGCGCGGTGCTTGCGCCAGAGTATGAGGCGCTGTTGGCGGAGGAGCTGCGGGCGAAGAAGAAAGACGCGTCGGCTGGGAAGAAGAAGAAGGAGAAGAAGAAGAAGAAGGAGAAGAAGGAGAGGGTCGCGATCGCGGATGGTCTCGAGGTGGAGGATTTCGACGTGGAGTTTGACGAGGACGAGATCCTGGGGGAGGAAGATAAAGATGAGAAGAACGACAACGACGCCGTTGTTAATGTCGATGCGTCGTATCGGGAGTTGTTGCGGGAGCACGGTGTGCATCAGTTCTCGAGGTACGAGACGGTCGAGAAGAAGGTTGGCGGGGACGCGCGGTGGATTGCGATGGATCCTCGGAAACGGCGGGCGGTGTTCGAGGTGTTTTGTGCCAGCAAGGGGGTCGTCGGTGGTGGAAGCACTCAGGACGGCGCCGGCAACGGCGTAAAGAATAAAAATAACATCAAGGCCAAGGACAGGCCCTCGGCGGCGTTCAACGCGCTGCTGCAGGATGTGGTGAAGGACCATGCGGCGCCGTGGGCCGCGTCGTTGGGTCGTTTGAAGAACGACTCGAGGTATGGGGACGCCGCCGGGGGGCTGGGCGAAGGGGATATGCGGCGGCTGTTCGATGACCACTGCGGGAAGCTGCGAGTCGCCCAGCAGAAGCGGAAGGCGGGCGAGCGGGCGCACCAGCGGGAGAAGCAAGCCGCGGAGCGGAGGCAGCAGTATCATTCCCGCGAAGAGCAGGTCGCACACTATGCCGCCCTGCTGGCCGAGGTAGTGCGGGTGCCGGGGTCGTGGGACGAGGTGGTGGGTTCCCTGCGTGCCGATCCGCAAAAGCGGATGTTGGCGGACGAGGAGACTGCGCGGAGGATGCACGCGGAGCACGTGGAGAGGCTCCGGAGGGTGGCGCTCAGGAAGCTCGGCGGGCTCTTTGCCACGCGGAAGTTCGACACGAGTCTGTCCGGGGCAGCGGTGGTCGAGCTGATCGAGGACACCGAAGACGTCGAGTTTCTCGAGTTTGACGAGGCGCTGGTGACCGACGCGTGGCGTGTTCACTGCGGAGGGGAGGGAGGGAAGGAAGCGGAGGAGGACGGGCAGGAGGACG
>Ga0255780_10002873_pt1 | contig 15250 bp, 20 predicted proteins | sample 071ome_32_FD_179978 | JGI IMG/M metagenome (GOLD analysis project Ga0255780, IMG submission 179978) | Coastal salt marsh microbial communities from the Groves Creek Marsh, Skidaway Island, Georgia - 071405AT metaG (version 2) | ecosystem: Environmental > Aquatic > Marine > Intertidal zone >... | reverse complement strand
TTGCGCTGACAAGGTCTGCAATTCTTTCTGCCTGTAACTCAATTCCGCCTCCATCGCGGTTTCCGGTCTGCCAGTCTGACAGTGCAACGACAAAATGGGTCTCACCAGAGGGGGCCTTTTTCTTCGGCTTTTTCGCCTTCAGAATGGACTGATATACATCCTCTGGAATCGGGTTATTGTTCTCGACAGCGGTTCGCTTTTTCCTGAGTTCCGCTTTGAACGAGTAACAAATTGTGCTGTAAGCCTCTTCGCCGGGGGCGTCACGCTTCCAGCCATCGAACGATGTCCAACGAATTGTGTCGCCGACAATCTCGTAAATCTCAGGATCCAAACCTCGAGCGGCCAACAAATCATCCCAGTCAGCATTCGGATCAAACGCCGGATCGGTCGTGATTTCGCCTTTTTCGCCGTCCCACACAACTCCGGGTTCCCAGCCGGAAGGCATGTTCCGCTGCTTGATAGCATCTTTATATTCGTCTTGTCCCTCAAGGGCAGCAAGCCGTTTCCGTAAACCTTCGTTCATGACAAAGAATCCCAATCACACTTGCAGGCGTCAGTTTTCATACATTTCCTTTGCTGTCCAAGGCTGTTTCGGTCCGGAGCAATCCCCTCCGACTGCAAAACCATATGCAGCCGTCGAGTCGACACATTTGATAGCAAGGTGTCAATGAACGATTTGCGTGTCTCGTCATCCAGAGATGCAGCCAACTTGTACGTCGAACACGTGTTCCCCGTACCGCAAGCAATTTGGACAAAGTCCAACTTGTCTTTGAGCATTCGTGCTAACCTCCACGATATGAATTGGCCGGTGTGCCACATGGCACTGTACTACATCGATGTAATTTGTGCACGAATGGTGATCAGGTGATGCCAAAGAATACCGATGACCTCGTATCCGCAGAGGAACTCAGGAAGTCACTCGCTATTGCCGTAGGCGCAGAGCCAGATTCAAAACTCGTTGAGGAATTGATGCGCACTCTCGACGAGAAGAAACTCTTCCGTTACCACCGAGATGAACCGGCGGCACTTATCTCTTTACAAGGACGTGTTCTCATCGCCATTCTCGAAGATCCAACCTTGACGCAACGTGCGATTTCGGTGTATCTCGATTGCAGCCTTGGCGCAGTAGAGAAAGCAATTCATGCGTTACTCGAAATGGGAATGATTACAAAGACAAAACTCAATCGCAAAAATATTTACCGTGTCGTTCCAGAAAAAATCGAAGAACATTCCGACATGGAACACCTGCGAAGCGTGCTGAAAACACTCGACAAATTACGGGCGCCAAAAACGAGTGCTATCACCACCCAAACACCCGTGAAACCCAATGAAATCAACGGTTCCATCGTTCCGACGGGCCCTCGTGCTGTGCCTCGGAAAGTCGAACAAAGAACGGTTTCTGGCGATTCGCCGTTCTGAAATGGTCTGCTATCAGACCCTGCTCTGCATCCAAGCGTAAAAAACTTCGTCTTTAATTGGGACGAACCAGAGTTGAGCGGCATCAATGTCGTAATCGTCACCGACTAGCGCCCAACAGATTTCCATCACTTCCTCTGGGGCACATGCACCGATGTTGCATTCCAGCCCGTATCGGCTGACGAAGTATTTGACGACACACCCAGAACGACTACTGCATTCGTCTCCGCCCGGACACGAAACTTCAACAATCTCGATTTCTGATCGATTGATTCTCATCGTGATCGTATGGCCGTCATTGTGCCATCGCATGTCGTGCTGAGCGGCGTTCGCGGTATTCATCTCATGAAGCGTAGTAGATAGATTTACAACTAACAGGTTGTTTTGGGCAAAGCGGAAAACCCGCTGTCCCCCATATTTTACACCACTTTCTCCTCTAATCCGGTTCTCCGTGCATGAACTTACGCACGAAGTGAACACCTCGCCAGTTTCCGGGTGGTTGACCACTTACACCACTTTGGACGGATTATTCACCGTGACCATTCGTAGCGCGTCTGCGACATGGGATCAATTGACCACTTGGGTCCATTCGGACCCGATGGGGCTAATTGAAGTGGTGTTACTGAGAGGAGAAAAAATGAACACTTGGCCAGAACATATCGAGAAGTGCACGAAGTGCGGCGCCATTGTCGGAGTCGTCTTCGCGTTGTGTGAGGTTTGCCATCACAAACGCCTGAAGTGGATGGCATCAATGCCGGAAAATGCACGAGAACGGACTCTCCGGCGACAACTGGAAGATGACGACAGCGGGATGAATACCGAAACCATGTCGGGCGAATCCAAACGGTACTTGTGGCGAGAAGTCGCAGATTTCAAAAAAACTTTGAAAAAGGCTTAACAAATCGTTAAAACCACTTTCATTTTGAGGCCGACTGCACGTCATCTACAAAGTAACCAGTAGAGCCAAAACGGACCCGAAGGGAGAAATATCAGAAACGGAACTTTCATTCTGAGAGGTCCTGCCCGTCATAAGCCTTCAGAGAAGAAAATTTTTTCAACTTTTTTCTCGAAACCCTTATGAAAGGGCTAATCACAATGATGTAAGGGCAGAGGACATTCCTCTGCAAAACAACCGGGCAAACGCCCAGAAGGAAATTGATAACCATGATGTTTTCATCACACATTGACCCACGCGGAGCAAACGTAATCGCGTTAATGCGGTTCAAGAAGGAACGCTCAGTTCACCCGGCAGCGAAGATTGCTGCTGGAGCAGTTATTTCTGTTGACGCAACGATTGGAGCAAATGCTGCAATCGGACCACGAGCAGAAGTAAGCGGAAACGCTTACGTTGACGGCTCACTGATGAACCGCGCACTTGTTAAGGACAGCGCAATCGTTGACCGCAACGTAGCGCTTATTCAAGAAGCAATGGTTTCAGGCGAAGCGCATGTCTTTGGTTACACGCAAATCTCACAGAATGCCCACGTTGGGGACTGCGCAATGATTTCCGGCGAAGTACGCCTCGAGGGTGGCTGTCGAGTTGGTGGACATGCCCGTGTTCGTGGAGACGTTGTTATCCGGGGAGCAACCTGCATTGCCGGCAACGCCAAGATTCATCAGCAAACAGACGAAACCTTGGATTACCAAGATTTGACCTTGCATGCCGGCGTGTTCACCCGAAACTGCGACATCACATCATCGCAGGATTTCACTCAGATCACATACCGAAACGTCGTGTGGACCTGTTACCGAACCAACAAGTTTGGTGTTTATGACATCACCTGCGATCACGACGCCTCAATGCTTGACGGCGGAGCGCCAGTGAGTGGCCACGACGGACCTTGCTATTTCCCGATCCCAGAATTTGTGGAACGTGTTTTCGACCAATGGAAGTTGGAACATATGGAGATTGAGCGTGCGCGATGCGAACAAGCGGAACGCGACGAACTTGACTCAATTGTTCGCACCGAAGAAATGCTCGAAGCGGAAGGGGTGAAGTGAAATGAGGGCAGTGTGCGGAAAGAATCCAGATACTGGAGAATGGTCGATGATCATCATGTATAGCCACAAGGGGAAAATCAACCTTGCCATCTGGGATACTTACTGTTGTGGCAAACATGCGATGGAAGCACGCAAATGGTTTAACGAGGTGATTGGCAATGCGTAAGCAGCGACCAAAGAAGCGATTAATGTCTCCCGGCTTAGACAGTAATGGCGTCTGTGAAACAACAGGAAAACATCAGTATTCAAAAAACGCTGCTGCCAAGCGTGCAAGTTATATGCGGCGAACAATGGATGGCGTTCTACGAGAGTACAAGTGTGAGTACTGTTCGTCTTGGCATATTGGCAACTCGATGCGGAGCGTATATACTCGAAACTGACAGTATTCAACATTCAATGGCAATATATTGAGCGCTGAAACTCGTCGCTGACGTGAGAACGGCCCCCTAGTGGGGTCGTTCTCTTTTATTTGGACAACAGTAAGAACATTCACAGCAGTTCTTGCACGATTCGGCGCAATCGTGTTGGACGCAAGTGCAGCAGTGGCTGCAAGAGGCACAGTAAAAATGGTGCCGCTGATGGTTCTGTGGCTCCCTATCTATGGCCGCTACCTCAGTCGTCTTTCTTCATGCCTTTGGCACCGAAGTAGCCACCGATGATACCGATGACACCACCAAGAGCAGTCTGGACAAGAGTCATCACATCAGAAGAAACTTCAACTGCCTCACCAGTTGTCTGGGTCTCAATGGCAGCGACCACATAGTCGCCAACAATGGCAAACAGGATCGCCAGCATCACACCGACGGCCAGCACGTACATTGTCTTTTCTTTCATGTCGTTCACTTTGACACCGCCTTTCTGCGGATTGACGAGATTCCGATGATAAGGATTCCAGCATTGATCATGATGATCGCCAAGAGGAATTTGCTATCAGTGGAGTTACCTGTTGATGGGAGTGTGCCGTGGTCATGGCTTGAATGATCGTGCTCTGTCGTGGTTGGAGCAACCTCAGGTGCTTCCGTCGTGGTTGGGGCCTCAGTCGTAGTTGGTGCCTCGGTTGTTGCCGGTACGGGAGCAGGCGCCTCAGTGGTGGGTGGCGCTTCGGTCGTCACTGGCACAGGGGCGGGCGCTTCGGTTGTGGTTGGCGCTTCGGTTGTGGTTGGCGCTTCGGTTGTGGTCGGAGCCTCGGTTGTGGTCGGAGCCTCAGTGGTCGTAGTTGGTGGGTTCCAAGACACCGTCGCAGACACCGTCTTTTCGACACCAGCGACCGTCGCGGTTGCCGTGTACACAGCGGAACCTTCACTCTCTGTTCGCACCGTGATCGTCGCAATTCCACTAGCGTCAGTGGTTGCCGTAAAGACCTGACCAGCATCAGGGCCAGAACTCACCGTCACGGTCACCGTCACACCTTCTTGTGGCGTGCCATCGTGGGTTTGGGCTACCGCAGTGATCGTGAGATCTTCTCCAGCGTTTGGGTTCTCTGGAGAGATTGTCAACGTGAAAGAACTGGGAAGTGACACTTCGCCACCACCGATAGAAACAGCCACGATGGTTGACGATCCGGTCGGATACTCCCACTCGGCAAGAGTCTTCAAACCACCGAGATCCCCGGTGAAGTAGCCGTGCCAACAGGCGACAACGTCTGCGTTGGTGAGGCCAAAGTCGGTAGTGCCGTCAGTCGTGGCATCTGGTCCACCGTTGCATCCACCGTTGTTGAACACCGCATCTGGAAGAAGTGCGGTCAACCAGCCGTAAGTGTTGTAACTCGAAAACAAGCCGCCGCCAGAGTTGACAAAGTCAGCAAGTTTCTCAGCATTTGTCGTGAACTTCCCGTGGATGGCTGCGCTGCGCCCCCAGTCGTCGGGAATCCAAATCATACGTGGCGGGTCAGACACAATGTTTGTGGCAAAAAATGCGTCAATCTCTGCCTCTGTATTGAAAAACTCGGTCTCCGGAGCAGTCTCAAAAGAAGAAAGGAAGATAGGCAGTTGAGTAGCCCAGTCGCTCCCGCACCCGCCAACCGAAGAACCAACACCAAGAATGGCGATTTTTCCGTTGTTGCTGGGCATCAACGACTGCGAGTAAACACTATTTAGAACTTTTGAAATGTAGTTCTCTGTTCCCTCGCCATAAACCGCGTGACATGCTGGATCCATGCCGTCAAGAACGATTGGCCCACCACCGCTACCTGTAGCCAAAGCGATGTTACGAGGGGCAGACGGGAGTAGACCCAACCCCCCGATAAAGATTAGAGCAGCCCCAAAAATGTTGGCGAAATTTCTGCGTACCAATTTCACTTCGCCCCCGGCTTCTTTGTAGGCGCAGCGTTAAACACAGCATTCACTTCGTCTTCATCGAGTTCCCCGTCATTCAAGAATGCGCGAGCAAGACCCTCAACGACAGTGGCGACACCTGCAAGCCCGGCCACTGCCATGGACTGCATAATCGAGATTCCGGCAATCGCGCCAGCGCCAATCACACTTAGCGCAGAAGCCACAAATACTGCAATGATTCTCAGCCCAATGTTTTGCAGAAACTTGAGATTCATATCGGTCCCCCCAGACCAGCAACGCTCGAAAGACGTTAGTCAAACGATCCTTTAGCATGCTCATTGATGTGATTGTCCAATTTCTCTTCAGCGCGATGAACGGACTCTTCAACGCGATCAATTGACTTTCCGAGACTTTTCCCCATCATGTCAAGTTTCGTTGCCACAACACCGTGGTCACGCTTGTTCTCGCGGCGACCCTTTTCGGTGAGAGCAACCGCTACTGCACTTAGCGCTCCGATGCATGAAACAACAATTTCGACCATCATTGTCGGTCACCCAAACATGCATTTCCATGTTTTGGGGCCGACAACACCGTCGGCTGGCCCGCAACAAGCAGAATTTTTCTTCTGCCAATCCTTGACAGAGGCCTCGGTTTTTGCTCCAAAGTCGCCGTCGATGTGGGCGCCAATCTTTGACTGGACAGCCTTAACAGCGTCACCCTTCGAACCCTTCTTCAGAGATGAACCCGGATAAGCAGGCTTTTTGTCATCGACGGCTGGGAACATGACCCCCCAAGTCTTGGGCCCAACCACACCATCGGCAGGGCCACACTCAGGATGCGCTTTCTGCCATTCAATGACTGCTGCCTTGGTTTTCGGCCCGAAATCACCGTCCTGCTTGGCGCCAATCGCGCCCTGCACCAACTTGACATGATCACCTTTGTCACCAAGGTTCACCGTCTCTCCGGGATACTGCAAACCGGCGAGACCAGAAATGTCAACAACTGAAGGCTGACTGGTTTTCGGAGCAGGAGGAGCAGCAGGAACGGCCGGCGCAGGCTTCGAACCTTTGATGCTCTCGAATGCGTCAATGAAGAACTGTTCATTATCTGCAACAGCGGGAGACACCTCCACGTGGAACCAATCCCCGCCGGGAGCCGAACCAATCGTGGGTTTGTCATAGACCCTCCACGACTCGCGGTCACAGCGCCACCCGCGACCATAGGGCTTGGGGTAGTAGTCGTGTAGTTCCATAATTTGGAACAACTCTGCATTTTCGGCGAGAAACTCGACAACCTTGACGGCCTGTTCGTAGTTCCCGTATCCGCCGTATTTACCTCCACGCCAAGAAATGTCGAAAGCGCGGCCCGTTCCGTGGACCGACCAAGCGTTGACCCGTGGGTTGTTCATCTTGCGAACACCCCATGAGCCATTACACCAGACACCCCCACCAAAGTATTCCTTTAGGAGTTTGTGAAATTTTTCGGTACCTGCACGCCTTCCAGCAGAGTTACCATCCCAACCGATATATGGACGACCCATTATTGCTCCTTAAAGCCTTGGCTACACCTACATTGTAACCCATTAATCGCCGTCGGTCTTGAAGAATAATGCCCCAATTAGATGCATGACAAGAGATGCCCCACTAATCCAAAGCCCCCATTTAAGCGTGTCGCCAGACAATGTGATTAGAACAAGACCGGTGCCGCCGAGAGTCCAAGATAAAGCAAGAATCTCATTGCGCATATTTCTGAAAAACCCCATATGGACCCCTATTTCTTGCGCTTTCTGCCGGTGCCGCTATCTGATGAACCCCCGCCACCAGAAGGCGCCGTTCCGCCAGTTCCGCCAGAACTCGGCGAGGCAGGCTTAGGTGCCGGCATTGGTGCCGCCATTACAACCGCAGTCGCCGCAACAATTATACGTCTTTCAGCAACACTGACGGCAGAACCAGAAGGGACATATTCGTCACTCGCGCCAGAAAAAATGTTTACCTCGGCCTCGAAAACCTCTTTCACTTCGTCTGCTTCGTCGTTAAGAGCATTAGCAATAACACCGATCTGCTCATCGTCAAGTGTGTCGAAATTGTCGTCATTTACGAGTTTTTCGATTTGCTCAACAGTCACCTCTTCTTCAGCGATGATTGTGAACACCTCACCCGCAAGTTCGTCATCCTCGATTTTTGTTGTGATTGCGATGGCTTCCGCAATTTTTTCTTGATTTTGGCTGACGATTTCTGGTTGACGTACCGGATTTGTTGTGGTTGTTGTTGTGGTTGTTCTGGGAATTGTTGTTGTTGGTGCAACTATGACCTCCGTTGTAGTACTAACTGTTGTTGTTGGACGTAGAGGCACAGTCGACGTCGTGGTCGTCGGCGGAAGTGTGCTCGTAGTTGTTGATGTAGTCGTCGTTGTAGTACTCGTAGAGGTTGTCGACGTACTCGTGGTTGGGGGAACGGTAGACGTCGTAGATGTCGTTGTTGAGGAAGTCGAGGTTGGGGGTGGTGGTGTAGTCGTTGATGGCGGCGCCTCCGTTGTTGTGGTCGGCGGCAACGTCGTTGTTGTCGTCGAAGTGGTTGTTGTGGTTGTTGTGGTTGTTGTGGTTGTTGTAGTAGAAGTTGTCGTGGTGGTTGGGGGTGCTGGCTCCTCAACCGTCAAGGTCACTTGGGTAGACCACCCGGAGTACACCGCAAGAGTGTCGTTATCGGCGCGAACATCAAAGACGTACTCTTCCCCGAGACCACCAGTGCTTTCAAAGAGACTGAATGGCAGCGTGTATTCGGTGTTTAAGGCGTTTTCGTCACCGACGTTTCCGGTTGCTACACCCCAGCCTGCGTCGGGTGGGATTCTGAATGAGATTGCGTAACGCTCTGGCTGCACGTTGCCAGTGTTTGGTGCGTCCCAGTCAAGGTAGACGCCATCTGAGGTAATTTCCCCGGTCAGGTTCATTGGAGGGCCAATGGTCTGAGGGACAGTTGTCGTTGTGGTGCTAGTAGTTGTCGTAGTAGTGGTAGCAGGCGTTGCCCAAGTCCAAGTGTTCCGCACAAATCCACATAATGTTGAAGATGTCAAGCCTTGACAAGTGTCCCAAGAGGCGTCAGATGACCAGCCATCGGGAGGCGAATTGCTGTTGATTGAATTGAAGTACGGGTTAGTGAGCAGGTTAGTTAGGTCTGTCCATTCGGTGCTTCCGTCAAGTTTTGCCTTGAAAGCGACTTCTTTAATTTCGGTGCCGTAGTTGCCGCCCCAACCTTCGCCATCTTTTGCCCAGATGCGAATCTTCACGGTGTCCCACGATGTCGAATCTTGGACATTCGTAGAGGTAGACGCTGAGAACCAGAAGGAAGGAACCTCAACCCAAGATGTTGGAGCGGATGAAGTTATGTTGCCTTGCAGCAGGTTCCCAGCAGAGTCATATGCGGCATATTGTGTCGCAACGTAATCATTTACATCGTAGGAACGTTTAACGAGCGGCGTGACAACGATTGAATCAATCTCCCCTGCATAAGAAGAAACGTCAATTGTTTGCTCAATGTACGCAGCGTCATACGAGAACCTGACACCGTTATAAGTGCTGAAGTTTGTTGCGAGAGTTAGATCGGTGACGAGTGTGTACTCTCCGCCGTCGAAGCCGTTTCCTCTTTGATTACAGCAGTACCCAGCATGGAGGCGATAGACGCCAGCATCCAGCGTGGTGTCAATTTTTGACGAAACGCACTGGTTTGTGCCGTTGTGGTTGCCGTCATCATTGCCAGTTATCAATGTGCCGGACAAGTCATATAGCCACAAGTACGGATCAGACGTTAGTTCCTCACAGGAACTGTTGGAGTTACCGTAGATAACAACATCAGTGGCGTCCTGCTCGATCTCGAAGTACCAGTCGGACTCCTCGGTGACCGTGTATGAGGACGCGTTCGCAGAGGCCGGTGTAAAGAAAACAAAAACCGCAGTAACCCAAAAGATCCACGAACCACGCCGATTCCGCCGGTTCATGAACTAAATTCTGTTCGGTCCCTCGAGTTTTTCCACAACCAGTTCAAGCCGATCAGCACAGGCGATCAACTTGTTGTAAATAGTATGCTCTGGAGAGGTTGGATCAATTCCCGGAAGGTCGGTTTCAGTGTCATGCCATAGCGCACCAATTAACGTCAGATCCTGAACTTCATCCGCGTCGACACCCAAAGATGCGGCAAGTGAATATATAGTCAACTCCAAGTCTTTTCGGACAGCCTGCAATGCTTTCCGACGTTGCTCGATAGTTAATGTGCTTTCAACTGGCATTTGGATCACCCTTTCACTATTTTACACTAGGAGTTCAACAGCACGTTGCTCGTATGAGCGACAAGGGTAATGTTTTGATCAATTGAGTCACAGATGGCCATGATCCCGCCAGTAGCGCCGACGCTTCCCTGATTGCCTGTTCCGCCAGTTCCTTTAAGCCCTCTTGCTCCCGCCGCACCAGCGTTTCCACGCGCACCAGCATTTCCACGTGTGCCAGCAGCACCGCCGGGTACAGCCGCAAATTGGATATCTGGGTTTCGGGTTCCGGGAGTGGTGCTGTAGACCGCATGACCCGGAGTGATGTTTGCAGGGTTTTCCACTGTATGAGTATTGCTCGGGTTGTGAGCCCCTGCCACATGATGATTGTGATTGGGGTTGTAGTTGTAATACGTGTAATAGGAATAAATAGCACCGGGCGCATGCAACACGTAATGGTGATTGGACCGCTTCGCAGTGTAGTGAACATGCTGCTGAGGAACACCGGTTTCATCAACGGCGTGACCGGTATTGTGATGGTAATTGCTTCGTTGATGGTGTGAATACGGTGGGTGACGATTTTCGACTGTAATCGTTTCAGCGACCTGCGCTCCACCGTGTGCGTGGTGATGGTCTTGATTACCCGGAACCGTCACGTTGTGCTGCTGATAGTTCTGAACATCGGGGTTCGTGCCAACGTAGTTTGTGACAGGAGGGTTATGGTTGCCTTGGGCGTGGTGACCGGCATGACTGTTCCCAGCAGTTCCAGCGTTGCCAACGGTCCCAGCAGTTCCAGCAGTTCCAGCGTTGCCCGGATTTCCGTCAATCCCGTCAGCGCCTTTTTGTCCCAAATACCCGGTGCGGCCTTCACTCACAATTGAACCACTACCAACAATATGTTTAGCCACTACGAGAACAAGCCCGCCACCATCCCCACCTAAACCGGCAGCACCTGTAGCACCCGGATTCCCCGGGTTCCCCGGATTACCATCAGTGCCGGGGTTGCCGGGATTTCCCGGATTCCCTGGGTTACCGGGGTTCGATGAATATTCCGGAGAATTGCTATTGGCAGGGACGGTTCCACCCGCGTTACCAGCGCCACCCGCGCCACCTAGACCTGCTGTCCCACCGGCACCACCAGAGGTTCCTAATGTTCCAGCAACGTCGGTGCCCAAATTACCGTCATCAGCATTTTCGACACGGACAAAACCGTTTTGAGGATCAAACCTCCAGCCTGAACGAACAAAGTTCAAGTCCTTCATAAGTGACTGAGGAACCTGTGTTCCGCTTGAAGAAGAACCAAGAACAAAGGCTTTGGTGACGCCAAGTCCAACTGCCTCAATATCGTTGACGCGGCCAACAACAGTTCCGAGACTCACTGTCTCATCAATTGCTGATGTCATGCCAATTTTTCCACCAGTGTTGATAGTGAGAGTGTCTCGCACGAACACACGGAAACCGTTAGTGAAAAGCGTACAGTTTTGATTAATGGTCAAGTTCTCGTAATACATGTCTCGAGAAATGAGGTGCGAAGAAGTTGCCACCGTGTAGTTGCCGTCGCGACCGGAACCATAGATCGAGTCGTTACCCAAACGCTGTTCACGCTTGCGCGTCCGAATGACGCCAGCCATTAGTCAACCTCTAAATAGATAGTAGTGCCGTCACTTCCAGAGCCCTGTCCTCCAGCATTCAAAATAGGGTTGGCGTACGGGTAGGCGTTGTTAATCGGTGAAGGAGTTGAGACAAGAATCACCACCCCGCCGCCAGCATCCGCTCCTCCCGTCGCCACGATTTGTGAACCATTACCGGCATCCGCAATGATGTAGCGAGCAGCAACAATAACCACTCCGCCACCCTCACCAGTTCCCCCTGCTCCACCTTGTAGGTAGAGGGGACCGTTGGTTGCTGCGGTGACTTGATAGCCGAGAACAGCCTGAGATGCGTAGTGTGTATAGTAAACAGATCCGCCGTCCGCTGTAGTGATCTGAGTGGCGGTAGCGCTGGCACCGTTGCCACCAAGACTATTTGTTGTTCCGGTTCCCGCTGCGCCGCCACCAAGAAGCGTTCCTGACCCGTCAAATCCACCGGGTAAACCAATGATCGCATTGTCATGCAGGGTCAAATTATTCTTAACAAACAAGCGGTAACCATTTGTATTCAGAACAGAGTTTGCGCCGACCTCAAGGTCGTAGTAAAACATGTCGCTCTGGAGGGTATGAGTAGTGGAAGCGTTAACGGTGTAACTTCCATCAACGCCGCTACCATAAATCTCGTCAGCGGAATCTAAGAATTCTTCCAGCGGACTGGGTGCGTTCAGTCGTACGATGCCGCCCATCGGTATTACACCTCTTGGACTGCTGAGATTGTCACATTCAGGCTTGTTCCGTCACTTGCTCTCATGTAGATCGAGTCGCCCGCATTCACACTTTGTGCAACATATTCAATAACCAAAGACATGTTGATAAAAGTTGTCTCGTTTGCGTCAATCGTAAAGTTGTTGAACACCATGTGAGTATCATTGACGCTTCCCAGAGCGGTAGCGGCAGGCTTAATCCACATAGTGTAAGTCTTCGCGGAAGCAGCGGTGTTGGTAACAATAATCTGCTTAATAATGTCAGTTGCGTTGGTGGGCACCGTGTATAGGGCGTTCGCGGGCAGGGTTGAAGAACTTGCAGATGTTGGGACCCGGACAGGCCCCACGATGCGTTTCTGATAAAAGGCTGTCATTATCTTGAACCTCGCGAGTGTCGTCAGTTACCTTACATCTTACCAGTAATACGTGACTTGAAGCGGCGAATAATGCCAGTTCTGGGCGCTTTCACATCACTCGAGGAGTAGGGGCACTTTTTGTCTTCAAGTCTTTGGCGGCGCCGATATCGACGCTTGATCGACATTGGCTCAAATGCCATTCCCCAAGGATGATTGCCTGTGAAGCGATGCATCGTCTCATCGCCCCATAAAACTTCTTGTTTAACGAACCTAGGAAACGTAATCATTGTACCAATTGGCGTCCCAGCAGGGAGTGTAAAGTCTTCATCTGTAAAAATATTGATAACCCAGTTCATGTGATGGTAAAAATCTGTGTGAACAACCCCGGGAATCAATGTAAATCTTCTGTCTTCATCCCATGTACACGGAAAAAGCATTGAAGACCACCCGGGAGCAGTCATAACTTCCCATGGATTTACCAATTTCACAAAACTCGCCTCAGGGAGAGCCCTCTGGTCAGTAATTTTATGAGGACCGACGTCCTCGTAGCGGAATCCTTCAATCTTGAGATATCCGTTTTCGGTACTTTCCCAACGTGATTCCCAAGTTTTTCCATCAGGAGATTTTCTAAATTTAAGATCAGTGGGAAGAACCCATGTCACACCAGACGTCAGAAAATCCTGCGTACCTTGACAACGCTTCAACCCTCTTTTTTCAGGATCGAGTTCCCTAAACCATTCAGGGAAACCTAAAGAGTTATCGACAGGCATTACTCCCGGAGTATAAAGACGGTTATCGCTAGGAACCAGCAAAATTTGTCCGGGTTCAGGAACCGGAATATCAGTAAATGCCCGAACGGGGGGCAAAAGTTTCACAGAACTATGTGGCATGGGTGAAGATTACTACAGCGACTACGCCTTAGTGATCACATAAACCCCGAAGAGAAGTGGGATCGGGTAAATGTGGACATCGTCCAACAACTGCCATCGACGAAATGCCGAGTGATACTGGTGGGCCGACCGGTATCGATACAAATTCCCCGAATTTGAGAAATTCGTGACAACGATGGATGCGCCGGAAGGCATCGAGTTGTACAACCTGTCGACAATCTCAAAATTGTGAGAAATATATGACGCGTTTACCAACGCCATCTCGAAGCCAACAGGCAAATTGCCGTCATCTACCTGCTGCATCATAACAACATTGAAATCGAAATCTTCTGGAATCAACCCGTGCCGTTGGGCATAGTCCAAATGAATTGAGTTCCCCACCCAAACGTTCTGTGCGGGAAATTGGTGAATCATGGGTAGGAGTTCTGGCGCCAAAACAAGCAGGTCGGCTGGCTTTGCTACACGGACATAGGATTCCACGATCGTTTTGAGAGAATTTAAACTGACCTTGTAGCGCAGGGAGTTGGCTGCACCCATGTCGTACATAACGATTTCATCAACGAAGGACACCCGAGCACGGGAACGATCCATTCCATGCGCACTTTCCTCGGCCAGAACGGACTCGCAAAAAGTCTTGTAATCGTCGGAGGATAGATTGGCGTGCTCCGTTACAGCCATTTCCTCTGCGTAACTGACAGTCTGGATTGGGTCGGGATCAGGCATCTTCTTGAGACCTTGCTAGATACAAGTCGCGGAAATGGGTAAACCGTTTTGCATCGAAAGAACAACGATAGTTCTGCCGTCGGATAATCCGCTCCGCTTCCGACATATCCTCAACAACGGTTCCATCCGCCACTTCGTTTGGATATGCAACATTGATCAGACTGTACAATTCGTCGAGCGTAATAGTCTCGACTTGCTCTTCGTCACCACCGACCAATGAGATAAGGCGAGCGAGATTGGTGAGGACGTAGTTGTAGTCCTCTTCCGAATTGAAATTACTCATTGAAAACCTTCCTGATCTTCGATTTCAACGACGCTCATGGTCCACATCCAGCAGGTCAAAACGACAGATTCCTCTCCACGAGACTCGACAAAACGGTCCGTGTCAACGTCATACAGATCTGGAATATATGGCAACTGGATTTCAGGCATGGCAAACTCCCTGCCCTATAGATTACACCATTATTCTTCGTTATCTAAAGACGGATCGTGGCTGCTCTCGTCAACATCAGTCATCTGGTCGAACGGCACAATTTCTTGACGGACGCATGTCATGAAGGTACTGATCATCCATTTATCTTCACTTATCGGGGTTGAACCAGAATGCGGGTGCGTCCAATTCGTTGGAAATAGAACGATGCGTCCTGCCCGGGCAGAAACTTTACAGTTGTGGGCGGGAAATGCTGTTTCGCCACCAACAGCAACATCGTTAAGGTAAATAACGGCACCCAAAACACGTGTGCCGACAGCGTTACCACCTTCCCATGGTGTTCCATCAACATGGGTTCTGTAGTAACCGACTGCTTTCCTGTATTTCTGAAGACGAAAGCCGGTGTCTTGAATGCCGGGCCATGCCCACAGGTCGCTGAACTCATTAATGTATTTCCCTACAGCCGCAGCCAAGGATTCTCGGATTATCTCTTCGCAATACCCGAAGATGACTGGATCTACACCGGAGTTCAAAACTGCTTGAACGCTGAGGTT
>Ga0255780_10002870_pt1 | contig 15263 bp, 12 predicted proteins | sample 071ome_32_FD_179978 | JGI IMG/M metagenome (GOLD analysis project Ga0255780, IMG submission 179978) | Coastal salt marsh microbial communities from the Groves Creek Marsh, Skidaway Island, Georgia - 071405AT metaG (version 2) | ecosystem: Environmental > Aquatic > Marine > Intertidal zone >... | reverse complement strand
TTTTCGCTCCAACGTAGCTTGTTAGTTCTTCAATCAATGAGAGCTGAGGGTTTTCTGTTACCTCGCCAAAGGCAGGCTTGCGATTCATAACCCCGATCGGTCCCTCATCCTCGGTTTGCTTGGTCATTGCTACGATGAGAGTTTGTGATAGTGAAGGGGGTAGCCCTTGGATTTGTACTGCCGATAGTTCTCCCTGGCACTCTCCCTCGTGCTTTCCACTTCGGGAACGATTTCTGCAACCCGATCAAATCGACTAAAGAAGGATGGGATTGTGCCGCTCAGATTGACCAGCACATCCTGGTGCATCACCGGCTCGCTATAGTGGCAGATGCGAATCGGTGCCGTGGTCGAGCTGTCGTATCGGCTATGGGGAACAAAGCGCTCTGTCTTAAAGGTCCAAAGCAGGTCGTCGAGTGCAGACGTATCCTGCTCACTCGAGGTATGGACATGAATCTGATGCCCCAGCCGATAGACTTTATCGATCAGCCGGCAAGCAAAAAGGAGGGGGTCGACCTTGCTTTCAATCTGGTAGAAATCGATTCGTGTCAACCAAACCTCCCCTCTCTATCAGGTCTCTATGGGCGCGGCGAGGCGCATTACTTCACTTCTGGGATAGCAAGTAGTCTGTTAACAATCCAACTGGGCGAGCTGTGGCACCTTTGTTCAGGCCTGCCCACTTAAATGAAGTACCGGCGATATCCATATGCGCCCAAGGATACTTTTTCGCAAACCGCGCTAGGAAGCAAGCAGCGGTAATACTTCCCGCCTCTTTGCCGCCAATGTTTTGCATGTCTGCGAAAGCGCTGTTGATCTGCTTCTGATAGCCATCCCAAATAGGAAGCTGCCAGGCCCGATCGCGGGTGCGTTCGCCCGCGTCAATCAGCGACTTGGCGAGCGCATCATCATTGGCAAAGACGGCCGATGCCTGACTCCCAAGTGCCACGATGCAAGCGCCTGTTAATGTCGCTATGTCTACGACGGAAGCCGGTTTGAATCGCTCCACGTAGGTGAGCGCATCGCAAAGCACGAGTCTTCCTTCAGCATCAGTGTTGAGAATCTCAACCGTTTGACCAGACATGGTGGTGACTATATCGCCGGGTTTCGAAGCGCCGCCGGATGGCATGTTCTCTGCGGCGGCCATGACGCCGATGACGTTCAGCTTGGGTGCTAATTCGCAGAGCGTCTGCATGGTCCCAAATACCGTCGCGGCACCACACATGTCATAGATCATTTCCCACATGCCGCCGCCAGGTTTCAGGCTGATGCCGCCTGTGTCAAATGTGATGCCCTTACCTACGATGACGTGCGGCTGCTTCGATGCGCTCGCTCCTTTGTAATGCATGATCACCATTTTTCCTGGCTCGTCGCTTCCTTTAGAAACCGACAAGAACGCACCCATGCCCAGCTTGGCCATTTGTTTTTCTTCGAGCACAGTGGTCGTTAACGATGGATAAGCCCGTGCCAGTTTCTTGGCTTCACTGGCGAGGAATGTGGGAGTGCAAACGTTAGATGGTGCATTGCCAAGATCTCGGGTGGCGTTTTTGCCTTTCGAAAGCGCAACACCGAGTTTAAGGCCCGCGCGTATGGCTCCCGCGTCTTCTGATTGGGCGGCAAATTGAACTTTGCTGAGTGCAGGTGCTTTGGGCTTTCCAGTGCCTTTCATGGCCACATACTGATAGAGCGCGTCTTCCACACATTCAATGAACTTGGCTGTCACCCACTTCGCATCGCGATCCTGTGAAGTGATATTTTCCATGACTACCAGCGCAGACTTGGCGGCGATTTTCTTCAACTGTGCAGCCGCTGATTGAAAGCTTGCAGTCAGCTGATCTGGTGATCCGTCGCCCAGACCAACCACAAGCAGACGTTCGATTTTGGTGCCGGCAAGATCAGTAATGAGCGTTGCTGTACCTGATGCTGTGCTGATATCGCCGCGTTTAATCAAACGCTTAATTGTTCCCTTACTCGCCTTTTCTATGGCTTTGAGCATAGGGCCGTCTGTTTGTTTGTCGCTAATGCCGATGATTGCGCACGGTATAGTTGCTTTGCCTAACTCGCCTGCTTTAACGGTGTATGTGCGCATAGGTACTCCCATTGATGTAAGAGGGTTTTCTCGTTGTTCGTTTGAGGTGTGAGACAGCAATGTTCTATTGCTAATCCATGTTGAACTATTATACGGCAATGATGGCTGGAGATTGGCGGGCGATTTGATTCTTTTTCGGTATATCTCTCTTGAGGTTTTTAAGGCGATGAGTGTGATCGCCCTGGTCGTGCTGGTGATTGCGACTGGATCTCGGTTAAGCGCGTATTTGGGCGACGCAGCAGCTGGCAAGATGAATAGCGAGTTGTTGGGATTAATTCTTTTCTATCGACTGCCAGGACTGCTTGAGCTGATTATCCCTGTCTCTTTTTTCCTCGCGATTATGATCGCCCATGGGCGGTTAGCCGTTGACAACGAATTGACCGTGCTTAAGAGCACGGGATTCGGCGAGCCCAGACTGCTCAAGATGACGCTGCTGCAAGGGTTAGCCATCATGATCGTGACGGCTATCTTGGCGTTGTGGCTGAGGCCGCTCGCGGAGATTGGTACCCAAGCGATCAAGGCGGATCAGAAGACCATGACGGAATTTGATTTGTTGATCCCTGGTCGTTTTCAGACTATGAGTCAGGGGGAGAGAGTGACTTATGTCCGAGACATTGCCGATTCGAATGAATTGTCAGACGTTTTTATTACTGAGCTCGAGCATGAAGAGGGTGACGAGCTCGGAACCACCGTCGTTATGGTGGCGGATGAGGGAGAAACGCGAATTGATGAGCAGGGCAATCGCTTGCTCATTCTGCGCAGTGGAAAGCGCTATCGCATGAAGCCAGGTGCGTTAGGGCATCAGGTGATCGAGTTTGAGACCTATGGTCAGGTGCTAGCAAGAGATCCCTCAAAGCTAGACCGAACCGAGGCAAAACAGTTGGCAACTTGGGATTTGCTCAAGGCAGAATCGAATGCAGGCGTCGCAGAACTCCAGTGGCGGCTGTCACTGGTATTGATGGTGCCGATCCTGGCGTTTTTGGCGGTGCCGCTCGCTAGGGTCAACCCGAGAGAAGGCCGATTTGCCCGAATTGCACCGGCGTTACTCCTATGTTTTCTCTATCTGGTGTTGCTATCCGCAGCGAGATCGAACGTTGAGTCGGGTTCGCTAGGCCCCGTACCAGGACTTTTCTGGGTCCATGCAGGCTTTGCCATCCTAGCGCTTACGGTTTACCGAGGAGGAGAGCGACTCTTCGATTGGTCATGGATCAAGCCGAAGGCGAGCCAATGATGCCGATCGTTGCAAGATTGATTGGGATCTCCGTTTTCGGGTCTATTGTGCTTGTGGCGCTCGCCCTCACAGGGTTGCTTGCTGTTTTCACGTTGCTTGACCAGATTGGTGATCTTGATCAGCGGTACACGTTTTGGGCTGCGTTGCTTTATGTCGGTTTGAGCGTGCCGCGACTGTTCTATGAGACTTTGCCCTACGCTATTTTGATTGGTGCATTGATTAGTTTGGGAGGGTTTGCTGTTCGCAGTGAACTCATTGCCATGCGTGCCGCCGGCATGTCGGTTTATAAGATCTTAAGCTATGCCATGCTGCCAGCCTTGCTCGTGGCTGGAGGCGGGGTCTTCGTTGGTGAATATGTTCTGCCTGATGCAGAGCGAATGGCGCGGCTTGAGCGTAGGCAAGCGACCTCTATAGCAGATGCTATCGCTCCAGAATACGGTATTTGGTTGAGAGATGGTGATGCCTTCATTCATGCCGAGTTAATCCACGAGAACACCTTATTGGGTTTGAGGTGGCTAATCTTCGACGAAGGAAAACGACTCATCAAAGTCCGAACCGCTGAAAGCGCGCAATACGTTCCTGGCGGCGATGAAGTAGCGAGCTACTGGGAGCTATCGCAGGTTGAGGAGGTTACCTATGGCGAGGGCCGGTCGGTGCGTGGCCTAGGGCGGAGGTCGACATGGGAAACGGAATTGACCCCTGATGAAATCAGTAGTGAGTTGCTGGTTGAACCATCCAGAATGTCGATCAGTGCGCTGTCCAAAAAAATCACCGTTCTTGAGCGTCAGTCGCTTGAGGTAGGCAAATATCAACTGGGGTTCTGGGCAAAAGTGCTCCAGCCACTAACGGCGCTGGCGCTACTCGCGCTCTCCGCGGCCATGGTCTTTGGTCCACTTCGAGACGCCTCGATGGGGTTTCGAATATTTACGGGTTTATTACTAGGGGTCGGGTTTAAATTTCTGCAGGACCTGCTTGCTCCCATGGCGCTGGTGTATGGCATCCCACCGCTGGTCGCTGTCATTCTACCGACGGCACTTTGCTTGTGGCTTGCTTTTTATCAGTTGCGTCGACTCGCTTAATGGTCATTCGATCAAGTACTGCCAGATCAATCAGCGACGGATCGGAGGACGAATTTGTATGGAGCTTCCCCTCTTAGGCAACCTTCAATCCGTAACTTTCAAGCTGCTGCCAGCAAACAGCAACCCACAACCCTAAATCAGAACCCCCCACACCGTTCTCGTTAACCAAATTATTCGACTTCGAGGTATCGGCTATCGGATCAACGATGGAATAGTGGCTAGTGCCATTAAATGGAAGGGCCTGCGTTCAATTTGATCTTGGCGGAGGCAGCCCCGAAACGACACGCGGGATTCAGGTGGTTTTTTTGATCTCAACTACGCGTGTGTTGGTTACAAGGTCGTGGAGCGCGCGGCGGTGGGGCGCCAGCATCCATAGATAACCAAGGCCGAAGCACCCAACAGAAAAAGTGGTGACAAGGTATCGAAATAATGCCGCTCGTGGGTTGAGTAGTTGACCCGATTCGGAAATAAGCTGGATCCGCCAGACTTGCATACCCAGCGTTTGACCCTTGAATGTCCAGAAGTAAACGAAAAACAGCAGGCTCTCTAAATACAGAAACAGCTGGTATATCAGCCCTTGAAGGGGCGCTTCTCTATCATTTAGGGCAATCACAACTAATGTCGAAATCATCCACAGTGCAAGTAGCAGCAATCCATCGTAGAAAGCGGCGCCCATTCTTCGGGAAAAACTCGCATTGTTGAGTTGTGCTCTTTGCTCTGCAGTGCGATTGATTGAGGTCATTGCTGGCAGTTATCCAGTGAGAAACAGTAGAGGCATCTGCTTCGGATCATTCAGAAGTTGTGATTGTACGATGGCAATTGGCGAACGAGTTGCTGTTTATAGCGGGATGATTGGTAGCCTAATCGCTCAGGATCATGAAATTGGCCTCACATTCTGCAACAAGGTCTCCGTTGTCCTTTCGGTGCATTTCGGCCGCCATTGTCGCTACATTGCGACGTTGCTTCACGCACCAGGAACGCAAGTGAACGGGTACCCCAGTGGGTAAGGCCGCCTTGTAGCGTAAGTCGCAGCGGCCGGTTACCGCTTTGTGCCCTCGTAAATAAAGCCAGTTCGCCATTACGTCATCGAGCGTACTGAAAATAATGCCGCCGTGGGTCACTCCCTCGTACCCACAGTGCACGGCATCGGGTGTAAATTCCGACACGCACTCATCGCCATCGAGTGAAAAGGTGAGTTTCAAGCCAATCGGATTGTTCGGGCCACAAACAAAGCAGTGATTAGCGTCCTCCCTGGCAGTGCTCATAATGCTGTGCAACCTGGCGCTGATGACAAGGAGCTGGGGAATCTGGATGGCATCAGTAGAATCCCCCTTTTGTTGGTGCGTCACCCGTTTTTTCTGAGGCATTGGGCTGATCGAACGCAGCCTTTAACTCCTTTCTCGCTAACCGAGACATGAAGGCCGTATCTTGACCTAACGTTACCATCTGGAAGCCTTGGGCTAGGTAGCGCTGGGTGAACGCCAACGAACCTGTGTGAATGCCCGCCGCGATCCCATGATGCTGGCAACGCTCCAATATATGGGTCACCGTCTCAACGTGAAGGGGGTGGTCATTGTCGCCGGTTGGGGACAGTCCTAAAGCATAGGCAAGGTCGGCAGGGCCAATGTATGCCGCATCGACGCCGGGCGTGCCCAAAATATCATCGAGGTTATCAAGCGCTTCGCGAGTTTCGATCATCACGATGCACGCTAACTGATCATTGGCTTCCTCAACATATCCACGGCCCGCGTACATCATCGCTCGCGTTGGTCCAAAGGATCGCAAACCGGCGGGCGGGTATCGACAGGCCGACACGGCGCGCTCTGCTTCTTCTTTGTTGTTGACCATCGGAACAATCACGCCGTAAGCGCCTGCGTCTAGCACCCGCATAATTTCATAAGGCTCGTTCCAAGGAACTCTGACAATAGGAATGGTGTTAGTGGTTGAGATGGCAGGGAGTAAATGCGTCACTGCTTTGAAATCAATCACCCCGTGTTGCATGTCAAGGCATAGCCAATCAAACCCTACTTGAGCCATCTGTTCGGCGGACAAAGGAGAGTCTAATGATAGCCAGCCACCGACGGTGGGCTCCCCAGCTCGCCATTTAGTTTTGACAGTATTCTCTCGCATGTTTTTATCCTCGCGCTCTCATTGGAACGTCAGCCTCTGGTGCTGATGCTGTTAGACCAGAACGGATCGCGGCCTCGGTTTGGCTCATCAGTGTAGTGACGTCGCTGCTTAATTGGTCAGTTGTTTGAATGGGTGGATGGATCATCAGCCTAACCGGCCCAGGTTGCCACTTAACCGATCCTGTTGGAAGAAGACGCCCTGTGCCACTAATACTCATTGGCAATACTGGTAACTGAAGATCTGCTGCTAGGCGAAACGCGCCTCGTTTGAAGGGTAATAGATTGCCTTCCGCAGTGCCGCGGGTACCCTCGGGGAAAAACATGATGCACATGCCGTTCTGCAATCGTTTTGAAACCGCCTGGATGCTGGCGACCGCAGCTTGTGAGTTTGAGCGATCAACCACCACATGGCCCATTGCTGCACACGCGGCTCCGATAATTGGAACAGCAAGTAGTTCTTTTTTGAGGACCCATTTGAATTCGACAGGAAGAAAGCCATAGATGAGCAAGATATCCACCTGGCTCAAATGATTGGCGGTCAAAACATAAGACTGACTTTCTTTTAGGTGTTGAAGCCCGTCAATGGAAACACGCATGCCCAGCATGAACGCATTTGAGCGAGCCCAGAGCACAGCGAGCGTTCGAGAGCACCAGTCACCTAAACCAAAAAACGACAGCACGGTGAGAGGCACGCCAATTAGAAAGGTACTAATCCCCAAGAAAGGGACGGCGATAAGCCATAGGTAAAGCCACTGAATCATGGACCCCATCATCATCTTTATTCCTTTCTTAGGATCGATAGCAGCCATATCACGCGTATGTGAATGCTTACTAACTTCTACCCTTATCACCATCACCGAACGCCTCAAAGGTGAGTATATCAAGCGAATATGGCGGTGGGATTACTATAGTAAATACAAATTCAGAGAAGAACTGTTGTCCGGTAAATGATGAAAAAAAGTATATAATTACGTAAAAAATAACATAAAATACGAAACAAATGAGAGTTGACCATTCTCCCAAGGTCCCCTGCGGTGAACGGGTTTGCCCATTCGGTGGATTAGGCCGTTCGGTTGGAGGGTGAGCCAAGCCAGTCGATAGAGCCCATGGCTCAGGGGCCTTTAGACCTGAAGCCGTGAGGACGTTAGGCCAATGACGGACCAAATGCGGTAAGGGATACGCCTACTTGCACAACAACCCATGAGAGACAAGGGCGCTAAGAGTATGAGCGAGGGGAAACCAAGGGATAAGAGACCGCGAGCACAAAGAGAGGTGGTGATCGAGGAGCACCCCGTCCGACAACTTCGGCGGATGATCGATCAGCTAACAGACATCGAGAGTCGACTCTCTATCCCCCAAGACGATAAAAAAGCAACACTAACGCTCCGGTACAGGGTAGCGCTTGAACTAGCAGACCAGGGGCCACTCACGGTACTTGAGTTAGCTCGTCGCTTAGACGTTGCGCATCCTGGAGTGACCCAGGCAACCCGGCAACTCGAGTCAGCTGGCGATGTGCTCTCGATGCGAGATCGATTAGATCGCCGCCGTCGGGTGATTGCTTTGACTCGGCAGGGCCAACATCGATATGGGGTTGATGTTGCTTACCGGGAATCCCAGTTGTTAGCGCCCTCTATCCGTTCCAGTATCAACAGATGCGCTGATTTCGTAGATCGATTGGCAGAGGCTTTTCAACCCGATCGAGCTAGCAGCGATGGTTGGATAGGCTCAGCTGAATGGGTCGAACTGTCTGCCAGCCACATTGACGACATGTCAATGATGCTTGAGGCTGAAAACTTTGATGCGGGTGAGATGCAGGCTGTATGGCAACGCATAAAGGGAACAACGCCCCAGGATCAGCAATGGTCTATGGGGCTGCGCGTCCCGCGCTTTAAGCCACCGGTGAGCTGGATGATCGCGGAGCGTCAGCCCAACGGTTCGCTCGAGATCATGGGGCTGTTCACGCACAAGCGGTTTAGGCGGTCGGGATTTGCAACTCGTCTCCTGCATGGACTTTTGGAATACGGCAGGGACACTGGCTTAAACGGCCTGTCTACTCATTTTTCGGAGGGCCTTGGTCCTGCGCGGTTATTCTTCGAGCGGCATTCCTTCGAGCGTGTCGGGCCTACCAAACACTCGCGTGACCGACTGCAAATGGTTCGTGACTTGAAGGTCTAGTTCTTGGAAGTGGAGGGCGAACTCACATTGCCGCACCCTGGAGGAACGATCAACTCACCGCCTACGAAAGAACATTGAGGTTAGGGTGATAGACTTGACCATGAGGCGTTGGACGACCTCTCTTCCCCGTCCATGGTGGCCCACCCTAGGCGGCGCATTGACCGTAGCCTGACTTAACTATTGGTTGTCAAGGTTGGTTCGAGAAGTAGTCGTACGAAAATCAGGCGCTTCAAATAGGGGCAGATTGGATCCTCGCCTCGCTTAACAGAACGTTAGCGACGCGCTGCCTACACGTTAATAAGAAAAACTGGTCTGAGCAGAGGAAGGAGCGGCTTGTGGAAAAGACACTATTTGAACGAATTATAGACGGAGAGCTACCGTCAGACAGGGTGTATGAGGATGACCGCTGCATCGTGATCCGAGATATTCAGCCTCAAGCGCCCACTCATGTTCTGATTATTCCTCGCGATCCAATCCCACGACTCATCGATGCCAACGATACGCATCAAGAATTGCTGGGACATCTCTTATTAGTGGCTGGCAAGGTGGCTGAGCTTCTTGGGTGTGGTGATGCGTTTAGGTTGGTCATTAACAATGGCGCCGATGCGGGACAAACGGTATTTCATTTGCACTTGCACATACTAGCGGGCAAACAGTTTAACGAGGGTGGTCTGGCGAAGTCGTTCGAGTAACCGTCGAAATTCACTGAAGTTGCTCAAAGCATTGTTCCCGGAAAGACACGATTGAAAACGTTTGATTACATTGTGATTGGCGGCGGCTCCGCAGGTTGTGTAATGGCAAGCCGTTTAGCCGAGCAGCATGAGGTCTTACTGCTCGAGGCGGGACCTAAACATCACGCTTGGGATTTTCGTGTCCACATGCCAGCCGCGTTGTCGGAAGTGCTGACCAGTACGGCCTACAACTACGGTTTTCACACCGAGTCAGAGGCAGAGCTCGGCAATCGTCGGCTGTATTGTCCTCGAGGGAGGGTGCTTGGCGGCTCCTCGTCAATCAACGGGATGATTTTCGTTCGGGGCAACCCCAGCGACTTTGACCGTTGGGAGACGCGCTACGGCTGCACTGGATGGGGTTATCAGTCGGTGCTCCCACACTTCAAACGTAGCGAGGATCGGCCCGGCGGCGATCCATTATTTCGTGGGCTGGGTGGCCCGCAACGGGTTCAATCATCGGATGTGTCGGGCGAGCTTAATCAAGCGTGGTTGGCTGCGGGTTCTGCGCTTGGTTTCCCCAGTACTGAGGACTTTAATGGCGCAGAGCAGGAAGGATTTGGACCTTTCGATGCCAGCATTGCAGATGGCCGACGGCAGAGCACGGCGGTTACATACCTCGATGGGCGCTCGTCACCTGGACTGACCGTTCAAACGGGGGTAACCGTTAATCGATTGGAGTTCGTAGGCGATCAATGCGTGGGGGTGAGTTGGGTCAATCGCAAAGGTGGGCGCCCCATTCAGTCAAACGCACGAAAGGAAACCGTGTTGTGCGCCGGGGCGATCGGAACCCCCCAAGTATTAATTCGGTCGGGCATTGGGCCAGAACAGGAGTTGAAGCGACTCGCCATTTCGCCCGTATGGATCAACGACGACATTGGCGAGCATCTTCAAGATCACTTAGAGATCTACGTGCAGGCTGGCATCAAAAAGCCGGTTTCCATTTACCCATCAACTCGGGGACTCGGGAAGCTCAGAGCCGGCGTTGAATGGTATCTACTGAAGTCTGGCGCAGGCGCCACCAACCATTTCCACGCCGGCGCATTTTTGCGCAGCGGTCTCGATGCCGGCTACCCGGACCTTCAGTTCCATTTTTTGCCGATCGCGATGAACTATGATGGCAGTCAGCAGGTGAACCATCATGGAGTCCAGGCTCATGTTGGCCCGATGAAGCCAGTGAGTCGGGGTCGAGTATCGATCCAGTCGAGCGATCCATTCGCGTCGCCCCAGATTCAATTCAATTATCTCAGTGCCGAAGAGGACTGGGCGGTCATGCGCCGCGGAATTCGGTTGGCTGAGGCGTTATTAGGCGAGCAAAGTTTTCAGTCGATGGGAGCATGGCCGCTTAAACGCTTTGGCAGTGATGCTGAACTCGATGAGTGGATTCGGCTACACGCTGAGAGTGCTTATCATCCCTGCGGGACCTGTCGCATGGGCAAAGAGGGAGAGGCTCCAGTGAGCCCAGAGGGTGAAGTATGGGGGGTTCGAAATTTACGGGTAGTCGATGCATCCTTGATGCCCGAGATCACCAACGGGAATTTAAACGCGGTGGTAATTATGATGGCTGAGAAAATCGCAGCGCAAATGTTAGGGGTTGCCGTCTGAAGAAAGGGACGAAGCCGACTTATTCGGGCAAAATAACAACGCGACTACCTAGGACAAACCCTCACATGGTGCAGTCTCCGGATACCACCGTTGTACCCGTCTACGGCATGACCTGCGGCCGATGCGAAGCCAAGGTTAGCGAATCGATTACGGCGCTTGGAACTGACCTTCGCGTCGTCGCTGAGCGAGCGCATGATCGCGTAACCGTTGTGGGTGCTGTGGATGCGGCCCTCGTTCGTAAAGCAGTGACGGAATTAGGATATCGCCTGGAACCACCACCGCATGAACCACCGCATGAAATAGACGCAGATGCCAACTCATCGATTGCTCAAAGACCTGCTTTGGAGGGTGCGCAGGCACAGCTATCGAGCGACAACCAAGGTGAGCAAGATTTGTTCATCGAGATCAAAGGCATGTCTTGCGCGGCTTGCGCATCGGCTGTTCAGCGGGCGATCCTAAATGTCGAGGGCGTGATTCAGAGCGAAGTGAATTTCGCTGCGGAGAGCGCGTGGGTGGCGGGTAAATTTGATCAGGGAGCAGTGATATCGGCCGTTAGTGCGGCAGGTTATAGCGCGACCGAGGCGGCGGAAGATCCAGCATCGAAGGCGGCGAATCAGGCCCAGCTATTCGGGCGCGCGATGACCCAAGCCACTGTCGCACTGCTACTCGGTTCGCTCATGATGTTGAACATGTGGGTGGAGTGGCTTTCGCTCACAGAAAGCATCTGGATGGGTGCAGTGACTGCCGTGGCGACGCTCGGTGCGCTCAGTTTTGCCGGCGCGGATTTTTACAAAAAGGCTTGGACATCGCTCAAGCATGGTCGGGCAACGATGGATACGCTGGTCGCACTCAGTACTGGGACAGCTTGGCTATATTCGTCCAGTATCTTAATTTGGGGGATGAATCTTCCCTCTCAGCATCTGTTCTTTGAGGCTAGCCTCTTTGTGATTGGATTCGTTCGATTGGGTAAAGCGCTAGAGATGCGGGCACGTGCGTCAGCGCTCTCGGGTCTTGATGCGCTGATTCGATTATCGCCTGAAAAAGCGTCTGTGATCGATGAATCTGGCCGCTCCGTGAGTGTTTCACTAGACGCAGTGATTCCTGGAACAGTGGTTCGCGTGTCGGCAGGTGAGCGTATTCCGCTTGATGGCGAGATTATCGTTGGCAAAACTGAAGTTGATGTGTCACTGATGACGGGAGAGGCTCTGCCGCAAGCCGTTGGTGCAGGAGATGTAGTGATAGGGGGCGCGCTGAATGTCTCGCAGCCCGTCGACATCAAGGTCACGAGCACAAAGCAAGATGGGGCGCTCGCTCAGGTCGTTCGCGCTTTACAGCGCGCTCAAAATGCCAAACCCGCCGTTGCGCAACACATCGATACCATCACGCAGTATTTTGTCCCAGGGGTCTTGTTGACTAGTCTGGCGACCGGGTTTGCCTGGTGGTTCCTGTTGGGCGCTGAAGCGAGCTTTGCGATGAGCACTGCGCTCTCTGTTTTGATTATTGCTTGCCCCTGCGCGTTAGGACTTGCGGTACCGATGAGCCTCGTCAATGCGGTTGGCACGGCAGCGAAACTTGGCCTAGTCATCCGCAATGGTGATGCGCTCATGCGGGCGAGGGCGCTCACCGTCGTTTTATTCGATAAAACGGGAACATTGACCGAGGGAAACCTGAGTGTCCGTCGGGAATTGGCGTTCGGTGAAGTTCAAACCACATACGGTGAGCTGCGAGCGATGGTCAGTCAATCGACTCACCCGATTGCCAAAGCGGTCGCTCACTATATTGAAGCGAAAGCTGATGACCCCTTAGATGCCGATCATCTTGAGGCAGCAGGTGCGATTGAGACGGTGCCTGGCCAGGGTGTACTTGCCACGATCGGGGGCAAGAGGGTTGGTATTGGCAGCGCAGCTATGATGCATGCCAACCAATTCGTGTCGAGCGGTCCGATCCCAAGCAGCGATCAGCCAGCAGCGCTCGATGAGGAAGCCCTGGCGGGACCTGAAATGTATTGGGGGGTCGATGGGCAGTTGATCGCGAAGTACGAGCTTTCTGATCGCATCAGAGATGAATCTTATGACGTGGTTCAGGCGCTGATTAACGCTGGGATGACACCCATGATTGTATCTGGAGACCGAGAGCAGAGCGTTAAGAGCGTCGCCGAGGCGATTGGTCCTGTTAACTGGTACGCGGAGCAGTCCCCGCTCGACAAGCTTGCGCTAGTAGAGAGGTTGCAGGCAGAGGGTGAGCATGTGGCTGTGATTGGTGATGGTTTAAATGATGGGCCAGCGCTGGCTGCGGCGCACTTCAGCGCCGCGATGAGCTCGGGCACGGCGCTAGCCTGTGAGCAGGCCGATGTCACGTTAACGAATGGTCTGCGCGGGCTTACCCAGTTCATTAAACTGTCTGATGCCACCACTCGTAACGTTCGACAAAATCTCGGGTTTGCCTTTCTTTACAATGTCGTCTTGATCCCGGTAGCCGCTGGCGTGCTCTATCCGTCAATGGGGTGGCTGTTGAGTCCAAGTTTTGCTGGTCTCGCGATGGCATTGTCTAGCCTCTCGGTGGTTGGAAACGCGGCGCGATTGAGAGGCGAACTCAGTGAGTAACGGTTGAGAATGAGTGTTGGAAACTGTGAATTTAATGACCGAGGTTGTTGAACGATCGCAGCGTAAGTTATCGCCTGGAGGGTCAAGGAGGGTGACGTGCGCGAAGTCTGTCTTGGCAGTCGCTCTAGCGTTCGGCCTAAGCGGTTGTACCCCGTTGACGCGCGATGTGAGCGATAGTGCGGAGCAGGTAGCAGCGCAAATCACGGCTGGAGGAGTTGAGATCGTTGAGCGGGAACGCTTAGCTGCCGGTAATCGGACCGCAGCATCGATTCCATCGACGCTAGCCGAGGCAAGGTCTGTGTTTTTGGATCATTCTCCAATCGTTCAAGACCGGCTTCTGGCTTACGAGATCACGCTCAGCGACATCAATCAAAACGAGGGGGGCTATTCGAATCCTACGCTGGCGTTGGGTCGCTTTACTGGCGTGGGCGATTCAGTGAAACGACTGTTTGAAGTAGGTTTTTCGCTGATTGACTTGGTGAGTGTTCCAGCGGCGAATCGGGCGCTCGAACATGAACTTACAAAGGCGCGAGCGCAAGTAGAGCTCGACTTGTTCGAAGGCCTAGTCAGACTCGAGAAAGCATGGGTTCTTGCCGGGGTGTCGGAAGCAAGGTTCGAACTGAGACAATATCAGACCACGTTTTTAGGGGCATTGGCTGCGCTGTCAGCTGACTACCTTGGAGCTGGAAATATTACTGAGGTGGAGCATCAAGCGAGACTTCAAGCGTATTTCACTGCCCAGAATGAACTAGGTTTAGCTCGCTCGGAGGCCAACAGCGCAAAATCCGAACTCGGGCAGCTGCTCGGCACACCTTACGCTGTCTTTTCCGAACTGTCCGTGCCGATTTGGAGTACTGCTGAACACGCACCTCTAGAACACACAGCCGCGTTCGAGGCGGCGCGCGCAGCAAACAAGCATTTAAGATCCGTCGCGACACAGATTCCCATCGCTGACAACTTGAGGGATCGCCTGCGGTGGGCTCGCTGGTTACCAGGATTGGGAATGACCATTGAGGTCGAAAAAGAAGATGGGACCCAGAAAGGGCCGAAAATTGAAGTGGAACTCCCTACTTTTGATACGCAATCGGATGCCTTGGCCTCGATGAGCAAGCGCGCGCAACGGGCTCGCCAACAGGTCGCACTGCTAGAGCGGGATATCGAGTTCGGAATAGGTCGGTTGGCAGACCAACTGGACGCCGAAGCAGCAGTCTTGAGGCGATTGGAGCATCAAATTCTTCCCTTGCAGCGGAAGCGTCTTGCCCTCAGGCAGAGAGAAGAGAGCTACATGCTGATTGATGTGTTTGAGCTTGCGGAAGTGAAATTAACGCTGCTTGAGCAGTTGCATGAGCTGCTTGACGCAACCGAGCGTTACTGGCTGGATCAGGCCAGTCTGAGTCACCAGAAGGGATTGTTGCTCCGCGAAGCAGACGAGTTGGTATGGCAGCAATTTTTGCCTGGTGGGGCGACCGGATCGCAGGCAGCAGAAAAGGGCCATGACCACCATGGAGCGCATGGGATGGACCGCTCAGGTCACGATATGTCTGGGAGCGGCCATCAGATGGGTCATGATGGACACGGTTCGGATCATTCAGGCTATGGAATAAGTCATGGTGGTCATGAGATGGACCAC
>Ga0255780_10002869_pt1 | contig 15266 bp, 34 predicted proteins | sample 071ome_32_FD_179978 | JGI IMG/M metagenome (GOLD analysis project Ga0255780, IMG submission 179978) | Coastal salt marsh microbial communities from the Groves Creek Marsh, Skidaway Island, Georgia - 071405AT metaG (version 2) | ecosystem: Environmental > Aquatic > Marine > Intertidal zone >... | reverse complement strand
GTTACCGTAGCTTAATGTATCACCCTGAACACTTATTCTAGTATCCCAGTAAGTTGTATCGAGGGTTTCGGTAAAAGCAAATCTACCAGTTGAATCTGTTGAATAAGCATTTACTTGAGTCCAAGAAGAACCAGATTTAGGCTTTTTTTCTAAAGAAAGCCAAACAGTTTCTGCTCCATCACCATCTGTGGTTAGGAATCTTCCTTTGAAAGTAAGTGTCTTTTGAACGAATGCACCACCATAGCTATAAAGTGTAAGTGTGGTGTCGTTACCAAGATTGGTTGAAGCCAGGTTGCTGAAAGTTTGGGTTCCAGAGATTTTCAAACTATCAATTCCAGATAATGTGTTCCAAGTAGCTGCATCAGCATGAGTGAATGTTACTTTAACTGCAGCTCCATCGCTATAGTTAAAGGTAGTACTTGAACCAGTGTATACCATAGTTACAGTAATGTGTCCGTTTGTTGTATCGGAAACATATTGCATGTACTGGTTTGATGAATTATAAAGTAGAGAAACTGTGGGAGAAGCTCCGCCGAATGCTACTTTATCATAGAAAACCCTAAATTGAAGACCTGTGATCTTCTCAGAAGTACTTTCGTTTCTGAAATAGAGATCGGCTTCAGTTGTTCCTGTGGTACTTGTTCCTACATCATATGTAGTGTCAACAATTACCCAGTGCCCCGACGAAGGTGCCGGCGGAACAGATTGCGAAAATAAGGGGAAAGACGCAACCATGAGAGTGAGTGCTAGGAGTAAGCGTTTCATGAAAATTGTTTTATTTTATCTTTTGTGTGCTGAATAAGCCAGGGTTCAGCTCCCGGGATTTTATGTAGTAGCTCTAACTCGTATTTGTAGCATAGCTTTTCTTCTTCTCTTTTGCTAACTTTTATTCCACTTTTAAGGAAAAAGAGGTGGAGACTTTCATGAACCAAGACACAAGCTAAGTTGTTGTATGATTCTATTTTCATATCTCCGTTTGACACATAAATTACCCCATCCCCGTCTCTCATTTCATTAGATGAGAAAGTGCTTGACCAGAATTCAATCTCTTGGCAAACATCGACTATCAAGTCGTATTTCTCCGGGGCGTATTTTTTGATTACTGACAAAGCAGAATCAGCTTTTATGTGCCAACCATCACCAGCAGGGTGGATAATAGGTTGACCAAAAGAGGGCAAAGAAAAAGCCCACATGATTAGAAAATAAGTAATCCTAAAGTGGGCTTTCACGAGTTTATCGTCTTTATTTTTATTCCTGTGTTCCGTCTCCACCTTTTTTACCCCAGATCTTATCAGCAGAAGCAAGTCCTAAAGCACCAAAAGCTAAAGCGGCAACGGCATTGATTAAAACTGGAGAAGGAGCGATGTGCTCTTCAGTAAACTGGTTTGCGAAAAGAGTAACACAAAGGCTAAGACCTGCAATGATACCAACAAACCTCTTTGATGAGGGTACACCTTTATCGTCAGTGAATAACCTCTTGAACCAATTGATTAATTTCATGTTCTTTTTTATCTGTATTTATCCAGTAATCAAGGGGCCATAGCAGATTAAAAAAGGTCTTTACTTTTTAATGTAGGCTTAAAACAACTCTTATATTTATTGCACCACTTCAAATGTCATTCTGCAAGAACCTGCAGGACATGGGCTAAAGGAGGTCCTATAACAAAGGACTCAATTTCTAATAAGTGGCAAGAGAAAAATAGTTAGCCACTAATTTCTTTTAAAGAGCTGATATAGTCAGGGAGGTTGATTTGTGGTTGCCAATCAAGATCAATTGTCTTTGTCCACTGAGTTGCTTGTCCCTCATTTTTTCTTTTTGGTACAAACTTGTAATCAACCCCTTCTTTTGCATCATCTCCTGCATACATGTGCACAAGATCCATGATGGTGTAAGGGTTATTCCTACCAAGGTTAACTATTTCACCAGACATTTTCTTTTTACTGATTGCAATAAGGCCACTACAAATATCATCAACATGTGTAAAGTCCCGGGATTGGCTACCATCACCAACTACAGTCATAGGTTCACCAGAAAAGTATTGTCTTCCAAACTTAGCAACAACAGTAGCATATTCACCTTGGACAGGTTCATTTGGTCCATAAACATTGAAGAATCTTGCACTTGAGCAATCGAGATCAAAACAATAGGACATCATCTTTAGGTATTCTTCACTGGCTCTTTTGCTTTGAGTGTATGGAGAGACATAGTCTCCATGGAGAGATGATGATGTCGACGAAAAGACAATCTTTGCATTCTTCTTAAGAGCCATCTCAGCTGCAAAGGCAAGACTTACGACATTATTATCATATGTGTCAAATGGAGCATCAAAACTCGGTTGAATCCGGGCATCTGCTGCCAGGTGAAAGATAACATCAAATTTTTCGGGCCAAAGGTTTTCGTCTATAGCAGGACCTACAGCATATTCAGCTCCTTCTACTGAATTTTTTAATGTGGATGATAATGAGCTTAAATTATCAATACCGTGTACCTCATATCCCTCAGATAATAGTTTGCTTACAAGGTTTGAGCCAACAAATCCTAAGGCTCCAGTAACGACTGCTTTCAAATGTTTGACCTTTATATCTTTTTAGAATTTTGTTCTAAGAAAGTTCCTTTATTTTTAGTTTTCATTTTTTAGTTACGCTAATAATCCTGATATTTGATATTAACAAAAAGGAGATAGTCATGAAAAATTACAATTTGAAGCCGCTTTACATTTTCTTAGCAATCTTTGCCACAGCTTGGATCGTTAAACTAAATATCAGTCCAAAAGAGATTAAGGGAACTGAAAATCACTACCGATCAAATGGTAAATTTGAACAGGAAGCAAAAGAACGTAGCGAAGAGATTAAACACAAAAAGGAAGAGATCCAAAAGAATACACACAAAGATACAGCTGTAGTATATCCTGGATATAACCTATAATTGAGTATCCCAAATAAAAAAGAAGGCAGAGTCCCCACTCTGCCTTCACTCCTAGCACTCACTTTCTTGAATACCTAAATACCGATTTTCAATCAAGTAAGTAAGTATTTTACAGCAAAACATCCAATGGGTTTCACATCGAAACCCATTTTCAATTTTAGGGGGATGTAAAATATTATGGGATTTTGCCTCATAGTAAAATATTGTGTGGTAAATTGTCCATAAGAACAGGCCATTATTAATTACTAACTTAAATTATAAAACGAAATGGTTATTCGTTGGCCTGTTCTTTTTCACTAACACTATTCTCTCAGAAAATTCACTCTATAGTAAATCTAAATTTCGCATTAACCTGTGGTCCATTATTTGGGACTATGGGGAGGTATAGTTTATCTTTTAGGTAAGTCCCATTTATTAATCTACATTACAAAGATCAGCTTTGTCTATGGTTGTCCCACCCCATCTCTTATCAAATAAATAGATGTTGATGTTCTTGGGATCTGCATAATAAACCTTTTTGTAAGTTCCGCTAGGATCTAACCCAGACCACTCCAAGTAATTCACATAACACTCTTTAAAAGACCCAAGGTTTTTTATTTGCTCGTCAATGACGAAATGATGTGCACTCCACTGCTTCCTACCATAGTCATCCTTATGAGTCATGGCAGAGAAAGTGTAAACGTAATTATTGTTCGGCTGGTATTTATTCTCACAACTTGTAAGCCAAAGCACTATCAGGATAAACCCCACAAAGGACATGACATCCCAGATCTCACGGATTAAAGTGTATTTACTTAATATTCTTTCTATAAATTTTCTCATAGGTTATCTAATTAAAGCTTAATACCTGCACCAAAACCAATTCCAATCCTTCCGTCAAACCTTAACTGAGTAAGGAGTTCCAAAAATTCCCAGTGATAGAGTATACCTGCTCTCACAGACATGTTGATTTGTCTCTGTTGGTTTATAAGGTATATCCCATTTTGATTTATTGAGGAAAGAATAAAAGTTTCATCGTAGTAAGCATCATACTTTTTTCTTGATGCTATACCAACAGTAGCAAATGGGGAGAATCTGTTTATGGTTCTTCCACCACCGATTGAAAAATCATACTTTGTCTCCACACCACCTGCGCTTTCATCATCCCACGCTTGTACTTCCCAAGTTTCAATGTTATCATAGTACGGATACATTAAAGGAAGTGTCATGTGGTACTGAAGTATCCAAAAAGATTCTCCTCCAGAAATTAAGTAAGGTGATATCTGATATTGGAATAGATCTCTCTCAGTTATAGCACCGAAGGAAAGCCTCATCGGTTTAGAAGGGTTTCTCTGGACAAGATTTGGGTCTGTGGTCATCACATATTCCCTCCTGTCCCAGGTCCGACGGGTATTCCAATATGGATAATAACCTACATCATAAGGATTATAATAATAGGGGGTAAGATAACGGTTTCTCCACGCACCATCATTATATCCATTTTGGTAACCACTCTGGTATCCTTGGTTATAGTTAGTAGTGGTGTTGTTATTTACAGGACTGCTGCTGGTCCTATTTTCCTGCACTTTTTGAATTTTTTGCTCCCTTTCGGTTTGACTAAAAGAAATAAGGGGCAAAGCAAACAATAGGATTGCTAAAAAATTCTTGCTCATAAGAAATAAAGGTTTAAAGGTAGAGGTTCAAAAACCCCGCCAAACTATATGATTATGCAAAGGGGCTTTCCTGCTTTATCTTTCAGGAGAAGCTTTGGATCATTATCCTTCCCACCCATATATTTCCAAGCTGCTGCAGCTGCTGCAGCTGCATTTTGATTAATATTGGTTTTTGGCTTAATCACTGGATGAACTGTTGCACCAACAAGTTTCTTAAGTTCTTCCCCATCCATATCTTCTACCCTTGGAAGCTTCTTTACTTTTTCAAACTCGGCTGGTGTAAGAGGTCTGTAAGAATCACCCTCGTTTAGTTGCTCATCCCCAAAATTTTCAAATCTAATAATGTCCATAATTGTGGTATTTTTTCTATATATCAATACGAAAGACATTCTACAACAAGAAAAACCGAAATAAACCATAACGATTTGATCTAAAAAAGGAAAAACCATTATATAGATTATCATGATAGCAACTACTCAAGATCTGTATGTACACCACGAAAAAGCAATCAAAGTTGTTTTAAGTTGTAAAAATCTAGAGCACCTTGAGTGTGCAAGAAGATTTTGTATGAACCTTTTAGAGATGCATTCAAAGTCCGCCTTTAGCGGACCACACAGAGATCGCGTCAAACATCTGAAGATGATCGAGGAGAGCGAATCCCTTATGAACGAAGCAATCAAAGACGTTAGCTATAAATTGAGAGGGGAGTCAAAAACCAAATACAGTCTGGATAATTAGAAGACTGAGATCTCCACAGATAAATATTTAAATTCTTTATATAAGGTGGAAACCTGGTTGGACCTCCCCTCATAAAAGGATCAAATCAAATAAAACAAATAAGTTGAGACAGTTTAAGATAACTGAAAGGATCACAACCAGAAGTGGGAGGGCCTCTCAGTTGTATTCACAGGATTTGGCAAGGAGAGCAGTTATGAGCCCAGACGAAGAACTTGAGGTAGCTAAAAAAGCAGCCGAAGGGGATAAGGAAGCTCAGGATAAATTAGTCGAAGCAAATCTTCGCTTTGTCCTTTCTGTTGCTAAAATGTATACGATGGACCCAATAACAATGGAGGAACTAATCCAAGTTGGAAACATCGGTCTCATAGAAGCTTCCCAGAAGTTCGACCCGACTCTTGGTTTTAAATTTATCTCTTTTGCAGTCTGGCACATCAGGAAAGAAATGATCATGCACTTAGGTCAAAATAGCCGTATGGTCAGATTACCACTCAACAAAGGGCAACTACTTACACATATTAGAGAAGCACAGTCTAGGTTAAGCGGTTTACTTGGTAGGGATCCATCAGAGCAAGAATTATTAGAGGACCTTAAAAAGAATCAGGTTAAGCTTGCAAAAACACTTGATCTGGAAACTCTTATTCTAATAATCAACTCGGACCAAAAACACTCGTCTCTTGATGTACCAGTAGGAGGTGAAGATTCCAAATCAACACTGCTGGATGTTGTTTGGGATGACGGTGATACCTTTGATACAGATTTTTCACACGATAGCAGAGCTTTTTATATAAACAAGCTTTTTTCAAAGTTATCGGAGAGAGAAAGGTACGTAATCAAGGAACACTATGGGTTAGGCAAAAACAAATTTCAGAGAAGCTATGCTTTAATTGCGGACGATTTGGAGATTTCGCAGGAAATGGTCAGGACTATCCACCACAAAGCCCTTAAAAGGCTAAAACTAGTTGCAAGAAACCTTGGTATAGACACCAAAGAAATTTTAGGATAATGAAAAAACTTACACCGAAAGAAAAAGCTCAGGATCTTTTCAAAAAACACGGCATCCAAGATTCACTAGTAAATTTTTTACAGATCAAAGAATTGGCTGTAGATGAAAAAGATCGAAACTATTGGGAAAAAGTAGGAGTATATCTTACGATAATCAGGGACCAAGAGGTACAAAAGAAAAAAACTAACCCATTAGATTGGAATTTATCTTAGTACTTTTAACCAAGTAAAAAAACAAAGCCATGTTTAAAGGAATAGGATTACTTTATATCATTTGCATAGCATTCTGTGCATTATTAGTTGTTGCCGAAATTATTATCTCACCTTTAAGCGACAAGAATAAAGTCAAAAGGTGGTGGAGGAAAAACGTGATTGCAGAATATAACAAAGAATAAACAACCAAATAATACTATGAAAAAGATCATTGCATTTTTTAGAAGACTCTTCGGAATGAAGAAATCTAATGCATACCAGAACCACAAGCCGATCGGGGGAGAACTACTGTAAATGAAAGCAATCCACTCCTTCTGGTCGAAGGCTTATTTTTCTGGGAGATGGGGAGAGGAATCAAAGATAGTTTACGACATCTTTAATTTTGCACTCTCGGCACATCTATCCAGCAAACTATTTAAGAGCATCGATCTTGTCACTGACGAGTTCGGTGCTTCTATACTAGAATGCTTACCATACAAGAATATTGACACTGACCTGGAGGATATAAGTCACATAGACAAAAGGTTTTGGACTGCAGGGAAGGTTCATGCAATGAGGGTTCAAGAAGAACCATTCATTCATATAGACGGTGACGTTTTCTTTATGAATAAGAAATCAAAATCGATCATCAAAGGAGATTGGGATGCTATTGTCCAAATGAGAGAAATCGGTTCACACTTCTATAGCACTTACCCACCGGTTTTCAGAGAACTAAGAAAAGTGTACCCTCAAATAGACGACATCAATATATTTAACTTTGTGTACAACAGCGGTATAGTTGGATTTCAAAATATGGAATTCCTCAAGGATTACACATATAGATATTTTGATTTGCTTTACAACCTAGAAAAGGCGGGGGTTAAATTTCCACCAAACCAGGACCCTAATATTGCAGTAGAGCAATCCCTACTTACTAGTGTAGCCGAATGCTCCAACATGCACGTTAAAGAACTCATCACCGTTGGTGATATGCAAAGGGACGATCTTTTTGGATATGCCCAGAAAATTGGGTTTGTTCACCTTTGGGGAAATTCAAAATATCAAAACGAATATCTTGGAAAGGTCAAGGCTAAACTTAAGTCAGAAAATAAAAAGTTATTCGACAATGTAAATTTTATAGCTAAGAAGCTATAATCATTTTTTTGGAACATGACAAATCAATAGATTAGCAGATATATAAGGAATCATGGCAATAGTACCAAAGGAAAATAGGAAAGAGAAGAAGATCGAGATCGATTTAACCGGTCCTGACGGAAACGCTTTCGCCCTGATGGGAATTGCTAAAAATCTTGCAAGGCAACTCGGCTTAGATGGTGAAATGATTACCAAAGAAATGATGCTCGGAGACTACGAGGATCTACTTCAAACTATGGAAGACTACTTTGGTGATTTTATTATCATGTACAGATGATTCTTTAGAATACATGCGCCAGTAGCTCAGCTGGATAGAGCATCTGCCTTCTAAGCAGACGGTCACAGGTTCGAATCCTGTCTGGCGTACTAATTACCTAGAACTATGGAAAACAAGAAAGTTTGCCAAATCTGTAAAAAGAGAGAAGCTTATAAAAAGCTTGTCAGCAACCTTGATGGATCATTTATTCTAGTTTGCAAAAAGAAGAAATGTATAGAAAAGGTTTACGAAGATCTTCAGCCATCAACAGCAGCCAAATCCATTAAGGAATTCATCAGCATGACTAGATGGGATCGGGACGAACACCAAGGTAGAACTTATCGACAAGTTACAGGATCTTATGAAATCCTGAACACAATTGGATCTATTGTACTGGTCGGACTATTGGCATTAGTGATTTATTCTATGTTTTAATTTTTTCTTCCGACCTATTTTTAGTATATTTACTCATACCTAAACAAAATTAGTTATGGGATTAGATATTTCAGTGTTCGAAAGGGTCGAAAGGTCAGACATACAAGAGTATGAAACCGGAAGGATTTACATTGATAACAACTTCCACCAAAACCCAGATATAGAAGTTGGCTGGTTTAATACCGACGGAGAGGCAAGTTCATTCAGAGCTGGACCCTATTCATATTACAACAAGTTTAGAGATGCACTATGCTATGCTATTCATGGAATTTCTGCACAAGAATTCTGGCTAAATAGCAATGCTTACCTTGGTAAGCCTTTTTATGAATTGATAGACTTTTCGGATTGCGAGGGGGTTTTTGGTCCACAAGCATGTTACAAGTTACACGGAGACTTTAACACCACCAATCGATGGAAGTTTATTTACTACCTAAAGAATGGCGAATCAATAGCAAAACTAGAATCGGAAGAAGCCTGGGAATTGCTAGAAGATATTGTAAAGCTTGGATATGACGAGCAACAGGACGAAAACGAATTTCTTTCGTTGTACGACGATTTCATGATTGCTTTTGAAAGTGCTGCTGGAACTGGAGCACTGATGTTTTGCTAAATTTCATTTTTTTAGTCAAAGTGGTTATGTTATATTTGATTGATTAACAAATTGATATGAGACTTTCTCTCAAAATAAGGGAAGCTAAAAGACAGCTCAACGATTCTATATCTTCCCACGAACCACTCCACTTTGGCAACGCTGAAGAGTACAGGGATTTCATTATTAACCAGATGATCCACATTATTCACGGAAGCAAGCCAAGCGAAACGCATCTTATAATCTACTACGAGTATAAGAAAAGATTTGCCCATCAGATCGAAGAACATTACAAATATGCCTAATAAGGAAGCAAGGATTACAAGAGCCATCGAAAGATTCGGCACTGAGATCGTGGAATTTACATTATCAGTTGTATATTTGGCTAATCCAAAAGGAGCTTGGTCCCTGTTTCGGGAAAAAGGAATGAAAGATCACGCCCAGTGTGTTGAAAATATCTATTTTGAGTAGCTGGCTCAAGGTTTATTGGTTTGGAAATCAGCAGGAAGGAGATCGATAAGATCTCCTTCTTTTTTTGTTGGATATATAAAAAAATTCATATCCAACATGTCACTCAAGAGGTTCAAAGAATTTATTTTCGAAAGCGAGGAAGAGAAAACATACTCTTTTGACGAGCTCCCCAAGGAGGTTAAGGAAAAAGCCCTTGAGAATAATAGGTATATCAACGTGGAGTACACCGAATGGTATGAGCCAATCATAGAAGATTTTGAGTATGCCATGGAAAAATTGGGTCTCAAAGACGTAGAGGTCGAGTTTACCGGATTCTACTCTCAAGGAGATGGTGCATCATTCACGGCTAGAGTTGATGACGAGGAGCTATTTCTTAAAAAAGCACTCGATATTAATGCCTCCACAGAATTCTTGGACATGGGAGAAGATGAAGATACCTCTAAAGAAGCAGATGAGCTTCGCCAATTAATGGGAGATCTTAGGAACGTTGGATATGACACCAGGGAAAAATTAAAGCCTGAAGACCTCTATATGGAGATTGTTAGAATCTCAAGTAGATATAGTCACGAAAATACCATAGAAGCATCAGTGGAAATGGAGGAACTGGGAGTCGAAGACGATGACAGGGACTGGAATAAATTCTACGACGAGATGATGTCTATGATTACAGACTGGGCAAGAGAAGAATCTAAAGAACTCTACCAGAGACTAGACAAATACCACGACGAACTACAAAGCGACGAAGAGGTAGCAGAAACACTTATTGCCAACGATTACCAATTCAACGAAAGGGGAGAAATCGTCTAATGAAACAGAATCAATTTTCTAAACTATAAACATATGTTTTTATTTACTACACCCAGACCTTTGGAACAATTAATTAAGGACTTCGAAGAGTCCGCAGGAAACTTTGAAGAATTTTATAATGGTATGGACGAAAGAGAAAAGCTTCTCTTTAAATCTTACCTTCACGATCTGAGAGTGAAAGCTCATTCACCATTTGTTACAGCAAATGGCGAAACATCCCAGACCACTTTATTCTAGAATAGATATGGTAGTTAAGTTCAATTGTACAACAGACAACAAGAAGGACTACTACGAGATAAGAAAAAAGATCTCATTCCACCGGGCAACACCGATTAGGGAAAGACAAAGGGATCTAAAAGACGAGTTCTTTTGCGAACTCGACGTTCTGTCTCACGGTAGATCACTTTACAGAGAACTGAAGGATTCAGGTCTCTGCAAGACAATTGTGTTAATAACTGACCCGACAGAATCTTAAAATACATTTTTTTAAAACACACAGGGATTATAAATTTGGACTGTCTATGAACGAAGAGGATTACTTAGGTTACGAAGAGGGTAACGAATATACCCAAATCGACGAACAACAATTAGAAAGCACACTAAAGAAGTGGTGCGACGAGGCATACGAGCTTCTACAAGAAGAAGGCCTGAGAATATCTAATGAAGCAGACAGGGCACAAGCTTTGCTTGCACTCCGCAGAATGCTTGGTCTATTTATAGAGCAAGAGGAGTATGAGAAATGTACCCTAGTCAAGCAAATCCTCGAAAAGAACTTTAAAAGCAATTCAGATTTGACCCCGTTGTTTGATTATAGAACACTATGAGAAAAGCAACTTTCGGCAGCAGAACAGGCGGAGTAAAATCCATGGAATGCAAGGAGTGCAAAGCTGAGGTCCACAATGTCGACGAGAAAACTGTTGCAGTGACTTGTTGGAAGTGTGTGGCTAAAAGTCTAAACCCCAGCTCAGTAATCATCTCAGACATGAGCAAAGAAGAACTGAGTAGGTTCCTAAAAAAACAAAGACAAAATGGAAGATCAGAAAACTAGAGAATTAAAGGCGCAGTACAACCAGGTGGTTACCAATGTTGCCAGAAACATCTACCTTAAAATGCAAGAGGTAGTCAGAGATCTTAATGAAGCCAATATCAAAGATGAAGACAAAGATGCAATCCGTCTTCATATGATAAGGATGGTTACTAATAAACCAACCTCTCCCAACCAGTAATGAAAAGAAAGCTGGTTGTTTGGTGGCACACCTATAGAAGGGGTGGCAAACTTGCTAGGGTTCTAAGTAGGGAAATGCGAAAGGAAAACATCAAGCAGATTAAGAAAAACATTATGCACGACCTAATGGTCGGACACAATATTGGAGACTACACAATGCAAGCTTCTGATCTTGAGGTATTTATTAAGCTCCAGAAATATCCACCAATTTCAAAGCTTGAAGAATTGCACTTAAGATACCGGGGTAATGATTTGGAATATCGAGGCTGATATATACATCTGTTTCCCCAACAACCCAAAAGGAGCAAGCATCTGTAAAGATCTGCTCCTTTTTTTATTGCACAAGTAATTGGAAATGATACAATTATATCACGAAAATTACGAAAATTAGAAATATATTAGTGGTTTGAAATATAATATGTAATGACACAGACTAAAAGACTTACTAAAGAAGAGAAAGAGCAAAAAGCTATTTCTGATATCATAAACAAGATGTTTGAGATTGCAGGTCATGATGTCACCTACAACGATATAAAGGATCGGAAGGACAACTGGTTCCAAGAATGGACTATGACGGTTGACCAAAGCAATAAATGGGTAGAGTGGGGAACAGCATATCTCTACAAAAACTTCCGTTACAACAAAACATATGCAACAAAGCAAATGGGCTGGATTAGTATGATGTGGGGTTTAAAATTCGAAGATTTTAAAGTATAAGGTCATAATGAATAAAAAAAGCAAATTCTACACCAAGGATAATCGCCCTTTCAAAGAGAAGGTAAAGTCTTTTCTCCAAAGCATGATGTTCTGGAGAGGTCGTGCTAAGGGAATGATCCACACAAGAAACATAGAGTGGGATGATCTAAGATTTATTTTCTTTCCCAAAGACTTTGGTGAAAAATACGGATATCTTGGAGCTAGACTTTGGAAAGATGATGGTTCTTACTTCGATGCACTCTATCCTCTTGTTCTTGCTTTAGATTATGAAGCAAAACCAAAGTGGTGTCCAAGATGGTTTTTGAGATTCCTACATGTGTTTGGTGATGATAGATCTATAGTTAGGGTAAGAAACCGAACCCTCTCCAATTTAAAAAGAAAGCTGACTAAGGGAATCAGTTTTACCGACTGGAAAACAAAATGGTCAGATCACGATCTCAGGATCAGCATCATTGCTCCAGAGCGTTTACAAAATTTGGCTTATTACATAGAATACGGATATTATAAAAGAGGAGAAGAATCCTCAGATAGCAAATAAATGAAGGAGAAAGCAATTAGATTCAACAACGACTGGAAAGGAAGAAGAGCATACGAAGAACTTAAAAAGCAGGGTAACCTGGGCGCATTACCAAATTACGACCTTAAAGATCCTTTTGGAAAACGCTGGGAAAACCACCCGAGTGCAGCTAAACCCCGTAAGCAATGATAGATTTCCCAATCCTAGTAATTATCATAACCGCGATACTTACCGTTCTAGTTGTACTCGACGAGCTGTTTAATTATAAAGATACTGAGGAGTAATGAAAAACATTTGGGTAACAGTAGCAAGGAATGTAAATCACAATAACAACCACTCTTATATAGTTGGTCTGTATGAGAATTCTGAAGACGCAATAAAGGCTGGTAAAATTGAAGAAATGAATAGAGGTGGTAAATATCGCTGTGATTATGAGGCTTATCCACTTAACATGCAACCCAAAGAAATCGTTGATAACGAAATTTAACACCAAAGAGAGATGAGTCGTTGCACTCCTCACCGATAAATAAATTTATCTTATGAAAACACCAATACAAGAGTTTAAGCATATAATGATGGGCTTATCCATTAAATCATATGCGGACACATATAACCTTTAACACCAAAGAGAAATGAAAGATAGAGAATTATTAAACCAAGTAGCAGAGAAACTTGAGAGATGTGAGTATACACCAATAGTAACAACTAAAGAGGAGTTACCTATTTGGGGGATGTTACTCAATAAAGTTTACGAAGAAACCTTTAAAACAAAATAGAAATGAGTGATTTAAAAGAAATGCCAATGTATAAAGATGTAAAAAAGGAATTACCCACCAACACTTTTGAGTGCGTTGTGAAAATGTGGAATCAATTTAATGATACTTGGGTGACGGGAATTGGTATTTACGATATACCAACAAAACAATGGGAAGTTTCAACCAATATAGGTGAGCAGTACCCCGTTCATTTTTGGTTTGCAGTACCAAACCTTTAAAACAAAAGAGAAATGAAAACAGCAATATTAGCAATAGGAGTAATTGTACTATCATCTTGCAGCTCCTCTAAAGATTTAATTCAAAGATCTGATGTGGCTATAACCACCAAAGATGAAAAGGTACTCTACCTTAAAGATAGCCAAATGGGTAGACAAATATACGATACTTGGATGTCTGGCGTATATGGAACAGAAACACAAGTATACCTAGTGAGCGAGCCGGACTTTGAAAAAATGTCAAAAAGATAAGAATGAAAATAGGAATTACATGCTCCTGTTTTGATATGTTCCACGCTGGACACGTCAAAATGTTACAGGAGGCAAAAGCACAGTGTGACTACTTAATTGTAGCTCTTCAGACCGATCCAACGATCGATCGACCTACTAAAAACAAACCAATACAATCTTTAGTTGAAAGATATATTCAAGTGAGTGGATGTAAGTACGTCGATGAAATTGTTCCCTATCAAACTGAACAAGAATTGGAACAGATATTTAGCTCATTTAATCTAAATATCAGGATCATTGGAGATGACTACCGTGGAAAAGAGTTTACTGCGAAAGACATTTGTGCATCCAGAGGAATCGACATTTATTATAACAAAAGAGATCACGGCTTTTCAAGCACTGAACTCAAGAAAAGAATTAAGAATGCAAGAATGGAAGGATAATACCAAGGCAACTGATGCCTGGCAAGTTTTGCGCATGCAGTCTGAGTTTACCCTTGGCTTTGAAACTCTTTCCGAGCTCGGCCCAAGCGTATGTGTCTTTGGATCAGCTAGAACCGCCGTTGGTACTAAATGGTACGAAGAAGCTAAGTGGTTTGGTAAGATGATGGCATGTGAAGGTTTCTCAATCATAACAGGTGGTGGGCCTGGAATTATGAAGGCAGTTAATCATGGCGCAAAAGATGTCGGAGCAAACTCTGTGGGAATTGGTATTGAATTACCATTTGAAGCAAAGATGAATCCATACGTAACCACCGGCATCGTATGTAGATATTTCTTCACCAGAAAAGTAATGTTCTTAAAGTACTCTCAGGCTTTCGTTGCATTTCCAGGAGGTCTAGGTACTTTGGATGAGCTATTTGAAACATTGACCCTTGCTCAAACTGGACATGCTCCAAAATTTCCTATAATTTTAGTTGGGAAAGAATATTGGGGAGGTCTACTTGACTGGCTTAAAGATACTGTGAGTGAAAACAGAAAAATGAGCGAAGCCGACTTTGATCTATTTAGATTAGTAGATAGTGCAGAAGAAGCAAGAGATAAGATCATGGAATTCCATGTAAAATATAGAAAAGAAAATCAAACAAACTTTTAAAATGAAACCAAGTCAAGAAGAAATAATAAAGAAAGATGCTAAAGGCATTGTTGATCTATTATACGAAACAGGAGCTCTTAGAAATGGCTTAACCAGAGATAACATGAATGCTTTGGAAGAATACATACGAGTTCTTCTAGATAGTAGAGTAAATTCTCATATTAGAATGGTCGACCTTAATAGGGAACTTATCAAAACCCGGTGATAATAAACAGTATTATATTAAATATAACAATTTATGGATAAGATAGGTATTATCGGACAAGG
>Ga0255780_10002862_pt1 | contig 15286 bp, 17 predicted proteins | sample 071ome_32_FD_179978 | JGI IMG/M metagenome (GOLD analysis project Ga0255780, IMG submission 179978) | Coastal salt marsh microbial communities from the Groves Creek Marsh, Skidaway Island, Georgia - 071405AT metaG (version 2) | ecosystem: Environmental > Aquatic > Marine > Intertidal zone >... | reverse complement strand
TTACAGAAAATAAGCGAGAAGCCCACTTGTTGGTGAGCACTCTAAACAATCAACGGCGTCAAATCGTAGAATAAACAATATATTTGACAAAAAATTTGGAGTGCGCTATTTTATAGAATTGGCCTATAATGGAAAAGATTTTAACGGTTGGCAAAGACAGCCCAATGCGCCGAGTGTCCAACAAACCCTAGAAGAAGCTTTGTCAACTCTTATGCGAACACCAATTGATGTTCTAGGAGCTGGAAGGACAGACACTGGGGTTCATGCTCAAAAAATGTTTGCACACTTTGATTGGGATACAAAAATTGAAGATTGTGAACAATTGTGCTATCAGCTCAATCAGTTTTTGCCCAACACCATAGCCATTCGTTCCATTCGTTTGGTCATCGATAGCGCACATGCGCGTTTTGATGCGTTGCAACGCACCTATGAGTACCATATAAGTTTTGAAAAAGATCCTTTTGATGCCCACGGCAGTTACAAATTTGGCGCAGCGCTCGATTTGGATCGTATGCATATGGCCTGCGATGTATTGATGAAGCATCGTGATTTTGAATGTTTTTCTAAAAGCAAAACCGATGTCAAAACCTATATTTGTGAAATAACAGCTGCACATTGGAAGCCTACCGAACGGGGATTGGTTTTTACGATATCTGCCAATCGCTTTCTTAGAAACATGGTACGAGCCATAGTGGGCACCCTTTTAGAAATTGGACAAGGAAAAAAAACCGTTGAGCAATTGGAAGCAATTATAGCCTCAAAAAACCGAAGTGAAGCTGGGTACTCGGTTCCTGCTCAAGGATTATACCTAACAGAAATAACCTACCCACAAAAGATATTTGTAGATGGCTAAAGTAAGCGGCAAAATATTTGACAGAACCCTATATAAAAAGCTATTGGGGTTTGTAACTCCCTATAAAACCACGTATTATTTTGTAATCGTGGCCGCCATTCTTTTATCAGGTTTTTCAACCCTAACACCCTATCTTTTGAAGGTAGTCGTAGATGACTATATCCGATTAAAAGATTATGAAGGGATTGTATTTTTCACGGGCCTGATGTTGGGTGCTTTGGTCTTTGAAGTAATCTTTCAGTTTTTATTTGTCTATTATGCCAATTGGTTGGGTCAAAAAGTCATTAAAGATCTTCGGGTGGTTTTGTACCAAAAAATCATCCGTTTCAAAATGGCTTACTTTGATAAAGCTGCTGTTGGGCGTTTGGTAACACGAGCAGTCAATGACATAGAAACAATTGCGAGCATTTTCTCACAAGGACTTTTTATGATTATTGCAGATTTGCTCAAAATGGGATTGGTCGTAGTGGTCATGTTGGTGATCAATTGGCAATTGTCACTGATTGTATTTTCTATTTTACCGGTTATCGTATATGCAACGCGCTTGTTTCAAAAGTCAATGAAACATGCCTTTGAAGAAGTACGGTTGCAGGTGGCTAACCTCAATAGTTTTGTCCAAGAGCGCATTAGTGGGATCAAAATTGTACAGCTTTTCCATCGTGAAAAAACCGAGTACGAGGCTTTTGTAGCCATCAATAAAAAGCATGAAAAAGCCTGGCTCAAAACGGTATGGTATAACTCAATATTTTTTCCAGTTGCAGAAATCACCTCTTCAGTAACCATTGGATTGTTGGTTTGGTATGGCGGATTACGTGTCATTAGTGATGGCAGCATTACATTGGGTGAAATTTTCTTGTTCATTCAAATGGCACAAATGCTTTACCGACCGTTGCGACAAATTGCGGATAAATTCAACACCCTGCAGATGGGTATGGTAGCTGCAGAGCGCATCTTTGGAATTTTAGAAACCGAAGCACAAATTGAGGACCAAGGGACCTTAACCAATCTAACCATCAAAGGTACCATCACCTTTGATCACGTTCACTTTTCATACTTGCCAGACCAAGAAATTTTGCACGGCATCTCTTTTACCATTCAGCCAGGTGAGACCGTCGCCATTGTAGGAGCTACAGGCGCCGGAAAATCGACCATAATCAATCTGCTGTCCCGATTTTATGAATGGGAAAAAGGGAACATCAAGATAGACGATTACGACCTTAGAGCGCTCAAACTGCAAGAATTGCGCAAGCATGTGGGCGTGGTTTTACAAGACGTATTTCTTTTTGCCGATACGATACTAAATAACATAACCCTCAACAATGATGCAATTTCAGAAGCAACAGTCATTGAGGCTGCAAAAGCCATTGGGGTTCATGAGTTTATAAGTTCCCTGCCCGAAGGCTATCACTATAACGTAAAAGAACGCGGTGTGATGCTTTCTGCGGGACAACGCCAACTCATTGCTTTTTTAAGAGCCTACATTTCCAATCCGAGCATTTTAGTACTGGACGAGGCCACTTCATCGATCGATTCGTATTCTGAAGAATTGATTCAAAAAGCGACTGAAAAAATCACCAAAGGCAAAACCTCACTCATCATTGCCCATCGATTGGCAACGATCAAAAATGCCGACCGCATCCTTGTCATGGATCAAGGTAAAGTTGTAGAAATGGGAGATCATAAATCCCTTCTTAAAATAAAAAATGGGGTGTATGCAAAACTGCATCAAGTACAGTTTTTAGAACAAGAGCAGCTTACCAAACAGGCGCTTTAAGCAGAAAGATCTTCTGTCAATAGATGCCTTAGATCATCCAAGTTTTTGTAGGGTACAAACGCACCGTCTTTGACCAGTGAGATTTCGCCGCTTTGTTCAGAAATCACCAATACCAATGCGTCGGTTTTTTCGCTGATACCCAATGCCGCTCGATGACGCAGCCCAAATTGTGCAGGAATTTTTTTGTTTTCTGACACCGGAAGAATTACACGCGTTGCTACAATATTATTTTCTTTGATCACCACGGCACCGTCATGAAGGGGGCTGTTTTTAAAGAAAATGGTTTCTAAAATGGTGTTGTCGAGCAGAATGCGGGTTTTTTGTCCCGTATGGTGTAAAAAGTCTAAACTGTTAGAACGCTCAATAACGATAATAGCTCCCGTCTTTGATTTTGCCATACGCTCGCAGGAGTCTAGGAGATTTACAATATCGATTTGAGTTGCGTCCTTTTTTAGGTTAAGAAACTTAAAATAGCGAATCACGTTTCGTCTGTTAGTAAAATTGGTGGAGCCAATTAACAACAAAAATTTTCTAATTTCTTGTTGAAAAACCACAATCAAAGCAAAAAATCCAACACTGATAAATTTGCCCAAAATGTTGCTCAACACATCCATTTTGAGGGCATCTGTAAGTTTCCAAATCAAGTAAATGATAACGATACCGATAAAAATATTGATTGCAACAGTACCACGAACCAGGCGGTAGAGTGAGTAAAGCAAGAGTGCAACCAATACAATGTCAATAACATCTACGAAAGAAACATTGAGAAAATCTAAAGCCTCCAAGGGTTGATTTTTTGTTAAAAATAACAAACTATTGCAGTGCTTGCAACAACAAGACGCATTCTTTAGCCATTTTGACATCGTGTACACGAAGAAAATGTGCGCCTTTGAGAAGGGCTACCGTATGAAGAACGGTACTTCCGTTGAGTGCTTCTAAGGGTGTATTGCCCAATAATTTATAGATCATCGACTTCCGTGAAACACCAACCATAACGGGACAAGAATGGGTGTGAAATAGTGCTAGATTTTGGAGCAGTTCATAATTGTGTTCGAGTGTTTTTCCAAAACCAAAACCGGGGTCTATGATGATGTCGTCTATTCCCGCCTCGGATGCATCGTTAATTTTTTTAGAAAAATAGAACTGTACTTCTTCAGTAGCATGATTGTACGAAGGGTTGGATTGCATATCTGCTGGAGTACCTTGAATGTGTGTGAGCACATAAGGGACTTTATATTTACCCACGGTTTCAAACATCAATGGGTCCATCCGTCCCCCAGAAATGTCATTGATCAGGACGGCACCACGTAAAATGCATCCTTCGGCGACACTGCTGTGATAGGTGTCTATACTAAATTTGGCCTCCGGAAAATGTTTTGTCAACAACTCTAAAAAAGGAAAAAGATTGTCTTCTTCAGTTTTGGCGTCATTGATTGCTGCTCCAGGCCGTGTGCTGGTGGCACCAACATCGATAAAATCTGCACCTTCCAGTAACATCTTCTCAACGTGCTTCAAAGCACGATCATGAGAATTGTATCGCCCTCCGTCATAAAACGAATCTGGGGTGAGGTTTAGAATTCCAACTATTTTTGGGATACTCAGGTCAACAAGTTGGTCTTTGCAACGGATCTTCATAACTATTGTACAGATTTATATCGGGCGGCTTGGGGATCAACAAAAAAATTACCGAAATTTACGCTAAAATATACTTATTTATGGAAAACACCGCCGAAGCATACCATCTGATTATCGATCAATGTAAGGCCCTTTTTTCCAAAAAAATGCATGATTATGGTTGTGCATGGAGGATACTGAGATTACCATCGCTTACCGATCAAATTTTTATCAAAGCACAACGAATAAGAGGCTTGCAAACCAACAAAGAGCATCGTATAGACGAAGGTCAAGTACCCGAATTTATGGGCATCATAAACTATTGTGTTATGGCGTTGATACAGATAGAAAAAGGAATTGCTGACCAACCTGATCTTGATGCAGCATCCGCTGTTGCACTCTATCAAAAGCAGGTAGACATTACCTTTCAACTGATGCAAGACAAAAACCATGATTATGGAGAGGCATGGCGGGAGATGCGTGTGAGTTCTTTAACGGATCTGATACTTCAAAAACTTTTGCGGGTTAAGCAAATCGAAGATAATCAAGGTAAAACTTTGGTTAGTGAGGGGATTGCTGCCAATTATCAAGACATGATCAATTATGCGGTTTTTGCTTTGATTCATTTAAATACCGAAAATTCTAAATGAGGGTACTCCCAAAATTGATCAATGCTTTTTGGACACTTTTTGGAGTCGTAACCGTCATTTTTTTTCTCTTCACTGTGTTACCGGGCGATCCTGCTCAAATGATGATGGATCAACAAGAAAATTCGGTCCAGCTTAATGCGCTAAAAAAAAAGTTTGGATTTGATTTGCCCATAGCAAAACAATATGCCCTTTACCTCAACGACTTATCTCCCGTATCGATTCACAGCTCACAGGGCGAAGATTTTTCGTACTACTCCAAAGAAAAGTATGGGGGTATTGTCCTGTTTTCGACTACCGCCTATCAATTGGTGATAAAAAAACCTTATTTGAGAACCTCCTATCAAAAACGAGGAAAAACCGTTGGAACAATCATCGGTGAGGCGCTGCCCAATACGTTTGTGTTGGCGCTAGCCTCCATTTGTATCGCGATAGCTCTGGGAATCGGATTGGGTATTGTTGCGACACTTTACAAAGATCGGTGGCAGGATCGGTTGCTCCAATTTTTTAGCACATTGGGAATGAGCGTTCCTTCTTTTTTTAGTGCCATATTATTTTCTTGGCTTTTTGGTTATGTATGGCATCAGTACACGGGCCTCAACATGACAGGCAGCCTTTATGAAGTAGATGACTTTGGCGAATACCGCGCACTAAACCTTAAAAATCTAATACTCCCTGCTTTTGTTTTAGGAATCCGACCCTTGGCAATTATTATTCAACTCATGCGAAGTAGTTTGTTGGAGGTGTTGTCGCAAGATTATATTCGTACGGCCAAAGCAAAGGGTCTTTCTATGGCAGCGATTATTTCGCGGCACGCACTCAAAAATGCATTAAATCCAGTAGTGACTGCTGTTTCTGGTTGGTTTGCATCCTTGCTGGCGGGTGCTGTTTTTGTAGAATATATTTTTGGTTGGAAGGGTTTGGGCAAAGAAATTGTAGATGCCCTCAACACCTTAGACATTCCTGTTATCATGGGCGCAGTCACGACGATCGCCTCATTATTTATAGCAATAAACATTTTTGTAGACTATCTTTACACCCTTTTAGATCCACAAATAAAATAATTTAAAATACCTTATGAGAACCAAGATCATTGCAGGCAACTGGAAAATGAATAACGATAAAAAGGCTACCGCCATTTTAATTGAGCAACTCGAAGAAAACTTGCAAAACACCAACGGTCGCTTAATTATTGCGCCACCTTTTACCCATTTGGAACAGAGTGTGGCCTTGACCAAAGGCTCTAAGCTCGAAGTCGCTGCTCAAAACATGCATCAAGCAATATCAGGAGCTTTTACAGGAGAAATCGCAGCGCCTATGTTGCAGAGTATCAATGTACGTACCGTAATTTTGGGTCACTCTGAGCGCCGCACCTATTTTAATGAAACCAACCATGCGCTAGCCGAAAAAGTGCAAACCGCTCTGGACTATGACATGGACGTGATCTTTTGTTTTGGCGAGGTTCTTAGTGAGCGTAAAGAGGGCAAACATTTCGAGACCGTAAAGCAACAATTAGAAGAAGCTCTTTTTGGCTTAGAAGCTGCTGCATGGAAAAAAATTATATTGGCCTATGAACCTGTTTGGGCCATTGGGACTGGAGAAACAGCATCCCCCGAGCAAGCCCAAGAAATGCACGCTTATATCCGCCAAGTAATTGCGTCCAAATACGGTGCACAAGTCGCAAACACCGTTTCTATTTTATACGGAGGCAGTGTCAAACCTTCAAATGCCGCAGATATTTTTCGACAAAAAGATGTAGATGGCGGGCTTATTGGCGGTGCTGCACTCAAAGCAGAAGACTTTTTGGCCATTGCAAAAGCAATATAATGGCACTTCCATATCACGCTTTTATTTTTGAAATCACACCCTTGGAGCCTGCTCGTGAAATTTTGATTGCAGAGTTGGCAACACTTGGTTTTGAAAGTTTTGAAGAAACAGAAGCCGGTCTTCAAGCCTACATCCCCATTACTTCAAATGATCCACCCATCCTTGAGGATGTATCCATCCTTAATCATCCCGATTTTGAGATTCGTTATACCTATAATCGTATTGAACCCGAAAATTGGAATGCCATCTGGGAACGCGATTTCCAAAAAGTCTATGTTGGAACAGATTGCCTTGTGCGAGCCCCATTTCATAAAAGTGAACACAAAGCATACGAGATCGTCATCAACCCAAAAATGAGTTTTGGGACCGGGCACCACGAAACCACTTCTATGATGCTCGCGTATCTTATGGAAACCAATTGCGAAGCGCTAAACGTTTTGGATATGGGTTCTGGAACAGGGGTTTTGGCAATTCTTGCCGAAAAAAGAGGGGCTGTCAAAATTGATGCAATTGATATCGATCCTTGGTGCTATGAAAATTGTCAAGAAAACACCCTTCTCAACGCCTGCACCAAGATCACTGCTCATCAAGGGACAGCGGTTGATATCTCAGGCCGGTATGATATTATTTTGGCCAACATCAATCGAAATATTTTGGTTGAAGACCTTCCAAAATATGTCCAATCTATGGCCGTTGACGGACAACTTTTTTTAAGTGGTTTTTATCAAGAAGATTTACCGCTGATCCAAAAGGTGGCTTCTGAAAATGGTTTAGTTTTTGATAATTATAAAGAAAACAACAAATGGGTCGCAGCCAAATTTTTATACCAACCCTAGAAGAAGTTTCTACGGAAGAAACCCCCGAAATACGAGAAGCAGTTCTCTCAGACAAGGAGTACGAACTGATTTTATACAACGATGATGTCAATACTTTTGACCATGTGATTCGGACGCTAATTGCCGTTTGTGATCATACCGCAGAGCAAGCCGAGCAATGCGCTTATTTGGTACATTTCAAGGGCAAATGTACGGTCAAGTCCGGCAGCTATGCCTACTTGGAGCCCCGATGTATATTGCTTCACGAAGCCGGCTTATCCGCTACAATCGAATAAGAGGGTTTTTGATCGAAAAGTCGTATTTTGCAACACCAAAAAATGTGAAAAATGAAAAGATTATTAATGGCTCTTATTCTGTTGTTATCATTACAGCTGGGAGCACAAAACAATGCTATGGAACAAACCATTTACCAATTTAAAGTCGAAGACATAGAAGGCAATATTTTTGACTTCAATACCCTACAAGGAAAAAAAATCATGATTGTAAACACAGCGTCTAAGTGTGGGCTTACACCCCAATACAAAGAGCTTCAGGCAATTTATGACACCTATGGAAGTGATGATTTTGTAATCATAGGCTTTCCTGCAAATGATTTTTTGAGTCAAGAACCTGGAACCAATGAAGAAATTGCCGCCTTTTGTGAAAAAAATTATGGCGTTACCTTTCCTATGATGTCCAAAATCACGGTGAAGGGCAAGGGCATGCATCCGGTTTATAAATTTTTAACCACTGCAGCTCAAAACGGCGTAATTGACTCTAAGGTGACCTGGAATTTTCAAAAATACCTAATTGGCCCATCCGGAAAACTCGAGAAAGTAATCGCACCAAGAACCGCTCCTGATGACGACGAAATTATCAATTGGATTACCGAAAAATAATGGCTAAAAAACATTTCAACACCCAATGTGTGCACGAAGGGCAGCTTGAGGACACCCAATACGAAAGTGGCGTCTCGCCATTGTATATGGCTACCAACTATGCATTTGAGGGTGTCGAAAAAAAAAGATATCCCCGCTACTTTAACACCCCCAACCTCGAAGCTGTGGCTCAAAAAGTAGCGGCTCTTGAGTTGGCAGAATCTGGACTTGTTTTTAGCTCGGGCATGGCTGCAATCAGTACTGCTTTGATGAGCTTTTTGTCTCAAGGCGACCATGTCGTGCTTCAAAACGACCTGTATGGCGGAACTCGAAACTTTGTCAAGACAGAATTTCCAAAATACGGCATTGCATTTACGTTTACCGAAGGCTTATCAACGGGTGATTTTGAAAAAGCCATTCAACCCAATACCAAAGGGATTTACATCGAAACACCAAGCAACCCGCTACTCAAATTAGTGGATCTAAAAGCCATCGCATCACTAGCACAAGCAAACGGGTTATGGACCATGATTGACAACACCTTTGCCAGTCCGGTCAATCAAAATCCAACGGCTTTTGGCATTGATATCGTTTTGCATTCTGCGACCAAGTACCTTGGAGGACATTCTGACATCAGTGGAGGAATTGTAGTAAGCAGCAAAGCCAATATTGAACGTGTGTTTGATAGTGCGAAAAATTTGGGCGGAAATATGAGCGAATTCGCTGCATGGATGTTGGAACGCAGCATCAAGACCCTTGCACTTCGTGTGACAGCCCAAAACGAAAATGCCCAACAAATTGCCCAATGGCTTGAGGCCCACCAAGATATTGACGCTGTGTATTATCCAGGTCTAAAGAACCATCCCGATCATCATTTGGCCACACAGCAAATGAAAGGTTTTGGAGGCATGCTTTCTTTTACTTTAAAAAAAGAAAAATCAGTCGAATGCTTTCTAGAAAACCTACAATTGATCAAACCCGTGATGAGTTTAGCAGGTGTAGAAAGTACGGCGCTGTCCCCACGACTGACATCGCATGCGCTATTGACCGAAGAAGAACGACTGTCACAAGGAATTTCACCGCAGCTAATCCGTTTTTCAACGGGGATTGAGGCTGTATCAGATTTGATTTCTGATTTAGAACACGCAATTTATACTGCTTCATGAAGACCACAGATATATTGGCCATTGGTGCGCACCCCGACGATATCGAACTTGGCTGTGCGGGCACACTGGCTAAGGCAATCAGTGCTGGCAAAAAAGTAGTGGCCATTGATTTGACACAGGGCGAGTTAGGCACGCGTGGTTCGGCACCCCTACGATTAGAGGAGGCAGCTACAGCTGCAGCACTCTTAGGAATCGAAACACGTGAAAATATGGGCTTCCGAGATGGTTTTTTTCAAAATGATGAAGCCCATCAAAAAGCCTTGATTCAAAAAATTAGAACCTATCGTCCGGATGTTGTTTTGTGTAATGCACAGACCGATCGGCATATCGACCACGGCCGGGCAAGCGATCTGGTACATGACGCTTGTTTTTTGAGTGGTTTGGAAAAAATTGAAACTATAGATTCCTCTGGCCAAAACCAACTTCCCTGGCGTCCGAGATATGTGTTTCACTATATTCAATGGTATGATATCACCCCACATTTTATTGTTGATATAAGCGGATTTCTCGACACAAAATTGGCTGCAGTTAAAGCATATTCCAGTCAATTTTATGATCCCGATTCTACCGATGCAAACACGCCGATAAGCAGTAAAAATTTTATCGATAGTGTCGGCTATCGAGCTGAAAACTTGGGACGACTTATTGGACGTGAAGCTGGCGAGGGTTTTACGACAAGACAACCTTTGGGCATCGGGATGTTGACCGATTGGTTGTAGCGAATTTTGGGACAATAAATTCCTTAAGAAAGTTTTGCATCAAAAATTAAAACGCTTAATTTTGCCTTCCTAAATGGTGGTTGTAGCTCAGCTGGTTAGAGCGCTAGATTGTGGTTCTAGAGGTCGCCGGTTCGAAACCGGTCTTCCACCCCATAAAAAAAGCCTTTCGTTTTGAAAGGCTTTTTCTTTTTGATGAATTTAGAACGAAATCCCAAAACCAAAGTTTCCGATTAAAATACCTTGGTCTCCTACTCCAGGAAGATCAGGAATTGGCTCTGTAATGGATTCTTGTTGACCATTCGCAGTTGTTGCTACAAAAGTCACCTCGTCGGGAAACGTACCAAAACCATATCCGATTTCGAATCGAAAATAGAGGGCCCCTTTGGATTTAATTCCAAGCTTTAGGTTTTGGGTGGCGAGGGTGATCCTTGCTGTTCCTGATCCTTTCTGGCCGTTATTAAGGGTACGGTTTTCAAAATCCAATTGGGTGTCTAGATTGGATTGACCAGCAGAAAAATAAAACCCATTAGCCCGATCCTTGACGTAATAATTGACTCCATATTCCCAATAATTGATACGGGTTTGAACGTCATCTTCTGGTTTTATTTTAAACTTGCTATAGTCACCATAGAGTGCCCAATGGTTGTTTAAAAAAGGTAATACAATTTCTAAACTACCACTTGCAATATTTGGAACGCCCAATTTGACCCCCAATCGAATGTGTTTGGTATCTACAAGTATACTGTCTGTGATTTGCTCTTCTTGCTGAAATTTTGCCGTAGCATTTTCAGATTGTGCTTTTAAAATGAGACAAAAAAACAGAAAAAAACCGGTGACGATCTTTTGCTTCATATAGGGTTATTTTAACTTAATACGCTCCGGACGATTGGCAAGTTCCCATGCGGTATGGAAAATCAGCTTGGTACGTTTGGCCAAAATGGGATAGTTGATTTTGTCTGGCGTATCTGTGTGCTTGTGATAGTCCTCGTGGGTCCCGTTAAAATAAAAAATGATTGGAATATTTTTTTTAGCAAAATTATAGTGGTCGCTTCTGAAATAAAAACGATTGGGATCATCTTCTGCATTAAAAGTATAATCCAACTCCAGTTGGGTATACTTCGTATTTATGGCCTCCGAGACCTCATGAAGCTCTTGACTCAAACGGTCGCTTCCGATAAGGTAAATGTAGTTTGGGTTTGGATTTTCCCTTTTTGGATCCAGACGACCAACCATATCGATGTTGAGATTGGCTACCGTATTGGCAATAGGGTAGAGGGGATTGTCCGAATAGTATTTGGACCCCAACAATCCTTTTTCTTCCCCTGTAAGGTGGATAAAAACCACCGACCTTTTAGGTCCATACCCTTCTTGTGAGGCTCTGTTAAAGGCTTCGGCAATTTCGAGTAATGCTACAGTACCAGAACCATCATCATCTGCACCGTTATAGATTTTTCCATCTCGGGTGCCAACATGGTCGAGGTGGGACGATATAATAATGTATTCTTCCGGTTTTTCGGTACCGGGAATGATGGCAACCACATTTTCTGTATCAATGGTTTTACCTTTGATATCGAGACTCATTTTTTGAAAATAGTCCTCGGTTCCTTCCGCAGCAGCAATGCCTTGTCTTATATAGTAGGTTTTAAGAAAATCTACGGCGATCTTCTGACCCTGAGTTCCGGTTTCTCTGCCAGAAAAATAGTCGGATGCATACACGTAGAGCAATTCCATCAATTCGTTTTCTTGAATGGTAGCTGCATAGATACTCGCACGGTCCTGACCATACGAACTGATGCAGAACAAGGACAAACCGAGCCATAAAAAGGATTTTTTCATAACTAAAAAATTTGAATGAGTACTAATATAGTCATTCCTCCGAATCCATAATTAATTGAATACGGGATTTGCAATCTGCGCATGGATGGCATCCCAAAGATCAATGCGCTTCTGAAGTGCTTCTTTGGAAGCACTAATAGCAGCTTCCCACTTTTGAGGATCCGCACCGCATAGTTCTTGTATCATCCGAAGGGCCATAGGTCCGTGTTGATCACCATCTACCTCAATATGTCTCTCGAAGTAGTAAATAAGAGGCGCTAGTGAACCTTTAGGTGCTTCTTTGATGCCTTTGATGATTTCGATAAACATATCAGGAATCAAGTCCTCGCGTCCAAAGGTAAAAACCGCTGCAATGACATGGGGTTGATGGGTTGCTATGGTCGAAAAAGTAAACACTAAAAAAGCTTTGACCGCATCGGGAAGTTCTGTGGCGTTGATGGCTTCTAAAATATCGGGTGTTTCTGCCCAATGCTTGATGTGTTGTTTTATCGTGACTGTGTCAGCTCCAAGAGCCTCCATCGCTTGGAGGTACATCTCAAAATGACTCATTGCTTGCTGAGATTGGTTGAGATCTGTTTCTTCTCCCCAGACAATTTCGTTGATCAACCTTCCAGCTTCAGGATAGGGGCTGGGCACCCATGGAATTGATGTGGTGGTGAGTTCTAATTGCAGTTTTTTTACCAAGGACATAAAATCCCAAACCGCATAAACATGCATTTCGGTAAAATGCCTTAAATCTGCTACCGATTGCATCTGTTGGTAAAGTGGATGATTGATTAATTGTTGCTTGAGGGGAAAAATTTCTTTTTCGAGTCGTTCTATCATGGGTATCTCTTTCATTAGCACACAAATATACAGTATTATTGCAAGTACTAAATGCAAAATTAGCCTATGGATACCGAAACACTGACTCGTTTTTTGATCGCCATATTTCTCTTGGCACTTGCTCCAGGACCTGATTTGCTCTATGTTCTAGTCCTATCGATTTCAAAAGGGGTTAAGACTGCTATTATTACGGCTTTGGGCTTGGTCAGTGGTTTGGTGGTACATACCTTTTTGATTGTTTTTGGCTTAGCAGCGTTGCTAGTGCGTTTTCCTGAAATCAAAAGCGTTTTGATTTATTTAGGAGCAGGGTATCTTTTTTATCTATCGATATCGGGTTTTTTGCGCAAAAATCAATCTTCAGAGCAATTGCTCGAAGTCAAAGAGCGTACCCAAAGGTATTATTGGCGTGGGGTAACAATGAACTTGTTAAACCCCAAAGTGAGTTTGTTTTTTTTAGCTTTTTTCCCTGGTTTTTTATTTCACCAGACGTGGTCCGTCCAACTGCAGTTTGGCATTATGGGGATGCTTTTTATGCTGGTTTCTCTTTTGGTTTTTTCGACCGTTGCAATTGTTGGCGCTCGTATGGGAAATTATCTTAAAGCTAATAATAGTCGGCTACCACTCATGCGCTATTTTACACCAACGGTTTTATTCTTAATTGCAATTTATCTTCTTTTGAGTTCAAATTTGTAAATTTAATTTGTGAAGCCCATACAAATTATCGAGTGCCCCAGAGATGCCATGCAAGGCATCAAAAAATGGATTCCTACAGCCGACAAAATCAATTATTTGCAACAATTATTAAAAGTAGGTTTTCATACGCTTGATTGTGGCAGTTTTGTTTCGCCTAAGGCAATCCCTCAAATGGCTGATACGGCCAAAGTAATTGAGGGTTTGGACCTCGGGGAGACTTCGACCAAAATTTCGGTTATTGTAGCCAACCTTAGAGGGGCAGAAGAAGCATGTACCTTTTCTAAGGTCGATTATTTGGGGTTTCCATTTTCGATTTCAGAAAATTTTCAAATGCGTAATACGCACAAGACCATAGCTACGTCTTTTGAAGTGCTAGAACAAATTCATGACCATGCAATTTCAAATAACAAAAAATTGATTGTCTATTTGTCTATGGGTTTTGGCAATCCATATGGAGATCCGTGGAGCCCCGAAATTGTAGAAGAATGGGTCGATCGTTTGTCCAAATTAAATTTGGCAGTCATCTCTCTTTCAGACACCATTGGTAGTGCTACTCCAGAAGCTATTGGAGCGGTTTTTTCAAAACTTATTTCACGATATCCTGACATTGTGTTTGGCGCACATTTTCACACGCTCTATGACGCATGGTATGATAAGGTAAATGCTGCTTTTATCGCTGGTTGTACTCGTTTTGATGGTGCTATCAAAGGGCATGGTGGATGTCCAATGGCCAAAGATGAGTTGGTTGGCAATATGCCCACAGAAAAGTTGATTTCTTATTTTTTAGCCCAAAAACGCACTACAGAAATCCATCCCTTGCATTTTGAAATTGCATATAATCAATCCCATAAAATCTTTATTTAAAATAAATCTAAATAATTTTTGGTAAAATAGTTAGGCGACATATATTTGCAAATATAATTTTTATTAAATCTAAATAAATGCAAAAATTAGCCCCTGCAATCGCACTGTTATTTCTCACTTTTAACCTAAATGCACAAACTTCTAATACGCCCTACACCACCTTATCAGATAGCATACAATTGCAAATCAACGGTTATCAAAGAATTTTACAAAACCTACAAGGCATCCCTGCCGGGGTTACTTTGGGTGGCTATGCAGAGGCCACCTACAATCAGCCAACGAAGGAAGATGGTGAGATGGACATTCAGCGTTTGGTATTATTATTTGGGTATAAGTTTGATGAACGTGTTCAATTTGTTACAGAAATTGAGTACGAACATGTCAAAGAAGTCTATGTTGAGCAAGCATTTGTCAATTATGCGGTGTCCAACGGTTTAAATATCCGCGGTGGTTTGATGCTGGTTCCCATGGGGATTATCAATGAATATCATGAACCCACCACCTTCAACGGTGTAGAGCGTCCAAGTTTGGACAATAAGCTGGTACCGACCACATGGAGAGAAATGGGATTGGGGGTCGCTGGTCGTATTGATGCGTGGTCGATGCGCTACCAAGCATATCTTTTCAATGGTTTTTTGTCCTATGATGGTTCAAAGGGTACTTTGAGCGGTAGCAGTGGATTGCGAGGCGGACGACAAAAAGGCGCCCAATCTACTTTGGATCACATAAATTATTCTGCCAAATTTGATTACTATGGGGTCCCCGGACTTCGATT
>Ga0255780_10002851_pt1 | contig 15321 bp, 11 predicted proteins | sample 071ome_32_FD_179978 | JGI IMG/M metagenome (GOLD analysis project Ga0255780, IMG submission 179978) | Coastal salt marsh microbial communities from the Groves Creek Marsh, Skidaway Island, Georgia - 071405AT metaG (version 2) | ecosystem: Environmental > Aquatic > Marine > Intertidal zone >... | reverse complement strand
GGACATGATACCGTGGTCAATGAGGGAGCTACAGGCTATACCGATGTCAACAAGATTCCTGCCAAAGTCGTGCTCGGAGTCCCCGCAAGTAGCTCGGATGACTTTCTCATTTCAGGACAAACAACTTTTTCAGATGGAAATGAAAGTCGCGCATGAAAACAACCTTCAGATCCCGCTTACCCAGTGGGAGTTCAATTTGGTAGTTTTTCTCTTCCTGAGTCTCGTAGATATAGGGTCCACGAAAAGGGAGTATATAACCACCTAGAAAGTGCCAATGTGCATATGGAAAAATGGCTTGATGACTCCATAGAGAAGGCTGTATAGAACCGGTGACAGGCTAGCCTATTCAGCCCCTTCAAGACTCAATAGAAACCGTTTCACATCAAGTCCGGGAGGAAAGGAGCCCAGTCCATTGGAACTCACCACCCGATGACATGGTGTAAAAAGAAAATGATCACTTCGACCACATACGCTTCCTGCGGCACGATGTGCTCCAGGGTAACCTGCCTCAACAGCAAGTTCTCCATAACTCAGACTACTGCCATAGGGAATTTCCTCAACAGCTTTCCAGATCATTCTTTGAAACTCGGTAGAACAATCTTCATAAATCAAAGGAGTTTGGAATTTCTTGAGCGTCCCATGAAAATAAGCTCTCAACTCATCAATCGCCACTTGCAACACTGAATTCAATTCAATGGATGAGCACTTTTTCAGTAAAACTACTTCCTTCCAGCACGCCAGCTCAACCTCGACCAATCGACAGGATTGAAGACCCTCTTCTTTACTGCCAGTAATCAATTCTAAAGTACCCACTGGTGAAGCAATGAAAGCAGTTTCCATCTAGTGACAACTTTCCCTTTCCACACTGGCAAGAGTTCAAACAGTTCAAATTCAGTCAAGCTCGTGAGACCTTGACCCACACTCAATCCTAAAGGGAGTGTGAGCCAAAGTCAAAGCAGGCTCAACAATCCTTAGAAACTGGCTCGGTACCCAATAATGAATCGATCTCCCTGACTCATCTGCAGACCATCCAAACGCTGTTCCAGAGGAAACAGATACTCTATACCCAGCTTCCCCTTTCCCAGAATCCATTCCAGTCCCACCCCGGCAAACAAGGCTTCACCTCCACGAAAGTCAGGATTCGCAGCGGGAGACATCCCGGGATTCAGTTGCCAGTCTCTTCCTTCAATATTTCCCCACTTCTCATACAACAGCCTTACAAATGAGGCTCCTTTCTCATGAAAATCATTTCGAAGCCAGCCTGTAAGCTCCCATTTATCTCCCAGAGTGTAACCCTGATCATTGCGCCCCATACGAACAGTGGTCTTCGCCTGAAATCCAAATTCCTTTTGATTGCTACTGTGTATGACAGTATAGGAAGGCTGAATATCAAAAGTTCCACTCCCCAGTTGCATGGGATAAGCCAGTTTTGCGCTGGCATTCATAGGAGTCGCGCCTCGCTCTTCAATTGAGCCCGTAGGAAAGGAAAGCCCCAAGCCAATGTGTGAAGTTGACTTGTCATCTGACCTCACTCGCTTCAATGCACTGAGTTTGAGGTCTCCAAAACCACTGGTTTTTGTGTCAAAAACTCGCCCATTGGGCATACGCATGGTCATTTCCTTGTTAAGGTCAGGAACCATCAGCATCCAGGTGATTTGATTTTCATCGGAGAGCATAAAGCCATACATCTCCATTTTCATGGACATCTTCACGGGAGCCATCATATACCCGAGAGTATTGACCTCCTGAGGGGCTAAAATGCTGGAGTTCAGTCGGTTTGTTCCCATATCCATCGTCATATGACGCAGTGAGAACATCTTGTGCTCACAACAATGGGTATGGTCTCCCATAACCCCGATAGGACCGTGATAGGCCGCATTTGAAATCATTATATTTAAACTTAAAACTATTAGTAACTTATGTAGTGTCATAACTCCTCCAGAGAGTTGAATAAAATGGAATTCATAGCCAGACTTAACTGCCATTGCAATGTTTGAAGTTCTTTCTTCAAGGGCTTGGCAGTTCGCTCTTTAACTTTCAATCCAAATCGTAAAATCGAGTCGAACTGAATGCCCTCTTACCATTCTTTAAGACTGATGGCAGACAAGAGAGCAACAAGTGTTTTTATTGATGAGTCTATCCGGACTTTGGAGGAGCACGAGATCCTGCTCGATACAGGCGCGTAACAATGCGAAATGACTTTTGCGAAGACCGTCCTTGCCGGGAAAGCAAATAAGGATGATTCGCAATTTCTGGAAGGATTGTGCAGTCCTGATCCTGTTGCAAGAAGCTACAAAATGAGAATGCTACACTCCAGGGAGTCAACGAGTGTTTAATCTTACTGTTCTTACCGCACCAGGTAGTAAGTTGTGAATTTTGACCTGAGCCAAGGCTCTGCAGGTACCAGTCTGCCAGTTGCCAGTGGAGCACCAAACCAAAGGTCAGGTAAAAGCCAAGCAGTACCTTCTGAGTGAGTTTAAACATAGTTCAAAAAAGCGGGTTCACGGGTTAAGAAACAATTTCAGTCCCTTAATTGATCCAAAATTCACCAATCACTAGAAACCTGGATTGAGGAAATTCTGACAAATCTCCCTGAGTAGACCGACTTGATCTTATTCAATTTAGTCGTTGGGCAATCTTACGCCTCTTGAAACACTTGGTCCAGTGAAAATCGACCTGAAAGAATCACTTGCTCCGGATAAAATTGACCTGAGAGCAGGCTCAAACCTCAAGACCTATTCTGCGATACATTTTGTAGAGAAACCAATACCGCAATCCCAAAATACTGAAGATCATCCATAAGATGAAGAATGAGGCAATGCCGTAGGCAAAAAACTCGATTAGAATCGCCTGATTAATTCCTTCAACAAGTCTTGTGGCGAGCATGGTGACTGCAACTTGAGATGCCAGGGACAATCCCAGAATCAACAGTCGCTTACCTTTCAGGTACTTGGATAACGCCAATAAGGAGACTGTACCTGAGGCCATAGACAAAAGTTGATAGGCGTATTCACCCTGAAACTTTACATCCAATGGAAACTGCTGATCAAACAAGAGATAGGACAGGGCAAAAGACCACATAAGAACTGGCGTGAGAATGGCCAGAAATTCGGCATCAGAAAACACTGATTTCCAGTAACTTTGCTTCTTTTCCATTTTGGGTATACTCTTCCTTAGAATATGCAATCGACACAAAACAGGCTTCTCGACAGACTTTTGAATGGAAAGAGTTATGGAAGATCAAATCCCCTTTTACGGTTCACAACAACAGCGCCTCTTTCAAATAGAGCGTTATGCTATGGATGCACCGGGCAAAGTGGTGGAATATCTCAACAAAAACCTACCCCGGGGTCTTGTTATGGATTTAGGTGCCGGAGATGGTTACACCGCCAACAAAATAGAGGGACGAACAGTTCTATGCGTTGAGCCCAGTTCAGGGATGGTTATTTATGACAACAACCCTCTCTGGCTCAAAGGCACTGCCGAAAACTTGCCCTTCCACGACAACTATCTGGATGGAGCTTATTCTACCTGGGCTTACTTTCTTCCGGGCGTGGAAAAGCTCAGTGGCCTCAAGGAAGTAGAAAGGGTCTGCAAAGACAGGTCCAAAATCATCATCATCGATAACGCGGGCGGTGATGAATTCACAAGCTTTGCACAAGAGCCCATTCATGAAGGACCCGAGTTCTATTTGGAAAACGGGTTTGAACTGGAAGTCATCGAATCTGTATGGCAGTTTGAAAATGAGCAGGATTGCCTAGATTTAATGAGCCTCTTTTTTCCTGATAAATTTAGCAAGGACGATGTGAATCTCCAGTACAGCTATCGGGTCGCTGCATACAGTAAAATAGTGCAAAAATAGTCACAATTGAATGTGAGCAACAGAGTTTTTACTTCTATCCCTGGCTACTAAAATAGGATTAAACTACTTATCAGATTGAGGGGGTCGCCTGAACATTGTAAACACGATCCTGAAAAGCCCTTCTACAATCCCTCAAGTTTAATTTACAAAAAAAATCGCAAACCACCTCACACAATCCTATAATTGCACTTGTTCACTGAATACAAAGAAGGTTGCTCATGAAAATATTATTTTTACTTCTCTTAACCACAATTTCTCCAGTGTTTGCCTCTTCCTCCCACCACCACGGAGATGAGGATCAGAACAAAGTCAAGGTTTACAAGAGCTTTGTTCTCACTTCAGAAGCAACAAAAGAGGCGAAGGCTGTTTACCATTGCACTTGTGAAGATCGTGAGTGGAGACAGGACGCCTCCAAAAAGAAGGCCTGCCCCTATTGTGGACCAGCCATGGCCCAGTGTGGCTACCTGGTAAAGGTTCTACCTGATCGCAAAACGGATTACTCCAAAGAGGACTATGATTTGCCCAACAAGGTCTGCCCTGTAAGTGGTGAACTTATTGAAAACAAGCGCCACTTCGTTGAAGTCGATGGCAAGAAGATTTATGTCTGCTGCAAACGATGCATTAGCAAGTTTGAAAAGGCGATTGAGAAAGGCAAGGCTGATCGCTACCTGAGGAAGCTTCCTCTCAAGCCTGGTAAATTCGGCTTCAGTGCAAAAGGTAATAGCGAAAAGGGAAAAGCTGAAAAGAAGTCCAAGTCCAGCCACGAAGGTCATGAGCATCATGACCATGAACATTGAGGGCACCAGATTTCTTGCAAGTTCGAGCAATCTTACATTCAGCTGGACCCCATTCCAACTGTAGCTTCCAATGCTTGAGGGGAGAGCGATCCACATGAACAGAGGCTTCTCTCCTATCATTCTCCTTTCCTTACTTTGCCATCCATTGTTTTGCGGCGAAGGAAGGTACCTGTCCCTGGCGTCTTTGCTAAATGCGGTCAGGGAAAATCACAGTCTGATCGATTCTTCCCGAAAAAAGGAAGCTTCGCTGGATTTTACAGCCCGCTCTTTAGGTCGCAAGCCTAATCCAGAGCTTAAACTGGGATACTGGCTTGAACCTGTGGAAACCCGAGCGGGTGCCATGCAAGCCAAGCTGGCTTATTCCCAGGCCCTCCCTCCAAAATCGCGGCTGCTTCAGGAGAAAAAAGTCTCTTTAGAAGAGCTGACAATTCAGGAGTTGCAAACCAGCAAGTTAATTCAGGACCTTCAAAGACAAGTTCGGGACAAGTTTTTCGAGTACAACTACTTGCAGCGAAAGGCTGAAATCCTTCAAGAGAACCTGAAAATCGTGGAATCCTTCGCCAAGCTTTGGGAGACTCACTATTCCCACCACGACTATCGTTATCCACGATTGATTCAACTCCAAACCGAAATCACCCAGATTCAGGATCAGGTGCGTGAGGTGGAGGAGATGATTCCCGTAGTCTATGAGGAATTGATGACCCTGAGCTGGAAAGATTCAGGGAAAGCCATGAAAACCAATTTTCAGCAGAAGGTTATTGAAGTCGATTCAAAATTCAAAAGCTCCAGAAATATTGATTTGAGTATCTTGAAGGCGCGTTTAAAAAAACAGCAGGAAAAACTAAAGCTCGCCAAGACCTTTTTCCAACCCAAAAAGACCGCCTTCATGGAATACACAGGGATTAATAACAACGCGCCAGGCTCTCTCTCTGGACAGGATGCCTGGATGATCGGGGTAGGGGTCGAACTGGTACTCGACAAAAATCGGGTCAAGCAAAAAGTATCTGCCAACGAAAAAATGGAAGAGGCACTTGAGCTGAAAATACTTCATAAAACCAGGGAGCTGCAAACTCAGTGGAAAAGAGCCAGTTATCGGGTGGAAAATGCCCGTAAAAAGTTTCAACTTTGCGACAGCGAACTGATTCCCCGAACCAGGGAAGCATTGGAGGCCCTTCAAATCAATTACAGCTCTCAAAATAAGGGCATGGACTTCTTTGCTCTTCTCGATAATCTGAGAAAACTTCTAAGCCTGAATCTTGAAAAAGAGCTTCACTTCAAAGAGTATTTTCAGGCTCGCGCTCAACAAATCCGTCTATTAGGCAGGGAGTAATCCAATGCATTTCTTATTTACCATTCTCCTGCTTGCATTCAGCCCCTTACAGGCAAGTGAAAGTCACCACGATCACAAACAGGAAGCGCAACAAACCACATCAGAAGAAGCAAGCAAAACTCAAAGCGGTGAAATCACCTGGACCTGCAGTATGCACCCTCAGATCAAGGCTCCTGAGTTTGGAAAATGTCCCATTTGCTTCATGGATCTGATACCACTGGATCTGACCAAAGTACTGCCTGAAAATGTTTTGGAACTGGGTGAGGAACAACAGAAGAGCGCCGGGCTTTTGACGGTGCCCGTCCAGTACAAACATGACATCAAAAATCTCAGACTTTATGGCAAGGTTGTCTTAAATCCCGCCCGGGTCTCCAGAGTGACTGCCTGGGTCGCTGGACGGATTGATAAATTACTGGTGAACTCGATTGGGGAGCAGGTCAAGCAGGGACAGGCTCTTTATGAAATCTATTCTCCCGAATTAATTGCTGCCCATCAGGAATTGATTCAAGCCAGCTCTCTCCTGCAAAACGCGGACTCCAAAAGCTCTCACTACAAGTCCTTACAAATCAATGTGGAAGCTATCCGGCAGAAATTGCGCTTTCTTGGCTTGAGTGAATCAGAACTCCACCGACTGGAGAATACCCGGGAACTTGTCAAACATGTGACAGTCTATGCCAAGCGCTCAGGAATTGTGCGCAATGTAGCTGTAAATGAAGGAGATTATGTCAAGGAAGGACAGGCTGTTTTACTGGTGGCCGACATGTCAGAGCTATGGGTTGAGGCTTCGGTTTATGAAGATGATATTCAATCCGTTCAGGGCTCAATCCAGTCTTTGATCATCCTGGACTCGCATCCTCAAGCGGAGATCAGTGCAAGACTGGTCAGAGTTGACCCTTTCATTGATCCGAAAACACGCTCCAGCAGGGCAATCTTTTCCATACCAAACCCCGAGGGAAAGTTTCTGGGAGGTGGCTTTGCCAGAGTCCAGATTCAAACCCACACTCAAGCCGGGCTGCTGGTTCCTCATTCGGCACCGCTTTTTATCGGTCACAATGCGGTTCTCTTCCTGAAAAAGGGGAATCAATTTGAATCTCAATTTGTTCGCATTCTGGAGAAAACCGAATCCCACTACAGAGTCCTTGGAAATTTGAAAGCAGGCGATGAAGTGGTTGCTCGAGGCAGCTTCAAGCTCGACGGCGAGTTTCAAATCCAGGCCAAGGAGTCCATGATGAGTTCAGAGCAGCTTCTCTCTCCATATGGTTCCCGACTTGACTTGAGAAAACCAATTGAAAAAGCAAGGGACTGGCTTTCCATGCAAAGCGCTTCGTCCAGTTTTCTTGAGTTCAGTGACTCTGTCCTCGATCTTTATCTAGAACTTCAACTAACTCTTGGTGAAGACTCCTTTGACGACTCCAAAGAAATCCTGCTCGAGATTCTCACTGCCATAGAAAGTTTCGATAAATCAAGCTTGAGTTTACCTGAACAAAAAGTCCTGAAACACCTTCGCCTGGCAATCTATCCACCTTTCGAGAAAGTCCGGGACAGTATTCTTTTTCACGATTTGCGTTTTGCTTTTGCACAACTTTCCAATTGGATAATTGCCTTTGTTGAAAAGAGCTGGACAAGCCAGGGGGAAAATTTGAAGAAGGTCCACTGCCCTATGGCTTTTGAAGAGAAGGGTGCTTACTGGGTTCAGGAAGACGAGGACATACTCAATCCCTACTTTGGATCCAAAATGCCCGGGTGTGGCTCCTTCCTCAACTGGGAGGAGTGATGAAGGGCTTGCAGAAGTTTTTAATCAATCATCCCGGTCTTACTCTGGGTATTTTTCTGCTTCTTTTCATTAGCGGACTCAGTGTTTCACCCTTTCAAAGCAATCTACTTTCTGAGGACTTTCGAAGTCCTGTCGCAGTCGATGCAATACCGGATCTCGGCGAAAATCAGCAAATAATTTTCACCAATTGGCACGGTAGAAGCCCGCAGGATATTGAGGATCAGGTCACCTATCCTCTTTCCTCGCAGTTGATGGGGATACCCGGAGTCAAAAGCATTCGCACTTACAGCTTCCTTGGCTTATCCTCAATCTATCTGATTTTTGAAGAGAATATTGAGTTCTACTGGTCTCGCTCCAGAGTTCTTGAGAAACTCAACTCTCTGCCTGCCAACCTTCTCCCCTCAGGTGTTCAACCGGCACTTGGTCCCGATGCCACTCCTTTGGGCCAGGTTTATCTCTATGTCTTGCGCGCTTACACAAAGTCAGGAAAGGAAGTTCAGGGAGCATTTGATCTGGAAGAAAAGAGAACCATCCAGGACTTTCAGGTGAAACTGATGCTTCAGGCCACTCCAGGGGTTAGTGAAGTCGCTTCAGTGGGAGGATATGTTCAGGAGTTCCAGGTTCAACTTGACCCTCAAAAGATGGCATTTCATAAACTCAGCCTGATGAATATCGCTTCTGCCATCAAAAAGTCCAATCTGGATGTAGGTGCCAAGACTATGGAGTATAACAAGGTGGAATACCTTGTCAGAGGCCTGGGCTTCATCAAAGATGTTCAGGACCTTGAGAATGTTGTCGTGGACCAAAAGGAAGGCACTCCACTCCTTCTTGGTCAAATCGCCAAAGTTCAGTTGGTCCCCGCTTTTCGAAGAGGAATTCTCGATGATGCCGGAAAAGAGAGTGTTGGTGGTATCGTAGTTGCCCGTTATGGAAGCAACCCGATGGAGGTGTTAAAGCGGGTCCGTGAAAGAGTCGAAAGCATCAATCGTTCACTTCCGTTAAAAACCATGAAAAACGGTGAGAACGTTCAACTCAAAGTGGTCCCCTACTATGATCGAACCAATGTTATCATCGAAACCATTCTGACACTTTGGCATGCCCTCAAGGATGAAGTTTTAATTGCCAGCCTGGTCATCCTGGCCTTCCTCTTTCATGCCGGGAGCTCCTTTCTGCTCGCACTGATTCTGCCCTTTGGAATATTGTTGACCTTTGTCTGGATGAAGATGCTGGGTATAGAAGCCAATGTGGTTGCACTTTCTGGCATTGCCATCGCTATTGGCGTTATGGGAGACATTGGTATTGTCCTTGTGGAGAATATTCAAAAGAACCTGGAAGTTAATCCTGACAAAGACCACAAAAGGATCATCCTCGAAGCTCTACAGGAAGTAAACCTCCCTATTCTGGTAGCCTCCTCCACGACACTCATCAGCTTTCTTCCAATTTTCTTTCTGACTGGACCTGAGGGCAAACTTTTTCGACCACTTGCATTCACCAAGACCTTATCGATTGTTGCAGCCCTGGTCATAGCACTCACTCTACTTCCACCCCTTTCCCGATTTTTACAATCCCCCAGGGCAAAAGGCTTAAATCACTTACTCTCAATTCCCCTTGCAATCCTTTGTTTACTAAGTTTAAGCAGTAGCTGGATGCCCCTGGGTATCAAGGCTGGATTTCTCATGAATTTGTTCTTTGTGAGTGTCGCAGTGGCTGGTCTGCTACTCTCCTTTGCCTTATTTTATTTTCTCTATCCAAGATCGCTGGAAATGGCGCTCAAACACAGGGGCAAGGTTTTGATTCTACCCGTTCTTCTCTTGATTCTCGGACTAAATATCTGGTTTGGAAGTGCTAATGTATTCTCTTTCCTTCCCGAATCGTTCAGAAAGAACTCCCTGTTTTCCACACTTACCCACTCCTTTCCGGGACTGGGAAGCGAGTTCATGCCCAAGCTCAAAGAAGGCTCTTTCCTTTACATGCCAACATCCATGCCCCATGCGGGAGGAGAGGAAATGGCCATGGTTCTTGCAACTCTGGACGCTCGAATGGCACAGATTCCTGAAGTTAAGTGGGCTGTTGGAAAGGCCGGCAGGGCAGAAAGTGCCCTCGATCCAGCCCCTCTTTCCATGGTGGAAACAATAGTTCAGTACCATCCTGAGTATCTGATGGACAGCAATCGCAATCGAAGGTTGTTCGCCTGGGACCACTCTAAAAAAGAGTTTCTGAGAGATGAAAAAGGTCAGCTGATCGAAGACCCGGACGGATATCCCTACAGGGTTTGGCGTGATAAAATCCAGTCGGAACAGGATATCTGGGATGAGATCGTCAAGAAATGTACTCTGCCCGGCACCACATCAGCCCCCTTCCTTCAGCCCATTGAAGGTCGAGTCGTAATGCTTCAAAGTGGTATGCGCGCCCCCATTGGAATCAAAGTCTACGGAGATGACCTGGCTTTGATGGAATCCTTCGGACTGGAACTTGAAAAGCTCTTGAAGCAAGTTCCCGGCGTCAAGGAAAGTGCTGTATTTGCTGATCGTATTGTGGGGAAACCATACCTTGAAGTGGAGTGGGACCGGGAAGTTCTGGCTCGCTATGGTATCTCAATGGAGCATGCCCAGAAACACATTGAATGGGGCGTTGGGGGAGGAAAGCTCTCGGAGGTAGTTTCGGGAAGAAATCGATATCCTGTGACTATTCGCTTTCTCAAGGAATTCCGGGATAGTCCCGAGGATCTTGAAAAACTGCTTGTATCCACTCCCGACGGGAAAAGCGCCATCCCTATTTCTTTACTGGCCAAGCTGCATTATCGCAAAGGCCCACAGGCAATTAAGGGAGAAGATACAAAACTCGTTAGCTATGTGCTTTTTGACAAGCTGGCCCAGTTGTCAGAGGGTGAAGTCGTCGAGAACGCGAAAGCTTTTCTTGAGCAAAAGATAGAAGATCATGAGCTACTTGTACCACCGGGAATCTATTATGAGTTTGCCGGAAGCTACAAAAATCAGGAACGAGCCAACAAGCGACTTTCCTTCATCATTCCACTTGCTCTGGGAATCATCTTTCTTATCATCAGTCTTCAATTTGGTTCAGAGCTGATCACAACAATAGTCTTCTCTTCCATACTACTTGCCTGGTCCGGTGGTTTTACCATGATTTGGCTCTTCTCCCAGGATTGGTTTTTCAATTTTTCCCTTATGGGGATTCACTTTCGTGACGTCTTTCAGATTCACACCATCCACCTCAGCGTTGCCGTCTGGGTCGGTTTTCTGGCACTCTTTGGAATTGCAACGGATGATGGTGTTCTCATCTCTACTTTTATCCAGGATGAAATCAAAAAGAACAAACCCGAAAATCTTCAAGAGTTAAGTCAGGCCATCATGAGCGCATCCATCAGAAGAGCTCGCCCCTGTCTAATGACCTCTGCCACGACAATACTGGCCCTTCTTCCAATTCTCACCAGTCAGGGAAAGGGCGCCGAGATCATGATTCCCATGGCCGTACCAATTTTTGGAGGTATGGGGATTGCCTTGCTCACCTTGTTTATCAACCCGATTCTGTTCTGGTTCTATTACCGATGGAAGTTGGGTTTGGCTGGCAAATAATTTGCATTAACTCTTCGGTTCTCGTCTCGAAGTCCCCCTACTCATCCTCATCATCGCTTTCTTCATGCTGCTCGTGAAAGGCTGCTTCGTTGCCACCTAAATATGCTTTTAAGGCATCTAACTCAGCTTTTGAAACCGCGGCTTCCGGGTGCAGAAGTTTGTAGTCACCGGGTGGCATGTGACCCTCCTGAATTTCCTCCAGGCTTTCTTCAATCCAATGAATGCGCTTCTCTTGACTCAAACTCGACCAGTTGTAAAAGTTCAACTCAGAGCGACCTTTCGAAATGTTTCTACTGAAATTCAATAGCTGTGGAACCAGGGATTCTGCTTTCTAAAAAAGAGTGCTTGAAAACAATTGCTTTTGCGAGATTGTGGACCAAGGCTTTATCTCCAAAATCAAGCGTGTTACAACAAATTTTCACAATAACTTCGGATCAATGCATGAGTGTCTGACCAGCTTTGCCAAACTGTTTGCCCCCAGTCCAAAACGAGCTCCTGATGGGACTTTGCATCCTTTGACAACAAAACTCGGGAAACGCAAACCTCTGCCTTCTTTTGCCCTTGCAACCATTGAAAATCACTTTGAAACTTGTCCTTGGCCAACTGCAAATACGGGGTGGAGCTATTTGGGTCCTTGCCAAATTCAAATACCATACACAAGCCAATCAGATGCAGTTTGATGGATTGGATTATTCGTGGTTCTGACCTACCTGGATGTGAAGCAGCGTAGGCGTCCACGGTTACCCGATGCACTTCAAAGTAGGCCGGATCTGAATACTCTTTGGCCAAAACCCTGGTGTAGGCATCCCAGTAACCACTGCAGGCCTCAAGATACTCATGAGTTCTGATCTGAACAGGAACAAACTCAAATCGACAACCGGGGCAGGTTTCACTGGACATTACACTAGTTAAATATAGGTGTCGATTAATATTTCAGCAAAGCATGAGAAACTAAATCATTGCTTCTGAGTGGCTTCCATGTAAGACCTGAGGATTTGATTAATCCTGGACTGGTTACCCTTTCCTTGACCCTTCAACCAATTCAGTAAGTCTGTGTCTAATCGAAGGGAGATAGGAGTCTTACTATGTGGGAAAGTCACGTTCGCATTTTCCCAGAAAGCTGCATCAGTAGTTTGAGCATCTGGATCTTCCATTGCAATCTGATAGGCTTCTTCCTCTGACATCTCACTTAATTTTGCCCAATCAGTCTTACCTTTTCGCTTACTCTTTGAATCTCTTGTAATAACTTTCTCTTTCATATCTTAATGCCTGCTACCAGAGTGTGCTGAAAACCAATGCCCACATCCATGACCACCTTGTTGGCCCTAACCCTACATCGACCTACGATATTCACCGCCCACTTCATAGAGAACATTGGTGATTTGACCCAAAGAGCAGTACTTGACCGTTTCCATTAATTCCTGGAAGATATTGCCTCCACTCAAGGCCACGTTTCTGAGTTTCTCAAGGGCCTGGGTGCTGTGCTCCTCGTTGGATTTTTGAAATTCGCGCAGTCTTCGAATTTGCTCATCCTTCTCATCGTAGCTCGCGCGGGTGACTGGAATCTTGGCTTCCTCTTCCTGCTCACCGAGGTAGGTATTGACCCCGATAATTGGCAGAGTTCCATTGGACTTTCTGGTTTCATAGAGCATGGACTCTTCCTGGATCTTGGATCGCTGGTACTGAGTCTCCATCGCACCCAAAACGCCACCGCGCCGGGAAATTCTTTCAAACTCACTCAGGATCGCTTCTTCTACAAGATCGGTGAGCTCCTGGATGATAAAAGAACCCTGAAGTGAGTTCTCATTTTTGGCCAGACCTAGCTCCTTGGTAATGATCAATTGAATGGCCATCGCCCGGCGTACGGACTCTTCGGTGGGAGTAGTGATCGCTTCATCATAGGCATTGGTGTGCAAGCTATTACAGTTGTCATACAAAGCCATCAAAGCCTGCAAGGTGGTTCGAATATCATTGAATTGAATCTCCTGGGCATGAAGAGAACGCCCGGAGGTTTGAATGTGATACTTCAATTTTTGAGCTCGCTCGTTCGCGTAGTATTTATCTCGAAGAGCAATCGACCAGATTCGACGGGCCACCCGACCGATCACTGAATACTCGGGGTCCATTCCATTGGAGAAAAAGAAACTCAAGTTAGGAGCGAAATCATCGATATTCATCCCGCGAGCAAGGTAGGCCTCCACAAAGGTAAAACCATTGGCCAGAGTAAACGCCGTTTGTGAAATAGGGTTCGCCCCCGCTTCTGCTATGTGGTAACCGGAAATACTGACTGAATAGAAATTACGCACTTTTTGCTTGATGAAATAATCCTGAATATCACCCATCATTTTCAAGGCAAAATCCACAGAAAAGATACAAGTGTTCTGGGCCTGATCTTCTTTTAAAATATCCGCCTGCACTGTCCCTCGAACCTGCTGTAAAACCTCGCTTCTCAGATTCTCGTACGCCTCGCCGCCAGCGCCAATCCCCTTCGCTTCTCGCTGCTGCTCGATAGCTGCATTCATAAACATTGCCAGAATAATGGGAGCGGGACCATTGATAGTCATGGAAACACTGGTGCTCGGGCTGATCAAATCAAATCCCCGAAACAAGTCCGACATATCTCTTAGAGTACAGATACTCACTCCCGACTCTCCGATTTTACCGTAAATATCAGGCCTTTCATGGGGATCTTCACCATATAAAGTTACTGAGTCAAAAGCTGTACTGAGTCGCTTGGAAGTGTCATTCTCACTAAGGTAGTGAAACCTTGAGTTGGTTCGATTTGGCCCGCCCTCACCTGCAAACTGGCGCTTGGGGTCTTCGTCAGTTCTTTTGAAAGGAAAGACACCCGCTGTAAATGGAAAGCGACCTGGCAAATTTTCTGAACGCATGAACATCAATTGATCTCCAGCATCGCTGTACCTTGGCAAGGCCACTTTGGGAATTTTGGTTCCCGATAGTGACTCGGTAACCAGCTCCACTTCGAACTCACGATTTCTAACCTCATACTTCAACTTGTCCTGACGATACTCCTCCTGATCCTTCTCGTACTGAGACAACAAAGTCACTGTTTCACGATCTGCGCACTCTTCTCGCTCCCGAACTTCTTTCTTCAACTCCTCGTTATCAGGTAAAACCTCCAGAGACCTTTTTAGAGCCTGGAATTGACGAGCTTGCTCGGCCAGCTGCTTTGAATGCAAGTGATAATCACGAACAGTATCCGAGATTTCCTGCAAGTAGTTCACCCGATTGGGAGGCACGATGACATTGGAGTAATCCACCAGATCAAGTTGGGCATCCAGTAATTTCTGGTCTGCAAGTTGCCCCTTGTCCTGAAAACTCTTGAGAATGTAACGAAACAAACTGGTGACACCGGGATTATTGAACTGACTGGCTGTGGTCGCAAAAACCGGCAGGTCTTCATTGCTGTTTGGAAGATCATGATTTCGATTGTATTGTTTACAAACATCCTTGAAGGCATCCTCTCCGCCACGCTTCTCTACCTTGTTCACTGCAATAAAGTCTGCAGCATCAAGCATCCCGATTTTTTCAAGCTGTGACTGAGCTCCATATTCCGGGGTCATGACATAGAGTGTTGATGAGGAGAACTCCGTGATTTGGGTATCACCCTGACCAATTCCACTGGTTTCCACAATGATCAAATCAGCATCGGTATTGTTTAAAACCAAAATAGCATCTTCAATTTTTTGGGAAAGAGCCGTAGAGGAGTCTCTGGTTGCCATAGAGCGCATGAAGATATTGTCGCTATAGAGCGAATTCATACGGATTCGATCCCCAAGCAAAGCCCCTCCCGTCTTCTTGCGAGTCGGGTCCACACAAACAATGGCAATTTTTAGCTCAGGCATGAAGCGAACAAAGCGCAAAATCAATTCGTCTGTGAGTGAACTTTTGCCAGATCCCCCCGTCCCGGTGATTCCCAAAACAGGCGTCTCTTTGGCGTTAGC
>Ga0255780_10002840_pt1 | contig 15350 bp, 9 predicted proteins | sample 071ome_32_FD_179978 | JGI IMG/M metagenome (GOLD analysis project Ga0255780, IMG submission 179978) | Coastal salt marsh microbial communities from the Groves Creek Marsh, Skidaway Island, Georgia - 071405AT metaG (version 2) | ecosystem: Environmental > Aquatic > Marine > Intertidal zone > Salt... | reverse complement strand
AGACAACGTCCCAGTGCGCTCACCCAACGCGACCACCTCGAACCTCCACACCAGCACATCGAAGAGCACCGTCCCGCCCGCCACCCGCACATCATACACCACATCGCCCCCATCCTCCACGACAAACCCCACCAGATCCATCGAATACAACAGACAGCGCCTCGGCCCGACCTGCCTCGCCCCCACCCCCCGGATGGCGCCCGTCGCCCCGTCCACCCGACACACCTCCACCGCCCCGTCAATCGTCCCGACGGCAAGAAGAAGAGACGACACGCCGCCGCCGTACTCCCCAGGTATCCGCTGCCCGTCCACCGCGAGTACCCACTTCGGAACCGCGCGAACGGCTCTTCGCGCAAACCCAATAGGGGACGACAACGTCATCCGGTAGACGACGACGTACCGCCCGCCATACGCGACGACGTCATAGGTATTCGGTCCGAGCTCGACGACGACAAGCCCGTGCACGGTCGTCCCGCGCGGCATGACTGTCCTCGCCGCCAGCACCAAAGGCGAAGGAGAAGGCAAAGGCGAAGGAGACGACGGCACCTCGCAAACGAGCACCCGCGAGAGGCACCCCACGAGGACAACCCGACCGACGCCCGGAAGACCGGGCTCGTCGACCGCCAGGACCCGGCTCAGTGCGGTCACCGGCCCGAACGACAAACTTTCTTCAGAGCGCGCTCGGTCGTCTCTGTCGGCCATCTCTGTCACCGCCGCCCAACAACAACAACGACAACAACGCGCCACGGTCACGCACAGACCATCATCATCAGCGCATCAACCCCACGACCCGCCGTCCCAATGGCCCAGAATGATCGAGAAATTTCTCTCGGCGAGAGCACGACTTTTGGGTTCCGAAAGAAGTGGCACAGAAAAATCCGAAAGGTTCGCGCAGAGTTCGAAATGGGGCCGGCAATGCGTCTAACGACATCATCATCGCCAACCGCGGTCGTCTCGCGGCCCAACGCGCACGCCCGTATCCGGAAATCCCCCCAATGCCATATCCGAAGACTCGGAAATCTCGCTCCCCTTCGCGCAGAGTCCTCCCACTCCTCCTCCTCGACGCACCCGTCGATCCGATACGTGAACGAGGAAGAGTTGGAAGTTGCGATACAGAGCCGCGAGAAGCCCATGGTGATCGACTTCTACGCGACATGGTGCGGGCCGTGCGTGATGCTGAGCAAGGAGCTGGAGCAGGTGGCCGAGGCGCTCGGCGATACGGTGGATATTCTGAAGATTGATTGCGATGAGAACGAGGGTATTTCGAATGCGCTGCAGATCCAGGGGCTTCCGACGCTGATCTTCGTGTCGACGAGCAACGACAAGCCGGCGTTGAGAACCGAAGGACTGCTTCCGGCGCAAAGCATCATCGAGATTGTGACGAACGAGCTTTGAATTTGTGTTTCTGATGTAAAGCTTATCTTATGTAAAGCTGACGTTGAGGCTGCCGCCGTTGCGCACGACCTTACCCGACCGGCCGCCGGCCCGGCCGTGCCTGCCCGCCGTGAGCAGCTCGAGGAGGACCGGGAGGACGCTCACGGCGATGATTCCGAGCACGACCAGGCTGAAGTTCTCGTGGATGACCGGGATGTTGCCAAAGCAGTAGCCAGCGAGGGTGCAGGTGCCCGTCCAGAGCAGGGCTCCGACGACGTTGAAGAGCGCAAATTGCTGGTAGGCCATCGATCCGACGCCCGCCACAAAGGGGGCAAACGTGCGTACGATCGGGACGAAGCGTGCGAGCACGATGGTCTTCGGGCCGTATTTGGCATAGAACGCCTGTGTCTGGTCCATGTACTGTTTCTTGACGAGCTTGGCGTCCACCTGGCGAGCGAGCGTAGCGCGAAGCGCGAGTGAGCGCGAGTCGGAAGGGGGGTCGCACGTCGGTCGAGTTCGATACCCACCGCCTTGGTTCCGAGATATTTGCCGATGGCGTAGTTCGTGGCGTCCCCGAGCGTCGCGGCGACCGCGTAGATGGCGAGGAGCGCCAGGATGTTGAGCTTGCCAAGCGCCGCGAGGGCGCCAGTTGCGAACAGCAGCGAGTCCCTGGATCGTGGGTGCGGGTGCGGGTGCGGGCGCGGGCGCGGGCGCGGGTGGGTGGTGGGCGTGAGCGAGTGGTTCGGCAGAGCGCTGTACGACGACGACGACGGCGACGACGATGGTAAAGACGACCTACCCGGGGAGGAGGGGGGTGACGACGAGGCCAGTCTCGGCAAAAACGATGGCAAACAAAATGCCGTAGGTTGTCATGCCGTATTTGGCGATGATGTCGCCGAGGTGGACGTCCAGGTGGAGCAGGAAGGAGATGGTGGACTTGGCCAGGGAGGCGAGCGAGGTGGGCTCTGGTGCGGGGACGGCGGCTGCGGCTTGGGCAGCAGACGGGAGGAGGAGGACGGCGGCGAGCGCCACGGTGGCCAGCGCGGCGACCTTGAGTTTCGAGTTGGAATCGAAATTGGAGTTGGAGTTCGGTCCGGCGGCGATCTGCGACGCGGAGCGTGCAGGGGTGGCATCAGCGACAGGTGCGAAGGTCGTGGTCATCCGTCGTCGGTGACGAGAACCACCAGGTTTCGTCGCAGCCGTCGTCGCTCGCTTCACTGCACCCGAGCAGGTGACCCGGATGGTCCTGGCGAGACGCGCGGGCTGCATCATCATCATTCTTCTTGAGAACTTGGCGATCGATTTCGCAAAAAATTCAAGTATGACACGTTGCTACCAGGGTGGTTCACACGATGGGCGGGGGCGACCTTGACGACGGACTCGAGGAAGCGATCGAGCGCTTGTTGGAGGGACTGGCGGCGTTGGAGGCCTCGCTCGGAGGCCAAGAGGAGGACCTCACCATCGATCCACCCCTGCCAGACCTCGTCGCGCTCTCGCACACGCCCCACCCCAGCATCGACAGGGTGACGATCTCGATGCTGGCGCAGTCGCACGGGGACGCTGTGGAGCGTCGGTTCGTGCAGTTCAGGGTCCGCGTCGACTGGGACCCGACAGACGTGACCGTCGACGTGGTCGATAACAAGGGTCTCGACGACGCGACGGTAGCAGCCATTCGACAACGGCTGGTGCAATGCCTGGAAGACTCGGACGGCGACCTCATGACGGTCATGTTTCTCGCGCTCGAGCTGGCGGACGAGTACAACAGACCGCACGGCATGTGCTCGATATGCCGGGAAGAGTTCTGCAACGATGGTGCAGATATTGGAACCATCCTGCGATTGAATTGCTTTCATTGCTTTCATGACTACTGTTTCTGGCCGTGGTTTGACTGGAAACAGCGTCAATTGGCCGAGAAAGTGGCCGAGCTAGAGCGCGAGCAGAACGGGAACGTCAACTTGCTGCGCGAGGCAATGAAGACGGCGGGGATCGAGGCGGTCGTGCGTGATGACAGCGATGACCGCGATATTGACACCGAGTATGTGCTTCAGTGTCCCAATTGTCGGGAATGGTTGGGCTGGCTGCCGGGCCGCAAGGATGCCGATGCCCCTCGTCCCGCCGAGGTTGTCGTCTCGCTCGGCGATCTCTCGGAGGAGGTCCGACGGAAAGTCAAGGCGTTGCAAATACGCCAAGGCGAGGGCCTGGAGCGGCAGGCGCGATGCGGAGGAATCGCTGGTTGACTCCAGTAGGCGACGCCATCCCCCTCTGCGCAGCTTTTGCCACTGGAGCCGAAGAATGATATGCGTTGACGACGTTGCACGCTCAAGACGCCGTCTTTCTCCGCTATCAGCACATAATTTACCTTCTTAACGTAAATAGGTCACTGCCGATCCGTTATCGATCGCCTGCTTCGTTCTGGCACGTGGCAATTTCGGTAGATTTTTCCTGAGATCTGTCCGCGTCGCATCGCTTTTCTCGGTGTGCGTCTCGGGTAGACGGTAGCATTGCGCGTACAGTCGTGTGCGCTGTCCATTCGCGTGGATAGAGCGCGGCGTGCGCCGTACGGACTCGCTGCATTCCGCTCCGTCGGATTCTGCCAGGATTACACATTTGTTTCACACACAGGCGATGCGGAAGCTACATATGGCCCAGGCGGTGGCGCTGTGGGCGGTGATCGTGGGGCTGTTGGCGAGGCCGACGCGGCAACAAGACACGAATGGGTTGCCGGCGAGCTTCTTCGCTCCGATTGGGGGTGGGGGTGGGGACGTTGGAGCGGGGGCGGGGGCGGGCGGGACGATCCCGTTGGATACGGGGGCGAGTACACAGCCTATTGGAGCGGGTCTTGATACTCCTCTTGATACGGGGGTGAATCCGTTCGCGCCCCAGACGGCTGCAGAGGAGACTGACACAGTGGCTGCGCCCGCCGGCGATGTGAATCCGTTCGCGCCTGCAGTGACGGCGCCCGAGGTGACGGCGCCTGGAGTCACGGCGGGAACGATTCCTTTGGACGCTGGTGGCACGACGCAGCCCATCGGGGCGGGGCTCGATCCGTTTGCCGCCGCCACGACGGCGCCGTTGGACCCCAACGCGGGAGTCGCGGACCCGAACGCGTTTGTGAACCCTGGGTTGGCTGACCCGAATGCAGGATTTACGCCGGGCGTGCAGATTCCGGTCGAGAGCGACACGCAGAACGAGCCCGAGGCGCCGCCTGCGCCCCCGACGCCGCCCTCGCCGCCGATGGACTGGTCGTTCCTTCCCGAAGATAAACAGATTATCTTTGGGCTTGAGATGAACGGCCCGTCGTTGGTGCCTTGGACAAAGACAAAGAGCTGGAACCTGGTGACCACGGTCCATGACACGGTGCTGCAGTCGACCGATCCCAAGAAGGACATCGAGGCGGGCGTGACGGACTCGTACCGCAAGCAGGTGGTGGACGACTCTGGACCCGGCTCAAAAGTGAGCTACGAGATGGACAGCGGGATCCAGCTTCGCCTGAAGGTCAACACCAACTCGATTCGGGTGGAGAGCGAAGTCAGGTCGATGCTCGACGCCATCCAGTCCGGCCAGCTCGCCAAGGACCTCTCCATTTCGTTGGGGTCCGAGGTCAGCAACATCACGATGGTCACGGACCCAGAGGTGATTCCGTACAACAGCGTGGATGATCCGAACGCGTCCACGGGCGGCTCGCTGCCTGGGTGGATCATCGGCGCCATCGTGGGCGGGATCATTATCCTGATCCCCATCCCGGCGTACCTGTTGTACAGGAGGAGCAAACGGAAGCACATTGAGGCGCTCGCCAAGCAGCAGGCCGAGGCCGCCGCGGCAAGACAACGCATGCAGTCGCGCATCATCAAGAGCACCGGCAAGAGCTTCAGCCAGGGCACCGGAGACTGGGACGTCATGGAGAGCGGCGAGTACTATCTTAACACGCCCAACGGAAGTGTGTCGGGACGGCAGATGTCAGGGCAGTGGCTGAACGTGGACGCGTCAGGTCGGTCGCTCACGCCGCCGCAGGCGCTCCAGCAGCAGCACCAGCGGGCGCTGTATCAGAGTAACTCGCTCGGCCCCGGGGGCTTGCCGCAGGTCAACCGCGTCGGCTCGTTTAGTGGACAGAACGGAAACGGAAGCGCCACCCGTGGTGGGAGCTCGGTCTACCCGGTGCACCGATACAGCGACAGTGCAAGTCTGCCTTCGTCGTCGTCTGGCGACCCGTGAAATGATTCGTTTAGAGATGCGAAGAAACGTAAACATGCGATATTCATCTATCCAGCTATTCATCCAGTCAGCCAGTCAGCCAGTCAGCCGTCGCGTGGCGAGCCTCAGGTCGTGCCGAGCCGCCGCCCGCATCCGACCGTTGCCGCGCTCGATGACGCCCTTCCACGATGACATGTTCCGCCAAGCCCGCTCGAGTAAATCCAACAGGCCGATGTCTTCGCCGCGATCGCACCTCTGGCGCTGCTCGAGGATGGTCTGGGCGAGCCAGCCGAGCGCCCCGCAGGACTCAGTAATGACCCGGGCCGCCTTGGGGATGCTGGCCGCCTGGTGGACGAGCATGACGGCCAGGTCGCGGTTTGGCTGTTGTCGGGACGCGGCGAGCGCCATGCTCAACTCGAAAACGTGCGCCTTGGTGTACAAGTACACGTCGGCTGACGATCGGAGCCCGCAGACGAGGAGCCGCCGCGTCCAGCCTTGGTGCTGCTGGGGGTCCTTGCCCTTGGAGGCGCCCACGGAGATGATGCGCGTCAGGTCCATCGCGGCATACTTGCACATGTGCTTGGTAGCCAGCGGGTACGCTTCGCTCGCGGGCTGGAACAGCACGTGGGCAGCCTCGGCTGCAAACACGGCGTGAATGCTCGGGAACCTGTGGAGCGGGGCCAACGTGGACTGGCGAACCCAGTCGAGCAGGAACCGGAGCCGGGAGACGTCTCGACTTCCTTCTCTGAAGAGGGGCGGCGCGTGACGCTCGATCAGGGCCAGGCACTCGTAGGCAGCGGCCCGCATGCACGCGTCCGCCGAGCCCAGGCAGCGGATGATGAGTGGCAGGGCGGCCGTGTCCGACACGAGACTGACCACCGACTGGGAAGCGGTGGAGGGAACAGTCGCGCCCGTGTCCGTGTCGGACAGGGCGGAGAGGGCGGACAGGCACATCGGCAGGAAAAAGGCGGGATCGTATCCCGCCGCCTCGTACGACATGACGTGCTCCGGAGGAGCCTCCTCCGGTTCCACGGAGTCCGGAAGGCGATCGCTCGCAACGAGATGGCGCCACTCGGGAAAGTCGACGACCGTCATCGCGCACCGGAGCGGGAGCACGCTGCCCAACACGGACACTGCGTCGGGGGGGCGGTTCGAGGCGTCAAGGCCCTGGACGCGTTCGCCCCAGACGTACCTCAGGTCGCTCGCAATGGGCCCGTGCATGATGGACATCATCATTTCTTCGTCCGAGTCCCTCTCGACGTCTGCCAGGTCGGCCGGGTCGGTCATGTCGCCCGAGGCACGGCGCCGGCGCCACAGGCGCACGTTCAGGACGCGGACCAGACTCCACGTGGCCATGTCTGCCCGGCTGAGCGAGGCACCGTATGTCGCCATCAGATACTTCAGGAGCGCCGACTCGGCCTTGTCGAACGAGGCGGCGAATCGGGCGACCGTCTCGTCTGCCAGGTCCTGCTCGAGTGCCCCGATGATGTCGAGCATCGTCTCCAGGAGCTCGCACATTTCCGTCTTGTGCATTCCTGCGGCCGGTCTCGACTCGATGCCGTAGGTGAACGTGTTGCGCGTCATCGTGCCGCGGTTCGCGCACGACACGATCGACTCGAGGGGCATCCTGTTGGCCGAGTACGCCGGCGGCGTGACAAGCGGATCGTCGCTGCGAAGTGTTTGCTGCACGAAGTCTTTCGTGATGAGCTCCAGAAACAGAGAGCACACGTCGTCGAAGACGGTTCCGGCCAACGCGCCGGCCGCAAACGCCACCCCGGCGTCCGGGACCAGCGCCGCCGAAAAGCGGCGGAGGCATCTGGTCGTCTCGACTCGTTGGCCTGCGCGCCCCATGACGCCTGGCACGAACGAATTGGACCATGCGGTGAGCATCCTTCCGAACGCCTCGAGGCCTCGTGCAGACTTGCCAAACTCCGAGACGACGTCTCCCGCGGACTCGATCAGCGCCATGGCCTGTTCCCTGGACGTACCCTCGGTCCGCATGAACGAGATGGCGACAATGACGGCCTCGCAGGCGAATGCCGCGAGCGCATCGCTGGGACGCTTAAGGCCCTGCCCTGGGCTTGATGGTGACGTGGCCGACTGGGAAGCCCACGCCACGACGGCGCCCAACACGCGCAGCTTATCTGCCACGGACGCGTTGCAATAGCACCTGTCGCCGGCCTTCGAGGGATTTGAGGGCTTTGAATTCTCCTTGAGTCGGAGCAGCGGCGCGGCGAGTTCGAGGACCGCCGACTCTGTCGCGCCACCGAGCACGCACGCGACGGTATCCGATGACAAGCCGCAGAGTCGCGCAAAGTGCCTCGCATCGCCAACCACGGCGGTATCAGGCACGTGAGTGTCCTTGGATGCAAAGAATTGGACGACCGGTGCGACGAACGCCTCTCGCACGGCCTGGAGGCTGGGTGCGGCGGAGGTGGCGGGACCAGAGGGATTGGCGGCTGCGAGGTCGACGACGTCGTCCTCGGCGTCCTCAACGTCCACCTCTGCCCGCTGAAAATGGGTTCCAACGAGGAGCGCTTCCAACGACGGTGCCATCATGGCCAGCTGCAGCCGCCGCCGGTACTTGCTCGGCGCGTCCTTCGCTTGCGCGAGGCCCTCCATGAGCGCCTCGGCATCCATCAGTCCGATCGACGGATCTTCATCCCCGCCAAAGGCGTCTCTGGCCTTTTTCGAGGACGCAAGGAGCCCGGTACCCGTGCCAGTGCCCGTCGCCGACGACAGGCGCCTCGCCTCCGTGTGAAGCTGGATCAGCCAGTCGAATATCGAGGCGTGGGAAACGCCAGACTGCTCCACGAGGACCGATCGGAGCTTCGTGGTGGAGAGCGAAGGGGCTTCTCGTGATCTCTTAGCCGCTGTTGTCGTCGTACGGCCGAGGTCGGCGCCGCCGTCGGCCACGGCTGCAGCGGGAAACTCGACTTCCACGACGTGCCCGATCAGCGACGCGTACATCCAGGGGACCTTGGACGTGCCGATCGTATCACGGACCACGCCGTGAACGAATGACACGACGTCGTGTTTGTACCGTTCGTCTTTGGCCTTGGACTTGAGGATCCGGCACATCTTTTCCACGACGCATACCAACAGCGGGCCGACGTACTCCGAGGGAACCGAGTCGTTGACAGAACAGGCGCGCTCGATCACGTCCACATAGGCCATCGGCCTCTTCATCGCCGCCTTGAGCGCCTCGACGAAGAAGTCGACGACGGCGTCTGACGACGTCAAGGCCGCGTCCTCAGACGCGGCTCCGACCTTGCAGACGTTCGTGATCCACACGGACGCTGTCGTATCTCCCCCTCTAGTACTAGTACCAACATGATCATGGTCGAGCAGCAGGTTGCTATAGGGTATAAGGTTGGTACCCACGAGCTGCCCGACCGCCAGGCGGACACAGGCACCGTACAACTCGCTGCCCGCCGATGGCTCCCGCAGTGCCAGCTTGAGCACCACGTCCAGGCCAGCAACCGACAACGGCGATGCCAGACTGGTGTTGTCGTTGTGGTTGTCGTTGTGTTTGTTGTCGTTCAGGGTCGTCAGCACCCGGACGACCTCAAGCCGGTTCGCCGGGTGCAGTCGCAGGACCCGCTCGTGAAGCAACATGCGCTCCATCTGCACGTTCTCCTCCACGAAGGCATCGGGAAACAGCCGAGCCCACCGGAGCAACACCCGAAGAATACCCGACAGCGTATGCGACGGGACGTCTGCACGCAGACTGTCGAAGCCGATCTTGGCATGGTACCCGATGACGAGCTGGACCCCGGGCAGGGCCCGCTTCGAGTGCTCGATCAGCGAACGCAGAAGCTCGTTTTTTTCATCGTCGCAACCCTCGCCGAGGAGCCGGACAACCCGCTCCATCGCCCCCAACGCGGCATCCAACAGCACCACCGTTGCGTGCGCCACCAGCGGCTGCGAATGCTGCAGGCCCTTCGACAGCGCCACCTTGGACACCCCGCCGGTCGGAAACACCGCCCTCCACAAGCTCGCTACGTCCAACGACGGCACCGCCTCGCTTGTCGTCGCCGCTCGCCGCTTGAGCTCGAGCCCTAGCCACCCCGCCAGCGAATCGTACGCCCCAACCAACACCGACACGTGCACCAGATACGTCGCCGTCTTTTTCACGTCCATCATACCGATTTGCTGACCGCCCGTCGCCCCATACTGCTGCAGGAACAACGCCGCAACCACCGGACTCTGCTCGAACGCCCGCCGCATCACCCGTCCGTGCTCGTGACACCGCGCCAGCTTCAACCCCAGCAGCCCCGACTTGACGAGTTTCTTGTTCTCCGCCACACGCATACACTGCGTCATACGCGCAAGTGTATCTATACTCGAGTCAACAGCCACCACCCGAGTCAACAGCTCGGAAGCCAACGCCAGCACCCGTCGCACCGTCCCCGCCGTCGTCCCCTCCCGCTCCAACCCATCGGCGACGCCGTCACCGTCTGCATCTTCTTCTGCCGCATTCAACCAAGCACACGCCTGCTCGACGACCACCCCCAGCTGCCCGACGAACCGCCCCTGCTCCCCCAACAGCGCCACCACTGCGGCACGACAACTCGCCCGCTGCACGACCCCCAGTACTCTCTCCTGCACCTCCCACGGGTCCTTCGACACGTACCCAAGACTCACACCGACAAATCCCCGCAGCCACAACACCTTGCACGCCATCGTCTCCTCCAACGCGTCCAAATTCACACAACACGCCTCCATCAGCCGCACGAACAGCCCCACGTACCCCACCCTCGTCGGCGCCCGCGCCAAATCCCGCGTCGCCCACAACCCGCGCGCGTACAGCCCGTCGCTCCCGCCCACCGTCGCGTTCATCAGCCTGCCTCCTTGCACCTTGGGCGGCAGCCCGACGGAAGACGTCGAGGAGCCGCCAACCAGGGCCGGCAAGGAGAAATCCAGGGCGGTGAGCACCAGATTGACGGCATCGTATTGGTCCGAAGGAGAAGGAGAAGGAGAGGAAGAGGGAGAGGGAGAGGAAGAGGGAGAGGGACTGGCGTCGTTACCGCCGAGTGCGTCCTGCAGCACGCGCAGAGCACAGCTCACCTTGGTCCGGTTCCCACTGCTCAGGAGCGAGTGCAGCACGCGCACCCGCTGCGGAGGACGCAGCAGCTCTCTCGATGCACGTAGGGACCGAAACACCGCAGAGTACTGCTCGACGTAGTTTGGTGAAGCGTTCTTCGCTACGTTGGTGTCCCACAGCTTGAAGAGCGCCGGGAGCAGCTGCGGGCTGTAAGGCCAGTTCCCTTCTTCCCGTTCCAGCAGCTCGCGTAACGCCTTGATCGCATGCTTCGACCCGTTCTCGTCCTTGCTGGTGCCGATGACGGAGGCAAGCTCCGAGAGGTGCCGCGTGGTCTGGTCTTGCATGAGGCCTGACTTGATGATGCAAAAGTCGCGGTTCTCTCGGGTCTCTCGTCGCTGCGGCGTCACTCGCGCGTCAGTCGGTCAGTTGGTCAGCCGGCCGGGGACATACTGCATCTATCTACTGTCGTCGAAGGTTTTTTGGTCTCAGACTCTGAGAACAAGCGCCATGAGCTTGAAAGGCCTCCGGGACGACTCGAGCAGGACAATTGGATATAGATTCTCGTGCATTGGCGCTTTCCTTCCATCCATACGGTACTCATATCTATATCTCGCTCTCCACGCGCGCATTTCGCCATCTAAGGACTGTAGACGTCGGAAAGCAAACGAACACATCACGACGGCTTTGGCGGAAGTTCCGTTCTGAATCGGCGTTCATTGGACTCTATCGAGTAGACGCAGAGTACTAGAGAGACAATGAGTGACAAAGGGGACGCGAGAAAGTCTCAGAGAAAGCCGGCGAAGTACGTTGCCTGCATCTGCGGATTTTTGTCCGACTGCTTACCTTACTTGGTTACCCACGACTCACCGCGCTCCCCCTCTCTCTGTACTATGCGATAGGTATGGCCACTACGAGCGTTCAGTCGTTGACTACGTGCGCACGGCGACGTCGAAGAACGTCTGGTACTACCGCGACCGTCTCTCGACCCCGCGAGGGCCGTGCACGATGCCGGTGTTGCGCGAGTGCTGGGTCAACGGCATCATCGACGAGAACACGTTAGTCTGGGGACAGGGGTTGGCCGACTGGCTGCCGGTCAAGAACGTGCGGACCTTGGTGCCGCAGATTCGGACGGTGGAGGTGCAGGTGGCGACGTGGATAAAGAAAACGTTCAGCCTCCAGCCCGCGTTGGCCAAGGCCAGGAAGGAGCGGGCCGGAGCGCGGGTTGGGGTGAGCAGCCAAGTCGACGATATGTATTGATATGCTTGTCTGGACTCAAAAATTTTACTGAAATCCCAATCGGGAAAGGTTGCAACCTTTCCAGAGACTCCGGAGGTTGTTACCGCGTCTGCATGACCCGGTGCAGCGCGTCTGTCTCGATCGCGACGCCTCGCCCTCCAGACGTGCCGAGCTGCCGTAGGCGTCTCTTCCCCGCCTTCTGCTTCTCGAGCAGCTTGCGTTTCCTACTCACGTCGCCGCCGTAGCACTTGGCCAGAACGTTCTTGCGGTACGCCTTGATCGTCTCCCTCGCGATGATCCGGTTCGACGCGACCGCCTGGATGGCGACGTCGAACTGCTGCCTCTGCAACTGGTCCTTGAGGGCGGCGCAGAGCTTCCGGCCGACCACGTCGGCTTTCGAGCGATGAAGAAGCCGGGCGAGCGCGTCGACGGGCTCGCCGTTGATTAGGACATCAAGCCGCACCAGGTCGGCCGGCCGCTCGTCGTGCGGCTCGTAGTCGAACGACGCATAGCCGGACGTAAGCGACTTGAGCTCGTCGTAAAAGTCGCTCCCGAGCTCGCTGAGCGGAAGCACGTAGCGGAGCAGGACCCGAGAGGACTCTCCCTCTTGGGACTGGTGCTCCACCAGCTCGCCGCGCCGACCCTGCGCCATCGTCATCACGGCGCCGAGGGCGTCCGCCGGGGTCACGATGGTCCCCAAGATGGTCGGCTCCAGCACGCCCCGGATCCGCTCCTTTGTCGGAAACTCGGCCGGATTCTCCAGGTCGACCCAGTCGCCCACCTCCCGCTTGACCTTGATCGGCACGGTCGGGGCGGTCACGATCACGCTCGCCCCGAACTCCTGCTCGAGCCGTTGCCGAAACACGTCCATGTGCAGCAACCCCAAGAACCCGCACCGGAATCCCGCCCCGAGCGCGTTCGAGTTCTCCCGCTTGAAGACGACCGACGAGTCGTTGAGCGTGAGCTTGTTCATCGAGGCCTGGAGGAGATCGAACTCCCCGGCGTTGGCGGGGAAGATGGCGGCCGTGACCATGCTCTTCGGCTCGCGGAAGCCGGCCAACGCCTCGACCGGCCGCTTGTGGATGTGCCACGTGTCTCCAATCTTGGCGCTCTTGGCGTTCTTCATGCCCGTCAGCACGTAGCCCACCTGCCCCGTCCGGAGCTCGTCCTGCTCTCGGGGCTCGGGCGTCAGCGCGCCCACCTCGATCACGTCCCAGGCGTCGCCGGTGGCCTTGCTCACGATCCGGTCCCCCTTGGCCAGCGCCCCGTCCACCACGTTGACCAGGCACACCACGCCCCGGTACTCGTCGTGGTAGGCGTCAAACACGAGCATGCGCGTGTTGCCGTCCACGTCCCCCTTCGGGTGGGGTATCCGGTCGACGATGGCGTCCAGCAGCTCGACGACGCCGGCGCCCGTCTTTGCAGACACGGCGACCGCGTCGCTCGCGTCCAGGTCGAAGCTTTCCTCGAGCTGCCGCGCGACCCTGTCCGGATCGGCCGCAGGCATGTCAATCTTGTTCAGCACCGGGATGATGGCCAGGTTCTGCTCGAACGCCAGGTAGAAATTGGCGACGGTCTGCGCCTCCACGCCCTGGCTCGCGTCCACCAGCAGCAAGCACCTTACGAGCGAAGCGCGAGTGAGCGAAGAACGAGTGAGCGAAGAACGAAGAACAACGAACGAAGAGCGCACGTCGGTCGAGGTCACTACCCACCCGTCGCACGCGGCGAGGCTGCGAGAAACCTCGTAGGAAAAATCGACGTGGCCGGGCGTATCGATGAGATTCAGGAGGTACTTTTTGTCGCCTTTCTCGTACACGAGCGACGACGTCTGCGCCTTCACCGTGATTCCCCGCTCCTTCTCGACTTGTAGCATGTCGAGCACCCGAGCCGTGTTGGCCCGGAGAGTCGTCCCCGTCAGCTCGATCATCCTGTCCGCCAGCGTCGACTTGCCGTGATCGATGTGCGCGATGATCGAAAAGTTCCGGATACGCGCAGGAGGAAAGTCGGTGAGCGCGACGACGGGGTCGTTGTCCTGGGTGGTGGTGGATTGGGAACGCTGGACGACGAGAGAGAGAGAACGCAGGAGGAGCCCCTGCGTTCCTTCCTGCGCTCTCTCCAGCTGGTCACGGATCTTGGAAGCATGGACCAGCGCCCTTCGGAGGAGCGACGACGTCATTTCGTCGTCAGTTGCCCATCGTTGTTTGAAGTTTCATTCAAACAGTCAAGACCCAAGGGTCTCTCTCTCTCTCGTGGGTGCAGCTCGGCAGGGATCCTAGACTGGGACAGCACGAACGACACGAACGACACGAACAACACGAACGACACGAACGACACGAACGACACGAACGACACGAACGACACGCTCGGGAGACGACGAGACGAGACGAGTCGTGCTGAACGGGATGGAGCCCGTCACCTTGGCCACCTGCTGCTGGGGCGCCCTCCTCCTCTACAAGCTTCGGTTCTCGCAGCACGCGCAGATGCGATCAATCCTCCGAGCTGCAACCTCGTCGGCTCCCCCCGTCCGTTCCGTCGACGAGGACCGGCGGGCAGCGCACCGCGCCGCCAGTACCGGCAGAACCGACAGAACCAATCCGCGCTCGATCGGGTCCCAGCTCGCCGCCGCGCTGCTCGTGTTCCACGCGGTCGTCGCGCTCTACGTGTCGTTCGCACCGACGACGAGAGCGCAGCCCGCCTGCCGCTGGTTTGGTGGCTGGCGCCCGAACACAAGACCTGAAGTGGACCTCTGGCGGCAGCTCGCCCTCCTCGGTTCGTTGATCGCCCATATCGTCTTCAACGCGGTCTTCATGGCGGTCTCCATGGCGCGAAGCACCCGGCGCGATGTTTCCTCGGAGACAACGGACGGGGCGCGGTGGGCGCGGTACAACGGCCGCTACATCAAAGATCGGGTGGCGAGCGAGCCGATGGACCCCCTGTGTGACCTGATGGATATCACGGGAATCATGCGGTATGCGCTGCGGTTCATTGCCGGTTCCGACGTCGCCTTCGGTCCGTCTGGTGAGTTTTCGTTCGCTGCGTTCTCCGTGGTGCGGTGGTTCAAGATCAGGGAATCGTACGTCTCGGGCGGGGGGCCTTCGACGCACCGGCGGCGAGACTGGCGTGGCGGCGGTATGCGGGGCACGGTGACGATACAGGATACAGGGGCCAAAGACGGGGGCGTCGAGGTCGTTGTCGTCAACCGGTTCGGTGGGTACCGGGAAGGGACGCTGCGGGAGGTGTTCGCCTGGCCCTCGGCCGACGGGCGCGTCATGGAGGTGCGCAGCGTGCTCGAGAACGAGCACGGGCGGGCAACCTTCACGCAGGTCTTCCGGAAAGAAGAACAGAAAGAACAGAAAGAACAGAAAGAACAGAAAGGGAAGGAGGGTGGTTAGGGAAGGTGGCTCGAGCGGCCCTGTTATCTGGATTGTGGCGAGTCCAACGTTTTGTGCACAACCGCCTCTGGCTGGCTGCAACATAGCGCGTTCGTCACAGAAGTATATTT
>Ga0255780_10002839_pt1 | contig 15350 bp, 16 predicted proteins | sample 071ome_32_FD_179978 | JGI IMG/M metagenome (GOLD analysis project Ga0255780, IMG submission 179978) | Coastal salt marsh microbial communities from the Groves Creek Marsh, Skidaway Island, Georgia - 071405AT metaG (version 2) | ecosystem: Environmental > Aquatic > Marine > Intertidal zone >... | reverse complement strand
ATTGACTGAAAAGCATCCACCATACCCCAACGGTAATAAAGGAGTAACGCATAGCAATCATCTCTGCAGGTTGTTCAGGAGAACCTTCAATTCCAAACAGATCGGGCTTCATCACCATCGCTAGATTTACCACTAGTAAAAGCACACTACCCACGTAACCCATCGAAAACCCTTTGGCGCTTATGCGATCTTGTTGTTCTTTGTGTGCGACATCCGGCAAATAAGAATTGTAGATAGCGATACTCATCCAACTACCCACTAATCCTCCGAAGTAAAAAAGTAAACTTAAGTAGATGTAATCAAGAGAGAACCAATACAAACCGATACAAGACAAGGCTCCGAGATAACAGAAGAACTTTAGAAAAAATCGCTTGTTACCTAAGTAATCTGCAATTCCCGATACCATTGGAGTAGCTAACGCAATCACCACAAAAGCAGCTGAACTAACGTAAGAAATAAGAACACCTCTTTCTAAATCAAGGCCAAAAACACGAACCGATTCAACATCATAAAGACGAAATAAGGCTCCGTAAAAAATGGGGAAAACTGCTGAAGAAATAACCAGGCTATACACTGAATTCGCCCAATCATAGAAAGCCCAAGCATTCAACATTTTATTCGATCCCTTCTCTAACTCGTTTCTCTTCATCTTCGGTTGTTTTTGCGTCTCAAAATGTACAACACTTTTTTAAAAATTAGGTTTGGCCCGAATTTTGAAAGTATTGTTCTTAAAATATCACTCCATGAAAAAAGCGGTTTTACTCAGTCTACTGTCTCTTGTTTTCCTTGTGTCTTGTAATGGTCCAGAAGGTCCCATCGGCCCACAAGGTCCAGAGGGAATATCTATTTTTAGTAACGTTATGGAAGTTTCGGTTGACTTTGATGCCTCGAATAATTATGAGGCGTTACTTAATTTTCCATCAGACTGGATCGTTTATGAGGCCGATCTCATCATGGTTTATCTGTCTTATGAAACGATTAGTAATTCAAGCGGTCCCATAAATATTTGGAGAGCGCTTCCACAAACACTGCTTACCAATGAAGGGTTATTGCAATATAATTTCGATCATACCTACCAAGACATCAGGCTGTTTATGCAAGCTGATTATGATCTCAATTTAACTACTTCTGCAGATCGCGAGAATCAAGTCTTTAAGATTGCTGTAATTCCTGCCCAATACGGTGAGTTAATTCCGCATCTTGAAGAATTATCTGAATCTGATTTTGACTACTTCAGTTCGAATTAAAGGTTAGCAATTCCGCCACTCAGATAGTAACTTAGCATAAAAACACGCTATGAAAAATTACTATTTCTCGATTTTATTTCTTTTCTCTTTTTTCTTCACTTTTGGTCAAGAAAATGAAAAACAACCTGTTTTCCCTGTGGTGAAAACAGATAAAGAATGGAAAGAACAACTAAACGGTATGGAGTACTATGTTCTTAGAAGATCAGGCACCGAATATGCGTTTAGCAGCACTTTGAATGATGAAAAACGAAAGGGGATTTATCGATGCGCGGGTTGCGATGCACCCCTATTTCGTTCTGAAAACAAGTATGACTCAGGAAGTGGATGGCCCTCTTTTGACAAGCCACTATCAGAGAAAGCTATCTTCTATGCGGTAGACTACGAAATCGGTGTGGCGCGAACCGAAGAACGTTGTGCGAATTGTGGTAGCCATCTCGGTCACGTTTTCGAAGACGGACCTAGAGAAACTACAGGACTTAGACACTGTATCAATGGTGTGGCATTAAAGTTTGTTCCTGATGAAAACTAATCTAAATGAGAACCAATGGAGAGAAAAATTAGGTGACAAAGCCTTTCATGTAATGAGAAAAGGCGGCACCGAAGCACCTTTTACAGGGTTATACACCGATTCCTTTGAAGAGGGCGATTATCATTGCAAAGCTTGCGGAACACTCCTATTCAAATCAACTCATAAGTTTCATAGTGGATGTGGTTGGCCAGCTTTCGATAATGCAGAGGCTGGGGCCATTAGCTACCTAAGAGATACAAGCTTTGGTATGATACGTATCGAAACCCGCTGTTCAAATTGTGATAGTCATCTAGGACATGTCTTCGAAGATGGCCCTACAGAAACAACAGGTAAGCGATACTGTATTAACTCAATCTGTCTCGAGTTTAAACCCAAATCTTAGGTCGATAATTTAGAGTTATTCCTTACTTTTGAGGCCAATTAAAAACGGCTTTTACCATGCAAAATTTTGATCTGATTGTATTAGGAAGTGGACCAGGAGGTTACGTTACAGCAATACGCGCCTCTCAGTTAGGACTTAAAACAGCTATCGTTGAAAAAGAAAACCTCGGAGGTGTTTGTTTAAATTGGGGATGTATCCCTACCAAAGCACTACTTAAATCAGCTCAAGTTTTTGAATACTTAAATCACGCGTCCGATTACGGTCTTTCTGCAGAAAACGTTTCTTACGATTTCGATAAGGTCATTGGAAGATCTCGTGGAGTAGCAGAATCGATGAGTAAAGGAGTTCAATTTCTTATGAAAAAGAACAACATCGAGGTAATTAATGGTTACGGGAGTTTACTTCCTGGCAAACAGGTGAAAGTTACCAGCGCTGATAAAGTATCAACCATCTCAGCGACAAACATTGTTATAGCGACCGGAGCTCGCAGCCGTGAATTACCTAGCCTACCTCAGGATGGAGTTAAGGTAATCGGATACCGCGAAGCGATGACTTTAAAGTCACAACCCAAAAAACTGGTTGTAGTAGGTAGTGGAGCTATCGGAATCGAATTTGCTTACTTCTATAACAGCATGGGCACAGAAGTAACGGTGGTTGAATACCAACCAAACATTGTACCTGTTGAAGACGAAGAAATTTCAAAACAGCTAGAGCGCAGTTTTAAAAAATCTGGAATCAACATCTTAACTTCTGCTGAAGTTACTTCAGTAGATACCAGTGGTGAAGGTGTAAAGGCTACTATAAAAAACGCAAAAGGAGAACAAGTTATTGAAGCAGACATTGTACTTTCTGCTGTCGGTATCAAATCAAATATTGAAAATATTGGCCTTGAAGAGGTGGGTATTATCACAGACCGTGACAAGATATTAGTGAATGAATATTACCAAACCAATATACCAGGTTACTACGCTATTGGTGATGTAACTCCGGGGCAAGCATTAGCTCACGTTGCTTCTGCCGAAGGTATCCTTTGTGTGGAGAAAATAGCAGGTATGCACGTTGAACCAATCGACTATGGTAACATACCTGGTTGTACCTATTGCAGCCCAGAGATTGCCTCTGTTGGTATGACAGAGAAGCAGGCTAAAGAAAAAGGGTATGATGTCAAAGTAGGTAAATTCCCCTTCTCTGCGAGTGGTAAGGCAAAAGCCAGCGGTAACTCTGACGGATTTGTAAAAGTCATTTTTGATGCTAAGTATGGAGAATGGTTAGGCTGTCATATGATTGGAGCTGGAGTAACCGACATGATTGCTGAGGCGGTCGTGGCAAGAAAGCTAGAGACCACAGGACATGAAATCCTTAAAGCGGTTCACCCTCATCCAACAATGAGTGAGGCGGTAATGGAAGCAGTTGCTGCAGCCTACGATGAGGTTATTCACCTCTAGACAGAATCGACTCAACGGCGAGACGATAACTATCTAGTCCGCATCCGATAATTATTCCGGCTGCTTTTGCAGCAATAAAAGACTGGTGTCTGAAAGGCTCTCGTGCATAGGTGTTCGAGATATGAACTTCGATTACTGGGGTATTAATTCCTGCCACGGCATCACCTAGGCCCACTGAGGTGTGGGTGTAGGCGCCGGCATTAAACACAATACCGTCGTAATCAAACCCACATTCATGAAGTTTATCGATAAGTTCTCCTTCGATATTCGATTGAAAATAGATTAGTTCGTGGCCCTCATAGCGTGACTGGAGCTCTTTAAAGTAATCCACAAAGGTTGTCGAGCCGTAAATTTCAGGCTCTCTTTTACCCAACAAGTTTAGGTTCGGACCATTTATAACTGCTATCTTCATAACGCTAAAATAGAAGGTTTTCGTGAACTGGGAACAGGCCATAGTAGAATACATCAACTATTTAAAATTAGAAAGAGGCTCTAGTAAAGCCACGATAAGTAGTTACACCTACGATTTAAATAGATTAAAAGAAGCCCTAATAAGCAATGGGGTTGATCGGCCCACTTTAACACAATTGGAGAATTTAAGAGCGTCGATGGGATCCCTATCCGTAGTGCTAAGCGCGAGATCGCTTGCCCGATTAGTATCCTCTATGAAAGGCTTTTTTAGTTATTTAACGGCCGAAAAATATCTCGAAGTAAATCCTGCCGAACAAATTGAGGCTCCTAAACTTTCAAGAAAAATCCCGGTCTTCTTGACCGAAACTGAAGTTCAGGAGTTCTTGGGTGCCATTGACTTGTCACACCCACAAGGTAGTCGCAATCTCGCCATTTTCGAAATGCTCTATGCTTGTGGTCTCCGAGTATCCGAAATTCTACAATTACGTCTCTCAGACTTGTTTTTAAATGAAGGATTCATTCGGGTGATCGGAAAGGGACAGAAAACACGACTAGTGCCAATCGGTCCTTACTCTATAAAAAGATTAGAGGGATATCTTGAAAATCGCGTGTCAGAATATCAACCTCAACCCTTATATGAGGATGTTTTATTCTTAAACCGACGCGGGAGATCGCTCACACGAGCCATGATTTTTACCCTTACCAAGCAAATTGTAGAAAAAACCAGAATTAAAAAAGAAATTAGTCCGCATACCTTCAGGCATTGCTTTGCTACTCACCTATTAGAAAATGGAGCTGATTTGCGTGCCATTCAATTAATGTTGGGCCATGAAAGCATAACGACTACTGAAATATACCTACATAGTTCGGTTGAAAAACTTCGGGATACCATAGAAAAACTTCATCCCCGTTCAGATTTCTAAACCTGAAATTTCTCACTACCTTATAACCTATTAAACCTCAACATATGACAAAACTTAAATTGACTATTGCAACACTTCTACTATGTAGTTTTGCCATTGCACAAAAGACCTCTCAAGTTTTTGAATCCATAGAAACCCATTTGAGTGACTATGAAGGAATTGCTCTTGAAATTTGGGACTTAGCAGAAATGGGTTACCAAGAATATCAATCAAGCAATCTACTTAAGACACGATTAGAAAGCGAAGGCTTTTCTATTACAACTGGTGTAGCTGAAATCCCTACCGCTTTCGTTGCTGAATATGGAAGTACAGGTCCTGTGATTGGTATTCTAGGTGAGTTCGACGCGCTCCCTGGTCTTTCTCAAAAAGCCGTACCCTTTAAAGAAAGTGCTGATGCTGTTGGCGGACACGGATGTGGTCACCATTTGTTCGGAACCGCATCGCTTGCTGCAGCAGTTGCCCTCAAAGATTGGCTAATAAAAACCAAAACCGAAGGCCGTATTCGATTCTATGGAACCCCCGCAGAAGAAGGAGGTGGAGCAAAGGTTTACATGTCACGTGCAGGGCTTTTCGATGACGTCGATGTGGTTTTACACTGGCATCCAGGAGCCGCTAACCAAGCAAATGAAGCTGCTGCACTAGCCAATATTTCAGGTAAATTTAGATTTAACGGAGTTTCAGCACATGCAGCCGGAGCCCCAGAAAGAGGTCGTTCAGCACTTGACGCTGTTGAAGCTATGAATTATATGGTAAATATGATGCGTGAGCACGTCCCTCAAGAAACACGAATTCACTATGTAATCACTGACGGTGGAAAGGCTCCCAATGTGGTTCCTGACTTTGCAGAGGTCTATTACTATTCAAGACACCCCTCTAGAGAGGTAGTTCGAAATGTGTTCGATCGCATCGTTCTAGCTGCCGAAGGAGCTGCAAAAGGAACAGAGACTACAATGAGCTATGAAATCGTAAACGGGGTTCACGAATTGTTACCTAATCAAACACTGCAAACTTTGGTACATGAAAGCCTATCAACTGTCGGAGGATACACTTACACCGCAGAAGAACGAGCTTTTGCAGAAAAGATCTCTGAGAGTTTAAATCGTCCACTAGATGAGCGTGTTGCTAATGAGGTTGCTCCATACCGAGAGGCTTCTAGAGCTTACGGTTCAACCGATGTGGGAGACGTTAGTTTTGTCGTTCCTACGGTAGGTTTTGGAACTGCCACATGGGTTCCTGGCACCTCTGCACATTCATGGCAAGCCGTTGCTGCTGGTGGCACTAGTATTGGATTAAAAGGTATGGCGGTAGCAGCCAAAACTCTAGCGCTTAGTGGAGCTAAGCTTTTTAAAAATCCAAAAATTATTGCTAAGGCAAGAGCTGAATTTGAAGAACGTAGAGGAGCTGACTTTAATTATCGTCCACTTCTTGGGAATCGTCCTCCTGCTCTTGACTACCGAAATTAAAAGGGAATTCTCTCTTCTTATGATCCTCGTTATAGGCTAGAAGTTCTTCTTCGGGGATCACCTTTAAGAACGAAGGGTGTTGTTCAATAGCAAACTCTAATTTCTCAATAATCGAATCGACCGATTCGTTTTCGTAATCAATTTCTAAGGGATCTTTAATCACCATCGATTGTAGGATCCCTTTCTTTTTGATATAAATACCTTTTCGATCGAAGGATCTTCTAAACCCATCAATAACGATGGGGACCACTATAGGCTGATACGTTTTAATAATGTGAGCCGTACCCTTTCTAATGGGCTTCCAAGGGCGAGTAGTTCCTTGAGGAAAGGTAATTACCCATCCGTCATCTAGTGCTTTACCAATATTAGAAATGTCACTGAATTTCACCTGGCGCTTAACCTCTTTCCCCCCTGCTCTCCAGGTTCGTTCAATACTAATCGAACCGGCATAGGCTAAAATTTTTGCAAGTAAACTGTCATTCATCGTCTCCTTGGCAGCGATGTAGTATAAATTCAATTTTGGTCTTAATAGGTATAAGGCATTTTTTATTGAATCTTCTCTGCCTTGAAGACTCGCATTGAAAACGTGAAACATAGCAACCACGTCTGCAAAATACGTTTGATGATTACTCACGAAAAGCACTTTTTTACCCGGTAACTTTCTAAGAACATCAGATCCTTCAATTTGAAGAGTATTAAAACGCTTGTAACGGGCATGCGTCGCAAAACCAGCAAACAAGATGAGGAGTCTCTTTAAGAAGAGGATGTGACCAAATGGATTTCGTTTGAGTAATGGCATAGCGGCGGCTAATGTACAAAAGCTTTTAGATGTTTTATCTTTGAAAAAACGAATGACATGAAGTATGCCGTCTGTCTTAGCGCATTTTTATTGTTTTTTTCCTGCAGTGAATCCGAGAAAAAAAATAATTCCAACCCCACCACTACCCCAACCTTAATAGAACCCAAGGTCTCGGTTCAAGCAAAGAAAGAAACTGATAAAGAGTCATTTATATTAACTGAAGAAAATGCAATTCCTTTTTTCTTCGAATATGAAAAGACATTAGAAGAAAACCATCTCACTTTTGAAACAAGCTTTGGTAATTTCACGGTTCGATTATACGCTGATGTTCCCTATCACCGGGCTAACGCCGTTTATCTTGCTAAAAAAGGATACTTCGACAACACCATGTTTCACCGTGTGGTAGAAAATTTTATCATTCAAGGTGGAAATGCAGATACTCCAGATCTGCCTAAGAAACGAAAAGCAATTGGCAAGTATTTATTACCTCCTGATACCGACAAAAATCACTCACATCACCGAGGAGTGATTTCAATGCCTAGCAGTGATATCGATAACCCTCATAAACTGGCTTCTCCTTTTGAGTTTTTTATTGTAGTTACTAAGCCGGGATCCTATCATTTAGACGGTAACTATACCGCCTTTGGTGAAGTAATTGAAGGAATGGAAGTCGTTGACCAAATAAACGCTGTAGCAGTCGACCAAGGAGATTGGCCACTGCAGAACGTTTATATCAAACAGGTGACTGCTTTTAAAGGTTAAGAGAGGCTTCGAACTCGAATACCGATCGAACAATTATTTCAATACACTCATCAATTTGCTCTTTGGTCATCACTAGCGGAGGAGCAAATCGGATGATATTACCGTGCGTAGGTTTCGCTAATAAGCCATTATCTCTTAGGGTTAAGCAAAGATTCCAAGCAGTTTCGCTTTCTTCTGTATCGTTGATAACAATCGCATTGAGGAGTCCTTTTCCACGAACTAAACTCACTAGACTACAGTCACCCAGTTTCGAGCGTAGCTCATTTCTGAAATATTCCCCTAGCTCAAAGGCATTTTCTGCTAATCGTTCATTCTTAATCACCTCTAAAGCAGCTATACTAACCGCAGCTGCTACTGGATTACCACCGAAGGTACTCCCATGCGATCCTGGAGTAATTACTTGCATCACCTGATCATTAGCTAAAACTGCTGAAATTGGGTATACCCCACCTGAAATTGCCTTACCAAGAATTAGAATATCTGGCTTAACCTCAGGGGTTCCACTACAGTGCTTATCTGCACATTGGCAATTACCACAAGTTGCCAGAAGTCTTCCTGTTCTAGCAATACCGGTTTGAACCTCATCGGCTAAAAGGAGTACTCCATATGCTTTGCAAAGGGCTGAAACCTTAGAAAGGTATCCTTCATCGGGTACCATCACCCCAGCTTCACCTTGAATAGGTTCTACTAGAAACCCGGCAATATTTGAGTGCGCCTTGAGAACCTCTTCTAAGGCATCCGCATCGTTGTAAGGGATTTTTATAAAACCACTGGTGTAAGGTCCGAAGCCTTGGCGTGCCGTTTCATCCGAAGAAAACGATATGATCGTGGTGGTTCTACCATGAAAGTTTTGATCACAGACAACAATTTGAGCCTGATCTTCGGGCAAACCCTTCACCTTGTAGGCCCAACGTCTTGCAATCTTTAATGCAGTCTCAACAGCCTCAGCACCTGTGTTCATCGGGAGAACCTTGTCGAAATGAAATGTTTCTGTTAGGTATTTCTCCATCCGGCCCAGTTGATCATTGTAGAAAGCTCTTGAAGTCAGTGTTAATTGTTTCGATTGTTCAGTAAGTGCATCAATAATATCCGGATGACAATGCCCCTGATTTACCGCTGAATAAGCCGATAAAAAGTCGAAATACTTCTTACCCTCAATATCCCATAAGTAAACTCCCTCTCCTTTAGCTAATACCACAGGAAGCGGATGATAATTATGCGCACCGTATTTATTTTCTAAAGCGATAGCTTCTGCAGAACTGCGAATCGAACCAATCATACTTATTTTTTTAAAGCCCTTCAAAGTTCGACAATACAATCCGCATAACCAATTACCTTTGCAGTTATGAGTAGAAAACCGCAGAGAGTTCTTGAGGACTTGAAAATTCACACCCTAGGAGCGAAAGGGAAGGCAATAGGGAAAACTGAAGAAGGACGTGTTGTGTTTATCCCATACGTGGCGCCGGGTGATATCGTGGATGCACGCATTGTAAAGAAGAGAAAAAATTATCTCGAAGCCGAAGCCATTTCGATTAAAAGTGAATCTGAGCACCGTATTGAACCTAAGTGTGAGCATTTTACACGATGCGGCGGCTGTAAGTGGCAACATCTTCAATATGATCAGCAACTGATCTACAAACAAAATGAGGTATTAGAAAATCTCAAGAGAATTGGAGAAATCATCCCTGAACAGATCGAGCCAATTTTAGCCTCTGAGACCATCTATCACTATCGCAACAAAATGGAATTTTCATTTTCAGATAGTCGATGGATTGAAAAAGAAGAAATCGAGAGTGGGGAGATTTTTGATCGTAGAGGTCTAGGTTTTCATAAGCCAGGGATGTGGGATAAAATTATCGATCTCAATCACTGCTACCTACAAGGAGAACCCTCTGACCGCATACGCAACTTTTGCAAAGAAGAAGGAATTCGTCAAGAGCTTGAATTTTTCAACCCACGCAACCGCACGGGGGCGCTTCGAACCTTGATGATTAGAAACACCTTGGCTGGTGATTTAATGGTTCTTATTCAATTTTATGAAGCTTCTAAAGATCAGATAGAACGCTACCTTTCTGCGATTGCTAGCGAGTTTCCTGAAATCACTTCACTCCTCTATGTGATCAACCAAAAAGGGAATGATACGCTGTACGATCAAAATATTATTGTTTTTAGAGGCAAAGATTACATTGAGGAAACTATGGAGTCTTTGAGATTTAAAGTCGATGCCAAGTCGTTTTATCAAACCAATAGTGCACAAGCGCTTCGTTTGTATGAAGTAGCTAGAGATTTTGCTGATCTCAGTGGGGATGAACTCGTTTATGATTTATACACAGGCACTGGTACCATTGCTCAATTTATTGCTCAAAAGGCAAAATATGTGGTGGGTGTTGAGGCTGTACCTGAAGCAATTGAAAAAGCGAAGGAAAACGCGGTGATTAACAATATCAGCAATGTAACTTTTGAGGTCGGAGACATGAAAAATGTGTTTAACGACGAATTCGTTGAAAGGCACGGCAAAGCAGATATCGTTATCACAGATCCACCAAGGGATGGAATGCATGGCGATGTGGTAGCACAACTTCTGAAACTAGCCCCGAAAAAGATTGTCTATGTAAGTTGTAACTCAGCAACGCAAGCAAGAGATTTAAAACTCCTATCTGAGCAGTATCGCGTAGTTCGTTCAAGAGCAGTAGATTTGTTTCCTCAGACGCACCACATTGAAAACGTAGTGTTATTGATTAAAAACGAATAATGAAGTTACCAACCTATATCCTTGCGCTTGCTACCCTTCTTATATGTTCAAGTTGTGAAAAAGACGATGTATGTGTTGAAAACGACTCTGTTTACGTCAACCTGGTTTTCTATAGTGCCGAAGATGGTAGCACTGCTAAATCGGTATCGGGCTTTAGTCTTCTTGATTTAAACGGAGATATCGTTCAAAATTATGACAACACAACAGTTACAGCAATTGCGCTTGTGCTACCTACCAATCAAAGTAGTTATGATTTAATCTTACAGAAAAGAACTGAGGTAGATGGTTTGATCGTAAACACCAATGATACGCTGAACTTCAGTTATACCCCGAAGGCCACTTATGTCTCAAGAGCCTGTGGGTATATTCGTACCTACACCGATTTAAGTAATCATTCAACCAGTAATTGGATCAGCGAAGTGATCGTAAATATTCCAGAAATCAATTCTAATAACGATGAGCATGTGGCTATCTTACATTAGTAAAAGAGCTATTTTCGGGATGATAATCCTGGTTTCTGGTTCGATTTACGCTCAGAAAGAATACGGGATTAGAGCAGGAATTGATCTTTCAAAATTAGTTCGATCTGAACTTCAAGAAGGTTATATAGGTTTCGAAATTTTCGGTGATTTAACCTTAAGAGACAAAACAAAAATTGCTGTTGAAATTGGATCAGAAACTTTTGATATCAATGAGTCCATCGACACTAGTCTTTTATATAGTTACCAGGTTGCAGGAGAATACCTCAAACTAGGTCTAGACTGGGAGATTTACCAAAGAAAGCCCGGAGAGAAGAATCAAATCACTGCAGGTGCACGCTATGTAGTATCTTCATTTGACACGACTCAAGGCATAACCAATTTTTATGACACCGCATGGGTGGAGCAGTACGGAGAATTTCCCAATTACAGTATTGAAGGACCTACACATAATGGTCTTTCAGCGAGTTATCTTGAAGGGGTTCTCGGGTTTAAAACCCACCTCACTAAACAACTTTATTTAGGGGGGAGTTTTCGGATGGGATTTTTGATCAGTCAGAAAGAGCCTGAGAACTTCGATAATCTTTGGATCCCAGGATTCAACCGAGTTACAGATGGGGCAAGATTCGGGTTTAGCTATAATTACGGCATTAGCTATTACTTACCCATAAAGAAAAATCGTTAAGCTTTAGAAGCCTTTCTCGACCCCTCATAGAGTTCATAGTTCACTAGACGCGATTCTAGCTTTCCATTAAACATTTTAATCTTTCTCGAAGGACGAAGACCTACACTTTTTAATGCCTCTATATTGGCGGTAATAAACCATGACTCGCAGCCCTGATATTCCTTTTTCAAGGTGTCTCCTATTTTTCCATAAAAGACGTCTGCATCAATTGAAAGTCGCTCTCCGTAGGGCGGATTGAAAACAATATGCAACGGAACATCCGAAGGGCGATCTGCAAAAAAGAAATCAGAACGAACTATAGAAACATATTCCTCTAGTCCCGCATTTTCTATGTTTTCTTGTGCTTTCCGCACTGCACTTGGAGCCTTATCAGAAGCGTAAATATGCCCTCTAAATTCTCTGACTTTAGAGAGACACGAATTGCGAATTAACTCAAATAATTCCTCATCGAAATTCTTCCAATTCATAAAAGAAAAAGCGGTTCGATTCAAACTGGGTGGGATATTGCAGGCAATCATCGCTGCCTCAATTGCTAAAGTCCCACTTCCACACATTGGGTCGTAGAAATAAGTTTTACCCTCCCAACCGCTATGAAGTAGCATACCTGCAGCTAATACCTCGTTAATCGGCGCAATGTTGGTCTCGATACGATAACCTCTTTGATGTAAGGAGTTTCCTGAACTATCAAGAGAAATCGTCAACTGATCACCTTGTAAATGCAATTGAATACGTATGTCAGGGTTTTCGGTGGTTACTGAAGGTCGCTTACCTTCTCTCTTCGAAAATTGATCAACAATAGCATCCTTAGCCTTTTGGGCAACAAATAGGGAGTGATTGAAATGATCTGAAAACAGCGTCACATCTATGATGAAGCTCTGGTCTGCCGAAAACCACTTCGACCAATCAATGCGATCGATTGCCCGATACAAATCGGTTTGATTTTTTACGGGAAAACGTCCGATAGGCATTAAAATTCTAAGAGCAGTTCTCAGCGAGAGATTCGCCTTGTACAAGAACCCTAGATCTCCTTCAAAAGAGACCGCGCGATTGATTGATTTGATATTTTTAGCTCCGAGCTTTCTTAATTCCTTTTCTAAAAGGGGCTCAAAGCCATAGAAGGTCTTTGCTAAAAAAGAGGTGTCTTGGTTCATTGTAGTGAATAAATACTGCGCTAAATTAGTCTATTTTTGCCCCATGACACTAACCATAGGCATTCCACTAGTCGCTGTCATCCTTGGCGCATTAATTACTGAATTCGGTGCAAAAAAAGTATCCAAATTCAAACAGCTCCTTTTAGGCTTTAGTGGATCATTCCTTCTCTCTATCACACTGATTGAATTATTGCCTAATTTGTTTGAACAAGATTTAAATCGTCGGCTAATCTCACTAATTATTCTCGGGGGTATTTTACTTCAGATGATTTTAGAGAGTTTTTCTAAAGGTGCCGAGCATGGTCACGCTCATCTCAATGAGTCTGATGGCTTTTCAGGTTTCAGCCTAATCTTCTCTGCTTTATTTGTGCATGCCTTTATCGAAGGTATACCGTTAGATGGCGAAAAACACTTGTTGCTTGCGGTGAGCCTGCACAAAATACCTATTGCAATGATTTTGTATACCCTCGCCCTTAAAGCTAATCTTTCAAAGATTAAGGCGTTTAGTGCACTTGTTTTATTCGGTTTAATCACACCTCTAGGCAGTCTATTTACCAATTTGGATTGGGTGCTAACCTATACTCCCTATTTAAATGCGCTATCCGCGGGTATTTTTCTACATGTAGGTGCAATCATTCTCTTTGAAAGCGAGAAAGGTCATCGCTTTAACCTGGCAAGAATCGTTATGGTTCTATTAGGAATGTTACTCGCTTATTTGATAGGCTGATATAGTCTAGTGGTATGATCCTCAAAAAGTGCAGGAGCCTCTACTACTTTCTCAAAGTGAGTATCTAACCACTGAATATCTTTCTTATTCTTGGTGTTGGTCAGTATATAATCAACCGAAGTATCAGTTAATAGTATTTCACGCTTTTGAACCGTTTTAAAAGTTTGCTTTAATTGGATGGGGAAAGCGGGATCCATTCGCTGATAAACCAGAGTTTGAATTGAAGGCTGATTGATGTAAGGCAAAACTTTAACTACAGGTGATTCAAGACTTATTTGACCGTAGAGATACCCCCATAGTAATGATCCGAAAATCATCCAACTTAGAGCCGTTTGTATTAATGATTGATGCAGTGATCTTGTTTTTAAATTAAGAACGACAAGGAGGCTGCTTACGGGTAGAATTAAGATGAAAAATGCCAAATTCTTATACAGAAACAGACTTTTATGAGTAGCCAATCCAAAGTAGGCACCTACTGTCAGTACCGTACCAAGTATCGTTAATACCCAAAGCCCCCGTTTCAACGCTTTAGAATTCTGATTAGAAACAAGTTCAGAGAAGTAAAAACCTAAAACTACGGTCATAAAGCCGAAAGCAGGCATCGGATAATTCGGGAGTTTAGTACTCGAAAAACTAAAGAAAGTAAGCACTGCGATAGAGACCGAGAAGCAGAGGGTTAGCCAATTTGAACGTTGTCGTAATTGAAAAGCCTTAATAAGTGCAGAAATGAGCCAAACTCCGAAAGGCAATAAACCTGCAATAACCAGTAGCGGAGTAATTATAAATGGCCCACCATGCCCCTCTTTTTGATCGCTAAAGCGGTTAAGATTATGATCTAAAAAGAACCCTTCAGTAAAAACACCTTCGGTCGCAATATGCGCCATATAATACCAGGGGGTAGCTATCGCTAAAGCAATAAATGCCCCCGTAAAAGGCTTATAAGCAAATAATCTAGACCATCTTTGCGTTAGCGTGAAATATAAGGCTGCCGATAGTAATACAATCACTGCAGCTATGGGGCCTTTCGCTAAAAGACCGAAGCCTATCGCAATGTAGGCCATCCACAAATGAACTTTTGAAGATTCTTTTTCAAAACGATAAAAAGATACAATGGCCCAAGTCACTGTAAAAATGAGATAAGGATCGGGCACCGCCATGTGAAATTCATGGGCGAATAACAATGAACTGATGAAGGTTAGTCCCGAGTAAATTGCGGTTTTACTCCCAAGATCGTTCGCTGTTTGCTTGACAATAACATAGAAGGTTAAGGCCCCAAAAACGGCTGAAAAAAAACGTGCACCGAAAGGACCAACACCAAAAACGATATACCCTAAAGCCATGAAAAAATAGTGTAAGGGCGGCTTGTCGGTGCGAATCACCTCATTAAAAGTCGGATAAAACCACCGACCTGTCTCAAGCATTTCACGAGCGGCCTCACTGTTTTTTGCTTCGTCTAAAATATTAATCGGATAACTCCAATTGAATTGTAGAAAAACAATAAAAGCAATAATGCTAAAAATTAGCCATGGATATTTTCTAAGTAAGAAGGTTATTTGACTCATTGCTTTCTACGCTTTTCAAACCAGGGTCTTGGA